>Ga0265313_10003893_pt1 | contig 11758 bp, 11 predicted proteins | sample 4123metaG_FD_203122 | JGI IMG/M metagenome (GOLD analysis project Ga0265313, IMG submission 203122) | Rhizosphere microbial communities from Carex aquatilis grown in University of Washington, Seatle, WA, United States - 4-1-23 metaG | ecosystem: Host-associated > Plants > Roots > Rhizosphere >...
GCCGCTGGCCGGTCCCCAGCTCAAGGCGCGCGAGGCCGAACTGCTGCTGGCTTGCGTTCCCGAAGGCGCGGTGGTGGTGGCGTTGGATGAACGCGGGCGCGATCTTGGTTCCGAGGCATTCGCCGAACGGTTTCGCCAGTGGCGCGACGACGGTACCGGTGATCTCGCCTTCCTCATCGGCGGCGCCGATGGCCATGGTGACGCGGTGCGTGCCCGCGCCGAGCTGTTGCTGTCCTTCGGAAAGATGACCTGGCCGCACATGCTGGTCCGCGCCCTGCTGGCCGAGCAACTTTGGCGGACCCAGGCTATCCTGTCCGGTCACCCCTATCATCGGGCATAATTTCCGTTCCTTGCATCGCCACTTGAATTTCCTCGGACATGGGGCAAGGATGGCGGATTGGGGGCAGAGCGATGGTCGAGGAGGGGTGGTGACGGAAGCGGACATTCCGCCGGAAGAACTCGGGGCGTTCGAGGAATACGTCGCCCGGGTCAATGGCACCAATATCAGCGCCCAGACCCTGCTTGCCACGGACTATCTCAATCACTTCAATGAGATCGTGATGCTGCTCGACATGATTCCGGACATGCCGGACATGGTGGAGGAGTGTAAAATCTGGCAGCCGAAGAGCTATAAGGAGCACTTCGCCGATTCGTCCTTCAAGGACAAGCAACTGGCCATCGAGGCCTATGACCGGGTTCCCACCAAGTTCCGCCGTCCGTTCGAGGAAACCCTGAGCCAGCTCAACACCCTGATCAACGGTGGTGTCTCCAAGCTGGAGGAGGAGATCGTCGCCGGTGCCGATCCCGGCCTGATCACCGAACATGTCAAGGCCATCAGCCGCGCCGCCCAGGCCCTGATGGACTGCGCCAACGCCATCATCCACGGCTCCGACCGGGCCATGGCCCAGGTGGAAATCGACGGATTGCTGGGCGGGGTCTAACCCGGCCTTACCGCTTGCGCGCCACCCAGCCCCCGAAGCACAGCGCCCGGAAATAGGGCTGGGGCGGGGTGAAGCCGGCGGCCTGGAGCAGAGCGGCCAGCCGCTCCTCCTCCAGAGGGAAGATGTCGCGGTCGATGTGACGGAAGCCTTTTTCCACCTCGGCCTCGGGGATGCCGGCCGCCAGTTGCAGGTGGCGCCACCAGACCCGCAACTGCTGCTGCCATGGCTGGTTCCAGTCGCCGAACATATCGGCCAGCACCAGCGGCGCCCCCGGCTTCAGATGGCCGGCGATCTCCTCCAGCAGGGTTTGCTTGGCTCCGTCATCCTTGAGGAAATGCATCACCAGCAGCAGGGTGGCGGCGTCGAAGGGCTCGAATTTGGGCAGTTCGCCGACCCTGGAGGGGTAGAGCCGGATCCGGTCCACCAGATTGTGGCTGGCCACCTTGGCGCCGGCATGGGCCAGCATCTCCTTGGAAGGGTCCACCCCCACCACCGTGAGATTGGGGCAGCTCTGCGCCAGGGCGATGCATTCCGAGCCGGTGCCGGCACCGATCACCAGGGCGCGGCCCTGGCCGCTGGTGGCTTCCGCCACGATCTGGCAGGACAGGACATGCAGGGCGTCATAGCCGGGAATGGCTTCGCGCACCCGCTTATCATAGGCCTCGGCCCGCTCCTTGTCCCAATGCTGCGCGGTGTCACGACTCATTCCCGAAATCTCCCTCCGCCGGTTCCTGATCCACGGGAAATGCGTTCAACTGACCCAATGCCTCGCCCGTGACCATGGCCGCCGCCAGCGCGACATTGAGCGAGCGCCGGCCCGCCACCATGGGAATGCGGATACGCTCCGATGCCGTCCCGGCCACCTCGGCCGGGACGCCGACGCTTTCCCGCCCGACCATGATGGTATCACCGGGCCGGAAAAGAAAGCGGTCGTGACGGGCAGCCCCCTTGGTGGTCAGCAGCACCAGCCGGCGGCCCTCTGTCCGGATGACCCGGTGGAAAGCTTCCCATGAGGAGTGGCGGAGGAAAAGGGCCTGGTCGAGGTAATCCATGCCGGCCCGCCGCAATTTGCGATCGTCAAAAACAAAGCCACAGGGCTCGATGATATCCACCGGCACCCCCAGACAGGCGGACAGGCGCAGCAGCGCCCCGGCATTCTGGGGGATGTCGGGCTGGTACAGGGCGAGTCGGAGGATGTCCATGGTTCCATGGGTTCCCAGGTTGCTTGGTTGAGGATGCTGCGTCGCCGCAATCGTATATCAGCAGTGCGTCATATTCGGCGAGACGGCAGTTGAAACAGCTCGTCCGATGTGGTTAATAGTCGCGCTTCCGCGGGCCAACTAGAGGATGAATCATGGCTGACCAGGCACACAATGCCCAGCCCTCGTCGGTGGACGGGCAGACACGGCGGGATTTCCTGCTGTATGCCACTTCCGCCGTCGGAGTGGTCGGAACGGGCATTGCCCTTTGGCCGTTCGTGCATAGCATGAACCCGGCCGCCGATACTTTGGCGCTTTCGACCACCGATGTGGATATTTCGGCCATCAAGCCGGGCCAAGCCATTACCGTGGTCTGGCGCGGCAAGCCGGTTTTCGTCCGGCGTCGCCTGCCCGAGGAAATCACTGCCGCCGAGCAGGTCAATGTGGCCGAGCTGCGTGACCCGCAAAAAGATGGCGAGCGCGTCAAGAAGCCGGAATGGCTGATCCTGGTCGGCGTCTGCACCCATCTCGGCTGTGTGCCGCTGGGGCAGAAGCCCGCTGACCCCCGGGGCGAGTTCGGTGGCTGGTTCTGCCCGTGCCATGGTTCGCACTACGACACTTCGGGTCGCATCCGCAAGGGCCCGGCACCCAAGAATCTGGCGGTGCCGCCCTATCAGTTCACCAGCGACACCACTGTCCGGATCGGCTGAGGGGGCCCGACATGAGCGAGTTCAAGAGCAATAACAAGGTGGTCAACTGGATCGAGGAGCGGCTGCCCGTCTTCTCGATGCTGCAGCACAGCGCCATCGAGTATCCCACCCCCCGGAATCTGAACTACTGGTGGAACTTCGGTTCGCTGGCCGCGGTGATGCTGGTCATCATGATCCTCACCGGCATTTTCCTGGCCATGAACTATGCCGCCAACACCCAGTTGGCCTTCGATTCGGTCGAGCGCATCATGCGCGACGTGAATTACGGCTGGCTGCTGCGCTATCTGCACGCCAATGGCGCGTCGATGTTCTTCATTCTGGTCTACATCCACATCTTCCGCGGCGTCTATTACGGCTCGTACAAGGCGCCCCGCGAGATTCTGTGGTGGGTCGGTATCCTGATCTTCCTGGCGATGATGGCCACCGGCTTCATGGGCTATGTGCTGCCCTGGGGTCAGATGTCCTTCTGGGGTGCCACCGTCATCACCAACCTGTTCTCGGCCTTTCCGCTGGTCGGCGATTTCATCGTCACCCTGCTGTGGGGCGGGTTCTCGGTGGACAATCCGACGCTGAACCGCTTCTTCGCCCTGCACTACCTGCTGCCGTTCGTGATCTTCGCCCTGGTGGCGGTCCATGTGTGGGCGCTGCATTCGGTGAAGTCGAACAACCCGCTGGGTATCGACATGAAGGGGCCGCAGGATTCCATCCCCTTCCACCCCTACTACACCATCAAGGATCTGTTCGGCATCGGCGTGTTCATGATGGTCTATCTGGCCTTCGTGTTCTGGGCGCCCAACTTCTTCGGCGAGCCGGACAACTACATCCCCGCCAATCCCATGGTGACCCCGCCGCACATCGTCCCGGAATGGTACTATCTGCCGTTCTATGCGATCCTGCGCGCCTTCACCATGGACCTGTGGATCATCCCGGCGAAGTTGCAGGGCGTGTTGGCCATGTTCTCGGCCATCATCATCCTGTTCTTCCTGCCCTGGCTGGATACCTCCAAGGTGCGCTCGGCCAAGTTCCGGCCGATCTACCGGCAGTTCTTCTGGCTGTTCGTGGCCAACTGCCTGGTCCTGGGCTATGTGGGCGGCAAGCCGGCGGACGGCATCCTGGTCAGCATCGGCCAGTTCTGCACCGCCTACTATTTCGGCCACTTCCTGGTGATTCTGCCGCTGCTGGGCAAGTTCGAAAAGACCAAGGCCCTGCCGGTCAGCATCGCCGCTCCGGTGGTCAAGTCCCTGGCTCTGCTGGTCATGCTGGGTGCGGGCATCGTCGGCTTCGGCGGACAGGCCCAGGCCAACGAGCATGCCGGTCCTGCGTTCAAGCAGCCGGAAGGCGGCTTCTCGTGGGAGGGCTTCTTCGGCCAGTACGACAAGGCCGCGCTCAAGCGTGGCTGGCAGGTGTTCCACGACGTCTGCTCCAACTGCCATTCCATGCGGTTGGTGTCGTATCGCAACCTGGGCGATCTCGGCTTTGGCATCGACGAAGTCAAGGCCTTCGCCGCCGAGAAGGAGGTCCAGGACGGTCCCAATGACGAAGGGCAGATGTTCATGCGTCCGGCCCGTCCCTCGGACCGCATCGTGCCGCCCTTCGCCAATGAGAAGGCCGCTCAGGCGGCCAATGGCGGCGCCCTGCCTCCGGACCTGTCGCTGATGGCCAAGGCCCGCGGCAACGGCCCCTACTACATCTACTCCCTGCTGCTGGGCTATGAGGACGAGGCTCCGGCCGACCACCCCATCCCCGAAGGCAAGATGTACAACCACTACTTCCCCGGCAATGCCATCAGCATGCCGCCGCCGATCATGGACGACGCCGTCGCCTATGCCGACGGCACCAAGGCGAGCAAGGAGCAGATCGCGAAGGATATCGTGACCTACCTGAACTGGGCCGCCGAGCCGGAGCTTGATGCCCGCAAGAGCATGGGTCTCAAGGTGATGGTGTTCCTGGCCGTGCTGACCGCCCTGCTCTACGCTCTCAAGCGTCAGATCTGGAAGGACCTGCACTGATCGCAACCGGCCGGGGGCGGCCCGCCCCCTGGCCGAAGCGGTTCGAATAGCGGCCGCCGTCCTTCCGGACGGCGGCCGTTTTTCATCTTTTGGCCTCCGGCCGCAGGCCTTCGGCCTCGGCCTTCATGCGGGCATTGGCCCTGGTCGTCACCCATGCTATGGTCCGCCCGCGCGCAAAGAGGCAATCCGTTGAGTAAGCAGAAGATTTCCCTCGATCATTCCACCTGGGTCCTCGTCCGGCGTCTGTTCCGCGAGGGCATGCGGCCCTATCTTGGCAAGGTGGCCCTGGCGGTGGTGTGCATGGTGGTCGGCGCCGGCGCCAATGCCGGTTATGCCCTGCTGATGGACCCGGTGGTCAACAAGGTCTTCACCGAACGGCAGGAGGCCTTCCTGTGGCCGCTGGGGCTGGCGGTTCTGGCCACTTTCGCGGTCAAGTCGGTGGCCAATTACGGCGAGGCGATCTATCTGTCCAAAGTGGGCCTGCGGGTCATCGCCGACATGCAATCGCGCATGTTCGCCCATCTGATGCGCCTCGACGTCGCCTTCTTTCACAGTCATTCCACCGGCTCGATCCTGTCGCGGCTGACCAACGACATCTCGCAGATGCGCTTCGCGGTGTCCGACGCCCTGACCGGTGCCGGCAAGGACGCCTCGTCGCTGCTCTTCCTGGTGGGCGCCATGTTCTATCAGGACTGGCGCCTGTCGTGCTGGACCTTCTTCGTCTTCCCCATTGCCATCCTGCCTATCGCCAAGCTGGGCCGGCGCATGCGCAAGGTCACCGACAACACCCAGGAGCAGATGGGCCAGCTCACCACCTATCTGGAGCAGGCGGTCCAGGGCATCCGGGTAGTCAAGGCCTACGGCATGGAAGAGTACGAGAAGGGCAAGGTCAACAGCCTGGTGGAGACGGTGCAGGACCTGATCTTCAAGGCTGCGCGCGTGCGTTCGGCCTCGTCGCCGATCATGGAACTGCTGGGCGGCATCGCCATCACCGTGGTGATCCTCTATGGCGGCTCGCGCGTCATCCACGGCCACACCACGCCGGGCGCCTTCTTCTCCTTCATCACCGCCCTGATGCTGGCCTATCGTCCGCTGAAGTCCTTGGCTTCGCTCAATACCAATCTCCAGGCGGGACTGGCGGCGGCGGCGCGGACCTTCTCGGTGCTCGATACCCCCCCCACTATCCAGGACCGGCCGGGCGCCCAGGATCTGGTGGTGCTGGAGGGCAAGGTCAGCTTTGAAGGTGTGTTCTTCACCTATAATGGCAGCCGCGCGGTGCTGGACGGCATCGATCTGGCGGTGCCGGGCGGCAAGACCGTGGCCCTGGTGGGGCCGTCGGGTGCCGGCAAGACCACCGTACTCAACCTGCTGCCGCGCTTTTACGACGTCACCGACGGGCTGGTTCTGATCGACGGCCAGGACGTGCGCACTGTTGGCATGGCCAGCCTGCGGGCCAAGATCGCCTTGGTCAGCCAGGAGATCACCCTGTTCGACGATTCCATTCGTGCGAATATTGCCTATGGCCGCTTCGGCGCTACCGACGAGGAGATCGAGGCGGCGGCTCGGGCGGCGGCGGCCCATGACTTCATCCTCGGCTTGCCCGAGGGCTACGACACCATCGTTGGCGAGCGCGGCCTCAATCTCTCCGGCGGCCAGCGCCAGCGTCTGGCCATCGCCCGAGCCATGTTGAAGAACGCCCCCATCCTGCTGCTGGACGAGGCGACCAGCGCCCTGGACACCGAATCCGAGCGTCAGGTCCAGTCGGCGCTCGATTTGCTGATGAAGGGGCGGACCACCATCGTCATCGCCCACCGGTTGTCCACCGTGGTCAATGCCGATCTGATCCATGTGCTCGACAAGGGCCGGGTGATCGAATCGGGCGATCATAACGCCCTGATGGCCCAAGACGGCGTCTATGCCCGGCTCTACGCCATGCAGTTCGCGGCCGAGGAGCCTGTCTCCGCCAACGGAAGCTAGCCATGGGGCTGGCCAAGCGCATCGGCAAGAGCGAAGGCCTGCGAGGGCTGTTGTGCTGGCTGGGGTCGCTCTATATCCGTCTGGCCTATGCCACCGGCCGTTGGCAGGTGGTGGGCGGCGAGACCGCCAATCGGCTTTGGGATCAGGGCCAGCCCTTCATCCTGGCCTTCTGGCATGGCCGCATCCTGATGATGCCCAAGGTCTGGCGGGGGACGGTGCCCATTCACATGCTGATCAGCCAGCACCGTGACGGCCAGTTGATCGCGCGCACGGTTTCCCATTTCGGCATCGATACCGTGGCCGGCTCCTCCACCCGGGGTGGCACCGCCGCCCTGCGGTCCATGCTCAAATTCCTCAAATCCGGTGAATGCGTCGGCATTACTCCCGATGGTCCCAAGGGACCGCGCATGCGGGCCTCGGGGGGCATCGTCAATGTGGCGCGCATGGCCGGGGTGCCCATCCTGCCCGCCACCTTCGCCACCAGTCGCCGCCGGCTGCTGGGCAGCTGGGATCGTTTCGCGGTGGCGCTGCCGTTCTCGCGCGGGGTCTTCGTCTGGGGTGATGCCATCACCGTGCCCAAGACCGCCACGGCGGAGGAGCTGGACGCCCTGCGCCTCGCGGTCGAGGCCGGGCTCAACGCCATCACCGTCGAGGCTGATCGCCGGGTCGGGCAGGGAACGCCGGAGCCGGCGGACTGGCCCGACGAGGGGAGGGGGGAGGAATGATCCACCACCTCTATCGCGGCTTGACCACCCTGGGCGCTCCGCTGATCTCGTTCTATCTCGAGCGGCGCAAGCGTCGGGGCAAGGAGGATGGTCCCCGTTTCCCCGAGCGGTTGGGACGTGCGGGCCGGCCGCGGCCGGCGGGGCCTCTGGTCTGGATTCATGCCGCCTCCGTGGGGGAATCCCTGTCCATGCTGCCGCTGGTGGAGCGTCTTTGCGCCCAGGGGCTTGGGGTGCTGCTGACCACCGGGACCGTCACCTCGGCACGGATGATGGCCGAGCGGCTGCCCAAGGGAGCGCTGCATCAGTACGTACCGGTGGATCGGCTGGCTTATGTCCGGGGCTTCCTCGATCACTGGCGGCCCGATCTGGCCCTGTGGGCGGAATCGGAGTTCTGGCCCAATCTGCTGACCGAAACCCGTCATCGCGGCATTCCCCAGGTGCTGGTGCAGGGGCGGGTGTCGGCACGGTCCTATCGCGGCTGGCGGCGGTTTCCCGGATTTATCCGCAGACTGCTGTCGGGCTTCACCCTGTGTCTGGCCCAGACCGAGGAGGATGCCGGGCGGCTGCGGGTGCTGGGTGGGCGCGATGTACGCGCTTTGGGCAATCTCAAATACGCGGCGCCGCCTCTGCCGGCCGACGAGGCGGAGCTGGCACGGCTGCGGGCCATGACCGCCGGCCGTCCCCTGTGGCTGGCCGCCAGCACCCATCCCGGCGAGGAGACCCTGGTCGCCCGGCTGCATCGGGAGCTGAACCAGCCGGGTCTGCTGACCCTCATCGTGCCGCGTCATCATACCAGGGGCGCCGAGCTGGCGGCAGAGCTGGGCGGGCTGGGCCTCGCGGTGGCGCTGCGCTCGCGCGGGGAGGCCATCACCGCCGAGACGGAAATCTATATCGCCGATACCATGGGCGAGCTTGGCCTGTTCTACCGGCTGGCCGATATCGTCTTCGTGGGAAAGAGTCTTACGGTGGGGGGCGGCCAGAATCCGTTTGAGCCCGCCCGCATCGGTGCCGCCGTGCTGTTCGGTCCCGCCATGGACAATTTCCCCGACATGGCCCCGCGCATGGTGGCGGCCGGCGCCGCGATCCAGGTGGCCGATCAGGCCGAACTGGGCCGCGTCATGGCCGAGCTGCTGGCGACGCCCGACCGGGTGGCCGCGATCAAGGCCAGGGCCGGCGCCTGGGCGGCGGCCGAGGCCGGGGTGTTGGACGCCACCCTCGCCGCACTTCGCCCGATCCTGGACATGCTGGAGGATTCCCGCCATGCGCGCTCCTGAATTCTGGCATTCGGACGGTATGTTGGCACGGGCGCTGTCGCCGTTGGGTGCGGTCTATGGCTGGGCGGTGGCGCGCAACCTGGAGCGGGCCGAGGAATATCGCCCGGCGGTGCCGCTGATCTGCGTCGGCAACATCGTCGCCGGCGGTGCCGGCAAGACGCCGGTGGTCATCAGTCTGGCCCGGCGGCTGCTGGCGGCGGGGCGGCGGCCGCATCTGCTGACCCGGGGCTATGGCGGCACCGAGGTGGGGCCACGCGCCGTCGATCTCGACCGCCACGATTTCGCCCGGGTTGGCGACGAGGCACTGCTGCTGGCCGCCGAGGCACCCACCTGGGTTGCGCACTGGCGCCCGGACGGCGCGGTGGCGGCGGTGGAGATGGGCGCCGAGATCATCATTATGGATGACGGCTTCCAGAACGGAACCGTCGCCAAGGACCTGTCGCTGGTGGTGGTGGATGGAACCTATGGATTCGGCAACGGCCGCACCATTCCCGCCGGCCCCTGTCGCGAACCGCCGGAGCGCGGGCTGGAGAGGGCCGACGCCATGGTGATCGTCGGCGAGGATCAAACCAATGCGGCGGCCCTGGCTGAACGGGCGGGGATCGAAGTGCTGCGGGCCCGGCTGGCGCCTGCTCCCGGTTCGGAGCGGCTGATGGGGCGCAAGGTCGTGGCCTTCGCCGGGATCGGTCGGCCCGACAAATTCTTCGAAAGCCTGAAGCAATGCGGTGCCCGGCTGGTGACCACCAACGCTTTTCCCGATCATTACCCGTTCGAACGGCGTGAGATCGAGGAGTTGCTGGAAGAGGCCGAGGCCAACGAGGCAGTTCTGATCACTACCGCCAAAGACCGGGTGCGCCTGCCCGAGGACCTGCGCAGGAAAGTCCTGGTGCTGGAGGTGGCGCTGGAATGGCTGGATTCCACTCAGCTCTCCCCCTTGTTCGACCGCATCGGAGTGTGCGCGTGACCGCCAAGGAATTCCGCCAGCGTCTGGAATATGTCGGCGCCCGTGTCATCTGGGGACTGTTCGGGCTGCTGCCGCTGGACGCGGCTTCGGCCGTCGGCGGCTGGCTGGCTCGCAAGGTCGGCCCCCTGTTGCGGTCCACCCGGATCGCCCGGCGCAATCTGCAACAGGCCTTCCCCGACAAGAGCACCGCCGAGATCGAGGCCATCATCACCGGCATGTGGGACAATATCGGCCGTGTCGCCGGCGAGTTTCCCCATCTGGAGCAGATGGCCCGCGAGCGAGTGGAGCTGATCGGCGGTGGATATATCGACCTGCTGCGCGATGACGGCCAGCCCGGGATCTTCATTTCCGGCCATGTGGGCAATTGGGAACTGAACGGGGCGGTGGCGGTGGCGCGCGGCCTGCCGCTGCATCTGGTCTACCGTGCCGCCAACAATCCCTGGGTGGAGGAGCTTTACCGCAAGGGCCGCAAAGGGGCGGCGGTGGCGCTGATCCAGAAGGGCTCGGAGGGGGCGCGCCAGGCCCTGTTGACCCTGAAGAAGGGGGGGCATCTCGGCATGCTGGTGGACCAGAAGATGAATGACGGTGTGCCCATTCCCTTCTTCGGCCGCGATGCCATGACCGCTCCGGCTCAGGCCCAGTTCGCTACCCGGTTCAAATGCCCGCTGGTGCCGGCGCGGGCGGAACGGCTGGGCGGCGCCCATTTCCGGGTGACGGTCTTTCCCCCCCTTGAGTTCCCCCATACCGGAGATCCCCACGACGATAACCGTCTGCTGTTGATCCGCATCAACGCCATGCTGGAGGAGTGGGTGCGCGAAAGGCCGGATCAGTGGCTGTGGGTGCATCGGCGCTGGCCGGAATGAGCTGTCTGGGGAACCCAGGGCGCGGAGGCGCCCGCCCGGCATCTGAGGACAACACCAGCGAGGCTTCAGCCGAGCGTTGGCGCGTTGAGCGCCCCGGAGCGCAGCGGAGGAGCCCAGGGCGCGGAGGCGCCCGCCCGGCATCTGAGGGTCATCAACAATGAGCATATTCACCGCCTATCTCGCCGCCGAGGGCTTCGAGGCAGAACTGCGCGCCGAACTCGGCGAGATGGCGTCGGAGCACGGCCGTCTGTTGTTGGCCGAGGGGCCGCCGCGCCCGGCGGCCTGGGCGCAGAATATCTGGCGGCAGCCCTTTCGCCTGGAAAACGCCTCCATCGGCGAGGCCGCCAAAGCCCTGAAGGCCATCCAGCGCAATTGGTGGCCCTATGAGTTTCACCTTCATCGGCGCACCACCCTGCTGGTGGAAAAGCTGCCCAAGGTCTCGGCCAAGCCGCTGAGCTTCGGCCAGCCGGCCCCCGTGGCGGCGCTGGGGGCGTTCTGCTGGCTGGACGACCGGACCTTGCTGGCCTCGGCGCAGTGTTCGAGTCCGTTCCCCAATGGCGAGGCCGTCTTCGTCGAGGACCGCCTCGCCCCGCCCAACCGCGCCTATCTCAAGCTGTGGGAGGCCCTGACCTTGGCTGGGGCGATGCCGGAGCCGGGCCAGACCTGCCTTGATCTCGGCGCCAGTCCGGGCGGCTGGACCTGGGTGCTGGCGTCCGCCGGTGCCCGGGTGGTCAGCGTCGATAAGGCGCCGCTGGCGCCGGCTGTCGCCGCCCTGCCCAATGTTGAGGTCCGCCAGGGCAGCGCCTTTGGACTGGAACCGGCGGATATCGGGCCGGTGGACTGGCTGTGCTCCGACGTCATCTGCTACCCGGAGCGGCTGCTCCGTCTGGTGGAGCGCTGGCGCGACAGCGGTCTGGTCCGCAATTTCATCTGTACCCTGAAGTTCCAGGGCGACACCGACCACGCCACCGCCCGGCTGTTCGCGGCCATTCCCGGCTCGCGCCTGCTGCACCTGTCGCACAACAAGCACGAACTGACCTGGATCAATGTCGTAGCTAGGTAAATCCCACCGGCCTTGCCTGATTATGCCCTAGGG
>Ga0265313_10003894_pt1 | contig 11758 bp, 9 predicted proteins | sample 4123metaG_FD_203122 | JGI IMG/M metagenome (GOLD analysis project Ga0265313, IMG submission 203122) | Rhizosphere microbial communities from Carex aquatilis grown in University of Washington, Seatle, WA, United States - 4-1-23 metaG | ecosystem: Host-associated > Plants > Roots > Rhizosphere >...
GGCGGGAACGGTACTGACCTCGATGCAAGCTCTGTCGCGCGATGCCTCGGGCCTGCAGACGGTGGTGGACACCTTCCTCACCGAGGTCCGGCGTGACTTCTGAGCGACGGCAGGGGGCTGCAATAATTCCCGACACCTTCCGGCGAAGGCGCTCCCGCACTCGTTAAACCAGGGGATTAGCAATGGCTGTTGAGCGGCCGCATCCTATCGCCGGGGCCTTCGACTGGATTGCGCGGACGGTGCGGCCGCCGACCACGGCGCGCCGGGCCGCCCTGCTCCTTGTTCTGCTGATGGCGATGATGACCGCCTGGCAGGGAGGGGCCAGCTATCGCTCCACCGACCTGCAGACCGAGCGACTGGTGTCAGCGCTGGCCAAGACCTTGGAGTATCAGATCGACTCCACTTTCCGCAGCATTGACACCCTGTTGGAAGAAGCGGCGCAGCGCATTGATCCCGACCATTGGCCCGACGCCGCCGCAGCAGCCTGGTTCCATGATCGTGTCGCCGCCTTCCCGGAGCTGCGCTATCTGCTGGTGGTCGGCCCCGACGGCAGATCGCAAGGACCGGCGGTGAGCCATGAGGGGCCGCTCGGTGGACCGGCGGATTACCGCGACAGGGAGCACTACCGCTACCACGTCAACAATCCTGCCGATCAGAGTATGCATATCGGCGACCCGGTGATCGGGCGGGCGGGCGGACGCCTCATCGTCCCCCTGTCGCGCGCCATCTTTCGGCCGGACGGCGGATTCGCCGGCTACGTGGTGGTGACGCTGGATCCCGGGGTGCTGGTGGCGGCGCTGCAGAACGTGCTGATCGAAGATGCGGGCGCTGCCGCCGTCTTCCGCCTTCCCGACGACATGTACCTGGCCCGCTACCCCAACAACGAGCAGTTCATCGGCAAATCGCTGCCGAACAGCCCGCTGTTCCGCGAGTTCGCCGATAAGGCGCCGGTGGGCGTCGCCCGCTACACCGCGCAGGCCGACGGCTACCAGAAGATCACCGGCTATCGCACCATGGCGCGCTATCCGCTGTTCGTCGATGGCGGTATCACCCACGACACCGCCTTTGCCGAATGGCGGGCCGACCTGTCGCGGCTCTTGCTGATGGTGGGGGCGCTCTCGGCGGCGCTGCTGGTGCTGGCGACGAAGCTGGACGCGCACGAACGTCAGCGTATCCTGCTGACACAGCAGCTTGAGCAGAACAACCATCTCCTGGAGGGTAAGGTGGTCGAGCGGACCCGGCACCTCGCAGCGGCCCGCGAAGAGGCCGAGCAACGGGCCCGCGAACTGGCCGCCTCGAACGCCGAATTGGAACAGTTCGCCTACATCGCCTCGCACGACCTGCAGACGCCGCTCAGGAACGTCGTCAGCTACACCCAACTGCTGGAACGCCGCTACAAGGGGCGGTTCGACGCCGACGCTGACGATTTCATCGGCTTCATCGTCGACAGCAGCAAACGGATGAGCCAGATGATCAGCGACCTTCTGGCCTATTCCCGCACCGGCAACCGCGCCGGGCCGGTCGCCGAGGTGGATTTGGGACAGGTGCTCGATGCCGTCCTGGTTGATCTCGCCCCGGTGATCGCTAAGAGCGGTGCCACCATCGAGCGAAGGCCGCTGCCAGTGCTGCCGGGCAACAAATGGCAGATCGCCAGCCTTTTCGCCAACCTGATCGGCAACGCCATCAAATACCACCGACCCGATGTTGCCCCGGAAATCCGCATCTCCGCCGAGGAGACGGCCGAGTACTGGATGTTCGCGGTGGCCGACAACGGCATCGGTATCGCCCTGCAATACCAGGAGCGCATCTTCGTCATCTTCCAGCGCCTGCACGGCCCCGACCAATACGACGGCACCGGCATCGGGCTGGCGCTGTGCAAGAAGATCGTCGAACGCCACGGGGGCAGCATATGGGTCGAATCCGAAGCGGGGCAAGGCTGTACCTTCCGCTTCACCCTGCCCAAACGGAGCAGGCTGGCCCCCACCTCCGCCGTCCCCGAATGATGGTGGCCCCCCTACGGTCATTTCCAATGGCGGCCAGAATAGTCACCCGCCTTGGCAGACGTATTTGATCTCAAGATATTCGTCGATACCATACTTGGAGCCTTCGCGCCCCAGGCCGGACTCTTTCATGCCGCCGAATGGCGACACTTCAGTGGAAACCATGGCTTCATTGAGGCCGATGATGCCGTATTTCAGCCTTTCAGCCAGGCGCCCACAGCGCCCGCCGTCGCGGGTATAGGCATAGGCCGCCAGACCATAGGGGGTATCGTTGGCCAGATGGATGGCGTCCTCCTCGGCGGCGAAGCGGATCAGCGGCGCCACCGGGCCGAAGATTTCCCGGCGGGCACAGGCCATGCCGGGAGTGACATCCGCGAGAACCGTGGCCGCGAAATGATTGTCGCCCACCGCGCGACGGCTCCCGCCGCACAGCACCCTGGCGCCGGAGGCGACGGCGTCGGCGACCAGGCGTTCCACTCCTTCTACGGCGCGGCCGTGGATCAGCGGTCCAAGTTCAAGGCATCCGACGGCTTCCACCAGACGGCTGGCGAAGGCGTCATGGATGCTGTCCTGAACCAGAATCCGGTTCGCACAGATGCAGGTCTGGCCGGAATTGCGGAACTTGCTGGCGACGGCCCCCGCCACCGCGGCGTCCAGGTCGGCGTCGTCGAATACGATGAACGGCGCGTTCCTGCGTGATGAAGTCCCGGCCCAATGGAACACCCTTCGCGATAGCGTAACCGACAACTTTGGCGTCATAAACCCTGCCGAATTTCGGGTGGTGGCGTAGACGGGGTATACCAAGATGGTGCTCGCTGGACCGGTGCTGCCATGCTGGAAGCCGCCAAGGGCTTCCGGCGGCTCAAGGCCCACAAGCAATTGCCGACCCTGCGAGCCGCGCTGCTGGCCCATCAGGCCAAGCATTCTATCAACCCCGATCTTGAACAGCACGCCAAGGCCGCGTAGCACGTTCAGACCGTGACGCCTGTCGAGCGAATTTCAACACGGCTCGGGACATAGCCCAGTTTCCTGCATAGCTCCGCCCCAACGCCGCATATATTATAAAAAATAGGTTACATCGATAAAGTCCGCCAGGATGACACTGTGGAGCGTCCCCCGATGACCCAGAAGAAATCCTTCAATTCAGCGAGGGAACTTGTCTTGCCAGAGCCGAGCGCCGACGTAGCGCCACACTCCCCCCCCCCTCTCTTATCGACATGGCGATTACCGATTGGGTTGAGCAGCGCGGATCTATCCCAGGATCAACAGGCCTCATTACCGACCGATATCGGAACTGTGCGAGTCGATTTCCAGGCTCTTGGCGATACGTCCAGTGTCTTTAATTTTGTTGGAAATTTTTTCAGCCCAGTCATCGTAAGCCCGAAAAGCACGGTGAAAGGCCCATTTTTGGCGCTGCGCCTGACATCCTCGGGACACACTCGGCTTCAACGGTCAGACCGCTCCCCCCTTCAAGAAGAAACCCCTGAAAAATACAGCATTAACTTCTTTTCTGAATCTAGCTGCCGCATACACTATCAAGATGGCGCCACTTACAATGGTCTTGCTTGCCTTATCACAACAGGACTTCTGCAAGAAATGCTTGGTGGAGACAGAATTCCAATCCCCCTTCAACGTTTCATTGATGGATATGACGACAACTTCAGTGCAATGGCAAAAACATCATTCGCTATGCATCGCCTCAGCGCCCAGATTCGAACACATCCATATTCCGGCATGACAGCGGCTCTTTTCGTGCAGGGAGCGATTAGCGAAATGCTGTCCTTGGTGCTGACCGATCTCGCCGGCACCGACGAAAATAGAGGAGGCGTGATCGGCATCGATCATCGCCGTGCAATGGCCGTTTGCGACCAATTGATCGCCAACCCCGCATCCCCACCTTCATTGGAGTCTCTTGCTCGACAGGTTGGATTGCCGCAACGTCGGCTGAACAAAATCTTCCAGTCAATTTTTGGCATGACCGTCTTCGAGTGGCTGGTCGAATGGCGCCTCGGCCATGCTCGCGAACTACTGTGCGAGGGCACCCTATCGGTCAAGGAAGTCGCCTTCCGTCTAGGCTATGCCCATCCCAATAACTTCTGCACCGCATTTGCCAGACGGTTTGGCGTTTCTCCCTCCCATTTCCGCGAAACAATTCGGTCCGTTCATTCAATGCAATGCGTTTCATCGTAACGCTTTTGTCAGTTTAGAAGACACAGCTACCATAGATATTGCCCATATGGATGGTGTCTAATCTCTTTGGAATTGGAGGGATTTTAATTGGGGGTGTGTTCGTGGGAAAGGTTCGCCTTTCAGCCGGAACTGGTTTGGATATCGCCCTCGACGTTCCCCCTAAGGGCGCTCTGCCGAGGGCGTTGATTTATATCCAGGACGATGCAGCCGCTTTCTCCAGATCTGCGTGCGCGTTGGCGATAAGGTTGTCACCGGGGCAGCTTCGAAGCATTCTTAGCGACACGGTTAGTGTGGAAGCTGTCCTGGCGCTGGCTGGGAACGGCGGGTTACCCATATCGGTCGAGAATTCCACTGTAGTGCGCCGGATCATCGAAGATATTCGCCGCGCATCGTCTAACGATGTCGTCTTTTTCGTCTTTTTACGGGGCCAAGTGCTCAAGCTGCTGGCCGAGGCCATGGATGTTCGAACGCAGACAGTTCAAACTGTTGATGAGGGCAACCGTAGTGCTTGGATCGTTCGTGACATCCTGCTGACCGACCCGTTGCATCCCCCCTCTTTGACCGAATTAGGGCGATTGACGGGAGTGCCGCCCCGAAAGCTCAGTACTCAATTTCATGCCCAATTTGGCAAAACGATTTATGAGTGGCTATTGGACTGGCGACTGAGCGGTGCCCGCGATTTGCTCGTGGGTAGCGGTGCCTCCATCAAGGAAATCGCCCTTTCCTTGGGATACGCCCATGTTTCCGCCTTCACTGCCGCTTTCACCCGCCGCTTCGGCGTATCGCCAAGCGAGCTGCGGACGAGCGCCCCGTTTGCCCTCGGGGGCAGGTCATGACCCAAAATAAGCAGAGAAATCCAAAGAATCCCGCAGATGGAACATCAAAAGCTGCCGGATTAGCAGCGACACCGGCGGAACCGGCAAACAACGACATTGAGACGAAAGCTGGCATGGCCGCGGTCCGCCGGGCCGAGCAGATGATGAAGCCGACCTTATACCCCTCGCCGGGCCTTGGTGCCTGGCTCGCCGACATGGGCGGGTCATTAGCATTTTCTACTTATCAATCAGGGCGAATATTCTTCCTTAGCGCTGGCGAAGGCGGCGATATGGTGGCGCAAGAGCGCATTGTTGGTTCAGCCATGGGGCTGGCCATCAACGAACATGCCCTGTGGATCAGCAACAAGGAGCAGGTCTGGCGATTCTCCAACGTCGGCCCCATGACCATCAAGGACGAGGACTGGCAGGCGGTGTACATGCCGCGCAAAGGCTACTTCCTCGGCGGCTGCGACACCCACGACATAGTTCCCAGCGCCGCGTTCTTGGGCAAGGGCTACGAGTTGGCCTTCGTCAACACAGCCTATAGCTGTATCGCCGCCATTGATTCCCATTACGGCTTCCTCCCCTTATGGAAGCCCGACTTCATCACCGCCCTGTCGCCCGAGGATCGCTGCCACATCAACGGCATGGGCACCCAGGATGGCGAACTGGCCTTTGTGACCCTGTGCGGTCAGTTCGATACTCCCATAGGCTGGAAGGCGGTCAAGAACGGCGGCGGCATGATCATGGATATGCGCAGCAACGACGTGCTGTGCCGGGGCCTGTCCATGCCCCACAGCCCCCGTTGGCACAACGGTCGGCTGTGGCTGCTTAATTCCGGCAATGGCGATTTCGGCTATTTGGATGGCGAGACCTTTGTCCCCGTCTGCCTGTGCCCTGGCTTTGCCCGTGGCCTCACCTTCGTCGGCGATTACGCGGTGATCGGCTTGTCCAAGCTGCGCGACAACACCTTTGCCTCGGGCATGGCCATCAAGGAGCGGCTGGAAAAGCAGCATATCCAGCAACGCTGCGGGCTGATCGTGGTCGATCTGCGTTCGGTCAAGACCGTCCACTGGCTGACCATTACCGGCATCAGTGAATTGTACGATGTGGGCTTTTTGCCTGGCATCACCCGTCTCTATACGCCGGACTTTTCCGAGCCCGATTTACACCGCGCCATGGTTCACGGCATGCCGGGAGTTTTCCCGTTCGCCGCACCCCGTCCCGCGCCCGAGGCCAACTCCCCGGAAAACGAGAGGCAACAATGAACGCCATCAGCAAGCCCCGCAACCGCCAGCCGCTGATCATGGCGTTGGAACCCCGCATGATGTTCGATGGCGCCGCTGTGGTGGATGCCGCCCATGTTGCCGCCGATGCCGCCGCCAAGGCGCTGATTCCGGCGGTCACCGCCCCGGTGCAGGTGCGTGCCGCCGACCCGTCGCGGGATGGCGGCAAAACCGAGGTAGCCTTCGTCGACACCTCGGTTGCCGGTTACAAGGCCATTGAGGCTGGCATTGGGGTCGGCATCGCCATCGTCGAAATAGACGGCGCCAAGAGCGGCTTGGCCCAGATGGCCGCCTGGGCCGAGACCCATTCCGATTACGACGCCATCCATGTGTTCAGCCACGGGGCCGGGGGCCTTGTGCAAGTGGGCAGCGACATGATCAGCCAAACCAGCCTGCCCTCGGCAGTGGTTCAAGCGGAACTGGCCGAGATCGGTCATTCGCTCAAGTCGGGGGGGGATCTGCTGCTTTATGGCTGTGACGTGGCCAAGGGCGCGGATGGTCGGGCCTTAGTCGATTCCATAGCGGCCGCCACGGGCGCTGATGTCGCGGCGTCGACGGACACCACCGGCTCCGCTGTGTATGAGGGAAACTGGACCCTGGAATACACCACCGGTTCCCTGACCGTAAGCACCGCTTTGACCGGCCAAGTGATCTCGAGCTATGGCGATACGCTGTCTCTGGTGTTGCTCTCTCATAACGGAAACCTCTCGGGCTACAACACCATCCAGGCTGCGGTCGATGCGTCCGTGGATGGTGACACGGTGACGGTGGGGGCCGGAACCTATATCGAGCAGGTCACCATTACCCACGGCATCACCCTGGAAGGGGCGGGTCGGTCTCTGACCATCATCCGCTCGCCACTGGCCGCGAACCTGACTCAAAGCGGCGGCAACTGGACGAATCTCAAGGCTGCGGACGTCTTTGCGGTGGTTGGGGTCAAATCCTCGGCGGCGGTCACCATCAAGACCCTGACGGTGGACGGTTATGACCAGGGCGATCTCAGAGGCCTCGTTCAGGCCTATGCCGATGGCGTCCGTATCTACGACTTCTCCGGGATCTCAGCTTTCGATACCACCGTCACCATCGACGATGTCAAGGTTACCAGGGTACGCTGGATTCAAAGCGATCCAGGTTACCCCATTCCGGCGGACTACACGCCTGCGGATCAGCCCTCGGGCTACAACCAAAACGCGTCAATCTTCTCCGAAAGTAAGAGCGGTGCCGGTCAACACACCCTGACCGTCACCAACAGCTATATCGACAAATTCCAGAAGACCGGCATTCTGGCCTGGGGGCCGACTCTGGTGGTGGATATCAGGGATAATACCATCCAGGGATACGGCAAGACGCTCTACAGCACCGGCAACGCCATCCAGATCGCCAGCACGGATCGTACCAACTTGGGCGGGGCCAATGGCGACCGCACCGGCACCACCGGTTCGGTGACCGGCAACAGGATTCTGGATTTGGGTCTGGTGATCCCCGAGCCGGGACAGCCCGCTTCCTACCTCAATTTGCTGCTGGGCGGCCCAACGGGAATTCTCGCCTATGAGCCGGGAGCGGGGCTGGTGATCGCGGACAACACCATCACCGGTGTCTATATCCCATCCTGGCACGATGGGGACACCTCCAATGATGGAGGATATAACAATATAGGCATTGGATTCAAAAGTGCGTCTGGGATCGTTATCCGTAACAACACCGTATCCGGCTTTGACGCGGGCATCTATGAGTTTAGCCCCAGCAACGGCGCGGCCGCCCAGATCAGCGGCAACACCCTCAGTCGCAACGTCATCGATATCTTCGCTGCGCTAGTGGGTAATACCATTACCCTGACATCCAATGCCGAAGTCGTGGCGTTCGACGACAGCGGGGATGCGACGGCTACCCTTAACAATTTCGGCAATGGCGATTCCTTGCGGGTGATCGGCTGGATCAATGGCTCGGTGAATGGATTGCTGAACGGCAATCCGGCGGTGGACTTTTCCGGTTCGGGCGGGACCATCTCCAACGGAGACGGCAGTTCGGTTGCCGCCTATTCGGTGCAGGTGTCCGCGTCGGGTAGTGCGACCATGCTTTATGTCCGGACCCAAAGCGGCGCCGGCGCCCCGAACCTCACCATCAGGCTCAATGGCACCTACGCCACCGAGAATTTTGCCTTGCAGGGCGATAAGATCAAATACGTCGCCGTGGCAACACCGGTGGTGGTTGCCACGTCGCAGTCGCCACCTCCTCCGCCACCGCCGCCACCACCGCCGCCACCACCGCCACCGATTGAGCCTCCGTCGCTACCGAAGCCGCCGCAGGTGTTCGTCCCACTGGCCCTGGTGGAAGCACCGCCGCTGCCTCCTCCTCCTCCCCCGGCGGATGCACCTACGGATGCGCCAGCCGCGCCGACCCAGGCCCAGGCGGCTCAGGCGGTCAATACCGCGGTGACGCCGGTGGCGGTGATTCCGGCGGCTCTGACCGCGCCTTCGGCCACCGCTTTCCAGGTGGCGGTGGCGGCCAAGTCGGCCGGTGGCGCCGATGCTCTGGTGGTTAATGCCCCGGTCAAGGATGCCGGTTTCGCTTTGGGCGCCCGTGTCTCGGTGCAGATTCCGGCGGATTCCTTCGCCAGCACCAAGGCGGATGCCACCGTCACCCTGACGGCGACCCGCGCCGACGGCACGGGGCTTCCCGGCTGGATGGTGTTCAACGCCCGCACCGGCACCTTCGAGGGCACGCCGCCGCCCGGGTTCCGGGGCGAGGTGGTGGTCAAGGTCATCGCCCGCGACAACGAGGGCCGGGAAGCGGTGCAGAGCTTCAAGATCCAGGTCGGCGATGCCGGTCAGGGCAATGCGGCGCCGGAAGGGCAAGGCGAGGGTCAGGGTGAAGGCCGGGGCCAGGGCCAGGGCAATGGACCGGGCCGGACCGGTGATGCCGGGTCGCCCGCCAAGCACGCGAGCGCCAAGCCGGTGGGCAAGCTGTCGCTCAACGAGCAACTGCGGTCCATGAGCAAAGAGGGGCGCCTCGCCAAGCAGGCGGCCCTGTTCGGAACCATGATGAATGGCGGCAAGGCCGCCTGATGTTTCAATACCAGGGGATTTTGACGATGAAGCGTTTGTTGGCCTCGGTCTCGTTGGTTGCCCTTCTGTCCGCCTGCGCCATGACGCCGAAACCGTTCACGGCGGACGAGTTGGCGGCGCAGTCTTCCGCCGACCGGGCCGATATGTTCAAGGGCGGGGAGCCGCTGACCGGCCCGCTGACCGTGTCCGACGCCATCGCGCGGGCGCTGAAATACAATCTGGACAAGCGCTCCAAGATGATGGAAGAGGCGCTGGCGCTGGGGCAGTTGGACGTGGACAAGTTCGACCTGCTGCCCAAGCTGACCGCCAATGCGGGCTATACCGAGCGGTCGGAACCCAACGCCACCAAGTCGCGTGACCTCTATACCCAGACCACCGGCACCGGCAATCCCAGCTATTCGGCTGATCGCTTCGCCAAGACCGCCGACCTGACCATGAGCTGGAACGTCCTGGATTTCGGCCTGACCTATTATACCGCCAAGTCCAATGCCGACCGCGCCTTGGTGGCGACCGAGCGGCGGCGCAAGGCGGTGCACAACCTGATCTCCGAGGTGCGCTTCGCCTATTGGCGGGCGGCGGCCTATCAGACTCTGAACGGCGAGGTCAACAACGCGGTGGCCGAGGCCCGCTCAGCCCTGGGCAAGGCCAAGACGGTGGAGCGGGAAAACCTCAAAGCCCCCGCCGAGGCGCTGCGCTATCAGAAGTCGTTGTTGGAGACGCTGCGCCAGTTGACGGCGATCCAGCAGGAGCTGTCCACGGCGCGGATCGAGCTGGCGGCGCTGATCAATGTGCCGCCGGGCAGCGAGATCACGCTGGCGGTGCCCGATGCCATGACGCCGCCCGATTGGCAGACCTCCATGGAGCGCATGGAGGAGCAGGCCTTCCTCAACAATCCCGATCTGCGCGAGCAGGGCTACCTCACCCGCATTTCGGTGGACGACACCAAGAAGGCCATCATCAAGATGCTGCCCGGCGTCACCTTCACCGGCAGCCGTAACTACGACTACAACAGCTTCCTGATGGACAATCACTGGTACGAGGCTGGGGCGAAGCTGACCTGGAATCTGATGAACGTCATCTCCGGCCCCTCGGCGCTGAAATACGCCCAGACCAACGAGGACGTGGCCAAGGCGCGGCGCATCGCGCTGCGCATGGCGGTGCTGGCCCAGGTCCATATCTCCGAGCGGCAGTTCCGCAACGCCACCAGCCAGTTCGAGCAGTCGGATGAGCTGTGGAAGGTGGATCGGCGTCTGGCCGAACTGTCCGACGCCAAGAGCGCCAATGACGCCAGCGGCATGCTGGAGCGGGTGGCGGGCCATGCCTCGGCCATCGCGTCGCAACTGCGCCGCTTCCAGACCTATGCCCAGGTCGAGCAGGCCTATGCCAAGATGCAGGCCACCATGGGCGACGATCTGCTGGCCGATTCCGTGGCAGTCCAGGACATCAAGGGCCTCAGCAGCATCATCGCCGCCCGTCTGGCGCAATGGGGCCGCGAGCCTCCCGCCGTGGCCGCCGCTCCGGCGAAGGGGCCCGAGGCGGCGCCGGTTCCGGGACAGTTCAACATCTTGAGCAAATTGCCGCGCTGGCTGGGCGGTGAGGACGAGGCGCCCCAGGTGGTCGCCCAGGCTTCGGGCCGGTGAGATCCGTCGCTGGAGCGGCCCTGCTCCTGGCCCTGGCGGCGGCCCCTGTCCAAGGCCAGGAGTTGCGGGCTCAGCTCAGCCCCCGCGACTTCACCACCCTGGCCGCCGAGATCGGCGCCAAGGTGGAACGGATCGCGGTGCGCGAGGGCGAGCGCTTTTCCAAGGGCCAGGTGCTGATCGCCTTCGATTGTTCGGTGCAGCGGGCCAATCTGGCCGAGGCCCGCGCCAGCGTATCGGCCGCCGACAAGACGGTGGCGGTCAACAAACGGCTGCTGGAGCTTCAGACCATCGGCAAGCTGGAATCCGATCTGGCCCAGGCCGAATTGGACAAGGCCAGGGCCAAGGATGCCGCCGGAGCGGCGGTGGTCGCCAAATGCAGCGTTCCGGCCCCGTTCGACGGGCGGGTGGTGGAGCAGAAGGTGCGGTCCCAGCAATTCGTCCAGCCGGGCCAAGCCCTGCTCGACATCCTGGATGATTCGGTGCTGGAGCTGGACTTCGTGGTGCCCTCCAAATGGCTGGTCTGGCTGAAGCCGGGAAACGCCTTCCAAGTGGCCATCGACGAGACCGGCAAAAGCTATCCGGTCAAGCTGACCCGCGTGGGCGCCCGCATCGACCCCATCAGCCAGTCGGTCAAGGTGACGGGGGCCATCGGCGGCCATTTCCCCGAACTGACAGCGGGGATGAGCGGCAAGGTGCTGCTGTCGCCGCCGCCATGATTGACATCTTCCTCCACCTGCTTGAGCTGGAAAACCGCATCCTGAA
>Ga0265313_10003895_pt1 | contig 11756 bp, 9 predicted proteins | sample 4123metaG_FD_203122 | JGI IMG/M metagenome (GOLD analysis project Ga0265313, IMG submission 203122) | Rhizosphere microbial communities from Carex aquatilis grown in University of Washington, Seatle, WA, United States - 4-1-23 metaG | ecosystem: Host-associated > Plants > Roots > Rhizosphere >...
CCCGTCGACGCGACGGTCATCTGGACGATCAACGGGCCGGACGGCGGGCTGGTGACCACGGTGACGCAGACCGTGCACCTGGGGCCCATGGAGTCGCAGGGCGTCGAGCAGCAGGCGCTGGTCAAGTCGCCGATGCTCTGGTCACCCGAGACCCCGAACCTCTACACGCTCATCACCTCGGTGACAGCGGCCGGAAAGACGACGGACAAGGTCGAGACCGATTTCGGGATCCGCACGGTCGGCTTTGACGCGGACAAGGGCTTCCTGCTGAACGGCGCGCCCTACGCCCTCAAGGGGACGTCCAACCACCAGGACCACGCCGGCGTGGGCTCCGCCCTGCCCGACGCGCTGCAGTACTTCCGGATCGCGCGCCTCAAGGAGATGGGATGCAACGCCTACCGCACCGCCCACAACCCCCCGACGCCCGAGCTGCTCGAGGCATGCGACCGCCTCGGGATGATCGTGATGGACGAGAACCGGCAGCTCGGCAGCGACGCGCACCACATCGAGCTGCTCGAGGAGCTGGTCCGCCGCGACCGCAACCACCCGTGCGTGGGCATCTGGTCGCTCGGCAACGAGGAGTTCACGGTGCAGGGAACGCCGTCGGGCAAGCGGGTCGCCGCGGTCATGCAGGAGCTGGTGAAGCGCCTCGACCCGACCCGCCCGGTCACCTGCAACGCGGCGGTTGGCAACGAGTACCCCGGCGTCAACGAGGCCGTGGAGGTGCGCGGCTGGAGCTACCACGTCGGCAAGGACATGGACGACTACCACAAGGAGCACCCGCAGCAGCCGAATGTCGGCAGCGAGCAGGGAAGCACGGTCTCGACGCGCGGGATCTACGCCAACGACCCGGTGCGGGGCTACGTGAGCGCCTACGACGACAACGCTCCCGAATGGGCGCAGACGGCCGAGACCTGGGTGAGCTACTTCGGGCCGCGCCCGTGGCTGTCCGGCGGGTTCGTGTGGACCGGATTTGACTACCGGGGCGAGCCGACCCCCTACGGATGGCCGTGCATCAACTCCCACTTCGGCATCATGGACACGTGCGGCTTCCCGAAGGACAACTTCTACTACTACCAGTCGGTGTGGAGCGAGCGGCCCATGGTGCACATCCTGCCGCACTGGAACTGGGCCGGCAGGGAGGGCCACGAGATCGACGTGCGGACGCAGAGCAACTGCGATGAGGTCGAGCTCTTCCTGAACGGCAAGAGCCTGGGGCGCCAGCCGACGAAGAAGTACTCCGAGAACAAGTGGAAGGTCCCGTACGCCCCCGGCAAGCTCTCCGCAAGCGCCTACAAGGACGGGAAGGTCGCGGTGGAGACGCAGGTGGAGACGGCGGGCCCGGCGCAGGCGGTTAAGCTCGCGCCCAACCGGACCGAGATCGACGCCGACGGGGAGGACGTAGCGGTGTTCACGGTGTCGGTGGTCGACGCGCACGGGATCGTCGTGCCGACGGCCGGCAACAAGGTGTCCTTCGCGCTGGAGGGTCCGGGCCGGATCATCGGGGTGGGCAACGGGGATCCCAGCTGCCACGAGCCCGACACGACGGTCGCGGAGCCGCCGACCCGCAGCCTGCCGGTGGCCGGATGGCGTTGGAATAAGGTCGCGGACCCGTACCCGGAGAACCTGCCCGAGGAGGGCGTCGCCTTCGATGATTCCAAATGGGCGCCGTACGACGTGACCAAGGACGCGGCGGCGGGCCTGGCCAACCGCGAGAGGGGGGTCTTCCGCTCCCACTTCGACGTGTCCGCGGCCGACCTGGCTGCGCCCGCCGTGGAGCTCGTCTTCGGGAGGCTCGCCGGCGCGCTCACCGTCTACGTCAACGGCCAGAAGGTCGGGGGCACGGTCGACGACCGCAACGCGGTGGCATACGACGTGAAGGAGCTCCTCCACTCGGGTGAGAACGTGATCGCCGTGCCGATGGCCAACTACGGCCCCGAGCCGATGGGCCCGTGCAAGGGCGTGACGCTCCGCATGCAGGGATCCCCCGCGGCCCTCCAGTGGGGGCGCAGCGTCTTCAACGGCCTTGCCGAGGTCCTCGTCAAGGCGACCAAGGAGGCAGGGACGATCGCGCTGACGGCAAGCGCGGAGGGCCTGGCTCCCGCCACGTTCTCGCTCAAGGCTCAGGAGGCGGACGCGCGCCCCGCGGTGCCGTGACCCCGGGCGGCCCGCCTGCGACATCCCCACAGATGGATCCGCTCAGCCCCGTAGAGGTCAGGGTGCTTGGCTCGCTCATCGAGAAGGACATCACGACGCCGGACTACTATCCGCTGACGCTCAACGCGCTCACGAACGCGTGCAACCAGAGCTCGAACCGGGACCCCGTCGTCGCGTACGCGGAGCACGACGTGGTGCGCGGGATTGACCAGCTGCGGGAGAAGAAGCTCGCGTTCATGTTCCAGGGGGCCGACAGCCGGGTCGCAAAGTTCGGCCACCGGATTGCGGAGACGTTCGAGCTCCCGAGGCCCGAGACGGCCGTCCTGTGCGTCCTGCTGCTGCGTGGGCCCCAGACGCCGGGGGAGCTCCGCGGGCGCACGGCCCGGATGCATGAGTTCGCGAGCCTCGAGGAGGTCGAGGGCGCCCTTCGCGAGCTGATCACCCGGACCCCGGTGGCCCTTGTGGTCAAGCTGCCCCGCCAGCCCGGAATGAAGGAGCAGCGCTACGCGCACCTGCTCTCGGGCGAGGTGCACGTTTCGGCGCCGGCCGCCGCGCAGGATGCGCCGCCCCCGCTCCCGGCGGCGCGCGCCGACGAGGGGCGGCTCGCGAGCCTCGAGGGCGAGGTCGCGGCGCTGCGCGCGGAGATTGCCGAGCTCAGGCGCGAGCTCGCGGAGCTGCGCAAGCTGCTCGGTTGAGGCTTCGGCCGAGGGCCGGGCTACTTGAGCGCCTGCTCCAGGTCGCGGATCAGGTCGCCCGCGTCCTCGAGGCCCACGGACAGGCGCAGGAGGTCGGCCGGAGTCGCGCTCTGCGGACCCTCGACGCTCGCCCGGTGCTCGACCAAGCTCTCCACGCCCCCGAGGGAGGTGGCGCGCTTCCATATCCGGAGCCTGCCGAGGGCGCCGAGGGCGCGCGGCGCCCCACCCGAGACGCGGATCGAGAGCATCCCGCCGAAGCCCCCCTGCATCTGGCGGGCCGCGACCCGGTGGCCCGGGAAGGAGGCGAGGCCGGGGTAAAGGACGGCCTCGACCCCGGAATGGCCCTCGAAGTGCTCCGCGATCCGCATCGCGGCCCGGCTCTGGGCCGCCACCCGCACGAAGAGCGTGCGCATTCCGCGAAGCAGGAGCCAGGCCTCAAAGGGGCCGAGCACGGTGCCGGCCTGCGATCGCACGGTCTTGATTTTCCCCCAGAAGGCGTCGTCCTCGCGCGTCGTGACGGTGCCGGCGATCACGTCGGAGTGCCCGTTCAGGTACTTGGTCGCGGAATGCATCACCAGGTCCGCGCCGAGAAGGAGGGGAAGGGAGTGGACCGGCGTGGCGAAGGTGGAGTCGACCGCCAGGAGCGCGCCCCCGCGGTGCGCGACCTCCGCCAGGGCCTCGATGTCGGACACGACCAGCGTCGGGTTGGCCGGCGTCTCGATCCAGATGAGCTTGGTCTGGCCCCGCCGGACCGCGGCCTCCACCCCGGCCGGGTCGGTCATGTCGACCGGCTCCACGCGCAGGCCCCAGTCGGTCGCCCAGCCCTGGAGCCACGCGCGGAAGGCCCAGTAGATCACCTTCGGGACGAGCACGTGGTCGCCGGGCCTCAAGGCCATGAAGACCGCCGTGGCGGCGCTCATGCCCGAGCTGAAGACCGCCGACGCCGCGCCGGCCTCGAGCCGCGTCAGGACCGCCTCGGGCAGCTCGTAGTTCGGGTTGTCGGCCCTCGAGTAGAGGCGGCCGGAGAGCAGCGCGTTGTCCGCGCCGCGCTCGTAGGTCGTGGAGGGATGGATGGCGGGCACGATGCCGGCCGTCGCGGGGTCCCGGAACCCGAGCGCCTGCGCGGCGACGGTGGGAGAGTGGACGTAGTCGGGCAGGCTCACGGTGCCGACAGGAAAGCAGCGGCCCGCAGAAAGGCAACCGGAGGAATCGCGCCAAGGGGGCGCCCCGCGTCACCTAATGCCTGATGAAGGCCCCGACCACGGGATCGGCGCGCAGCGCCGAGAGGTCGGCCTCCGTGGGCCGCTGCGGCTTGTCGCGCTCGCGGCGCACAAGGCAGAGGAACCCGAGGGGCCCGCCGCCGGTCGCCCGGAACTGGTGCCAGGTCATGGGCGGGACCCTCAGCAGGTCGTTCGTCGCCAGCTCGTGGACCTCGCCGCCCACCAGGGCGTGCCCCCGGCCGCGCAGGACCATCACGGAGTGCGCGTGCTGGTGGCGCTCCAGGGTCGAGTGGCCGCCCGGCGCGATCTCGAAGTAGCGCAGCTGCGTGTCGTGGTGCTCGCCGTCGTCGAAGAGCACCTGGCGGGTGACCTCCTTGAAATGGGTGCCCCCGTCCTCCTTGTAGGCAAGGAGCGGGACCCCCTCCCAGCGGAAGGGTTGGGTCTGGGCGACGTGGATCTTCTGGGTCATCGGGGGCGGTGGGCGTGCACGGCGGAGACGAACGCTCCGCTCCGCTCAAGCAGCGCCGCCTCGTCGGGGGCGTCCAACAGGCTGCCGCCGATGAGGAGCACCGTGTCCGCCCCGTAGAAGTCGAGCACCGCCGGCAGGTTCTCGACCCTCATCCCGCCGGCGGGCACCGGGAACGCGGGGGCGATCGGCGCCGCGGGAGACCGGAGCGCCCCCGCGATGGCGGCGCAGGCGCCCGCGCCGTAGCTGAACCGCCCGCCGTAGCTTGGGAAGATGACGGCGTCGGCCCCGAAGAGCGGAAAGAGCCTGCCGAGGAGCGCCACCGGCGAGATCCGCAGCGACCCGCCGAACGCGGGGTGGGCGAGCACCGGCATCCCGGTTTCGCGGGCAAGCTGGTTGAGCGTGGGCAGCCCGATCAGCATCGGCGACACCATCACGGCCTCGACGCCGAGCTCCCTCGCCTGGCGCGCCTGGTGAAGCACCGTCGCGGGCGTGCCGATAAGGTTCGGGACGTAGAGCGTCCGGCGGCCGGTCGTCTGCGCGGCGTCCCGGACCGCCTCAAGGCAGGCCGCGACGCGCTCGGCGAACGGGCTGAACGAATGGTCGGCGAGCCCGTGGTCGTCCTTGACAAGGTCCAGGCCCGAGCGCGCAAGCGTGCCGCAGAGCGACGCCGTCTCCGCGACCGAAAGCCCCACGGGCTTGAGGACGGAGGCGGTGACCGCGCGGCCGTGCACGCCGAGCAGCCGCCGGAACCCCGCGATGCCAAACCGCGGCCCGCCGAGGACGGCCGCGAGCGCGGCCGGAAGGCGGACGTCCTCCAGCTCGACGTCGGGCTGCAGGGAGCAGTTGCCAAAGAGCACGTTGAGGAGCTGCGCCGGGTCGTCCGCCGTGGCGGCCCGCGGCTGCGCCAGGGTGACGCGGTAGTCGTCCGCACCGAGCGGCTCGATCGCCACGACGCGCCCGACCATGTTCTCGCGCACGAAGGCCGTGCGCAGCGCGGACCTCGGGAGCTCGACCGTCTGCTCCAGCAGGAGCGCCTCGATCCTGACGTCGATGTCCGCCGCGCCGGCGCGCACGCGGTAGACCGCTTCAATTGCCTCTCGGGTCATTTCGGCCTACGCTACACGTCGCGGGCCCTTCAGGAAGCAGAAATGCCGGTTAGGGCCGATTCTGACTTTGCACTTGCCCCCGGAAGGTCATTGCCTCCCTGCGTGTGAGTAAGGACGCCGATTCCCGCCGCTTCGGGTTCGAGACCCGGATGGTCCATGCCGGGCATGTTCCGGACGCCGTGACGGGCGCCCGCGCGGTCCCGATCTACCAGACGACCTCGTTCGTCTTCGACGACGCGGAGCAGGCGGCGCAGCTCTTCGAGCTCAAGCAGTACGGCAACATCTACACGAGGATCAGCAACCCGACGACGGCGGTCTTCGAGGAGCGCATGGCCTCCCTCGAGGGCGCCACGGGGGCGGTGGCGACGGCCAGCGGCATGGCCGCGCAGCTCGTCACGTTCCTGACGCTCCTGGCTCCCGGCGACGAGATCGTCGCGTCATCGCAGCTCTACGGCGGCTCCATCACGCAGCTCGTCCACACGCTCCGGAAGTTCTCGATCGGCGTCCGCTTCGTGAACCCGTCGGACCTCTCGCAGTGGGAGGCTGCGATCACGCCCAGGACCCGGGCCCTCTACGGCGAGACGATCGGCAACCCGAGGGGGGCCATCCTGGACATCGAGCGCGTCGCCGCGCTCGCCGCCTCCCGCGGGATGCCGCTCGTGGTCGACAGCACCATGGCCACCCCGGCCCTGTGCAGGCCGATCGAGCACGGGGCGACCCTCGTCGTGCACTCGGCCACCAAGTTCATCGGGGGCCACGGCACGGCGATCGGAGGGGTGCTGCTGGACTCCGGGAAGTTCGACTTTAGCGGCTATCCCACGATCGCGGCCCCCTCGGCGGCGTACCACGACCTGAGGTTCTACGACACGTTCGGCCACTACGGATTCCTCATGAAGGCCCGCGCCGAGACGGTGCGCGACACGGGGGCCTGCCTGTCGCCGTTCAACGCCTTCCTGCTGATCCAGGGCCTGGAGACGCTCTCCCTGCGGATGCACCGCCAGTCGGAGTCGGCCCTGCGGGTCGCCCGGTTCCTCGAGGGGCACGCCGCGGTGGCCTGGGTCGCGTACGCCGGGCTCGCGAGCCACCCGGACCATGCCCTCGCGGCCAAGTACCTGCCGGAGGGGGCCGGGGCGGTCTTCTCGTTCGGCCTGAAGGCGGGCTCCGCGGCGGAGGGCCGGGCCGCCGGCAGGCGCTTCATCGAGGGCCTGCGGCTCTTCTCGCACCTCGCCAACATCGGGGACGTGAGGAGCCTCGTCATTCATCCCGCCTCGACCACCCACCAGCAGCTGAGCGACGAGGAGCTCGCCAAGGGCGGCGTCAGCCCCGAGCTGATCCGGCTGTCGATCGGACTCGAGAACGTGGAGGACCTCCTATGGGACCTGGACCAGGCCTTGCCTGCGCCGTCACGCTGAACTCGGCCCTCACGCCTGAGGAGCAGCGCCTCTACCAGGATCCGCTCGTCATCCAGCGGCTCCTTCGCGAGGCGCGCACGATCGCCGTCGTGGGGCTCTCGACCGACCCCCAGCGGGCGAGCTGGTTCGTCGCGAGCTACCTGAAGAAGGAGGGCTACCGCATCATCCCGGTGAACCCCAAGGCCGACGCTATCCTCGGCGAGAAGGCGTACCCCGACCTCGCGAGCATCCCGGGCAAGGTGGACCTTGTGGACGTGTTCCGGCCGGCCTCGGAGTGCCTCGCGGTCGCCAGGCAGGCCGTGGCGATCGGGGCGGGGGCCCTCTGGCTTCAGCTCCGGCTGGTCAACATCGAGGCCGCGGAGCTGGCGGCCAGGAGCGGCATGGCCGTGGTCGTCGACCGCTGCGTGAAGATGGAGCACGGGCGCTATTGCGGGCGGCTGCACTGGGCCGGGATGAACACCGAGATCATTTCCGCCCGGAAGGCCCGGCTTTCGTAGGGCGCCCCTTTCCCCAACCGAGTCCACCATGAAATACCCATCAGCCGTCCTCCTCGCCGGTGTCGTCGCGTTTGTTTTCGCCGCCCGTTTTGCCGTCGCGGACACGCCCGCGCTGCAGGGCGACCCGACCCGGCCCGAAGCCGCGCACTGGCTCAGGAGCGAGCTCTTCTTCTCGATCGGCCCCGCGGACGCCCCCGACGACGACCTCCGGGAGATCCGGTGGCGCGCCTTCCTCGACCGGGAGGTCACGCCCAGGTTTCCCGACGGCCTGACGGTCCTTGACGCCTATGGCCAATGGCGAAACCGCCCTGCGGAAGCAACCAACCGGCTGCGCTCCAAGGTCCTTGTGATTCTTAGCGAGGACACGCCGGCGAACCGCGCGGCGATTGACGCCATCCGGGCCGCCTACAAGGCGGCGACCCACGACAGGTCGGTCCTGCTCACCACCGAGCGGGTGGATGTCTCATTCTAGGCCCGGGGGGTCGCGAGGGTCCCCGGGCCAGGGAAGCCCCTCCTTTAGGGGTTGTTTCGGCCGGGCAATTGGGCTTGGTGTACCCAGCCGATGGATCCGCTGCCCACCAGTTCGCTGCTTCCGATCATCCAGGCGTCGACGACGCCCGTGATCCTGATCTCCGGCCTTGGGCTGCTCCTGCTGACGATGACCAACCGCATGGGGCGGATCATCGACCGCACGCGCCTCTATGCCTCGCAGCTGCGGCAGGCGGAGGAGGCCGAGCGGCGGCAGCTGGAGCTCCAGCTCGAGCTGACCTGGAGGAGGGCAAAGATCGTCCGGCTCTCGCTCACGTTCGCCACCTCGAGCATGCTGGTGTCGTCGGCCCTCGTCGTGACCATCTTCCTTGGGGCCATCCTCAGGGTGGACCTGGGCGGGCTGATGCTCGTGCTCTTCCTGGCGGCCATCGCACTCCTCATGGCGGCGCTGGTGGCCTTCCTGCGCGACATTTTCGAATCGCTTTCCGCGCTGCACCTCGAGGTCCGCGAGGCGCGCGAGAAATGACCCGGCCGGCCCCCCGGGGGCTCAAAAGAGAAACACCGCCTGCGGGCCCCTTCAGGGCGCAGACGGTGCCTCTTAAGCCGAGGTTTCCGTACCGGCAGTGGTCCCGCCGGGCTCAGAAATTGACCTGAATCTGGCTGCGCAGGCCGTCGGTCGTCGCCTTTGCGGCGGCGCCTTTGACCGTGTTGTCGGATTCACCGTGGATGTAGCCTGCCTGAAGCTTAACGTCATTGCCCTTTATGTAGTAGTTGATGCCGTAGTACCACTCATTGGCCGTGTTCATCGTGCCGCCGCTCGGCGCCGAGCGAATCACGTCAGAGATGGCTACGCCGCGATGGTCCGAGTCAATATGGCTGTAGCGGACGACCGCCTCCCATTGGGGTGTCAGTTTGTAGGCCGGTTGTATCCAATAACCCTTGGGCGTGGCGCTGACGCCGCTTGATACGCCCGAGTCGTCCAGGGCTGATTCCCATTCGGCCTGGAGGTTGAACGGGCCGACCGTAGCATCGCCGAAGACACCGTTGAGATAGATGTTCCGTCCTGTGCCTATCGTTGACCCGGGACCGCCCTGATCCGGAAGGAATCCCGTCTCATACCCAAACTTGTAGCTTCCCTTGAGGTCGCCGGACGCCCACGTACCGCCGTACCCCACTGTGCCGTAATAGGCAAAGGAGTTGGTAGTGCCGGTGCCGGCGGTTGCGACGCCACCCAGGCCGTTGACGGGGAAATTCGTCGCGGAGTCGCTGCTGTACTCGTTGCGTTCGGGGTTTGTAAGGGCGACGTTGTAGAAAAAGCCGGCCTCGCTGCCACCGACGAAGATGCCGGTGCGGTAGCTGGAGGCCCCAAGGCGCCTCCCGTTGTTGGATTCGTCGACGTAACGGGTGATCACCGAACGCTCGATCGCGCGGAGGTCACCGCTTGAGGTGAGTTCCTCGTAGCCGAAGGGTGCTTTGTTGAACCCGGCCTGGACGATGAAGAGGGCGTTCGCCTTCCACTGGATGTAAGCCTTGTCAAAGGAGGAATTGGCAAGGTCGTAATTCAAGACGCCGCTGAACCCGTCGTCGAATTGGGCGGCAATCCCAAGGTACATGCGGCGGAGCAGAAAATGCTCCGTCGACACCGGATTCGCCGAGGTGCCCGCGATACTTGTACCGAGGCCCGCATACTGCGCCTGGAACCGGCCCGTGAGCACAATCTTCCTGATGAATTTGTCACCGCTCGTTTCCACGTCCTCGGAGGATTGGGCCTTCGAAACCTCGGCGGTGATGTCCTTGGCCTCCTGGTCAGTCAGGACGCCCTTCTTGATGAGAACGTTGATTAGCGCCTGGCTGTCCGAGACAGGGGCGGTTTGAGCGAACGTCAATCCGGAGCCGATAGAGACGATTCCGAGGAGCGTGAGCCATTTGGTTTTATTCAGTGTCATGGGTTCGGTAGGATATTGAAGCAATAGAACTTACGATTAGTAGATCACGAACGCCGCATCTTACGGGGCGAGTGTTACGGACTCGTGACGGCGACGTCACACTGTCGTTAAATGCGAACGACGGCTAACTGCGGCCAGTTGCGGGGCCTTCGTTGCGGACTGTTTTTTCCGGTCCGTAGGTTGAAGCAAGGGGCTCCCCAAGACTAAGTCGCATGAGACCTGCTCGATTGCAGCGCCGTGCACGTCGTGTAACCCGCAGTCAGACCGCCCGCCATCCACCCCGGAGCCGCCAGGGAATTTGGCACCCGCGTCGCATCATGGCCCCGTTCCCGCCCTCTCTTGTCGTCTCCTTCCATGGCCGCTTAGCCGCTCACGCCTCTGGGCGCTTTGGCGTGTCCTCCTGACGCCGGTTGGAAGGGATGGGTAGTCCGCGTTCCGTCGGACAGGACGACGTCGATCGGCACAGGAACATTCGATGTGGTGTAACCGATCGAGGCAACCGGCTCGGATTGAGAGGCAGCCTGAACCGATATGGAGCTCAAGGGCCCGGACCGCCGCATCCCGGTATGGCACCGCGATGAACGAGACGATGGCGTCCGCGTTGCCGACCTCGCCCATAAGGTGGGCCGCGAACGAGTGCCTTCCGGCCGTTGTCCGGTTCATGTGTGCCATTTCGAAAGGCTTTCATCGGGTCAACTCCTTGGCGGTGTGGGTTGCGGCCGTCGCCGCATGAACGCTTCTCCCACTCGCAGGGTGTGACTGTCGTGTCTTCAACCTGACGCGTCGTTCATGCGCCGGCGACGCCGTGCCGCTCGTTCGCCCCTAAGGGGGCTCGGTTCACCCCGTTCTTCCCTCTGTCGGTCACTGATGGTTTTCCAAGGGACCCCCATTAGCCCATCTCATTGCCGACCAAAAACTGCACACCGGCTGCTGTGAAGCCGCGCCCTTCCGGGCGCGCCGAGCTTCAACCGCCGCGAGTCTGTTTCATTGACACAACACAGAGAGACCGAGTGCCCCCCTGCCAAGCCCGACGGCGCGGCGTTCGCGGACCCAATGAATCTACACCATGCCCAACACCAAGACCAAGCTCCTCACCTACCTCCTCACCGCCGCTTCGGCCTGCGCCCAATATGCCCCGCCGTCTCCGGCGGCGCCTGTGCGGGGTGCGATTGACGACTACCTCATATCCAAAGATCCGGCGCTGAAGGGCTGGGATTTTGGCATCAATGAACGTTTGCGCTACGAGGACAAGTCGTCGGCGGGGACAACCCACGCGGGCTCCAATTTCGACTTCTCATCGGCCCCGCCGACGACGAACAGCAACGAGTACTGGCTGACACGCCTCATGCCGCGCGTCGCCTACACCGGGGATTGGTTGTCCCTGACGGTTGAGGCCCGCTCCAGCTACTCGATTGGCGACGACCGCTACACGGCAACCGCCCCGGGCAAGGGCCTTTCCGAGAATGACGGCCCGTTCCAGCTGGAGATGGCCTACGTGGCGATAGGGAACCTGAAGCAGTTTCCCGTGACCGTGAAGGTGGGTCGGCAGGAATTGACCTACGGAGACCAGCGCCTGGTGGGAAATGCGTTCTGGCTGAACATCCCGCATACGTTCGATGCGGTCAAAGTCCGGTACCAGGATTCCTTCTTCGGCGTCGACGTGTTCGCCGCCAACTTGGCCTACGTCCGGGCCGACCATTGGGACAACTCCAATTCACAGGACACCCTTTCGGGCGCGTACCTTGACTTCCCGGGTTTGTCTAAG
>Ga0265313_10003897_pt1 | contig 11755 bp, 10 predicted proteins | sample 4123metaG_FD_203122 | JGI IMG/M metagenome (GOLD analysis project Ga0265313, IMG submission 203122) | Rhizosphere microbial communities from Carex aquatilis grown in University of Washington, Seatle, WA, United States - 4-1-23 metaG | ecosystem: Host-associated > Plants > Roots > Rhizosphere >...
TCCCGGTTCATCGAGTGGCAGTCCGGCGTGGTGAGCGGGCACATCGAGGGAGACGGACCCACCCACGTGGGGTACAGGTGCGTGATGACGGCTCGACCTTCGCGGGCACGGGCCCGGCGCGATCCTACTGCCGCTGGTCATCCGGCAGGCCCCCAAGGAGGTGCCGCGCAGCTGCCAGAACCTCAAGCGGCGGCTGGAGAGCGGCGGGAACCCGGCCACCTAACCGCCGGCCACGGCGACCGAGACATTTGTCGCGGTCAAGACTGACCGCATGCCGCATGCGGCCGGGTGCGCCTTCCGGGTGTACTGACGCGATGGGGTCAATGAGTCTCGAGGCCGCGATCGCACGCGCGGGGTCACCGGTGGAGATGATGCGCCAGTCGGCCGTCCGCCCGCACGCCTTCCCCGTCGCACCCGAGTTCACCAACTGGCGGACGGAGCAGTTCGCCTGGCGGACCTCGTGCGCGCTGTTCGACCAGTCGCACCACATGACCGATCTCTTCCTCGGCGGTCCCGACGCGCTGCGGCTGCTGAGCACTCTCGCCGTTAACACGTTCGCCAACTTCACGCCGGGGAAGGCCAAGCAGTACGTCGCGGTCAACGCCGACGGCTTCTTCATCGGCGACGCCATCCTCTTCCACCTCGAGGAGGGCCTGTTCGATGTGGTGGGCCACCCGACGGTGATCAACTGGCTGCAGTTCAACGCGCAGGCCGGCGACTACAAGGTCACCGTGGAGCGGGACGACAACTCGGTCGACCGCGCGGCGGGCACACCGCCCCGGCTGTACCGCTACGAGCTGCAAGGGCCGACCGCGTCGCCCATCCTGGCGAAGCTGACCGGCGGACCGCTGCCCGACGTGAAGTTCTTCCACATGACGGAGTTCCGCGTCGCCGGGCACCGGGTGAGGGCGCTGCGGCACGGCATGGCGGGGCAGCCAGGCTTCGAGCTGTTCGGCCCGTGGGCGCAGGGAGAGGCGGTGCTCGGCGCGATCCTGGCCGCCGGCGAGGAGTTCGAGCTCCAGCGGGCGGGCGCCAAAGCCTACTCCACGTCGAACCTCGAGTCGGGTTGGATCCCGACGGCGGTGCCTGCCATCTTCGGCCCCGAGCTGCGGAGCTACCGGGAGTGGCTGGACGCGTCCGCGCTCGGCTCGCTCGGCGGCAGCATGGACTCTGGCGACATCACCGACTACTACGTCACGCCGTACGACATCGGCTACGGCCGCACGGTGAGGTTTGACCATGACTTCCTCGGCCGCGAGGCGCTGGAACGCGTCGTGGCCGGGGATCAAGACAAGCACGGCACTGGCAAGCACAGGACCAAGGTGACGCTGGTATGGAACCCCGACGACCTCGCGCTCGCCGTCCGGTCGCTGTGCGAGCCGGGTACCCCGGCCAAGTACATCGAGCTGCCCAAGGCCAGGTACGCGTTCTTCCAGGTGGACAAGGTACTGCAGAACGGCGCCGCCGTCGGCATGTCGCTTGACCTGGGGTACCTCGCCAACGAGCACGCGTTCGTCTCGCTCGCGACGGTCGATGCCGCAGCCGCCGCGCCAGGCACGGAGGTCACCGTGCTGTGGGGCGAGCAGCCGAACTCAGCGAAGCCGGCCGTGGAACGGCACCGGCAGGTCGGCATCCGGGCGACGGTAGCGCCGGCGCCGTACGTGCGGGAGGTCAGGGACTCGTACCGGACGAGCTAGACGGACGCGCTAGAGCCGGGAATCCCGTCGGGCGGCACCAGGCCCTCGCGCACCGCGACAAGCGCCGCCTGGGTGCGGGAGGTCAGCTGGAGCTTGCGCAGGACGTTGCTGACGTGCGTGCGGGCCGTGCGCTCGCTGATCACCAGCTCCTCCGCGATCTCCCGGTTGGACCGGCCGCGCGCGACCTGGGCTAGCACCGCACGCTCCCGTTCGGTCAGTGCGTTCAGACCGCTGCGCGGCGCGCTGATCTCCCTGGTCAGCCGGCGGGCGATGGCCGGGTCGAGGTAGGTGCCGTCGCGGGCGGCCGCGTGGATGGCGCTAGCCACCTCGGCGGGCCCGGCGTCCTTGAGCAGGTAGCCGACGGCGCCGCCGGCCAGCGCGGCGTGCACCCGCTCCATCTCGCCGAAGCTGGTCAAGATGACCACTTGGACCGCCGGGTACCTGCTGGTGATCAGCGCGGCCGCCTGCACGCCGTCCATCCGCGGCATCACCAGGTCAAGCAGCACGACGTCGGGCAGGCCGCCGTGGGCCGCCAGCTTGCCGAGCTGCTCGACCGCGTCCTGGCCGTCGGCCGCCTCGGCCGCGACCGCCATGTCCTCAAGCGCCTCCAGGTAGGCGCGGACACCGCGGCGCACCACGGCGTGGTCGTCGACGATCATCACCCGGACCGGCCGGGGCGCCTCCCCGGTCACCGCGCGACCTCGGGCACCAGGAGGCTCTCCCCGGATAGCGGCACGGTGACCCGCACCCGGGTACCGCCGCCGTTACCCCGCCCGACCTGCACCGTGCCGCCCCACCGCTCGGCGCGTTCCCGCATCGTGGTCAGCCCGTACCCGCCCGCCGCGCCGCGCTGCCCGCCGGGGGCCGCGGTCGCGGGCATGCCCCGGCCGTCGTCGGTGACGGTCACCTTCAGGTGCTGGGAGATCAGCTCAAGCCGGATAATCACCTTGCCCGCGCCGGCGTGCCTGACCACGTTATGTATCGCCTCGGCGATGATCCGGTAGACGTCCTCGGTCAGTTCCTCCCCGACCTGCCCGAGCTCGCGGCTAGCGAAGACTTCGACGTTGAGCCCTGTCCTGTTCGCGGTGCTCTCCGCGAGCGCACGGACCGCTCCCTCGAGGCCGCCGAGCACGGCCGACGAGGACGGGTGCAGCTCGTGGACCATCGCCCGGAGGTCGGCGAGCACGGTGCGGGACGCCGCGCCGACCTCGCTGGCGATGCGCAGCACCGCCTCGGCGGGCACGGCATCGCCGCGCTGCGCGGCGACCTCAAGCGACTTGGCCTGCATGCCGATGGAGAAAACCTGCTGCACGATCGAGTCGTGCAGGTCACGGGCGAGCCGCTGGCGTTCCTCGCGGCGCGCCACGTCCCGCTCGTCGCGCAGCAGCGTCGCGTAGTCGATGGCGATCGCCGCCTGGTCGGCCATGGCGACGAGGAACTCCACCCGCTGCGGCGTCATCTCTTGGCTGGGCGCGAAGAAGGCGTTGAGCACGCCGACGGGCTTGCCGCGCGCGATCAGCGGGATGCTCGCGAAGGAGTCCCAGTCCCGCTCGCTCAGGTAATCGCGCAGCGGCGCCCAGGCCGGGTCACCGGCGATGACGGCCCAGCGGCCCGCGACGAGCACCGGCTCCGCCTGCCGGAAGGCGTCGAGCATGCGCAACGCGGCACCGCGCCGCCGGCACTCCATCAGCCGGTCGAAGAAGTCGGGCCAGTGCGCGAAGCCCGCCGAGCCCATGATGCGCAGCTGCCGCCCCGCGGCGTCCGGGGTCACGATCTGCACCGCCGCCAGCGCGTCGGCGCGCAGCACCTCCGTCGCGAGCGCGTCCAGGATCGCGGTGAGTGAGCGCTGCGACGCCAGGTTCGCGACATCAGCCATGTCCCGGAGGCTACCTGACAACGATTTCGGCTCGGCCCTGGCGGCGGCCGACGGCACTTCGTCCCAGGAATCACCCGCGCCGACGTTCGGCGCGCACGCCGGCCGCCTCGCAGACGGCGAGGTGGGCGGATCGACCGGATCGTGCTCTACATCTACGACCTGGACCGTCACGCTCGACGCCGAGGTGCTGCGCCAGGTGCTCGACGCACCGGCGAATCCCGCTGCGGGCGTGCCCGGTGGCCTGGCCACGCCCGCGTGTTAGCGTCGGGCATGATCACCGCCGCGGACGTGCGTGAGTGGGCCATGTCGCTGCCGCGCACTTCGGAACATTTGATCCGGGACTACGTCAAGTTCCGGGTCGGCAAGATCGTCTATGCGTCGGTCTCGCCGGACGAGACGATGATCGGCTTCGCCTTCCCCAGGGAGGAGCGAGCCGCGATGATCGCCAGCCGGCCGGACGTGTTCGTCCTGCCGCGGCTGTCGGACCAGCGCTTCCAGTGGATCAACGCGCGGATGGCCGCGCTCGGCCAGGACGAGATGGCTGAGCTTATCGTCGACGCCTGGCGGATGGTGGTGCCCAAGAGGGTCGCGGCGGCGCACCTCGCGCGCGATGCGATGGGCTAGCCGCCCACGCCGGACGGCTCGGGCGCCGTCACGGGCGCGGCCTCCTGCCGCCGGACCGCCGCCCGGCCGAGGACCAGCCAGCCGACGAACGCGATCACCAGCGCGGCGATCACCCCGAGGTTGGCGTACTCCCAGGCGCCGGTCTTGCCGCCGAGCCCGAACGGGCCGAGCAGGAACCCCTGCCAGGACAGCCAGCCGGCGTAGGTGTTGACGACAAGACCGAAGCCGACGACGCTGCCGAGCACCATCAGGGTAACGGGCACGAAGCGGATGATCCCGTACCGGCCGCGCGCGGAGAACAGGTCGGCCTCGGCATACGCGGTGCGGCGCAGCGCGATGTCGGCGAGCATCACGCCGCACCAGGCCGCGATCGGCACGCCGAGCGTAATCAGGAACCCCTCGAACGGCCCGATGAAGTTGGTCGAGAAGAACACCACGTAGATCGTGCCGGCGATCATCAGCGCGCCGTCGAGCAGGGCGGCGGACCAGCGCGGCACCCGGAGCCCGGCGGCGAGCAGCGTCAGGCCCGAGGAGTAGATGTCGAGCACGGCGCCGCCGACCAGGCCGAGCACCGCGACGATCACGAACGGCACCAGGTACCAGGTCGGCAGGATGGTGGCCAGCGCGCCGATCGGGTCGGTGTTGATCGCGGTGGACAGCGACTTAGACGACCCGGCGAGCAGCAGCCCGAAGCCGAGCAGGAAAATCGGCGCGACCGACGCGCCGAACGTCGTCCACCACACCACGCCAGCGCCCGACGCGCGCCGCGGCAGGTAGCGCGAGTAGTCGGCGCCGGTGTTCACCCAGCCGAGGCCGAACCCGGTGATCACCAGCACGGTCGCGCCGAGGAACGCCTGGGCGGAACCCGAGGGCAGCCCGGAGACGGTATGCCAGTGGATCTTGTCGGCGACGAGAATGAAGTAGACGACGGTCAAGATCCCGGTCACCACGGTGATGATGGCCTGCAGCCGCATGATCGTGTCGAAGCCAAGCGCCGCGCTCCCCACGATCAGCACGGTGATGACGATGAAGGCGATCACCTTGGTGACGTCACCCGAGCTCCAGCCGAGCTGGTGGAACACCGTCGCCGTGGCGAGGGTCGCCAGCACGGTGAGCACGATTTCCCAGCCGACGTTCAGTATCCAGGACACCAGGGCGGGCAGCTTGTTGCCCTGCAGCCCGAACGCGGCGCGCGACAGCACCAGCGTGGGCGCGGACCCGCGCTTCCCGGCCACCGCGATGAACCCGACGAGCAGGAAGCTCACCACGATCCCGATCAGCCCGGCCGCGCAGGCCTGCCAGAACGAGATGCCGAAGCCGAGCACGTAGGCTCCGTAGCTGAGGCCGAGCACCGAGATGTTGGCGGCGAACCACGGCCAGAACAGGCTCCGTGGCGATCCCTTCCGCTCGTCCTCGCTGATGACGTTGATCCCGTTGGTCTCAAGGCCGAGCGGGCGCTGCTGCGCTGCGGTGGTCACCCGTTGCTCCCTTCCCTTCCGGCATAGGCTGGCCTTGTAACCTGGCCAGCCGGTTAGCCCGGCAACATACAGCCAACTGGGTCAACCGTGCACCAAGGGGATCTCTTCCACATGATCTCACCGCAGCAGGACCGGGCCAGGGGCGCCCTGTACGGCCTGGCGATCGGCGACGCGCTGGGCATGCCGACCCAGATGCTGTCCCGAGACCAGGTCATCGACCGCTGGGGGCCGTTGCTGACGGGATTCGAGTCTGCCCCGCCCGATCATCCCATCGCCGCGGGCCGGCCGGCCGGCGCCGTCACTGACGACACCGAGCAGGCGGTCCTGCTCGGCCGCCTGCTGCTATCCGGCCGGGTAGACCCCCGTGAACTTGCGGACGGCCTCATCGCCTGGGAACGCGACATGACCGCTCGCGGATCCCTGGACTTGCTCGGGCCGTCCACCCGCCGCGCGATCGACGCCGTGCTGGCGGGCACCCCTCCGGAGGAGGCCGGCCGCTCCGGCGACACCAACGGGGCGGCCATGCGCATCGCCCCGGTGGGGCTCACAGTGACCGTCGGCAACCTGACGGCCCTGGTTGACGCGGTGCAGCAGGCCAGCCTGATCACCCACAACACATCAGTGGCACTCGCCGGGGCCGCCGCCGTCGCCGCCGCGGTAAGCGCCGGCCTGAGCAGTACGGCCGCCGCCGGAACCGAGCGGCTAACGGAGGCGATCGACGCGGCGGTAGCGGCCGCCGCGCTGGGGTCCGAGCGCGGTCACTGGGTGGCAGGCGCGGATGTCGCGGCCCGGATCCGCTGGGCGACCGGCCTGGTCTCCGGACGGCCGGCCCCCGGGGTGAGCTACCCGTTCGCCGGCACCACCCCGGACTCCGGGCCGTCGGAGGCCGAGGCGGCCGAGATGATCTACTCGCTCGTCGGCACCAGCTTGGCCACCCAGGAGTCGGTGCCTGCCGCATTCGCTGTGCTCAGTGCCGTTCCCGAGGACCCGTGGGAGGCGTGCCTGCTCGCGGCGTCGCTCGGCGGTGACACGGACACGATCGCCGCGATGGCGGGCGCGATCGGCGGCGCCGTCCATGGCCTGTCCGCCTTCCCGCCGCACGCGGCCGAGGTCATCGACGCCCACGGCCTCGGGCTCAAGGAGCTAGCCGACTCACTTCTGGCCCGGCGACGGTAATGATGATCGCGAACGAGGGCGTGCGCCGCCCGCCCGGCCCGCGGCGGCTCGTCTTCGCGGGCGAGGCGATCGTCGACGTGGTGATGCGCGTCCCGGCGCTGCCGCGGCGCGGCGGCGATGTCCTGGCAACGTCCGCCGAGATCCTGGCCGGCGGCGGGTTCAACGTGATGGCCGCCGCGGCCCGCCAGGGCCTGCCGGCGCTTTACGCCGGCGGCCACGGCACCGGTCCGTGGGGCGAGGTGGTCCGCGCCGCCCTAGCGGCCGAGGGCATCGGCCTGCTCCGCCCGGCGGACCCGGACCGCGACACCGGCTTCGACGTCGCGCTCGTCGACGCCGATGCCGAGCGCACGTTCGTCACGCGGCTCGGCGCGGAAACGGTGCCCGGCCCTGGTGCGTGGGACGCGGTTCTTGTTGGGCCAGGCGACGCCGTCTACGTGTCCGGCTATGGCCTGGTCCCGCCGGAGTCCGGCCCGGCCCTTGGTGACTGGGCGGCGGCCCTGCCGCCCGGCGTGCTGCTGTTCTTTGACCCCGGCCCGCTGGTCGCGCAGATCCCGGCCGCGGTGCTGCACCCGGTCCTGTCCCGCTGCGACTGGCTGAGCTGCAACCACCGGGAGGCGGACCTGCTCGCGCGCACGCTCGTCGCCGACTCGGAGGCGGCCGCCATGGGGGACGCGGGCAACGGGGACGCCGGCCCGGTCGTGCGAGGCGATCCAGGGCAGGTGGCGCGCCGCCTGCTCGCCCGCGGCTCCGCGGCGAACGTCATCGTCCGGGCCGGCGCGGCCGGCTGCTACGTCGCCGAGCTCGGGTCGGCCGCCGCCGTCCACGTGCGCGCCCCGCAGGTGACCGCGGTCGACACGACCGGCGCGGGCGACGCGCACTCCGGCGTGTTCCTCGCCGCCCTCGCCGACGGCCACTCCCCCGCCGGCGCGGCCGCCCGGGCGAACGCCGCGGCCGCCTTCGCGGTCACCCGCCCCGGCCCCGCCACCGCCCCGGACCGGGCCCAGCTCGACGCCTGGCTGTCGGCCCGATGACCGCGATGGTCCCGGCTTGACGGCCCGCCACGCCGGCCGGCGTGGCGGCCACCGGACGGTGTAGTGTCGCTTGCGCGGCGGGTCACCGGCCGCGACCACGCCAATACGCCAGAACGGGAGAGATCACGATGTCCAAGTTCATGATCCTTTATCGGTCGTCCGTCTCGGCGCGCGAGCAGCTCGAAAGCGCCACCCCCGAGCAGCAGCAGGCGGGCATGGAGGCCTGGCGCGTCTGGGCGGAGAAGGTCGGCTACGCCATCGCGGACCTCGGCGCGCCGCTCGCCCACACCACGCACGTCGGCCCGGGCACCGCGGCCACTGACCAGGTGACCGGCTACTCCGTACTGAACGCCGGCTCCGCCGACGAAGTGGAGACCCTGCTCGAGGGCCACCCCCACCTGACCATGCCCGGCGCCTCCATCGAGGTCCTCGAGCTGATCCCGATCGGCGACATGTAGCCTCGCTCCCCGCCCGTCCCCACGGCGGTGGCGGCTGAGCCGTTCTCCTCATCGACTGGTCGCGCTCTGTTTGATTCAGGAGAACCTGCGGTCGGTTTCTGTGCGGCATTGTGGACCGGAATTCCAGGAGTGCCACCTAGCTGATCCTGTAACCGGTCTGGGGTAGCGGTGAAGTTTCCCGGCTTTCGCTGGACAACAGCAGCGCTCGCGGTCGCGCTGCTCGCGGTGGGCTGCTCCACTGCGGCTACCGCGACCCCGGTGGCGCCGCCGCCCGAGCGGGCGGACATCTCGGTGGACGTCTTTCCCACCATCGACTTCGGCTTCCCGCTCTCCGTGGTCCCGGCGCAACTGCGCGGGTCGTGGACACGATGGTCGAGTTCGGCATGCTGCCGGCCAAGGACATCTCCTTCAAGATCACGAAGATGACCGGCTGAGCTAGCCGGGGGCACAACGGCTGGGTTTGGCTGATGTCGAATCAATCCGTTTTTTGTCTGGGACCGTAGTTATCGGTGATCCCGTCAGTTATGGGTGGTCACGTCCTGCGGTGGTTTCTCGGACGCCGGCGCCCGAGCGAAAGTGACCCACATCCGAATGAGCACAATCGCACTGTTCACCTGGATGGCCACGGTAGCCCTTGGCCTCATTCTCCTCATCATCTGGCTCATGGAGTACGACCGCGACTTCCAGTCCACGGCCGCGACCCGGCTGCCCGTTCCCTTGATCTCCACTCATGCCCTGCTCGGCATCGGCGGCCTGGTGGTATGGGGCTTCTACCTGGCGACCGATCAGGACCCGCTGGCCTGGACCAGCGTCGGCGACCTGGGCATCGTCGCCCTCCTCGGCTCGGTCATGGCGGTGCGCTGGATCGGCGTTTACCGCTCCTACGCCGCGCCCGGCTCAATGCCAACCACCGTGATCGCCGTCCCGCCGGAGCGGCATTTCCCCCGCCCGGTCATCCTGATCCACGGCATCCTCGCCGCCGTCACGATCGGCCTGGTGGTGTACGCCGTCTTCCTCTCCGGCAGCTGACCGGGGGCTGCGCCTACTTCGTCTCCCAGCGCTCGCTGACCGCGAACCACTCGTCGAGCCCGACCAGGCGGAAGAAGTCCTCCATAGTGGCCACAGGGGCCGGCGCCGCGTCTGCGGCGCCGATGCCACTCAGGGCGTTGATCACCGCGCCGGTCGCGGCGAGCAGGGCGGTGGTCGGGTAGATCGCGACGGCGTAGCCGAGTTTTCGCAGGGCGGCTGGCTCGACCTGCGGGGTGAGGCCGCCGGCGACGATGTTGATGAGCTTGGGCGCGCTGATCTCGCGGGCGATGACCTCCATCTCCTCGACGGTGCGCGGCGCCTCGACGAAGATGATGTCAGCGCCCGCGGCGGCGTAGGCGTTGCCGCGCTCGATCGCCGCGTCCAGGCCGAGTACCGCCCGCGCGTCGGTGCGCGCGATGATCAGCGCGTCGGTCCTCGCGTCAAGCGCGGCGCCGAGCCTGGCCAGGGACTCCTCGATGCTCACCAGCTCCTTGCCGGGCAGGTGGCCGCAGCGCTTGGGGAAGGCCTGGTCCTCCAGTTGGATGGCCGCCGCGCCCGCCTGCTCATAGGCGCGCACCGTGCGCGCGACCGACATCGGCGGGCCGTACCCGGTGTCGGCGTCGGCGATGAGCGGAACGTCGCCGAGCACGCGGGCGGCCATCGCGACCTGGCCGGCCATCTCGGCCATGCCGACCAGGCCGATGTCGGGCAGGCCGAACCCGGAGGCCGCGATGCCGGCGCCGGTCAGGTAGCCGGCCCGGAAGCCCATCAGCCGCACCAGGTGCGCGGTGATGCCATCGAAGATGCCGGGCGCGATGATCAGCTCGCCGGCGTCGAGCAGCCGCCGCAACCGTCCGCCGGGTGTCGCGGCGGAGCCGTCAGTGACCTGCATGATGTTCACCTACCCGGCGGGCGCTACTCGAAGCGGACGTTGCCTGGCGCGGTCATCCGGCGTGAGAGCGGTAGCGTCACCGTGATGACCGCGAACGCGATCACCAGGCCCGCGCCCATGATCGTGTAGTAGTCGCGGCCGAGCCGCGGGATCGCGGTGCCAGCCGGCGCGAGCTTCAGCACGGCCATGAGGGACGTCCCGTAGGCGATCGCCGCCGCGACCACGGTGGCGGACAGCAGCGGGACCGCCGCCTCGAGCAGGACGACCCGGGACAGCACGCGCAGCGGGGTGCCGCTGACCCGCAGCAAGGTGAACGGGCGTTTCCTTTCGGCCAGGCCGCCGCCGACGGTGACCGCCAGGCTGCAGCCGGCCACGATCACCGTCAGGGCGATCGCCGCGTACAGGATCTTCTCGAAGGTGGCGGCGCGAGCGGTCCTGACCTGGAGCGTCTCGCCGAACGTCCGTGGCGGCGTCGCGGAGTCCTGGTTGTCCGGGCTGACCTGCGGCGGCGCGTGCACGGCGAGGTAGGTGCGGACCCGCTCGAGCGTCGCCGGGCTGTCCACCTTGACCAGGACCGTCTGCACCGGCCGCGCCGTCATGTTGCCGGTGTACGCCGGGGAGGTAGCGCTCGCGATCGCGATGTCGCTGAAGCGCGGGTTGTCGTCGAAGAGCGAGTTGTCGGCCACCTGCACGGCCCGCACCCCCGGCGCGCACTGGCCGAGGGCACCGATCGCCCGCAGGTCCGCGCAGCTGACGGCGATCAGGGTGGGGCCAAGGGCCTCGTACGCGGGCGACAGCAGGTCGTACAGCGGGTAGACGGAGGCGCCGGGGATGGCCCCGATCCCGCGAATGAGGCGCTGGCCCGCCGCCGCGGGTGCCTCGACCCGGCCGACCAGGATGTCGCTGAGCGTCCCGGCTGCCGGCGTGGCGTCGGTCGCGTTCACCGCGGGCACGATCAGGCCGACCATCGTGCCGAGGAACACCGCGAGCGTGAGCCCGGTCACCGCGCGGAAGGCGCGCTTCGGGTTGTCGGCGAGTCGCCGGGCTGCGAGCAGCGCCGACGGCCCCCGGGCGGAGCGGCCGAAGAGCCGGGCCGCCTGCGCGGTGAGCCAGGGGCCCGCGATCACCAGGCCGAGCATGGTGAGCAGCAGCCCCGGGTAGGCGGCTGCGCCGATGGTCTCCCGGCTGGTCTTGCCGAGCCCGTACACGTAGACCCCGACGCCGGCGGCGAGCGCGAGGAGCCGCCAGAACGTCGGCGGCTTAGGCGTGGCCCGCCGCGCCACTCCGAGCGGGGAGACCTGCACCCGGCGCAGCGACACGAGCGCGGCGACTGCCGCCGCGGCCGGCACCCCGATCAGCATCGCGGCGTAGCCGGGGAGGGTGGGCGTCAGGTCCGACTCGAAGTACCGCGTCCCGGTCAGCGCGGCGGTGCTGAGGGCGGGCCGTACCAGCAGGAAGATGACCGACCCGGCGGCCGCGCCGGGGAACGCGCTG
>Ga0265313_10003898_pt1 | contig 11754 bp, 10 predicted proteins | sample 4123metaG_FD_203122 | JGI IMG/M metagenome (GOLD analysis project Ga0265313, IMG submission 203122) | Rhizosphere microbial communities from Carex aquatilis grown in University of Washington, Seatle, WA, United States - 4-1-23 metaG | ecosystem: Host-associated > Plants > Roots > Rhizosphere >...
TGCTCAACTGGCAAGAAAAGGCAAAGCCGATAGCGCACTTTCTGAACTGAAAAACCTGATCTCGCTCTCTTCAAATGATCCATACTTAATGATGCAGAGCGGCATGATTCATCTGGCAAATGGAAATAACGCCGAAGCTTCCCAGGAATTCGTAAAGGTTATCCAACGAGCTCCCGATTGGCACACGGCAAAGCTTTATCTTGCCCTGAGCCGCTTTCGGGAAGGAAATCTAGAGAAAGCAAAGTATGCGATGGAAGGCTTCGAGCGAGCCAGTCCTGGTAAACAACTGGCACCAATTTTTGCCTTGATCAAAAATGCCGTCATACAGCCGGATCAAGCGGCTGCAGGCGATAAGAAAGACGATCAGCTGATCCTGCCGAAAGGTGCGCCTGCCAGTAAAGGCGACGCTGGCTTCTAATCCTGTAGCCCGAGCGTTGCACGCGCCCTCAAAAAATATCGCGAATTCAAAATTATTGCGAATTCAAAACAACTGCGAATTCAAAAAACTAATTGCCGCGTGCAACGCGGCGGCTACGCGGGTTATCAGTTCGACTGTGCTCCGGCGTCGGCAGGAATTTCAAACCAGAAGGTGGAGCCCTTTTTTTCCACACTTTTTACGCCGATTCTGCCATTGTGCTTTTCAACAAGTGCCTTGGAAATTGCCAGCCCCAGACCTGTGCCACCTTGCGCTCGAGTGTCGGAGGAGTCAAGCTGCTGAAACTTTCCGAATAAGCGGTGCATTTCACCTTCGGGAATACCGGGGCCATTGTCCTCGACCTCGAAACGCACGGCACCATTGGTGCCACCAACAACTCGCACGTCCAGCTTTCCTTCCGGACCGGAAAATTTGACCGCATTCGATACCAGGTTTGTCAGGATCTGCACGACGCGATCGTGATCGCCTTTCACAGGTCGCTTGTCGTCGACATGCACAGCGATTGAGACTCCGTACTCTTCGCACATGCCTCTCAGCGAATCCGCCGTTGCTTTTACCATTGATTCGGAATCGAGCGATTCCAACTTAAGTTCTAGCTTTCCAGCTTCAATTTTTCGCAAATCGAGAATGTCGTTGATCAGGCGAATCAAACGATCGCAACTGACTCTGGCGATACTGACCAGTTCCAGCGCTTCATCAGGGATTTCACCAACGACGCCGCCTTCCATCAAACCAAGCGCACCGCGAATGGAAGTGAGAGGTGTTCTCAACTCGTGAGACACAGTCGAGTAAAACTCGCTGACGCGCAGTTCTACTTCCTTTCTTTCAGTAATATCGCGGATAATGCCGGAGTAGAAGTTTCTCGTGCCCAGGACTACTTCACTGACCCGGAATTCCACAGGAATCAAACTGTTGTCGGCCCGGCGCACAATCAATTCTCTATCACTGTAATTATGAGCTTTCAGATCATCGAGAACGTTTTGAATGGTGCTAATTTTTCGATCGCCGATTCTGTCGACTGTTGTTTCGCCTGGAATAATTTCCGACACTGTTTTTCCTAAAACGTCATCGGCATCAAAGCCGAGAATACGTTCAAAAGCAGGATTGACCAGTTCGATCACACCGCTTAGATCGAATGTGACGATTCCATCGATTGCACTTTCCAACATGGCGCGGATCCGCGCGTCACTGTCTTTCAACCTCATTTCTGCAGACATCTGGTCGGCGAATTGACTTATTTGCGTGGCCACAGAATTCAACATCAGGAAAAATTCGCCATCTGCCTTTATCGATTCCTCACTCATAAATTCAAGTACACCGAATACTTGATCGTCTTCCGTGACAGGAAATGACATGTATCCAAAACGCTCCGGCAAGGTCTCTGTCCTGCCCTTTAGACCGGACTCTGCCGCCGTCTGGGCAATGAATGGTTGTCCGCTGACCAGCGGAATGCCGAGCGCACCATCACCGCGCCCGAAGGTCATGCGGCGGGAATTCTCAATCAATTGCTTCAAATCCGTCTCGGGATCGCACCAACTGCCTTCGTACCTGAGAACTTCGTCCTGAGCGTCAAGCATCCAGAGTATGCCTAAAGACCATTTGCGATTCATGCAAATCGCCTTCAACATCTTAGGAGAGGCATCGGATAAATCCGATGATTCGGCAAGCGCATCAGTGATTGCATATTGCATCAATAGATTTGCTTCTGCATTCTTTCTTTCGGTGATGTCTTCAAATGTCCAGATGTACCCGCGTGAAACGCCCTCGGAGTCACCAATCGATGTCACCCTGGAATGCAGCCAGGCCAGTGGCTTATCTTCTCTTTCAACGCGGAATTCTGTGACGTGCTCATTTGATTCTCCGATTGAATCCATCCATTTGGCGATCACATGATCTCGATCGTGAGGGTGAATACAATTCAGCCAACCTCTATCGAGACAGGAATCGTGCAACAAACCGGAGAGATCCTCCCAGCGTCTGTTGACGTACAGACAATTGCCGGCAGCATCTGTAAGAACAATACCAATCGGAGAGGCTGAACTGAGCAAACGAAATCTCTCTTCGGTGACGCGCAACTCGCGAGTGCGCTCCTCAACTTTCGCTTCGACAATTACATTGGTAGCTTCCAATTCCGCCTGTCTCTGGCAGTTGTCCCACAATTCTTTGGTGCTGGTGATGATGGAGCGAATTAAGAACAGATCTTCGAAAGTGATCCAGCCTCCGTGCTCGAGCACTCTCCAGGGGCTGGCATACTCAACACCATAAACAGAATGCGGCCAATACATTCCGCGCATCTGTTGGTCCAGAAGAGTGACAATTGATGCGGTAAGAAGTACGCGCCAGTCGCGGTAGAAAGCAAGAATAGCCAGCGAACCGAAAATATGGAAGTGCGTCTCCAGACGGCCTGCCGTCAATTGAATAAGCAGACCGGACATAAGCATCTGGGCAATAGCAATTGAATGTCGTGTAAAAGCGTGGCCCGGAAACTTGACGGCCATAAAAATGGGAAAGGCAATGATTGAAGAGCCAAGCAGTGTCGCTACAGGAAACTGCGACACTACTGTTTTATCAACCTGTGCCCAGAGTTGACTGGACACAGTTAGCGACAACAACATGCCGGCTATCCACTCGCAGAGCAAAAGCCCGGCAAACCATCTGTCCTGCATGACGAAGTTCTTTTTGCGCTGTTGATCGAAAAGACGCCCCGTGCGCTCCAGGACCTTATCGTATGCCTTGTGGATAATTTCTGTTTCTGGCATTATTCTTCTAAAAGGTCTCGAACGCCTGCCCAGATCGATTCCAGTACTGACGCCGGCCAGTTATTTTATGCCCAAAATGACGCCCAAAATGGCGCCTTAACCCAATCAATGGCGCGCTTTAGGACGTTAATGTTTATCGGTCTTTCTTGAAACGATCGAAGAATCCGCTGCGTCTCATCTTGTCGCCTTTGCTTTTCACTTCTTCTTCGCGCTTGGCGTTGATAGCCCGCCAGACACCAGAAGCGGTGCCCTGCACTTCTTCAACAAGTGATTCAGCTTCCTGAGAGCGATCACACTCCTGCAGCATGGCCGCATATTTCTCCGTCAATCCCTTCACTTCCGGACTGCGGTATCCATAGAGTTTTTGCTTGATTGCCAGCGCGCGTTTATAGAAGAGTTCGGCTTCGTTGTAACGTTTGAGGCTGTGATAAAACTGAGCCAAATTGAGCACAATCGTGGCGACGCCTGGATGTTCTGCGCCAAAATTCACTTCGTAGATGGAGAGAATTTCCAGTTGAAGCGGCTCAGCTTCGTTGAACTTCTGCTCAATTTGCATCAAATCGACAATCTGGCTCAAGCTTTTGCCGACGTCGAGATGCGTTGGACCCAGCACGTTCTTTCTGATTTCCAGGGCCATCGTGAAAACCTGCTCGGCTTCAGCATAACGCTGTTGCTTGATAAAGCAATCTCCGAGGCGATCCAGGGTGTAGGTGGTGCGGGGGTCGTTTTCGTGAAAGCCGTCGGCGGATTTTACAGCCAACATCCAGAAATTTTCCGCTTCCGAATAGCGGCCCATCTGCACAAGTTGCTCTGCAGAGTCTTTATATTTTTCCCACTCAGTAACCATCATCTGACTGCAAAGCCCAAACTTTTAGAAGCTGAATAAACTAGCCCTTTAACTTTACCCGTTTCCAGTTGCTCACATAATGCAACTTTTTCCACATGTCGCCGCGCTTCACAAATATATCAGTACAATGCGACTCCATCTTATATGGATGTTCGCCCCCATACTCCTTGTATGCCACAAAAGTGACCGTGGCTGTATCGCCGTGTACAAAGGCATAGGGGTGGTCAATTGTCAGTGATTTGAGAGGCTCTTGAGAATTGGGGGCATGCAGTTCCATCCTTTTCTTGAGATCGTCTATTACTGCTTGTTTTCCAGAAATCAGCTTGTGAGTTCCTCTGTCGATGGTTGTGCAGCTATCATCGTAAAATTCGGCGGCCTTATCGATGTTGCCGGTATTGATGGCATGCACGATTTCCTTCAATTCCTCGATGATCTTTGCTGATTCTGCACAACCTGTGGTTGGCTCCACACAGCTTATTTTGCAAGCAGAAGCATCCTCGCCCTCAACAGCCAGAGCCGGCTTACAGGGCAGGGTCAGGCATGCCAGAACCAGGGTAGCCGCCAGAAATGAGAAGAGATTTTGGGAGTTTTGCGTGCGCATGGCGCTCACCTATTTGGTTGTGCGGAGGGCCCCTTCCACGTCGCGGAGGGAATTGTCATTGTCTTTGAGATAAGCATCGATGCGGTCGCTGCGCCTTTGCAGCTCACCCAATTGATTTTGAACTGCTTGCTGCGCATTGAGCAATTCCTGCCTTTGAGCAAGAAGAGCCTCTCGGGTGCGTTTTAAGTTGAAATAAACATCCGATTCGGCCAGAGCGACGCCGCCCATCAGGAGAATGAGCGCTGCAATCATGAAAGGAGCCCGAAATCGGAACTTAGGCAAATTAAGCGCCTTACTCACGAAACGTCCTCAGAAGAGTTACGCCGAATGAACTTAGAAACGCCACTGGCATAGCGCCATAGTTGGCAGCCAATCCATATATTACTCCGAAAATTACTCTTGAATCACATAAACACAGACTCTTTCTGGGTTTAAGGATGGCGTTTTCCCCAATTAAGTCAAACTAACAGTTTAATCTACGCTTACTAGCACACCTATCACATGTTCAAGGAACATTTGATATCTACAACCGTCAATCTAACCAAAACCCCAGAAGCATTGATTTTCGGGATTTATTGCGCAATATGCTCACGAGATAAACAATATATAGACAAATCAAGTGTTAAATGGTATAACGTAGAATTAACAATTACTGAATCGATTAAGCTATCGTAACCAGGTCGCAAATTTCAAAAGAGCCACACCATGACCGTTTCCACCTCCACCAAGTACAGAAGCGCGCCGAATTCAGGTCCCGCCCCTGAGTCGAATACCGACCCGTCCGGGCAGTCCACAGAAAGCTTCTACAGCAAGCAACTGGCGCAAAAAGCAATCGAATTTGCCCTTTTAGAAGATCTCGGTGAAGAAGGCGACGTCACCTCCAATTCCACCATTTCCGAGACAAAGCAGGCCACAGCCACCCTGATAGCCAAAGACAACCAGGCGGTGATTGCTGGTCTGTCCGTTGCCGAACTGGTCTTTAAAATGGTCGACCCCGGACTACAGTTCATGTCTCTTATTGTGGACGGCACTTTTATTGAAACAGCGCCAGTAATCATTGCCACCATTACCGGCAAGGCTCGCTCGATTTTGACCGCCGAGCGCACCGCTCTTAATCTCATGCAACGAATGTCCGGCATTGCCACCAGCGCTCGTCTTTATTCCGAAAAGGCAAAGCCCTTTGGCATCGAAATCCTGGATACGCGAAAGACTGCACCCGGCTTGCGAGTTTTTGACAAGCAGGCAGTCCGTCTGGGCGGCGGCACCAATCACCGCATTGGGCTTTACGACCAAATCTTGATTAAGGACAATCATATTGCCTGCGCCGGAGGCATCACCCAAGCGGTTGCGGCGGCGCGTTCCTTATACAAAGGAAAGCGCATCGAAGTTGAGACAACTTCTCTTTTAGAAGTCCAAGAAGCACTGGACAGCTCTTGTGACATCATCATGCTCGACAACATGACCCCTGCTCAAATAGTCCGCTGTGTAGAACTTATCCAAAAGAAAGCACAGATCGAAGTATCCGGAGGCATCACTCTGGAGACTTTGGACCGCTATTTAATTGCAGGCGTCGACTTCATTTCTGTCGGCAGCTTGACCCATTCGGTCAAATCCATTGATATCAGCCTCGAGGTTGAGATAGGCATATGACAACAACTATGAACACCACAAAAATCAATTCCGGACGCACAGAAAAACTCGTTCAAGAGATAGGCGAACTCAAAAAGAAGCGCAACGCCGTCATTCTGGCGCACAACTACCAGATTCCGATTATTCAAGACATCGCTGATTTCGTCGGCGATTCACTGGGGCTTTCTCGCCAGGCCGCTGCCACCAAAAGCGATGTCATCGTTTTTTGCGGCGTGCACTTTATGGCTGAGACAGCTGCCATTCTCTGCCCCGACAAGCGCGTTCTGATTCCGGATTTGGAGGCAGGCTGCTCGCTGGCAGCATCGGTAACACTGGAAGGTCTTCTGGCTTGGAAAGCCGAGCATCCGGGCGCCGTCGTCGTCTCCTATGTAAATACAACGGCCGCCATCAAAGCAGAATCCGATTACTGCTGCACCTCGGGCAACGCCCTGCAAGTAGTGAAATCAATCGCCCCGGACAAAGAAATTCTCTTTCTGCCTGATGTCTTCCTTGGTTCCTGGGTCAAACGCATGACCGGACGCGAGAACATGCACATATGGATGGGCGAATGCCACGTTCATGCGGCCATTCACCCTCGGGCAATCGACGAGAAAATGAAAGAGCATCCCGAAGCCGAACTCCTGATTCACCCGGAATGCGGCTGCCTGACACCATATCTCGACAGAGTGGCCAGACAGGACAAAGGCGATCAGCTCAAAGTGGCCTCTACCGAAGGCATGATCGTAAGAGCCTGCCAGTCACCGGCCAAGCAATTTGTCGTCGCCACAGAAGAAGGCATATTGCACAGACTGAAAAAAGAAAATCCGGACAAAGAATTCATTCCGATCTCCGACGAGATGAGCTGCCAGTTCATGAAAATGATCACTCTGGAAAAACTGCATGCAGCCCTGGCTAACGACCAGTTCCAGGTGACCGTGCCGGAAGATACCGCAGCAAAAGCCCGCCTTTCCATCGAGAGAATGGTCGCCATAGGGTAAACCGGCAAAAGCACGCCAACCCAAACGCCAGGTTTTTAGCAAACAGGCAAGTACCCAAAAAGTACAAAGAGTTTCGAATATGCCTGAAATTCACACAACCAAAAAAGTAGATGCCGTCATCATCGGCTCCGGATTGGCCGGGCTGCTTCTGGCTCACGAGCTGGTGACGGCAGGCAGACGAGTGCTGATTGCCACCAAGGCCGGACTGCTCGATTCAAACACAAGATACGCGCAAGGAGGCCTGGCGGCAGTACTCAAAGACAGTGTCACTGATTCAAGGCAAGCGCATCTCAAAGACACGATTAAGTCCGGCGCCGGTCTCGTAAACGAAGCTGTCGCCGAGCAAATTGTCAATGGTGGTGGCGAGCTTGTTGAAAAGCTAACGGCACTGGGTGTTCACTTCGATAAGACAAATGCCGGCATCCCTTCATTGCATTTGGAAGGTGGTCACTCAAGTCCGCGCGTTTTGCATTCCAAAGATACAACCGGAAAAACCATAGCTGAAGGGCTGGCCAGATCTCTCCAGGAGAAGGCTGCGGATCGAGATAATCTGGAACGTCCGATTATTCTTGAAAATTCCTTTGCTCTTGATCTTTTATATTTCCAGGCCACTCCACTGGCACCGCGCGTCGTCACAGGAGTACTGCTCCTCACCGAAGACGGTATTGTCTCGGTGGCGGCATCGCATGTGATTCTGGCGACTGGCGGCGCCGGGCAGATTTTCACTCGCACCACCAATCCGTCTGTTGCCACCGGTGACGGTATTGCCCTGGCGGCACGCGCCGGTGCAAAACTGGCCGATCTGGAGTTCGTTCAATTCCACCCGACGGCATTTTGCAAAGAAGGCTATCCGGCCTTCCTGATTTCCGAAGCAGTCAGAGGACAGGGAGCCATTCTTGTTGACGACCGCAATCACCGCTTTGCTTTCGACTTCCACTTAGATGGCGAGCTGGCGACAAGAGACACAGTTGCAAAGGCCATTCACCAGACAATGTTGGAGCGAAATCTGGCCAGCGTCTATCTTGATTTACGACCGATCGGCGAAGACCACATTGAAAACAAGTTTCCAAATATCGTTTCCACTTTGAGACAGCTGGGCGTCGACCCGCTCAAAGAGCCGATTCCAATTTGTCCTGCTGCCCACTATTACATGGGCGGCATCGTTGCAGATGCCAAAGGTCAAACCAGTTTGCAGTCGCTCTATGCTCTGGGCGAATGTGCATCCACCGGTCTACATGGTGCCAACAGGCTGGCCAGCAATTCACTTTTAGAAGCGGGCGTGATGGCTTTGAACCTGGCGAAACACATAAGCTCTCAGCCGTTCAAAACCATTCCTTATAAGAAGAATGCGGCCCTCACTGAAACCTGGTTGGCCCATTGCCGCCAGTATGCGGTGCCGGCCGACAGAGAAGCTCTTAAGAACTTGATGTATCGAGGAGCAGGGCTGGTTAGAAACGCCCAGGGTCTGGCCAAACTTGAAGAGCAACTGACTTCCATTTCTATATACAAGCAAGGCATAGACAGATATGAGCGCGAATCCGCCAATATGCTTTTGGTGGCAAAGCTGATAGCCAAAGCTTGCTCCTTGAGAAATGAATCGCGCGGTGCCCATGTCAGGGCCGATTTTGCATCTACCAATAATGCTGCTTTCCTGCACCACATCACGTTTGAGCGTGGTGCATGGCGGACGCAAAGTGCTGCTTTGTCCCCCTTCACATCGGCGGAACGCGCGGTATCACTGGCTCAATAAGGGATTAACTTTATCTCTACAATTTCCCTTGGCAGCCAGATCAAAGAGCCAATGCGTGTGCATCTAGAGTACTTCCCGGTCCATATTGGCTGGTACTACTTGGATGTTCTAAAACGCTAGATAAAGGTATACACTTGTATCAATATTTAGGTTGTCTTTAGTTTTTTTCGTGTGTTCTAGTTAAGAACGAATTCGGGAACTTACTCTGTAAGCCCGGGTCTCCGCTTGCGTATTTCCGCTTCTCCTTTCCCCTCGGAGTGCATCATGAATTCCCGCACCAAACTCCTCATAGCTCAGCCGGACGGCGCAAAGCTCGTCTCTTTGCTCTTGTGGTTGGAGCAATATTCAGATATGGAAGTAGTGGGCACCACTTGCAGTGGCGCAAAGCTCATTGATTGCGCTGCCTTCCATCAACCGGATGTTGTCCTTCTCGACTTCAGCCTGCTTGCAGAAGAAAGTGCAGCCACAGCCAAACTCAAGTCGGTTGCATCGAATCCGGCCCTTCTGGTTATGCACGAAAGCGATATTGCACCGATGGGATACGCCCTGGGCAAAGATCTCGACGGCTACATCAACCCCAAACTGGCGCTGCAAGAATTGACCGAAAACATTCGCAAAGCAGCACAAAAGCGCGTTCACATGGCTCCGGCATATGTGCCGTCGACCATGGCAGGCTAGAAAAGTTTATCCCGCCAAAAGCGTCGTCTCCAGCACGATCCCACAAGGGGATTGTGCTGGTTTACACTGAGGGTGTGAAAGACCTAAGCGAAATTACGTCTCTGGCATTCGCCTCATGACACCGGACATTCTCAATCTTTACTCCTTTGCGTTTTCAATGACAGTGATTGCGCTGACGAGTTGGCTGGCCGCCACAATTGAAGCGCGCATGAAAAGAGATGATGCCGGCACGGGCACCAGCCTTATACCTGCTCCTGCGCAAAAAAAAGTCTCTTTGCGTCCGGTCGAAATTGGCTACATGCTTAGAGGCGGAGATACCAATCATGCGCTGCTCGTCATGGGCGTCGATCTATTGCAGCGCGCAGCAAAACTGCAGCTGGGCGCCGTGATTCCGGAGCCTGCAGAATACGAGAAAAAAATGTGGACGCTGGCCAAAGACACGGCAAAAGAATGGGCACTAAAAAAGGTCGATCCATACATGCCGCCGGATCCAAAACAAAATCCGGTTGGTTTCGTCAAAAAAATCTATGCCATTTACGTCTTTTGCACAAAGTCGCTCAAACTGGTTGTAAAGGACATCATCGCCGATCCTCGGCAGCTCAAGCGGTATTTCTCGGTAGCCGGAGTAATGCGCTTGCTGGCCGATTTCATTTCAGCCGGATACCAGCATGCCTTTGATGATTCGATTCGCAATTATCTAATCGAGAACCGTCTGCTTGTCAGCGAACAAAAGCGACTGCAAGCCGCAACAAATGTGTCCCTTCTTGGGCTTTCAATATTTGCCTTGATTTTCCTCTTCTCTCTCATCGCAGCCGGGTCCTTTGCCACAATGCCGACCACCGCAATTGCCGCTTTGATCATGACTCTTGCCGCCATGTTCTCTTCGTTTTTCATCACGGCAATTTTTGCCGCCCGAGAATTTCTTCCTTATTTGACGGAATTCGAAACGCTGGCCACTACCTTGTGTCGAGAAAGCATTCGTCTCAAAATCTTGAAAGCAGCAACAAAAGTAATGATGGTCGTTTTGAGCCTGATTGCCCTGGGCGCCAGTGCTCTCATTTTCACGGGCGGCTTCTTGCTTTTAACTCTCATGGGACTGAAAAACGCGCAGGAGTTGATTTTCATTAGCGTCTTTTTTGCATTTCCTTGCTTGAAAGCATTTCTCCTTCTCATGCGCGGTTGGAAATTGAGACAAACGGAAGTTGCCACCGCCTATGGTGAAACGGCCCTGACTGAGGCAAGAAAACGATTGTCGGCATTGAGGCCGATATCAGCCTTGACTCAGGTTTTAAACGAAGAAGATTACAATCCTGTATTCTCAGAATTGATGGCGCTCTACGGAGTGGAAGCGCTGATTCTTTTGGCATGAGCTTGCCGGTTTAGAAACCAACCCAGTTCCTAACAAAGGATTACGGAGCGAAATTTCTAGCTCGGCGCAGTTTGATCGTTCAGTTGCGCAATCAAGCTGTCTATCTTTAATTTTACTTGGTGCCTGATTGCGCTGTACAAGCGATATATCTGGCTGGCGCGGCAGAGAAAAACTCGAGACGAGCCTTCGTGCAATTTGATACCTATATAGTTTTGATCGTCGCAGTGTAGCCGCGCGATCAATTGTTCGATTTCTCCCACACCGTAATTGCAAAAGAGCGAAATCTTTTGACTGTGCAGGCAGGCAATTGTATTGACGCCCCGCTTGAGCACAGACTCATCCACCCAAAAACCAGTCAAATACCTGTATGCGACGATCTGTTGCTCCGCAACAGCCCCTTCTTCCTTCCTGGTTTTGCTTGCCTCAATCTCTACCATTTCCTCTTGCAAATAGCCTAGCAATTCTCTATTGAAAAATTGCAACCTTTCGTTGCTATAAAAAATACGCAAGACTTTCAGCGCTTTAAGAATCGCATCGGACAAAAGGATGTCCCGCGAATCCAGCTTGGCGCTTAGCTCCCGCAAACATTCCGACAGAAGCGCGCTATTCATACAATTTGTTAGAAAACCACAAAAAAAACCCATTTCCCCTCAAATTTGATCCTAAAGCCGCCCTGTGAAAACTTTG
>Ga0265313_10003899_pt1 | contig 11752 bp, 8 predicted proteins | sample 4123metaG_FD_203122 | JGI IMG/M metagenome (GOLD analysis project Ga0265313, IMG submission 203122) | Rhizosphere microbial communities from Carex aquatilis grown in University of Washington, Seatle, WA, United States - 4-1-23 metaG | ecosystem: Host-associated > Plants > Roots > Rhizosphere >...
GGGGTTGCGGTCGGTGCGGGGATGCCTGGCTGCCCTTGGTAAAGCGCCATCCCTTCGTCGAGGAACCGCGCGAACAGCCTTCCCAGGCCTTCGTAGTCGGTCTGGCCGGACGTAGAAGATGGACGTATGCGATCCGTACTCATGACGTTAGAGGCTCCCTGCGATGACGATGATGGTTGGCTCGTAACCGAAACGCTGGCGCTCTCGGCAGCAGCGCGGAGCTCCGGAATGCGTGCCAGTTGCTCGGGCCGCGGAATACCAGCGGCGTAGAGGCCACACATGGCATCGTGGAACGAGCGCACGCCGCCGCGCTTGGGGTGGTTGGTCGATAGACAAAGCACGTCGTGCTTGTCCTCGAGGTCGCTTTCGGCCAAGGCCTGCAGCGCCCGCTTGGGGCCAACCTCGAGAAACACGCGAGCGCCCTCGCGGTAGCAGGTCTCGATGCCCTTGACGAACTGGACCGACGACGCCATCTGGTCGGCAAGGCGCCGGCGGATGGTCTCCATGTTGTCGGTCGGGTAGAGCTGTCCGTCGATATTGCCGACGAGCGGGATGCTGGGCGGCGCGATCTGCATCTCGCAAATCGTCCGGTACAAAGCGTCGGCGGCGGGTGCCACCACCTTGCTGTGGAAGGCGTGCGACACGGGAATGATCTGCGCGGTCATGCCCAGGTTGTTGAAGAAGTCGACCGCGCGATCCACGGCGTCACTCGCGCCGGCGATCACCGTCTGCTTCTTGCTGTTCATGTTGGCGGGCGTGAGGTAGCCGCCGATCTCGGGCAGGCGCCGCACGATTTCGTCCGTCGGGCCCAGCACCGACGCCATCTTGCCCTTGTCGCCGATGGACACCGAGGCCATGGCGCGCGCGCGGGCGCTGACCGCCACGAGCGCTTCCGAGAAATTGATCATGCGCGCACCGACGGCAGCCGCCCACTCGCCCAAGCTGTGGCCCATGACCATGTCGGGAAACACGCCGTGCTTGCCAAGCAGGCGCATGAGGGCGATGTTGGTAGCTACCATGGCCGGCTGGCAGATGGTGGTGTCCTTGAGCGCCTCTTCGGCGTCTTCCATGGCCTTGGCGTCGCTCTTGTCCTTGTAGACGTAGCTGGTGAGCGGACGACCGAGAATCGGCTCCATGGTGCGATCCGCTTCCGCGAAGGTTTCGCGCACGATGGGATCCGGCACGTCGGCCAGCATGTTCACGTACTGCGAGCCCTGACCGGGAAAGAGGAACGCGACCTTGCCGGCGGGGCCGCGACCGAAGTGAATGCCCCGGGTCTGCAAGACGCGCCACTTGCGCGGGTCGTTCTTGTCGAGCGCTTCGATGGCCGTCTCGCACTTCTTGACGAGGTCGGCGGCGTCGTCGAAGGCGACCGTCAGACGCGCTTGCGCACCCAGAAAAGCTGCTCCGGGCGGCACGGCGTCTGGCACCTTGCCAGCCTTCGCGTCGGCCAGCGCGCGCACCGCTTGCTCGCGCAAAGAGCCGGGGTCGATGCCACCGAGGGCGAGCATATGGCCGAGCATGGCTGGGCGGTCGTCCCGCGCGCTCGCGACCGAGCCCACGGAGGTGGACACCGTGACAGCCGCCGGGACCTGAATCGTCGCCGCTCGCTTGGTCAGCATGCCCGGAACGTATTCCTCGACGACGACGTGGAAGTTGGTGCCGCCGAAGCCGAAGGCCGAGACGCCGCACCGACGAGGCGCGAACGACGGGCGCTCCCAGGGCCGGGCCTTGGTGTTGACCTCGAAAGGAATCTTATCGAAGGGAATGGCCGGGCTAATCACGTCGCAGTTGATCGACGGCGGCAGAATCTTGTGGTGGCAAGCCAACACGGCCTTGAGCAGACCCGCGGCGCCGGCGGCACTCTTGAGGTGACCGACTTGCGACTTGACCGAGCCGAGCGCGATCTTGTGTTTGATGGGCGTGCCTTCGAGCAGCACGCTCGCCGCGCTCTCCATTTCGGACACATCGCCCACCTTGGTCGACGTGCCGTGGCCCTCGAGCAAGGTCATAGTCGCCGGGTCGAGGCCCGCGCGCTTCCACGCCCGCTGAATGGCCAAGCGCTGGCCGATGGGATTGGGCGCCGTGATGCCCTTGCCCTTGCCGTCGCTGGCGCCGCCCACGCCGCGGATGACGGCGTAGATTTTGTCGCCCGCCTTCTCCGCGTCTTCCAGGCGCTTGCAAATGAACATGGCGCCGCCCTCGCCCATGACGAAGCCGTTGGCCCCCGCCGAGTACGGCCGCGAGCCGTCGGGCGACAGAGCGCCGATCTTGCTGAACTTGACGAAGGTCGTGGCGCCCATGTTGCGGTCCATGCCGCCGGTCAGCGCGACGTCGTAGTGGCGATCCGCCAGACTATCGAGCGCCGACTGCACGCCCGCCAAGGCGGACGCGCAAGCAGCGTCGGTGGTGAAATTCGGGCCGCGCAGGTTGTAAACGGCGGCCACACGCCCGGCGACGATGTTGGTGAGCTCGCCCGGCATGGTGTCTTCGGTGGTGTCGGGCAGCCGGCGCGCGATCTCGGCTTGGAACTCCGCCAGCACCATTTGCTGCGCGCTCGGCGGCAGGGCCTTGAACGCCGCCGTCTCGCACAAAGCGCGGGAGTACTCGGGAAACGACAAGCGCAGCACCGTCTCATAGTGGCGCTCGCCACCCATGGCATTGCCCAAAATCACCGCCGTCGACTCGCTGTCGAATCGGTTCGGGTAGCCGGCGTCGCGCAAGGCTTCGCCCGCGCACAGCAGTGCCCATTTCTGCCCGTCGTCCATAGCCGCGGCGACGCGCGGGGGAATCTTCAGCTTGGTCGACTCGAAGGTAATGCCGCGCACCCAGCCGCCGATTTTCGAGTAGGTCTTGCCCGGCGCCTTGGGATCGGGATCCCAGTAGTCCGAGGCCAACCAGCGATCGGGAGTTACATCGGTGATCGAGTTCCGGCCCGCGAGCACGTTCTGCCAGAAGCTTTGCGCGTCGGGAGCATCGGGCAAAATCGCGCCCACGCCCACGATCGCAATAGCCCGCTCGGCCGGATCTCGTGTCGAACTACTCATCTGCTCATTTCCTCCAGAACTGCTTACTTCCGCGGTCGTCGTGTCTCGGTCGATGGGTGCGCTTACTGCGGCCGTGCCGCGTCCTGCTCGACGATGGCCTTGGCGACCACGTCCAGATCGGCCATAAGCCCCTTGGCTGCCGCATGAATCGCCGGCACCTGCAAGGCGCGCTCGAAGTCGGCCATGGCGGCGTCTTCGACGGCGTCCATGCCGCGCACCAAGCGAACCGCACCGGCCACGATGTCGAGCGCTGCCTCGCGCGCGCAAATACGCGACATCGTCCCCACGGCCTTCGGCGCAAAGAACGGCTCGTACTTGGCGGCGCCACGACCGGCGGCGTAGCGAGCGAAGTTGGCGGCGATTTCCGCGCGGGTCATGAGCTCGCCCAGTTGGAAAAGGACGTGCTGGTGGCGCGTGAGGCGTCCCACGCGGCAGCGCTCGGTGGTTTCGAGCACCGCGCGCACGGCCAGGGCTGCTACGTCGGCGCCCACCTGCGGATCTTCCCGATGCAGACTTTCCAGCGACTCGGCCATCGTGCGGTAGAAACCGCCGCGCTCTTGCAAGTGCGAGCGCCAGCGGTCGCGCGAAACCGTCCACTGCATGATTTCGCTGGTGCCTTCGTAGATGGTGGTGATGCGCACGTCGCGCCGGACTTTCTCCACCTCGTATTCCTTGGTGTAGCCGTAGCCGCCTAGTGCTTGCACGGCGGCGTCGGCGGAAGCGTTGCCTTCTTCGGTAGCGAAGAGCTTGGCGATGGCGCCTTCGGTCTGCAGATCGTTCTCGCCGGCATCGAGCCTACGAGCGACCTCTTCGATGTACGCGCGGGCCGCTTCCAGCTTGACCACGTGGGGGACAATCAGCTTGTCCATGTAGCCCTGCTTCTCGGACAGCGTGGTCCCCGCCTGCACGCGCTCGCGCGAGTAGCGAATAGCCTTGAGCATGGCCTGAACGCCGCCGCCCAACCCGAACGCGGCCACCATCAGGCGCGTGAAGCCGAACACCGATTGCGCGTGAATCAGGCCCTTGCCCTCGACGCCGCCAAGCAGGTAGTCCTTCGGCACGAAGACGTCTTCAAACGTGACCGGCGACGTATTCGACGAACGAATGCCGTGCTTGTTCTCGTGCTTGCCGGGAATGAGCCCGGGCGTCCCCTTCTCGACCAGGAAAAAGGTCGGACCGTCGGGCGCGGCCGCCAGCACCGAGTAAAGCTGAGCGTAACCGCCGTTCGAAATGAACTGCTTGGTGCCGTTGATCTTGTAGCCCTTGAGCTCGCCGTTCTCGATGACCCGGTCGGCCTTGGTGCGAATCGCGGAAAGCTCGCTCCCGGCCAAAGGCTCGGTGACGGCGTAGGCGACAATCAGGCCTTCATCGCCGATGCGACGAAGCCAGTGATTGCGCTGCTCTTCCGTCGAGCCCACGACGATGGGATCGGTGCCGAGAAAAATGGCCAAGAATGCGGTGGCCACGCCGAGATCCAGGCGCGCCATATCTTCGGAAACGCGGTACACGTCGTAGGCCGAGCCTCCGAGTCCTCCCAGCTCTTCCGGAATAAACAGCAAGTGCAGCCCAATCTCGGGACCCAGGAGCTCTTGGATGAGAGCCAGCGGAAACTCGTCCTTCTCGTCGAGGTCGAGGCGTACTTTTGCGGGTAGCTTTTGCTTTCCGAACGACCCGATGGTGTCGAGAAGCATCTGAAGTGATTCTTTGTCGAGTCCTGCGTTCTTCATTGGGTGGTTCTCTCCTGCACGGATGCCGTAGGTCGAGTGGGCATCGCCCCCGGTCCTTGGGGGCGGACGATGCTGGCATAAGCTGGCCTAAAATCAAAACAGGGATCGGCGCATTTCGTCGATCCCTGGTCTACGACGCAACTACTTGGAACTGATCAATCAAGCCGTGACGCGCTTTCAGGAAGGCCCTGACACGACGGAGTGAGTCTGCCGCAATGCCAAGTGCCTTTCGTGTCCGCACTACTCGAGCTTCCAACGCGGATCGGAGTTCTGCTTCTCCTTTTCCTTCTTGGCCTCTTCGGCGGCCCGCTCCTTGTTCCGCTGGGCCTGCGCCTTCTTTGCGTCGGCTTGGGCCTTCTTATCCTTTTCTTTGATCTTCTTGAGAGCATCGGCGGCGGCCTTTTCCTCGTCGTGCTGCCGCTTGGCCGTACACTCCGGCGGCTCGCAGTCATTTTCGCAGTCGCACTTGAGCTTGGCCTTGCTCACCTTGATGCAGTGGCACTTGTCTTCCTTGTCACGGTAGCAACCGCAAGCATTGTTTGCAGTGGCTGCCTCGGGCGGCTCGGCTTCCACGTTCGAAGCCTTACCTTTGGCGTGCGAGGGAAGAGCAAGAAAGGTCACCAGGCCGAACACTGAAATGGCAGATAGCAGCAATCGCATGGCGTTCTCCTTTGCAGGCCCAATACCACGGGTGCACTTGACCTTGCAATGCCCTGGGTGGCTAGGTGCCACTTGCGCCAAGACGCGGCGAGCCCCATGATTCGGGCCCGAGGAAAGACAGCCATGACCCAGAGTTTGATGGCGCGTGACCGCGCAGAAGCGAAGAAGAAAGGAATCGTTGCGCTCTCCGCGTGGATCGGCGCCGGAGTCTTGTTCGTTTACCACTGGCCGATCCTCGGACTCCTCACGGTGGGCGGTGCCATGACGCTTACGTACCGCTGGTTCATGTTCCGCGCGAAACGCGGCATGCGATTCTAAGCTGCTCTAATTCCTACGGCTGCAAGAACAGCGACGGGCCGGTGGGTGCCTGCGCGGGCTGGTTGGTTTGCTCCTGGCGAACGACGCGGTGGAAGGAGAGCGGCAAGTCGACCTGCACGCCCTTGCCGTCGAAGGCGGGGAAGCGAATGTTCTGCACGACCTCGCGCACGCAATGCTCGGCGTCGGGCGGCGCACCCGAGACGCGGACCAAGCTCGGCTTGCCGCTGGGATCCGCTTCGAACGAAACCGCGACCATGGGGTCCTGGGTCATCGAGGCGAAACAGTTTGCCAGAGCGCCCATGGCGCCTTGGACGGAACGGTTGAGGGTGTCGCGGGTAATGCCATTGGGATCGCCGTTGAGCGATGGCGTTGGGACCGCGGGCTTGCCCGAGCTTGCCGAGGGAGCAGCGAGCGCCGTCGGGGACGGGTCATCGGGGATGATCGACGGGGCGATGGGCGTGCCCGACTCGGCACGATAGGCGACGGCCCTGGGCAAAGGACGCGGCGCCGGCGCCGAGACCTGTTGCAGCGGGGCCAACGGCGGCAGGTAGCTTTGCCGTTTGCATGCGGTCGCGCCAAGCACGCCCACCAAGGCAATGACAGCCATTGTCGACCAGGAATATGACGCATCCATGGGCATCCCGTCTGATCCTCGGCAGAGCCCTATTCTAGCTTGACCGCCAAGGCGTGTGGACTGCTTTGCTTGCTCGGCGCGGATATCGCCCAAAGCCCAGGGTTTCCATGTCCAAATGTTCGCATTCAAGTGTACTCTAGCGGCGACCATGCGAATCGGAATTGACCTCGGTGGTACCAAGATCGAAGGCATCGCCATCGACGAAGCAGGTGTCGAGCGACTTAGGTTGCGCGTCCCGACACCCAAGGGAGAATACGCGGCCATCATCACGGCTCTGAGTGGGCTGGTCGGTGACATCGAAAAGACGGTGGGCACACGCGGTACCGTCGGTGTCGGCATTCCCGGCGCGGTTTCGCCCGCGACGGGTTTGGTAAAAAACGCCAATACCGTCGAGCTCATCGGCCATCCGCTCGACAAGGATCTGAGCCAGGCGCTCGAGCGCGAGGTCCGCGTGGCCAACGACGCCAACTGCTTCGCGCTGTCCGAGGCGACCGATGGCGCCGGGGCGGGCGGCAACGTCGTTTTCGGCGTGATTCTCGGCACCGGCGTGGGTGGCGGCATCGTGGTGGATGGACGCATCCTGGTGGGCCAGCACGCGATTGCCGGCGAATGGGGTCACAATCCGCTGGCCTGGCCACGCGACAACGAGCGCCCGGGCTATCCCTGTTTCTGCGGTCGCCCAGGCTGCAACGAATCGTTCCTGGCCGGACCCAGCCTTGGCCGCGATCACAAAACCGTCACCGGACAGGATCTAAAAGCGCCGGAGATCGCCGCACGCGCGGAGGCTGGCGATCCGGTCTGCTTGACCACGATGGTCCGCTACGAAGATCGCCTGGCCCGCGCGCTGGCAGTCATCATCAACGTGCTGGATCCCGACTACGTCGTGCTTGGCGGGGGCGTTTCCAACATCGAACGGCTTTACCGCGAAGTGCCGCTGGTGCTGCCCAAGTACGTCTTTTCGGACAAGGTCACGACGCCCATCGTGAAAGCCAAGTACGGCGATTCCAGCGGCGTGCGCGGCGCAGCCTGGCTGTGGCCGCCGAAACGCTAGCAGGCTCCGAAGCAGGCTCCTAGCCACACGGGGTTGAAGCAAAAGCACCCGCTTGCTGCCGCGGCCGTGTACACTGCGTGCGTACCTGGACACTTTTCGTCCAGGTCGTTCGGCAAAGGAAAAGAAATGCAAAAAGGTACAGTGAAATTTTTCAACTCGACCAAGGGCTTCGGCTTCATCACTCCCGAAGGTGGCGGCAAGGACGTCTTCGTCCACGCCAACGACACCAACGGCGTCGTCCTTCAGGATGGTGCGACCGTCGAGTTCGAGGTCGTGGCCGGCCGCAAGGGTCCGCAGGCCAGCAACGTAAAAGTCATCTGATTTCAGCGGGTGCCGGACCGTAAGCGGTTGTGCACTCGTGGCTGTTTGAAGGCGATGTCGAGGTTCCGTCCTCGGCATCGCCAACCTAGCCGTCCTGCCGGCAGTAGCCGGAGGTGTGCCCGAAGCTAGTGCCGCCGGGTCTGCCAGTAGGTCGATACCAACAAGAAGGCACCCAGAAGAATCCACACGACGCCCATGCGGAGGTGACGGGTTTCTTCTTTCCCTCGGACGGGAACGGGATCCGCCGATGGCTGGCCCTCTTCATCGCGGAGCCTGGGCGGCCTGGGTGTTGCCAGGTACTTGGCGCGCAAAGCGCCGAACACCACCAGCATGGCGCCGACGACGTAAGGAATGACGGGCGAGATGTTGAGCCGCATGGTTCTCGGAACCATACGCCGCCCCAAAGCGAGGCTCAACTAGCGAGCTCGACAGCCGTGAATTCGCGAATGACCGTCACCTTGATTTGCCCGGGGAAGGTCATCTCGCGCGAGATAACCTCGGCGATGTCGGTCGCGAGCTTGGACGCAGCGGCGTCGCTCACGCGTTCTTCCTCGACGTAGATGCGCACCTCGCGTCCGCCCTGCACTGCGAACGCCTCGGCGATGCCGCGGAAGCTGAGGGCGATGCGCTCGATCTCGGCCAACTTGGCCATGTGGTTGTCGTCGGTTTGGCGGCGGGCGCCCGGCCGACCGCCCGACATGGCGTCGGCGGCGGCAACCACGTGGGCATACGCGCTGCCAAATGGCTCGTCGGTGTGGTGGGCGCCGATGGCGTTGGCGACAATTTCGTTTTCACCAAAGCGCCTGGCGTAGTCAGCGCCAATGACGGCGTGCGAGCCGTCGAGCTCGTGGGTCAGCGCCTTGCCAATGTCATGGAGAAGCGCGGCCCGGCGCGCGAGCTTGACGTCGAGCCCCAGCTCGGCGGCGAGCATGCCACCGAGGTACCCCGCTTCCACCGAGTGCTGCCACTGATTTTGCGAGTAGCTCGTGCGAAAATTCAGCCGGCCGACCAGCTTGACGATTTCCGGGTGCGCGCGGCCGACCTTGAGCATGGCCAGACCGCGCTGGCCGAACTCGACGATGTCACGATCGACCTCCGCCGTAACTTCGCGGGCGGCTTTGGCAAAAGCATCCCCCGCAAGGCCCGGCCTGCGCAGCATGCGGGCCACACACCGGCGCGCGATTTCGCGACCAACGCCGTCGAGGCCTTCGATGTGAACGGAGTGGCTCTCTTCGACCAAGGATAGGGTCACGCCACCTGAGACACCTTCGACGAGCTTGAGCTGCTCGGCCGAGATCTGTTCGCCGCCCTTTTCCGGCAGGGCGATATACGACTGCGCCCGCTCGGAATAGAAATGGTCCGTGATACGACCGGCGGAGATGCCCATCAGCCGCTTGGCCGCACGGGCAACTTCCGAGGCCGAGTCACCGTCGCTCGCGTTGCGCACCACCTGCTCGGCGGATAGCTTGGCTTCCTCGATCTCGCTTTCCAGGATGGCTTGCCGAGCCTGAGCAGCGGACAGGTGGGCGACGCGTTCGAGCTCGGCACATTGCTGTCGCCGTAGCGACGCAAGCTCGGCGTTCACCGTGCAGGTCTCGCGTTCGGTCTCGGCGAGTGGGCTTTCGCGATCGTCGAGCTCCTTGTGAAGCTCGTCGAGAAGGCGCCTCTCCTCGTTGGCGAAAACGAGGCGGCCTGCCAGCGCGGCCTCCTGTTCGGCCAGCTCTACCTGGCGCTTTTGCAGGGCCACCTCGGCCTCGGCGCGGACCGTGAGCGCCTCTTCCCGCGCCGCGACCTCGACCTGCGTCCGTAGCGCCTGGCCCTCGCGGAGCGCGGCCGCACGAATGCGCTCGATCTCGATGGCGCGCGCCCGCCGCCCTTGCTCGATGCGCGAGCGAGCCCCAAGCGCGAACCACAGACCGATACAAGCGCCAGCTACGCCTGCCAATAGCACCGCGAGCGTCGCTGGCATTTGCCGCCCTCCCTATCCGATGGCGAGGCCGAGTCGGGCGCGCAGCTCGAAGTACTCTTCGGACACGCTCCACTGGATAAGGTCGCGGACCTTGTCGCGCGGATCGGCGCTGCCTACGCTGATCGGCTCGGAAAGGACCTGCTGAACCGCCGTTTCGAGATCGTTGCACAAGAGGAACCCGGCGCGGGTGGAGGTGTAGTCCACGGCCTTCGCCCACTTGTGCAAATCAACGTCGGCCTTGCTCTCGATGAACCGACGCACGACCTCGGCCAGCGTCTCCATGTGCTGCGGCGGCATGAACCGGCGCAGAAGCTCCACACGCTCGGTCACCGGCTGCTCCATGTCGGCCTTCACTTGCAGCTTGGGCTGCACCAGCCGGAGTGCGGCCAGGAAGAACGCTTTGAGCTCGTTGACCTGGGGCACGATGCGCGGCCAGCGAAGCACGTGATCCGCGCGCAAAAGCGATAGCCTCTTGCCAAGGGAATACGCGAGATCCTTCTCTTGCTTGCCCTGCAGAAGCGCCGCTCCGACGATGATCGCCGGACAGAGCTGCTGCTTGTCGCGAGCACTCACGAACTCCATCTCGCCGGCAAAGTCTTGCCGCAAGTACAGCTCGGGCATGTTGACGCCGAGAATTTGGCTGGCGTACACGAACACGCGACTGACCATGAGCTGGTCGGTCGCCAGGTCGCGCCGATCCTTGCGCTTGACGCCGTACTCTTTGTGCTCTTGCGAGCGAATGGCGATGACCGTTTGACTGATGTTCGCCAAGACCAAGGAAATGTAGCGGTCTTCGTCGTGGTGGAAGATCTGCTTCTGCCAGTTCTCCTCGGTCAGGCGCGACTTCACGCGGGCCAGGCCCTTCGAGCGGTACTGCTCGAAGAAGCGCAATTCCTCAGCGTCGGCCTGCTTGAGGAAGGCCAGCGTCGAAGCCACGCACCAGACTTGATCGTACTTGCCGAGCTCGGCATACAGACGTCGCAGCGTCTTGAGCGCCGGCACCATGTCCTTGGGATCCGTGGCCCGCGCGATGAGCAGGCGGTATTCCTGGATCGCCTTGTCGTAGCACTCGGGTCCCTGCACTTGGTACAGCTCGGCGAGGATCTGGTGCCGCGCTAGATTGTCGGGCTCCAGCCGCACGCACACCTCGAACGCCTCGGCGGCTTCGCGGTACATCTTCAAACGCGAGCGATAGATTTCGCCGAGCCCCTGCCAAAGCGCCAGCTGCGTGGCCTTCTTCTCGGGCGCGACTTCCTGGCCCAGGCGCTTGATCATCTTGCGATAATTGCGCTGCTGGTTGGTCCAGTCCTTCTTCGCCGTCATGATCTTGTCGATACGTTCGAACGGCTTGAGGCTGTCCGCGTACTCGTCGAGCGCCTGGTTGAACATCTCGACGGCTTCGTCGGGCGAGTGCAGCTCGGAGTTGGTGATGATGCCCGCAGTTTCGAGGTACTTGGCCTTGGCCTTTCCGGTCTCGAGGTTCGCGAGGCGCATGAGGATCTCGACCGCTTTCTTCCACTGCTTGGTCTCGTGCAAAAGCTCGAGCACGTCGACCAGCAGATTGCGGGCGTCGGGCTTGACCTCCAGCGCTTCCAAGTACGCCGCGATCGCCTTCTGCGGATTGGACAGCTTGTCCTTGTAGATCGCGATGATCTCTTCGTGGAAGCGCAGCTTCTCTTCGGCATTCGTCGTGTGGCTGAGCAGCGCGCGCTTCTGCTTGATAACCGCCTCCCAGTCCTTGGCTTCGGCGTAAATCTCGGCCAGGGCTTGCAGCGTCGGGTGGTGGCCGGGATTGATCTCGAGCGCCTTCTCGAACATGTTGATCGACTTCGCGCGCTCGCCCACCTTCATCTTGATGGTGCCGATGCGGTGGAAGATCTCGACGATCTGGGCATCGGTTTGCGATTCGCGGTGCTGGACCATCACGGTCTGGTACAGCTTGAAGGCGTCGTCCCACTGCTGGCGGCGGTAGAGCAGATCGGCGCGGTCGACCAGGGTCGGCAGGTGCGTCGGATCCAGCTCGTA
>Ga0265313_10003902_pt1 | contig 11749 bp, 8 predicted proteins | sample 4123metaG_FD_203122 | JGI IMG/M metagenome (GOLD analysis project Ga0265313, IMG submission 203122) | Rhizosphere microbial communities from Carex aquatilis grown in University of Washington, Seatle, WA, United States - 4-1-23 metaG | ecosystem: Host-associated > Plants > Roots > Rhizosphere >...
AGATATCCCCGAAATAATGGTTCCTGAAATACGTGCCCAGGTTGTGCGTGCCGTGGATGTTGTCGGCCTGGAAGCCGAGGCCCTGGTTTCCCTCATACAACTCCATGGCCTCGCCGACCTCGTGCCAGACATGCATGGGCTGCACCCACTGGGGCGCCTGCCGGGCATTGCCCGTGTAGTTGTCATCGATCGCGTAATTGTAGGCTATGACCGACCCGGCGTCGGGACCGTTGATCACGGTGCATGCCGTGACGTGCTGAAAGAGGTTGTTCTCTATCAAGTTGTCCGAGCCCTCGAAGATCTCTATTCCGTAGCTCTGCTGGCCGTGGTCGGAGCCGTAGAAATAGCTATCGCGCACGACGCTCTGCGCGGTCTCGCAAATTCGGACATGTGCCTGGATTCTTCCGCTGTCATTTGGCATGATCGAGCGGACGCCCCTGACCCAGCACCTGAGGGCGTTGAACATTACAATGCCCCCGCCGCCGTCGCCGGGCGGCACGCGACTCTCAATGGTCAGGTTCTCAACTCCGTCGAGCTTGGCGTCGTCGCCTGCCCACCATGCGCCCGGGCTCCGTCCCGGCCTCCAGTTAGGCATGTACAGCGCGGGCGAAATGGACACGCGGTTGCCGTCCACCGCGCGCACCACGACTGTCTGCTGCTGGCCGCGGCCCTTCCGCCCCGCGCTGGATCCCTGGGAGACGCAGGTTCCCCGGGCCGAGCAGACAAAGATTCCGCCGGAGTCGGATGTGTCGTCTGCCTGGTCGAGGATGAGGGTGTTGCCAACCTCGAGCCCCGCCGTGCTGCTTAGGGTTATGACGGCCGTCCCCCTGGAATAGCCCTCCGTCCAATCCGAGCTGTGGTCTGGGCGGTCCTGATCGTTGCCGGTGGTTCCCGATATGGCGATGTTGGCCGCAATGCCAAAACAGCGCCCTCCGTGGATGAAGACGAGTTTCACCTGATCTGCGCCCGCGCCCCGCAGGGTCACTTCGTTCGCGCCTCGGAAATGGATCATCCCTTCGAGGAGGTACGTGCCCGCGGTGAGGAAGACGACCTGGCCGCGCGGGCAGGACGCTATGGCCTCGTTGATCTGCGCCACCGTGGCGCCCGGATTAAGCGCGGTGTAGATTATGGTGCGATCCGGAATGCCTCGCGGAATGCCTGCGTTCGACCAGTCGATCGCGCGGCTGGAGCTGATGATGCCGGACCAGGACTCGGCGCATAGAGCGCCGGAGAGACAGCGCAGGATGATGCAGACCTGAGCCGCTCGGAGGGATCGATTCATGGGCATCTCCCGCCCGGCTTGCCTTCCGCGCTCAGGATCTTGGCACGGAAACGGAAGAAGAAGGGAGAAAGGCTGACCGCCACACCTGTGATCGTGGGCATTGAGCGCCAAGGATCGAGCCTATTGGAATACTGAGGCGCGTTGTCGGAAGGGTTTCGATCGCGACCGTGACGTGCTACTCAAGCGGGGGTCCCCTTGGCCATCTTCCACATCAAGCCGCCTATCACCATCAAGCACAGGCTGGCTGCAAGGTTGATGGACGACGACGACTGCCCGCCAGCCGGGAGGAACGCGCAGGCAAGCAGAACGAAACCGAACACCAAGGTGAGCACGCCGATCAACCCATACACCAGGGCTCCTCCGCCGGGCTCCCCCGCCTGGTCCGTGCCCATGACGGGCGTTTTCAGGTCCATGGTGAGCTGGCGGGCGCCGGCGCTGCGCGGGTCGTCGTCGCGATACCACAGGGCTGAAAGTGCGAACACGACAGCGGTTACGCCGGCTTCGGTGAGCGTGTTGCGCGCATAGGCTTGCTCCTTCCACACGCCGAGCACCATCAGTGCGCTCGCGGCGGCCAGCGCGGTCGCGCACGATGCGATGCCCGACCACCACGGCGTGCGGCGAAAGACCAGGCCGAAAAGGACCGGAAACATGAACGCCATGCCCAGGGACCCGTAATTGAGCATGAACTTGAATGCCCCGCCCAGGCGCGGGGTGTACCAGGCCGTGACCACGGCCACGGCGCCCAGCACGACCATGGACAGGTGCGCCACGCGCATCTGCTGGCGGTCGGTCGGCTCGCGCCCCATCAGCCTGCGGCGCACCGGCACGTAAACGTCGTGAGCGACCGTGGCGGTGAGCCAGTTGAAGGCCGCGTTGGCGCTGCCAAGGGCCGAGGAGAGGATCGCCGCCACCACGAATCCGAGCATGCCGTGCGGCAGCAGCAGAAGGGCCAGGCTCACATACGACGCCTCCTCCGGGACGGGCAGCGCCGGCCAAAGAGCGTGGATGTTGGGGAAGATCACCCGCCCCGCCATCACGGGCAGGAACCACAGCAGCGGCGCGATCGTGGATAGCCCCGCGCAGAGCAGCATCATCTTTCGCGAGCTGCGATCATTGTCCACGCTTTGCAGGCGCTGGACGAGAGGCCATCCGACGGAGTATCCGAGAAACTCTGTAATGACGAACGCCATGAGGAAAGGCGGACTTGCCGATTCATCGTGCAGGCGGAAATAGTTCGGCGGAGCCTCGTGCAGAAGTCGCAGCAATCCCGCGCCAATGCCGGAGCCGTGACCGAGGTGAATAAAGGTCACAAAAAACACGATCACCGACATCACGGCCAAGATGACGCACTGGATGGCATCGCTCAGAACGGCCGCCCATACCCCTCCGATCGCGGTATAGAACACCATCACCGCGCCCACCACGACGACAGAAGCCTGGAAGCCGTTCAGGACGAAACCGGCGAATGCAACCCGCTGCTCGGCCACCCCCAGGATCGACGACACGAACATGCACACGATGTAGAGGCCCTGTCCGATGCTCACCGCCGCCGGCAAAATGGACGTGACCGAATAGAAATACGTTGTCGAAGGCGAATAGCGGCGCGTAAGGAATTCCAGCGGCGTGCCTATCCGCGATCGGCGCCACATTCTCGCAAAGGTCATCGCCGTAATCAGGCACGTGCAGACGCATGGCACCATGTATAGCAGCAAGCCGCCCACCCCGTTCTGGTAGACGAAGCCGGCCGCGGCGACGAAGATGAATGCGGAAAAACCTGACACCCAAAGGGACAGCCCGGCGAGGGGCCAGGGAATCCTGCCGTTTCCCCTGTAGTAGGCCGCCGTTGTCTTACTCTTCCGCGCCGAGAACACCCCGACACAGACGATGATGACAAAGTAGAGCGCGATCACCCCGTAGTCCGTCCAATTGGTGCTGTTGAGCTGAGGCACTAAAGTGGAGCGCTAATTGCGGCAGGTTCGCAAGGGGTCAGGTGTCGGGCTGCGGATTCCTGCGCCTTCTGGCGTCGATAGCAAGCTCACAGTGCCAGAGCGGTCTCTCCCGGTTTGTGCAACCGATTGTGTTGGGACGTTAAGGTAAAGTGGAAGCAAGGAATCGATAGAGTATGAGGTACACGGATACAACATGACTATCGCGTCAGCGAGCGGATCAGGCGCTAGGTCGGAGGGGCGATCCCTCCCGCAGCCTTGTCGGGCACGGCGCGCAGGCGGCACTATTCGGTAACCAACGGGTGACTCGTGGTTGACAGGCGTTCGGGGCCGGGCGGAGGATGGACGCACGCACCTAGGCCTTCAATCGTCGAAGTTGCTGGTGGCCCTCGTCCTCGGAGCCGCCTCGCTGCCGGCGGCCCAGCTTTCGGTCGGGGCCGGCCGGGAGGACATCACGCCGCCGCCGGGATTCCGGGACTGGGCGATCAAGGACGGGAGCTTTGAGGGCGTGATCAGCCCGCTCTATGCCCGCGCGGTCGTCGCGAGCGACGGGGTCCGCCGCCTGGTCTTCCTCCAGTGGGACCTGGTCAACACGCGCGCGGACGATGTCGCCGAGGTGCGCGGCATGATCACCGCCGCGATCGGCGTCCCGGCGGACCACATCGTGGTCAACGCCTCGCACGATCACTCCGCGCCCCTAGCCCCGTTTGCGGACCGGAGTCTCCTGCCCATTAACGAGGACGATGCGATCCCGGCCCCCGACCCGGGATTGCACCGGCGATGGGTGGAAAGGCTGTTTGGAGCGAGCGTCGCCGCGGCCCGGGCGGCCAACGCCTCGCTCGCACCGGCGACGCTCGAGGTGAGCCGGGCGGCGGTTCCGGAGTGGCAGTTCAACCGGCGCCCCCGACGGCCCGACGGGACCGTGGCGACGATCTTCGAGCCCAAGGACCCCTACACCCTGGCGGAGGGCATGCGTTTCGGGCCGGTGGATCCCACGGTCACGGTGCTCGCCTTCCGCGACAGCCGGGGCCGCCGGCCGGTGACCCTTTTCAGCTATCCCTGCCACGCGGTGTCCGTCTATCCCTACAGCAGGGCCTTTTGCGCCGACTGGCCGGGTTTTGCGGAGGACGCGGTCGAGGCGGGCGTCGGCGGCCGCGCCCTCTTCCTCCAGGGCTGCGCGGGGGACCTTGTTCCCTCCCGGCGCGGGATCGATGCGGCCCGGGAGATGGGCGCCCTGATAGGCGTGCGTGTCGCCACCGCGCAGGCCGGCGGGCTTGTGGTCGACGTCGACCGCCTAAAGGCAGCGTCAGCCTGGGCCCGGCTGCCCTGGAACGCGGCCCAGCGCGCCAAGACGGGCGCCGATCACGGCGAGGCCGAGGTGCAGGTGTTTGGACTCGGATCGGTGGCGATTGTGGCGCTGCCCGGCGAGCCGATGATCGAGATTGCGATGGCGATCCAGAAGCGGTCGCCGTTTCCCCACACGCTCGTCCTCGGGTATTCGAATGGGGGTGGCTCCGTCTATGTCGGCATGCCCGGTGAGCTGGCCCGCGGCGGCTACGAGACGACCGCCGACTCGGCGCACGGCACGGACGAGTGTGGCACCATCCTGATCGACACCGCCGTTTCGCTTCTTAACGCCATGGCAACCGCGAAGGGGGCGCCGTAGCGAAACGCCCGGCGGAACGGATCGCGGCCGTGATCGTCGTTGTGCGACAATGTCCGGCACGCCAGCGGTCACCAGATCCGTCGGAGGCGGGGGCCACGCATCGCCCGGCTTAGGCAAACCTGAGCGGCAGAGATTCGAACTTCGCGTGCTCCTCTTCGCTCAATGTGGCGATCCATTGAATTCGACCCATCTCCGAAAGAACGGATTGTCATAGATGACGCCCTTCTCGTCCGTTCGCACTAGGAACTGCCGTTCCAGGAGAGCCTCCACTGCAGTAGATGCGGTGGAGGTCGCCCGGAATCCGTATTCGCGCAGGGTATCCGCGGACGAGGGTGCCTTCCCGTCGGCGATCGCACGCAGCACTCCGCGCTGGTTTGTCGAGAGACTTCGCCAGTGGTTCAGGAATTCGGCGTGCAGTTCAATCAATCCTATCGAGTCAAAGGCCGTTGAAATGAGGTCCCTGGGCGCTTTCCCAAGGGCTAGGCCAAAGACGGCCTTCGCCATGCGCACAATATCTCCGGTGCAGGGTCCGGCTGCGGCTACAATCTGGGCGCCATAGGGAAAGTTCGGGAGCCCGCCGACCTTCGCCCTCCTTTCGATCCAGCCAGCCATATGATCGGGTTCAATGGGGCCTACCTCCATTTGCTGCAGCTGCTTGAAGAATGGCGCCGCGGGCTCTGTCATCCACCCGACCATCCGGTGGTCTGAGCCTGTGAAGAGATAGTTGAGGTTTCGGTGTTCCTGCATGATCCCTCGCAACTGCCAATCGACACGCTCTCCGCCAAGGGCACGGATCTCTTGAAACTCGTCTAGGCATACGGTCCAAACCTCGTCGTTATCGGCGGCGCGCCCATTCAGCGTGTTCAGCACCCCTTCCAGCGTCTTGTTGGCCTCATCCGGACGCAGCTCTCCTGTGAGGGTGACCTTGCCAGCGGATATGCCGACGCTCTTCAGGTATTTGGCCGCAATTTCAAGGGCTCTGGACAGCCGCCTGTCCCCTTCCTTGGGTGCCGCGTCCATTAGCTTGCGCGCCACCTCGCCCATGTTGGCAGCGGTCGAAATGTCGCAGTAGAGGAATGTGGCTTTGGCCTTCTCGGCTGAATTCTTGATCAGCGACGTCTTCCCCATGCGTCGGCGTCCAAAGAGGAGCATCCTCCGCCCCCGTTCTTCCATCATCTGCAAGAGCTGCGCGGTTTGGTTCTCCCGGTCCGTGAAGCTCCAGCGATCACTGGGCGACTCGAAGAAGAATGGATTGGTGAATGATGCCATGGATCGGTTATGGCGCCTCTTGGCGCTACGTCAAGATACGTAACGTAAAAAGACGTGACGCCATGTGACGTCATCCCGCATATCCATTTCACAAACATCCGGCATTTCCGCAGCGGAGGACCGGACGCCGTGGCGAGATCCTCGCTTGTCAGGGAGACACGTTTCCGACGGCATGCCTATACGCTGCACGCCTCTGCGCGCAGCGCCCGTTCGCGCTCAATCAACGTCGGGTGCGAGTAGAAGACCGCGCTGTAGAGCGGATGCGGCGTCAGGTTCGACAGGTTCCTGCGCGAGAGCGTCCGCAGCGCTCCGATCATCGGGTCGCTTGAGCCCACAACTCTCCGCGCAAAGGCGTCGGCCTGGAATTCGTGCCTGCGCGACAGCCAGCTGCCTACGGGCACAAGCCAAAAGGTCACCACTCCGCCGAACAGGAGCACAAGGAGGAGAACTGGCGCGAGCGCCCCTTCCGGCAGACCGAATGCGGCGCCAATCCACGCGGTGCGGGCCAGCCAGGCGACGAGGGCAAGCCCGCCGAGTTGCAGGAGCGCCGACAAGGCCAAGGCCTTCGGGACGTGGCCGCACTTGTAATGGCCGATCTCGTGGGCGAGCACGGCCTCGAGCTGCTCGGCGCTGAGCTGGGCCAACAGGGTGTCGAACAGGACGATCCGACGAAAACGTCCAAAACCCGTGAAATAGGCGTTTGAGTGCCCGGAGCGCTTGCTGCCGTCCATCAGCTCAATCGTCCTCGCCCGGAAGCCTGTGCGCTCTGCAAGCGACAGGAGTTTCGTGCGCAGATCGCCATCCGGCAACGGCGAGAGCTTGTTGAACAGCGGCAGGATGAGCTTGGGAAAGGCGACGACCATCAGTAGCTGAAGGCCGAACAGGAAGGCAAAGCCCCACACCCACCATGACGGCCCGGCCCAGCCGGCCAGTGTCAGAACCGCCCAGGCCGCCGGAAAGCCGATGCCGAGCCCAAGAAACGCGAGCTTCACGTGGTCGGCCGCCCAAAGCCCAGGCGTGCTCCTGTTGAAGCCGAATTGGTCCTCCAGCCGAAACTGGGCCCACCACGACAGGGGCAGGCCCAACATCCAGAGGAGCCCCGTCGCGAGGACGACCGCCAGCGCCCCACTCCACGCGGCGCCGGGCGCCAGGGCGTCGAACCTGGCCGACCACCACGGGAGCGCGCCGCTGGCCAAGATGGCCAGCAGAGCCGCGGCGTCCCAGGCCGACGCCACCGAGCCGAGCCGGCCTTTGGCCAGGGCGTAGCGGACCGACTTCGCATAGTCGGCCTCATCCATCACGCCCGCGAGCGCCTCCGGGCAGTGGGCCTCATTCCTGCGGATCTCAATCTGGTTCAGCGCCTCGAGAGCCAGCTGGGCCGCAAGGCGCACCAGCACCGCGAGACCCACGCAAATCGGAATCCATCCCATCCCTTCAGTTGATTGATGATTGGTGACGCAGGCCAACCCTAAACGCTTCCGGCAACGCCGCCGAGTGCCCGCCAGGGGGGACAGCCGGGCGGATTGCGAGAAGCCGCGCGATCGCCGTCGCTCCTCGGCGAGCCGCGACGGCTTGCATGGGGCCGCCTTTGGCCTAGCCTCACGCCTAAATGGCCGAGACCTTGCCGATCCCCAAGCCCCAGGGTGAGATCGTGATCCGCGCGATCGCTATGCCGGCCGACACCAATTCGAACGGCGACATCTTCGGCGGCTGGATCGTCTCGCAGATGGACCTCGGGGGTGCCGTCCTTGCCCGGTCCGTTGCACAGAGCCGGGTGGTCACGGTTGCCATCGAGGCGATGAGCTTTGTCGCGCCGGTCAACGTGGGCGACACCGTGACCTGTTACGCGCGCATTCAGGACATCGGGCGGACCTCCATGAAGGTGGCGATGGAGGTCTGGACCCATCACTACTCCGACGGATCCGAACGCCGCGTGACGCATGGTATCTTCACCTACGTCGCGATCGACGAGAACGGCACGCCCCACCCTGTCAGGCGCCCGAAGTAGCCGCGGCTCGCGAACCCGGCTCGGGGGATCTGCAACAGGCGCCGTGGATCCCTGGGCCGCGCGGTCGGGTGCGCACGCGAGGATCGCCTCCGGTGGTTTTTTGGCATCCATTTGACTTCATGCGCAAGTGGATCCCGTTCTGCCTCTTCAGCGCGCTCCCCGTGCTCGGTGCCGCCCCCGAGGGCGCAAACCACGCCCGGCGCCCCATCTGGTCGACGGCCGCCGCTGACACGTTTCTCAGGCGGTTCCCCGACCCGGATTCGATTCACTGGGTCAACGACCCGAACCACTTCAGCTGGCAGGCCGGGTATGCCATGTTCACGTTCGAGAAGCTCTGGCGGCTGACGGGCGACGCGAGGTACTTCAATTACGTGAAGCGCTACGTCGACCAGCAGGTCGACAACGAGGGGAACGTCCCCAATTTCTCCCCAAAGGCGCTGGACAACTTCCTGCCGGGCTACGCGATCCTGTTCATGTATGAGCAGACCGGCCTTCGGAGATACAAGATCGCGGCGACCCGGATACGCGACGGCTTCCGCGACTACCCCCGCAACGCGGACGGCAGCTTTTGGCACGGCGAATGGGCCCGGCACCAGCTGTGGGTGGACGGCCTTTTTATGGGCCAGATGTTCCTCGCGCGCTACGGCGCGGACGTGGGCGACCGCGAATATGCGTTTGGCGAGGTCACCCGCCAGATGAAGCTCGCGCTCCAGCACTGCCTCAAGCCAAACGGCCTCCTCCTGCACGGCTGGGACGAGTCGAGGTCGGCAAGCTGGGCGGACAAGAGGACCGGCCTAGCCTCCGAGGTGTGGAGCGAGGGACTCGGCTGGTACGCCCTCCTGATGGCGGACGTCTTCGACTACCTGCCCAAGGACAATCCGGAGCGCGGCGAACTGCTCGCCGCGCTCAGGAGACTCTGCAGGGGCCTGAAATCGGTCCAAGACCCAAGGACAGGAATGTGGTGCCAGGTCGTCGACAAGCCGGGCGAGGCCGGCAACTGGAATGAGACCTCGGGCACCGGCATGTTCATCTACCTGCTAAAGAGCTCGATCGACCGGGGCTACATCGACCGGGCCGAATACCTCCCCGTGGTGGAGCGGGCTTACGCCGGGATCATCGCCAAGGCCAGCCTAGACGCCGCGGGCCTGGTCGACATCCGCGACTGCAGCAGCATCGGGATACAGGACAACTACAAGGCCTACGTCGACTCCCCAAGGGAGGTTAACCCGTTCGCCCCGGTCACCTCCTTCATCCTGGGGACGAGCACGATGGAGTTCCGACGCGACCGCTGAAGGGCGCGCGATCTCGCCCTTTATCGCCTCCCCGGTGCGCGCGGCTCTACCGCACCGCGCCCGAAGCCTCAAACGTGAACTTGACGTCAGTCCGAACGGGGATCGTCTCGGTGCCGAGGTATTTGAGGTCATCGTCACCCGTCTTCTCCCAGGTGACAATTCTCGCGGGCTCGAACGTCCATCGGCCCACGGCGGCTCTGACGGCCTCAAGGAATTCGCCGGAGAAACGGTTCGGTATGTTCAGCCTCTGCCAGCTCGGCACGACCTCGGTCACCCTTCCGCGGGCGTCGATCGTGATGGTGGCGTAGACGATGCAGGTGCCTGCGCCCGCCGCCAGGGCGCCGGCGGGATAGGCGGGCCTCGCGAGCTCCCCTATCGCAGACGGGGGAATGTCGTTGATGACGATGTTGCCTGAAACCTCGCCCGTCTTGTCCGTACCCGCCTGGGGAGATGCGATCGGCGGGAGCAGCTCAATCGAGCCCGTTCCCCGCATCGGCGGAGCCGAGCATCCGGCGGCCGCCGAGAGCAGCGCGAGAAAGAAGGTCGAGCGGAGACTAGGGGGCAGGCGATTCAGATGACGGCGCGTCGCCCACCAGCATTCTCTGGTATCCGGATAGGACGCTCGCTGGTACCAGAAGCTGCCATCCGTCGGCGTCCCGATGGAATTGGTAGATGTTCGTGCGGGGCTGCCCGTCGGAATGCCCGACTGTCACCAGCGCGTAGGCGTCTTGGTCCGATGCATGGTTCTGCAGAATGGTCATCGACGCCGCATCCTTTGGGAAACCACCCGCAAGAAGCGTCGCGGCAACCCTTTCGGGGCTACCGTACTCCTCCCGGGACGCCGCGGGCAGCCGGGCGAAGAACGCGTCCGCCTGCGCGCGGACGTCGTGCGCGAAGCCAAGCAGCTCGGATAAGCGCCCGACGTCGCCCCGCGAGGCCGCCCAGACGACGCTTTCAATTGCGGCCGCGGGATCCGCGCGCCCGGCGTAGACCCAGTCTCCCTCGGGCACTTCGTGGGGTCCGTCGGCCGCCTCGGGAGCGCCCGCGGCCTCCCCGGCGCTTCTCGTCTGGAGCTCGACAAGGCGCGCGCGAAGGGAATCCGCCTCGGTATGCCTGAGCTCGAGGCGCCTGCGTTCCGATTCCGAAAGCTGCTCCGCCTTGAGCGCCCGGTTCTCGTTCAGAAGCCTTGATAGCTCGGCGTGCCGTTGCCTTTCCGCGGCGAGCGCGTCCGACTGGCGTTGCGAGCGGAGCTCGCGGCTCGCCACGACTGAGGAGATGGCGATGGCCGCGGCGGCGAAGAGGGCCCAGGAAAGCCGCGATCGGTTCATCAGGTCAGAACCAGGTGTCGGCGGTTGGAGGCGGAGGGGGCTCATACGTGAGCTTGTACACGATCGGAACCTGCATGTGGGTATAGACGCTCTGGCCGTCCTTTTGTCCGGACGAGAAGGTCCACCGGCTTACGGCGTCCACCGCCGAGTCCTCGAAGGCCTTGTCCGAGGAGCTGAGCGCATACGCGTTGTAGACCTGACCGTCCGTCCCGACGACGAAGTCGACAACGACCTGGCCGGAGGCCCCCGCGTTCCGCATCTCCGGGGGATAGTCGGGGCGGCTTTGCTTCAGCAGCTTCGGCTTCTGATCCAGCACGGAGGGGTTCCAAAGCGGCGTGCCCGCATCCAGGTTGAGCGTCCGGCCATTTGGCGCGCGGGCGGCCGCGGCTCGCCGGGAGGCCTCGGCCTTCGCCTCCATCTCCCTCACCTGCCCCCGAAGGGCGTCCACTCTTGCCTCCTCGTCCCTTAGGCTGCGGCCCTGGGCCGCGGCGGCAGCGAGACCCTGGTCCTCCGCAAGGAGCGCCGGGATCGCCTCATCCTGCATTGAAAGCTCGGCCATCTCCGCCGCGCCCCTTCGGCTCGAGCGCTCCTGGGTGGCGACGACGGCGCCGCCCCCGGCCACGAGCAGCGCCGTCAGCATGAGGGGCAGTTTTGAGGTACTCATAAGGGCCACCCAGGCGCCGGTGGCGCCGCCCGCAGCGGCGACGGCGGCAGACGTGCTGGCGACCGCAACCCCGCTGGGCGCCGCCACGACGGCCTGGCCGGCCAGCGCGGCCGCCAGCGCCGCGGACGGGGAGGTTATCCCCCGCTTGGCGAGGCGCCCGTGCAGCTTGTCGAGCGCGCGCTCGACCCGCATGCGGGCCGCATTCTCGGAGAGCCTGAGCCTCTGGCCCACCTCCCCGAAGGGGCGGTTCCCAAAGTAGCGCAGGAGGATCGCCTGCCGGTCGCGCTCATCGAG
>Ga0265313_10003907_pt1 | contig 11738 bp, 7 predicted proteins | sample 4123metaG_FD_203122 | JGI IMG/M metagenome (GOLD analysis project Ga0265313, IMG submission 203122) | Rhizosphere microbial communities from Carex aquatilis grown in University of Washington, Seatle, WA, United States - 4-1-23 metaG | ecosystem: Host-associated > Plants > Roots > Rhizosphere >...
TCGAAACGATTTCGGGCTATACCGCCGCGGACATTCTCGGCCGGAACATGCGGTTGCTGCAGGGCGCTGATACCGACCGAGAGATGGTCGCGACTATAAGGTCTCGAGTTGCGGCGGGCGCTGCGTTCCGCGGTGAGCTTGCCAACTACCGAAAGGACGGGAGAGTTTTTCGCAACGATCTTTCCATTTCACCCGTCCGCGATGATGAAAAGAACTTGACGCATTTCGTCGGCGTGCAAAACGACGTGACCGATTACCGCCAGCTCGAGTCTCAATTCGCGCAGTCACAGAAGATGGAGCTCGTCGGCCAGCTGGCGGGTGGGATCGCGCATGATTTCAACAATTTGCTGATGGTGATCAATGGAAACCTTGAACTGCTGAAAGAGCGCAGAAGCAAGACTCTGAGTGATGACAAAGCGCTGCTAGAGGCTGCTCTGGACGCCGGGTTGCGAGGTGCGGAGCTTACCAGGCGAATGCTTGCATTCGCCAGGCGCCAGATCCTCGAACCCAGGATCGTCGATGCAAACCGGCTCATCAGTCGGCTGCGGCCGCTGTTGCAACGCGCCTTGAGTGAGAACATCTCACTTGTTCTCTCGCTGGCTCCCACGCTCTGGCGGTCGCTCACCGACCCGTCCCAGCTTGAAAGCGCCGTGATCAATCTGGCAGTCAACGCGCGCGACGCCATGCCAAGCGGCGGCCAGCTTCGGATAGTAACAGCGAATGTTGAACTCGGTGCCGAGCGGCATTCGAAGATGCGGGACCTGCGCCCGGGTGATTACGTCATGATTGCCGTCAGCGATACTGGGACCGGCATGGACGCTGACACATGCCGGCGAGCGTTCGAGCCGTTCTTTACGACCAAGCAGTCTGGCGAGGGGACCGGACTGGGGCTCAGCATGGTGCAAGGCTTCATCGCGCAATGCGGAGGACAGGTGACCTTGGAGAGCAAGGAGGGTGCGGGGACTACCGTGACCCTGTATCTGCCAAGGGTTCATGGCCCGGATGAGTTGGCTCAGGCACATGCCGATGAGCGGTTGTTGCCGCGCGGATCGGAAACCCTGCTGCTGGTCGAAGACGATCCGATGGTCCGTGCCACGGTCTCACGCATGGTGCGCGAACTCGGCTACCGGACCGTCGAGGCTTCCAACGCCAATTCCGCGCTTCAGAAGCTCGGCGGCGGCACCGACATCGATCTGGTGTTCACGGATGTGATCATGCCCGGCAGCATGACCGGATGGGATCTCGCCCAGGCTGTCTGGAAACGCAACCCGGGGATGAAGGTGCTTTTCACCACCGGCTACAGCGACAATCCCATCCTCCAGCATGCGGCTCTCGACGGGCGTCTGCATGTCTTGCAGAAGCCCTATCGCCGGCGCGATGTTGCCCTGAAGTTGCGAGAGGTACTTTCGGAACCGTCCGAACCATCGCCTCCGTTTAAATCGGAATAGGGAGTAACGATCTATGCCGAAGAGAGCCTCAAGGGAAAGCCGGGCGGTGAGCAAGGCGCCCACAGGAATACCCGGGTTCGATGAGATTACGCACGGCGGTTTGCCTCGCGGGAGTGTCACCCTGGTCAGTGGCGGGCCGGGTTCGGGCAAGACGATATTTGCCATGCAGAGCCTTGTCGGTGCGGCTCGCAATTTTGGTGAATCGAGCCTGTTTGTTTCGTTCGAAGAAGGCCCGGATGAACTGATCAAATCGGCCGGCAATTTTGGCTGGACCCTGACCGTCGCGGGGGCCGAGCGTGGCCGCGGGCCGTCTGTAACTCTATTCGACGGACGGCCGCCTGAGGACATGACGCAGTCGGGGGAGTTCGATCTGAACGGGCTGCTCGCCAGCCTGCAGGAAGCGATCAAGCAGCGCCCGGCGACGCGGATTGTATTCGACGCGCTCGACGTGCTTCTTGGCTCTCTTGATGACCCCAAGTCTGAGCGCCGGGAGGTTTATCGGATTATCAACTGGGTCCGCCGTCTCGGGCTTACCGCGATCATCACGGCCAAGCTCGATCTGGACGATCTGGAGGCGATCGCGCCGCGGCAGAGCCATCTGCCATATCTCAGCGCGAGCGTGGTGCTTCTGCGCAACCGGCTGCACGGATCGTCACTGACCCGCACCCTCCGGGTCGCCAAGTACCGCGGCACTGCCCATTCGCCCAATGAGCATCCGCTAGTGATCAGCGAATCGGGAATCGAAGTATCGAGCGACGATTCCCGTATTCTCGCCTATCCGGTCTCAAACCAGCGGGTCAGCAGCGGGGTGAAGCGGCTGGATGCCATGCTCGGCGGGGGCTATTACCGTGGCTCGAGCGTTCTGGTCTCCGGGCCTCCGGGCACCGCCAAGACGACACTTGCCGGTGCGTTCATCGACGCCGCCTGCGCGCGCGGCGAGCGGGCCTTGTTCGTCTCATTCGACGAAGCGCCCGACCAGATCCTGCGCAATCTTCGCTCCGTTGGGTTGCGCCTCGACCGGCACGCCCGCTCGGGGCGGCTCAAGGTGATCGCGCTTCGGGCCGGGGTCATAGATGCCGAGGAGATCTGGCGCATCATCCGCCAGAACCTTGCCGGACTGGCACCCAACATGTTCGTGATAGATCCGGTATCGGCACTGACTGAGGAGGAGGAGCCGGACCGGTATGGCAACCTGATTCAGCGCATGGTCGAATTCGCCAAGGAGCGCAAGATTACCACTGTGATGACGACGTTGATGGACCGCAACGTGTCGACGATCGAAACGACAAGGTCTCAGGTGTCCACCATAGCCGACACCTGGATGCACCTGTCATTTGCCGACAGAGGTGGTGAGCGCAACCGTACCCTGACCATCATAAAGTCGCGTGGCACGCGGCATTCCAACCAGGTGCGGGAGCTCGTGCTTGGCGAGCGGGGTATCACCCTGGCGGATGTCTATTCCGCGGGAGGCGAGGTCCTGCTCGGCACAGCCCGCTTCGAAAAGGAGCAGCAGGAGGTCACTGCGGAAACTCTGCGAATCTCCGACTTCGAGCGCCAGAAAGGCGAGCTGGTGAATGAACTGGAGCGCATCTCGAACAACGTGAAGCAGCAACAGGCGGAAATCAAGCTGCGCCGCCGGGAACTCGAGGGCTTGCAGGCGGCCGAGGCTCTTCGTGGTACGGTGCGGACGCAGCAAAAGACCTCCGTCATGCGTCGGCGTGGCGCCGACGCCATCGCTGCCCGCCGCGCTTCAGCGGGATAGGAGGGCAGCATGTCCCTCCCGAAGACGAATGGCTCGCCCGGTGGGCCGCCCGCGACAAGCAGTCTGATACTCAGGCTTTATATTGCCCATGGAGCGCGAACGTCGATCGCCGCCGTCGCCAACCTGAAGGGGGCAGTGGCCGATTGCCAGGGAGAGGCCGCTGAAGTCGAGATCATCGACGTGTATAAGGCCCCCAAGCGCGCGCTCGCTGACCGGATTCTCGTGACCCCCACTCTGCTGCGCATCCGCCCCGACAATGTGGCGATCATGATAGGCGATCTGGCTGATCGGCAGATGCTTGCGCAGTTTATCGAGGGCTGAGGCGATCCTCCGGGTTCAAGCGGCCTCGCCGCGAATGTCTGGCAATGGGAGAATGGTTGCGCCACCGCCGAGACCGAGACGTCTGTTTGAGATAGCGCGACGCGAGGCTATGGTGCGATTGTCCATTGATGCAGATGGCGCAGCGCTGGGTGGGGCTCTCCGGGACATCCCGCAGACAATCGCCCTGGCGTGCGCTGCGGAGTACGACGTGCTGACTGCTTTCGATTGCCGTCGTATGAGTCTCGACGCAGGGCGCTGCGTATCTGAAGGAGCTGAAACGCCGTTGCATCAGTTTCGGGATCCGACCGGCACCTTACTCGACAGAGCGGTCGCAGGGTCGTGCTGAATTGGTGTTCCTACTGTCAACAGTTTCAAGGAGAGATCCCGCCGTACGACAATCTCATCATCACGCACGGACTCTGCAAGTTATGCGCGCCTAAGGTAGACGAATTTGCTGAATCCGATTTCCTGCGTGCGGAAGCATTGAAGCGCATTCAAGCTCGGCTTTTCGAAGTTGGGCGACGCAGCGATCTGAAGGCCGCCGGGGCCATTATCGAGGAAGCGGGAAAAGCCAACGTCAGGGAAGTCGACATTCTGTTCGGCATCATCGCTCCGACGCTGTACCGGATCGGCGAGGACTGGAAGCGAGGGATCCTGACCGTCAAGGACGAGCATCGGTTTACGCGGTTCTTCGAAAAAGTGGTCGAATTGATCGCCGTCAAGGTCAAGGCAGCGAATTTCGTGGAAACGACGTGCGCGGATCGGCCTGCGGTTCTGCTGATCAATGCACCTGGCAACACTCATACTCTGGCTGTCCGTATGCTGGAGCTATGGCTGATGAACAAGGGAATGCGGGTGCTAGCGGCCGCTGTGCCTCCCACTCCCGATGAGCTGGTTGCCATGGTTGACAAGACCCGGCCCGACCTTGTCTTGATTTCGATGGCTCTGGCGGAACAACGCGCGGGCGTCGTGGCCCTCGCCCAGCGCATCTTGCAGATGCCAAAACCCAGTCGCCCGAGGGTCATCGTAGGGGGCTATGCCGTGAAGTCCGGCCTGGTACCGACGATCCCAGGTGCCGAACTCATGGCCGACGTCAACTTGCTCTGGGGCGAAGTCGGGGCTTAAGGCCGTTAGCGCCCCCCGGTAACCGTGTTTCCCTCGCGCGTCCTGACCGATTTCGAACGGTTCAAGGGCATCGGAACCGGGAGCATCCGCAGCTGGAAGTGACACTATATAGTCAAGTTGGTAGTGGATTTGTCTTGAATTGCGCTTAATATCACTCGGCATGGGGGTTGCGTCCGCAAGGTCGCTCAAGTTTCTTTCCTCACTGCGCTTACGACTCGCGGCGGGAATTCTTGTGCTGATGGGGTTTGCCGCGGCTTACCTCGTAAGCGAGGCGTATCTCGATCGCGACGCTGCCTCGGCCGCCGCCATTCAGCAAGCCCGGACGGCGGCGGCGTCCGTGCCAGAGGTCGAGCACCACATACGCGACGGCGCAAGGTTGCTCCTGGAACTCTTGGGCCAGATGCCGGAAGTCCGGTCTGCCGATCCCGCCCAGTGCGGCGCGGCCTTGGCGCGCGTTCTGAAATTGCAGCCGCGCTATAACAATATCCTTGTCGCCAGCCTCGACGGCACGGTCGTGTGTAGCGCGGTTCCTCTGAAGAGGCCCGTCAATGTGGCCGATCGGCCATGGTTCCAGGAGGTCTCGAAGACCCGGGATTTGGTGGAGGGCGGATTCATTGTCGGAAGGATCACAGGAAAGCCCCAGCGGCCCTATGCGTTGCCTTTCGTCGACCCTGCGAGCGGATCTACGAAGTTTGTCAACGCGTTGCTGGATTTGGTGTGGTTCAGCAAAACCCTGGGCGATATCCCGCTGCCGGCGAATTCGAGCTATGGGATCATCGATAGCGGTGGCCGGCAACTTGCGCGATTTCCCGATCCGGAGCGCTACGTAGGACAGGATGTCCGAGGTACGGCGATGTACCGTCAGCTACTGGCGCACAAAGACGGCGGCGCCTTCAGAGTGGTTGGGATAGACGGAATCGAGCGGCTGTATTTTGTAATCGCTCCGTCTGCGGATCCCTCTCACTTGGCGTCCGACTACGCTTACGTGGGAATACCGACAGCGGCTATCTTTGCCGAGACGAGAATGGAGCTCCGAAATCGCCTGCTCGGGCTGGGCATCCTTGGATCCTTGCTGCTGATCGGCAGTTATATGGCGAGCGAGGCCTTGATCGTGCGGCCCCTGAACGCGCTGGTGACGCTCAGTCGCAGAATAGCTGCCGGCGACTTCAGCGCCCGCAGCGGTCTGAGGCATGCCACATTGGAATACCGGGCATTGGCGGACAGCTTCGATTCCATGGCCGCGTCATTGGCCAACCGAGCTGCTTTGCTGGATCAGGAGATCTTGGAGCATCGCCAAACCGAGGAGAGCCTTCGAGCGAGCGAAGAAAGATTCCGCAGCTTCACCGAGATCGCCTCGCATTGGCACTGGGAGCTGGACGCCGAATTGCGCATCCGCGAGGTGTCGGAAGGCTACGACAACTTTTCAGGTCTGCGCGTCGCCAATGTACGAGGGCGCAAAATGTGGGAGGCGGCCGGGGATGGCGATCCCCCCACGACGGCGCTTTGGGCAGCGTTGGAAGCCCGGCTGCTGGCCCGGGAGCGCATTCGCGATTTCCGCTATTCCGTTGCGGTTGAAGGCGGCCAGATGCGATATCGCCGCGTGAGCGCGGTCCCCATATTCGACCGAGAGGGCCGGTTTGACGGGTACCGCTGTGTCTCGAATGATGAGACAGCCGAAGTCGAAGCCTCGCGCCGGGCGCGCGCCGCTGAAGAGCTACTGGCTCACGCGGTCGAGAGCATCCCCGATGGGTTCGCGATCTTTGACGCCGCCGACCGGCTGGCGATGATGAACGCCCGCTATCGGGAGTTCCTGCGTCCGGGCATCGCCGAAGGCGCAATCGGAAAGACATTCGCGGAACTAGTTAAAGCCCATTTGAACCAGGGCCACTACCCTGAGGCCGTCGGGCGCGAGCAAGAATTCCTTCAGGAACGCTTGGCGGCCCATCGGCAACCCGACAAGGCGGATCTTTACAGGGACAGCCGCGGCATCTGGTTCCTGGCCCGCGATCATCAGATGGCCGACGGCACGATCGTGGCCATCAGGACGGACGTGACCGAACTGGCGATGATCGACGAAGCCCTGCGGGAGAGCCAGGCGAACCTTCTTCAGGCTCAGCAGGTCGCCAAGATGGGGAGCTGGGAGATCGATCTCGCCAACTCGAACGAATCGGGCGACAGGGCCCTGCGATGGTCCGATGAAACCTTCCGGATATTCGGCTACAAGCCGGGCGAGATCGAAGTCACTATGGACGCCTTCTATCGCAGCGTCCACCCCGACGACAGGGAGAGGGTCCGCCAAGCGGCTGCCCACGCGAGAGCGACTGGCGAAATTTACGACCTAGAGCATCGAGTCATCCGTCCTGACGGCCGGGAAATCATTGTCCGGGAGCGCTCCAAAATTCTGTACGCGCCTTTGACCGGGAAGCCAGTCAAGATCGTCGGCATCGTCCAGGACGTGACGGAGAGCAGGGAGACAACCGAGCGGCTGCGACGGTCGCAGGCCCTGCTGACAGAAATGGAGCGAATAGCCGGCGTGGGCGGATGGGAAATCGACTTAAAAAAGGGCAACTTCAACTGTACTGAAGGTCTGATGGCTATATTCGGGCTAACGAGCGCGGACCAGCCGTTGCGCGAGGGTGTTTCGTTCAAGTACGTGCACCCGAACGATAGGGAGCGCGTTGAGCGGGAATTCGCCGCTGCGCGAAGCGGGGAGCACGCCTATTCTCAGCAATATCGGATCATCCGGCGGGGCGGCAAGGAATGCATGGTCATCGAGCGCGGGGACTTCGTGCGCGACGAGCAGGGCCAGCCGATCCGCATTGTCGGCGCCGTCATGGACATTACAGAGCGCTCGCTTGCCGAAGAGCAGCTGCGACAAAGTCAGAAGCTGGAGGTCATCGGCCAGCTGACGGGCGGGGTGGCCCACGACTTCAACAATCTGTTGACGATAATCATTGGCAATCTCGAATTGATCGAGGAAAGGCCACAACTTCAAGTGGCCACCGTCGTTCCCTACATCCGTATGGCGCTGCAATCGGCCATAGGCGGATCGGAATTGGTGAAGCGCTTGCTCACGGTCGCCCGCCAGCAGCCTTTGGAGACCGAGCTCGTCCAGACAAACCCTCTGATCGAGGGCTTGATGCCGTTGCTGCGTAGCACCCTTGGGGAGAACATCGCGATCAGAACCCATCTCGCGTCCGATATCTGGCCGGTCCTGACCGATCCGGGACAAATGGAAAATGCACTGCTCAATCTTGTAGTCAACGCCCGCGATGCCATGCCGAATGGCGGGACGCTGTCCATTGTGACAGAGAACTCCCGACTGGACTCCGATCGTGCCCCGACTCTCCCAGACCTCTTGCCCGGCGAATATATGATGCTGTCCGTGAGCGACACGGGGGTGGGCATGCCGCCGGAGGTGCGCGATCGCGCCTTGGAGGCTTTCTTCACGACGAAGGGAGCCGGCAAAGGCAGCGGGCTAGGGCTCGCCATGGTGCATGGTTTTGTAAAGCAATGCGGCGGTCAATTGCTGATCTATAGCGAGGTCGGCCAAGGCACTACCGTGAAGTTATTCCTGCCCCGTGTCCAAGGCAGCGTAACGCGTCGGCCGACAGAAAGTCCGAGCGAAGCGCCAGAAGGCTGGGAACGGATTCTGTTGGTTGAAGATGATGTCGGTGTTCGTAAAACGGCAGCACGCATGCTCTCCGATCTCGGCTACACCGTCGGCGAGGCTACTGATGCTCATTCCGCACTGGAGGCAATACGCTCAGGCGCCGTCTTCGATCTGCTCTTTACCGACTATGTCATGCCCGGTGGCATGACAGGCTGGGACCTGGCACAGATGGTGTGGCAGTCCAAACCAGGGATGCCGATCCTGTTCACGACCGGTTATTCCGACAATCTGATCATGCAAAATGCCGCGCTGGACGAAAGAGTCCGATTGCTGTCCAAGCCCTATACCAAACGGGATCTGGCACTGGAGCTAAGGCGCATACTCGACCCGGAAAGCTGAATAATTGAGAGGGGGAAAAAAGGGGGTACCCATGGCGGCAGTCACAGGGGCTGGGTCAACCGCTCGCGCCAAAGCGTTTCGATCCGCTCGACCACCGCCTACGGCGTCGGCCGATAGAGTCGTCGAGGCCACGAGCTCCGGTCTACTGGGCCGGCAAGTCCTTCTGACCGCTAGCGCTTCAACCATTTGCGCATCGTCCGCGACCAGACGCCTTCGGCTTCGCTGACGGCCTGCAGTGTCTGCCCACTCACCACCTGGACCACGATCCGCTCTCGACCGTACGCCGATCAACGACCCATTGTGCACGACCCTGCGGGTGGCGGCTTCATTGCCCAGCAGCGCAACGCCGTGTCGGTCGGGACACGGGGATCGGCAAGACCCACCTCGCCATCGCCAGAAGCTGCACCGCTCCGGCGCCCGCGGGCGGTTCTACGACCTCGTCGACCGGCTCGAGACCGAGACCCGCAACGGCCGCCAGGGCCGGCTCGCCGATCATCTGACCCGCATGGACTTCATCATCTTCGGCGAGCTCGGCTATCCGCTCTTCCCCCAATCGGGCGGACATCTCCTGTTCCACCTCGTCAGCCGGCTCTATGAGCGCACCTTGGTCATCGTCACGACCAACCTGGCCTTCGGGGAATGGCCCTGCGACTTCAGTGATCCCAGGATGACAACCGCCCTGCTCGACCACCTGACCCACCACTGCGGCATCATCGAGGCCGACAACGACAGCTGGCGCCTCGAGAGCCGAGCCGGCGATCACCCCACCACCCGCGCCCGCCCCGTCATCGCAACCCTGGCCAGCTCCGAAGGGGAAAGCGCCGCTGCTAAGACGCGACGCTCAAGGGGGTCAAAGTTGAGCGCCGATTGACAGGCCGCTGTTCCATTTGACACAGCCCCCCTGGCGAGGCGTGTACAGTGCAATTGGAACACTGCAGCCATCTTATAATTTAGGAATCCACGGAATGACTATACTTTTTCTCACGCGGACAACGAAGTTCGTGATAATGGCAAGGACGATGATAGTGGCGGGTTGCAGCAGCTCTACTACACAGACCGGAGCCACCGAGACCGAGCAGACGACGTTGACTGCACCGCAACCGATTCCAGATTCAGGTGGCTCAACTGCTACACGCTCGGCCCAACCTTGATAGCGCGCGCTTAGGACGCGTCTTTGCGAGTCGCTTGGCGGAAATGAAACTAACAACGGCGAGGCGCGTGTTGCTTGTCGACGACGAGCCCGCTATCGGAGCGACAATGTCGCGCATGGTACGTGTGGCTGGATACGACCCGACGTATGTAAACAGCGGTGCTGCCGCTCTCAGTAGCCTCGATGGTCGCTGGACCGAGTTTTTGGCGGTGGTGAGCGACGTTCATATGTCGGGAATGGATGGAATGACTCTTGCTCGGCAGATCTCCGATCGGTATCCCGGGCTGCCCGCGATCCTCTGTTCGGGTGACAGCGGCCCCAGCGTCGACACTTTAGGGAGTCAGACTGGTGTGATGTCCGTCCTCGCAAAGCCAGTCCGCCTCCAGCATCTAGCGGATCTGCTCTCGGATCTCGCCAAGAACTAATCGATGATGCGTCCCGCAGCGTCGCATCGCCTCAGGAACGCTGCGGCTTCATCCTTGGATGAGAATTCCCGGACGGTTCCAGTGACTGTATAGACCGTTTGCCCCCTGAAAAGCGCGCGCCAGCCTCCGTTGGAAGATTGGAACACCCGGTTACTCATACTCTTGATGCCGCTGCTCATCTGAGGTCCGTATGACTCCAGCCCGCGCAAGTCAGTAATCCCACAGCCACTGCGTCTTTAAACCTAGCACGGCGCGGGCACCTTGAGGCGCCCGTGTTGGCGCCCTCCCGCCGACAGCGCGGCACTGGTTTCCCGCGGCCAGTTCCGCCACCGTATTCGGGGAGGGGGCAGCCGGCATGCTGCCACGACTTCAGCGTCGCCGTGGGACCGTCCAGGTTGTTGGTCCTGAAGATACTCGGCCATTCCATCGTGATTCTGAAATATCACCGTCGGGCTCCCGACACTCGGCTGACGCCCTCTACCGCCACGCATCTCAGCCGACCCTTGCCAGAAGGGGCAGTATCTGAACATCGCCAATTGTGACAGCGCACCACATTACACCCGCCGCTACCATCACCAGCAGTATTGGCCAGAGCAGCTTCCGCCCGAGCTTGCCTGCCGATCCGTCACTGCGGGCAAGCCAGCTCTCGACGAAGGCGCGCGGAGGAAATGGCGGTTCGGCCATCAGGCTACGGAAGATGCTATCGGCATCGGGGCCGGCGCTGATCCGCATCAGGAGGCGCACCGAGTTGACACCCCGGCGCTGAAGCGCCTGTTCCCATTGGGCGTGAATATATTCGCCGTCCCGAGGCATAAAGTATCCCCCTGTAGCTCCCCGACCCCGCCACCTAGTCGCGTCAGGCGATGACTATGGCTCGCATTGGATCGGCGCGGCTGTGCATTTTTGGACAGTCGTTGGCCCGTCCCGGCGGCGGCGTGGGCCTGGGGCGGGAGAGGAGGCGGTCAACTGAGCCCGGGTCTTCACCATATCCCCTCGATGCCAGTCGCGACGGCGTGGCTACCGGACTTGTTTCCCGATCCAGGCGGCGTGCCGCGAATTGGGCTGGAAGGTTTCAGTCTGTCGGACCTGGATTTGCTGCTTTCGCAGCAAATCAGGAGCATGCGGACCTCGATGATCCGGCTCGACCAGAACCGAGTTCTGCTGTCGCCTAAAATCCGGCTGCGTTCGGAGGCCGCTAAGGCATCCCGAACATGCCATTTAGATGAGCCCAGATAGCTTTCCTTGCCCGACCACTGCCTCGGAAAAGCCAATTTTCAGTTTCCGTAGGGATTCACCGAGCTGAGAAATCTTGTCCAATTCGAATGGCGCAACCAAATCGTCGATCGCTCCGTAAAACTCATTCAACTTTGGGGGAGGAAGCCGTCCCGAAATACGGAAGGCTTGAACGATCACCATACAGAGGGTCGCTAATGCGGCATCAACAGCGTCCGAGACGTCCATGTACCTCTCGTAGGCCAAGAAGACGGGAACAGCG
>Ga0265313_10003908_pt1 | contig 11732 bp, 32 predicted proteins | sample 4123metaG_FD_203122 | JGI IMG/M metagenome (GOLD analysis project Ga0265313, IMG submission 203122) | Rhizosphere microbial communities from Carex aquatilis grown in University of Washington, Seatle, WA, United States - 4-1-23 metaG | ecosystem: Host-associated > Plants > Roots > Rhizosphere >...
TACAATACGAATGATTGAAAAACTTGGAATTGTCGTTTGGCAAATTCAATCTGTTGTTCTCGTGTCATTGTCTAAAACCTCCAATCCAGCACACACGTGTGTATGTGCTGGCGCAGAGACGTTAGACTTCCGTATTCAATGCAATATCAAAACTCTCGTAGATGTAATCCTTGATGTCGTTCTTATTACTTCCATTAATCGTCATTCGTATACCATCGAATGTCGGATACACTCGAACACAATGATACATCCAACCATCGTATGATCCGTTCTCATCCATATGATGATATGCCGTACAAAAGACAAGCCTGTTATTATTACTAACCTCTAAATCAATTTTAGTACCACTATCAAAACCCGACCCCGAGGGAAGATGATTACGAACAAGTTCTTCAATCTTTTCCTCGTGCTTCAACTTCCACCCGGAATTGAACCCATCAATGCAATTCAATCTCGCCTGAACCAACATTGCAAGTTTGGCGTATAGTTTCATCATTACTTCCTTTCCGGCTTGCATGCTTTGCGGAAACGATCCTCATCGAAGTTAGGATTGTCCGATTGAAAGAATAGAACGAATGCATTCTCAACGGCAATGGGCGCTCGACAATCATACACCGTTTCACCATCCTGATGCCTTATCGCGAATACATCAGTCATGTAGAGATCTTGCACCATCTTCGCTGCCTTATTGTAATTCTTCTTCGTCATCATGATACTTTCTCCTTTGCCAACATAACGCTGAAACCAATAGTGCTGATTATAACAATACCAACCCAGAACCCAGCGAATCCATATGAATGTTCACTAATATCCAAGCCGGTACTGATACAGCCAATTAGAATCAATGCCATATTGACCGTGGCGAATAGATGTTTCATTGTTTGTTCCTATTGATGATTGTAATACTATACGCCGCTGGTCTCTTTGCCTTCTTGTATCTTACATTCAGGTAGAATGCACCTGATGCGACCTTGTCTCTACACATGTAGAGTGCGAACTTGCTTCTGTATTCTGGAAGAATCGTATATGTGTTCATAGCTCTTTCCTCGTTTTAGAATGCTCATTACCGCCCATGCATATACACGGGCGGTGTATGAACACACTACGTCCATTCGGCAGATACTTCTGCAATCTTCTCTTCCACTTCGACCATGTATTCTCGTAGAAGCTCACGCAATCCAAGCAAGTATTCTTCCGTAGGATTGGCAAGACTACCAATTCTCAAATTCATTACACGATCATATGCATCACCACGAGTTTTATTACTCATTGTCATTCCTTTTGTTATTCACAATAGATCAACCCGTTATCCCCAACACAAGGATAGACTTCACCATACGCTTGTGCGTTAGTATGTAGGCGATCCCTAACATCTTCATCAATGAAGATTCTATCTTGGAAGCCTACTCCGTGCCTGTTTCTCGTCAAAAACAAGTCGTGCCCACACTGCTCTTCCCCAGACCAATCACCATCATTCGTATATCTATGCGGAATCGTTGCAATATCAGACGCATTCTCCTCTTGGAACTTCTTGCAGTCCGCAACGATCTTTTCCATTGCGCTCTCTGCAATGTCATCAATCGAATAGTTCTTATCAAGAGGTTCGCCCCCTTGATCATTGCTATTATCGGAAGTCGCCCATAGCATCGCGTCCACGTATGCTTGCGTGAACGCATCAATCTCATTCCAGACACTCATTGAAATCTCCTTACGTTGTTAGAATGCTTATTCCTGCACACATAGATATGCATGCAGGGTATAAGAATGCTAACGGGTATTACTTCCCCATCCATAGTCTTTATCAAGACCAAACGAACACTCGGCTTCGCTAACTGCACCATGCGCGATGCCAGCAATCTCCCTATAACTATATCCAAGTGCAGAATACTTCTTGATGACAGCGAGAACGGCATTGAATACTTCGCCAGAAACATTCAATGCGTCTTGTTCATACTTGTCATTCTTATTAAATAATGACTTACGTTCACTCATCTTCGTTCTCCTCATATTCATCTACGTTAACACCGCATTCAATACAGCATGTACCGTTCGGCGTATCCTGTAAGTCTTTCGATCCGCAGTGAGGACAACTGCTACTATCTTCCTCTTGTTCGCCATTGAAAATTGGCATCTCCTCTTTCGCAATGAAGACACTCCACGTAGAATAAAACTGCGACGTTTCATCGAGATTGAATAGGAATCGCGTGATACCCTTCTTCTCCAATTCCGCTGCAATCTTCTTTGGATCCGCAGTCATTCCTTCGTGCCAACCACTTTCCAACTTCTCTTGCACGCACACATAACCGTGGTCAGTGGGATCGATATCAGCAATCGTATTACAACGATTCGGATCCCCTTCAAGATCCTCCAAGTGCTTTTCTGGATCCGATTCCACGCACTCATGACATAGAATCTCACCATCACCCATAACGAATGACGGTTGCCAATGGTATGAATCTCCCGAAGTCCTAAACAACTTACCACATTCCGAACAATTAGACCATTCATCCGACCACTCAATATCTACACCCATCTTCTCGAAGATCTCACACAAACGTTTAGGTAGATTGCTAATCGTTTGCGAACCCATGACTCGGTCATACTTGGTAATAGTATTCCAATTACCAAGAATGATTACACCATTCGCACTGTCATAGCCCGGTTCGCAGTATTCATGATACATTCTCATATCGTCAATACTATCGCTAACTTGGTATGTGCCAAGTTCCTTGTCCTTCTTCTCTGCCATCACACGGGCAATCTCCAAGATACGTTCCACACGTGCAAACAACTTCTTGGTATCAGTCATTGTAGATCTCCTTCTTTCGTCTTGCGTCTTTCATACGTCGCTCGCGCCTATCACGAAAGACTTGCTTCTTGCCGGTATTAGCAAGAATCATTCCACGTGCTACATTCGATTGCTTTTTCATGATTGTTTCCTTATTCCTGCACACACTTGCATGTATGCAGGGTAGAAAGAATCAATCCTTATTAGTCTTCCAGTCCAAGTGCATCGCGCATCTTCCATTGCGCTTCTTGCTTCCCAGCAGCATATCCTTTGCTATGTGCATCATCCACAATACGACTGATGAACTTCGTTGCAGACATATGGGAAAACGCAGTGCTGAATACCATCGCTGCAATCTCACTATCCACTCTGCGCTCCAATACATCAAACAACTTATCTCCTTCATAAGTCGTTATCGTGAATAGATCCAGCGTCATATACCGCACATGTACGTTATATGCTCTTACGTGCATAGCGCCAATTCCTTTATTCAACCAAAACTCAACTCCGTTATTCGCAAACTCATAAACATTCACACCCGAATAACTCTTGTTTTTTTGCTCACTCGTGTATACCTTTTGATTGACGTCAGACATCTTCCTTACCTTCCCTCTCTTCAATCATTCCAGCAATGTTGAATTGAATGCACGCTTGCTCCAATGCATTGATTGCAAGCAAGTAATGTTGCATTGCAATTGGCGTCAATCCTTTTTGACCCATTGCTCTATTACCATGTAGAGCATCCGACTCTTCACCGAATAGAGTATCCGTGCGAAGTTTCTCAATCTGCTTGTATAGCGAAGTAAGAATCTTAACCTTCTTGGACATTGTCATCATTCTCCTTATCCCATTCGCCAGGCGGCAAACTCTTCGCTAACTCTTGACACTGAGCCAAGAATGAATACATGCGCCTCAATTGCGCTCTTGGATCATCATCGCCAATACCGTCTTGCATATCGTGTATAGCACCCATAACAGAGCTAAGAATTGCGCACAATTCATCACGAGGATTCTCTAGTGCCCAATTAAACATTCGTTTCATTGTCATTCTCCTTATTGTTCCCTCATTATTGCCCACACGCATATACGTGTGAGCAAGGTATGAAAAATCAATCCTAATTAGCTCACTCGCTCCAAGCATAAATCAAGTCAATCAACTTATCGCCAATATCTCTTGTTTTTTTGCTTACTCGTGTATAGTTGCATTGTATTCCATTACTTCCTTATTGTATTCCATCACTTCCTTGTGAATGATCTCCAAGCTTTCCGCATCCCATCCAATTAGAGTGTAGATGATATCCCAACGATTACCATCATCACCACTATCACCTCTACACTTGTACACGTTCATGTCATCGCACGGTTGACTACCAATAAGCTCGAAGATAGCATCTGCGATATGATCGTACTCAAACGTTTCATTAGGAAACGACTTGATTTTTGCAATGAATGCTGTATCCTTATTAGGTGATACCGCAACGTTTCTCACTTTGATTGTTTTCATTCAATTCCCATATAGTGGAGGACTTACAGTTGCATCAATTCGTTTCTCTCGCACCGGCACCATACTATCTGCCCATACAAGAAACCGAAAGAACAATGCAAGTACCATTAGCATACCAATGAACACCTGTATCTTCTCATCCCAATGGCGCATATAGAAACCCGTTCTGTCGTGTATTCCACTTGCATAGGAGATCGTAAAACTCCTTAGTAGTAAGTTTCGATTGCACCGTTCGCATATCACTCTTGCCAGTAGCAATATGCAACCACTTGTATGTGTATGAGTTCATTGTAGTTTTCTTTCTATTGATTGTTTAGATTGTCTCATTGTTGCACCCAACCCATATGAGTTAGATGCAATATATGAAACTACCTATTCGGGGAAAAACTCCCACGATCCAATCTGAATTGTGAGCTTCGTTGGCGCGAGGGTGAGCGGATCGGAACCAATACGAGTCTTTTCGATTAGACCACAAGATACACCGCTATCTTGAGGAAGGGTTTGCGGAAGCACGTTTACGCCTGCCATGTTCGTCCCACCGAACACACTATCACCAGTTTCAATCGCTGTAATTACAGACTTCAATACTTTGATCGCCTGTTCACGAGTAAGGTGATATGCTTGCAACTTGATCTCAATCTTCATTGTCTTTCTCCTTGTGTTGAATGCTTATTGCTGCACACGAATTACCATGTGCAGACATAAGAACCCAATGCTTACTTGCCGTGAAAAACCTTCAACATATACGCGAAGACAATCATGCACAACAACATACTGCCATTCACATACATGAATGAAGTTTGGAAGCCAATCCTATTGATGATTGGAAAGAACATTCCAACGAAACATGTCAGTCCAATTGCAATCACACATGCAAGAATGAACTTCATTGTCTTTCATCCAAGTTTTCTGCCGATACAATAAGTGCAATCGCAAGTTTCCTTGCTTGATCCGCAGTCATGTGCGTGTGTGCTACGTTCTGTAAGTAGTCTTCCGACGTAAGCGTAAGAACGACATTGTTCGTTTCACGGCTAATTGAAACTAGACTATGTCCATTATTGATCGTCATCTCTCCGAATGTAATGATTCGCATGTTAGTCTTCTCCCATAATGCTTTCGGCAATCTCAATGCACACTTCCGGTATCTCGTAGTCTCCCACCCAGATCTTCAAGTCATAAGTGCAATCAACTGCAAGATCGAATGCACTCCCGTATATACCTTCCTGCCCTTCGTATGCTTTCGTCATCCATTGCCGAATGATTTCTTTCTTATTCTTATCTGACATATCAGTGCTCCAAGTTCCTTAGTTCATTGAGCACTTCAATGCAATTCGTCAATCGTTCCATTCCCACGCCATCGGCAGATGTGCGTCTTTGATGGCATGAAGTCGTCTTCTCCGCACGAGAAACCATCATAGCAGCAGTTGTAAGTGCCGTTCTCACCAATCTTACCCTCGGGGTCGGGACGATGACAACGATGCCAATTCGTGATATATCCGGTGTTGGTATGATTCGCACACGGAATCTCCGGCGCTTCCTCATGATCTCCGGTATCTTGAAACACCGGAGCTTGATGCGCACATGCGAGCATGAACATCGGAATCATCGCAGCAATAACAGTCTTGAATGCTTTCATTGTATTATCCTTTGTGTGTTAGTGAGATAGTTTCATTAGTTCGTCAAGCAAGTCATATCCAAACAACTTGCGCAATCCAATCAACGCATCTTGACAACGTAGGTACATGTCAAGATCTTTCCGGCTGTCAACGTTTCCGCCCATGTTGGAGCAGAAGTCTACAAACGTCTCCTGCCCACTGCTTGCATCACACATTAGGCAACTAACAACATCAGCGATATCCGGTTGAACCACCTTCAACCACCCACGCCTACATGCGAATGCTTCACTCTTTGGGCTTTCCGTAAGTGTGGCATACCCTCCGCGTTCTTTCTTTACACCAGGCTTCACCTTACGATGACCAATGCCAGTGCGATACGTACTACCATACTCTTTGCCATTGTATGATAGCGTAATGTGCCATTCATCGGCAAGATACTTAAGTTCAGCCCAATCTGTCAAACCAACATGCACACTCGTGAGGGTCAATCCTTGAATCTGAGCCAAACGATCTGATAGATCAGACATTGTGTTTCTCCTCAGAAATTGGAATATCCAAACAGATCTTCACCGTACCAGAGAGCGCTTGTGCATACGTTCGCATTATCATCTCCGTTGATACGCTCCTCCGTAAACAATCGTGCTGCAATGTGTTTCAACATCTGCAATTGTCCTTCATCAATCACATAGAGCTTCATTGTCTTGCCTTTCGTTTATTGAAAGAAGTCTGCATACGACATAGCATCTAAGGCTACCGATTACCATTATGTCGTATGCGGGTATTCAGCCAGTAAACAATCTCAATCAATCATTACATACAAACATACATTATGATATTGTCTCACCTAATTGGTGTCATACCTTTCCGCCACAACTACATGGTGGGATATGAACGACTCATTTGATTGCTCCTTTCGCCACCACAACCCACATATGTACACATATGGGCTGGGATAGGAACCGGAACCTTACTTACTCGGGCGTTTCCATACTTGTAAGTTCATCCATCACATTCCACTCACCCACACGGTTCCCATTGTCATCATGGATACCACGTGTAATACATTCTCCCAGATCGTCTTCACACGTCTCCACATACTCGTTGTCTTGAATACGTTGTGCGACCTTCCGCAATGCGGAAGCAAGATCATCACTTCCACACATACTAGAGTTTCCCAATTCGATTGTCAGTTTGAATATCATGTTATCCTACCTCTGCGTGGACTTCCTCACATTCACTCTTCGGCTCTCGCTTTGGCTTTGGCGACCATTCCTCATAGACAACACGTTTCGTCATAAGAGACATTGGATCACCGCAACAAGTGAATACATGCTCTTTCGGATATAGGAAGTAGTCTCCGCTATTCGCACTAAACGTACAACCACATTCACCCGTGCACATAAGGAATGGCTCAGGATAAATCCTATTACTTGTAAGGTTAGGTAAGTCTTTGACTTTCACCATCTTAGTATCCTTTCACATACTCGACCATATCTTGATCGGTTTTAGCGTTGTATGTACTGCCATTCGGAAGCATCACACACCATCCAATGGCTTGTGAGTTTTTGCGTACAGTCAAGTCTTTCGTGCGCGCTTGAATGATTGCAACCTTAATCCTTTTAGGATCCATTGTCTTACTCCTCAATCGAGAAGGTGTAGATACTTACTTCCTCGCCATCATCCTTACGAACATCTACAACATCCCACGACCGGCTTCCTACTTCTTCTAGTAGAATGCCGGAGAATGCCGGATATGTAAGTCCTTTCCCGGGCTTGCTTGTGCGCGCTCTCACACTGACACGACAGAATCTTTCAAGGAAAACGTAATCATCAGTGTCATCGTATTCATTGTGCTCAACCATCTTACATGCTCCTCTCGGGAACCTGCTGTCCCATCATTGCATGCGCATACATGTTCGCAAGCAATGGCTCCAAGTACATACCAAGCGCAACACCACACACAAAAACAAGAAACGTCTTCATTGTCTTACACCAATCCTTTCGCCTTGGCATACACATATGCACTAATCAATGCTGGCATACCAGTACTCGATTCCTCAATCCAAGTATGCATGTGCGTCTTAATCAGACTTGCTGGCATACTGCTATACTCGGATCCAACACTGCTATAACGTGCAATGATTGTCGTTCCAAGTGCGTCGCCCTTACAGCAATATAGATCCGCATTCCTCATAGGTGCAGTGCCATCCGACAATGGTGCAGGATACGTTGTCGTACCAAGCCACACACAGTCTTCACAGTCATGCTTGTACTTAGGTTTACCTACACTTCTCATTGTTATCTCCCTTGTTTTCCCAACATTGCACACGTATCCTTACATGTGCAATAGCAGAATATCAAGGCTTGATCTTACAGTTTTAGAAAGCGATCATACACATTGGAGAACCAACGCTATTAGGGGTGTATGACTGATATGGGAACACAAGTCCGTTCTTAGCGAAGTACTCATCACCAATACCGACACTGGTGGTAATGTAGTCAATGTTATCCTTTCCTTTCATACCACCTTTCCTGTTAGGACGGAAGAAGGTGAAGAAGATGGCTCCCTTGTACTTGTTAGCCTCACATGTGCTGAATACGTCTGCTAGAATCTCCGTACCTTTCTCCACACCAGCGCACAAGTCTACATTGATGCTTGCAATGTTCGCTTTGCCATACGTTTGGAACGCCCATCGTACCGTCTCTTCGATGGTATTCTTAGGTGAGAGAGTAGCACCGAGTCTACTTGCCATAGCCCGCGCAACATAGTCCACGTCGCAAGCAATGATGTTAGAAGGTTTGATGCCGTGGTCAATTAGGTGCCTAATATCTCCGCACTTACGACTTGCAATGACAATGTGTTTGCCAGTGAGAAACTGGCGCCGTTGTACTCGGCTGTATGCAAGTGCACGTGCAGCAGTCTTTTGAGGCGACATATCGGTTTTATATAATGCCATGTGCAATTCCTCCTGAGGTTTCAATCCCCACGACAATACCTCATGTGAGATATTGTCATAGACACGGAAACACTTACAACGCAATGATCAAGGCTTCCTAAGATATGCTCGTGCTTCCTTCAATGTACGGAAGGATTGCCACACATGCGTACCATGTACGTCAAACCCTTTCACGTGGAACACACCATGCTCCATTGAAAGATTCTTGCTCCAAAGTTTCTTGCTCTTATTCCACTCTATATATCCACATGAGAACGCATACCGCGTGAGACTTGTATCAGCATTAAAGTACATACACTTACGCGGTTCTTTCAAGCCATCCGAACATGACGGACATGTGTACTTCCTACCGCCAATGTGATGCAACATGGTGTTATTCTTCTCCCATCTTATCAAGAATGCTCTTAGCTACGGCTACATTGGTAGAATCTGAATAGCATCTTTGGCAAAAGTTGCGGAGAAGGCTCCTAATGAAAGAGATCTCCTCCGCTGTCAGCCCAACGATAGCAAAGGTGGGCTTACGCTTACTTGTTAGATCGATATCGTCGAATCTTCCCATTGTCTTACCTTTCGCTGTCCCCCACAATGGGGGATTGTTTACTTACGTTGTCATCGTACGCACACCAAGCACCGGGCTATCCCACACTTCGATGTCGGTATTCTCCTTACACATACGCTCGGCTGTCATCTCGAACACTTCGCATGACAACATCGGAGAACGTGAGTCGAAGTTGTCGTGAGCGTATGCCATTGGGCGAGCAAGACGCACATCATTGCCATTGATTGCAATGATTGTCGCACCGTTGTATGCAGTATCCGACATTCCGGTTATTCGGATTACAGTACCGCGCTTGATATCATCTTTCTTGATCTTTCGCCACATTGTCTTACACTCCACTTTCTTCACGAATAGCTTAGGCAATTCGCCTTGCTGGAATATGATCCATTGTAGTAATCCGTAGACTACTAACAGACATGTATGCATCCTTGCGAATGTTGACAACGTTTCCGCGACCATTGAGACTGTCCGCCGGAAGTAGTGTTTCTTTGACCGACGTTGCCCCGTGCGACGTCTTTAGCGCTCGGGCAAACCTAAGTGCGATGTCATACTGCGGCGCGCTATAAACCGATTCCCTGCCAAGCAGTTCCGTTCCGATTGAAACTTGACCCGTATGCGACTTGAACACATAGAACATTGTAGTTTCCTTGTATGATAGGAAGATAGTTTCCCAGGCATACACACCCTTGCGGACATGTATGCCCAGAACCTTATCTTTACTTACAGAGACTTACTTTTCACGCATCCGAGTCAAGGTCGAGAACTTCCGCGACCTTCTTGACCTTATCCGACTTCGGCGCATATCCACGCAGGAAGTTGCTCGTACCCGACTTACCACCACCGACAACCGGGGTGAGAGTCTTACCCTCAGCCTTGAAGTTAGTAGTACCTTCGGGCAGAGAAGACGCCATAACACTCACCTGCTCAGCCATATCCGCACTAATGGCTTCGATCTCCGACTCCAGCTCCAAACGGCGATCGGCAAGCGACTTGTAAGCATTGAACGCAGTCTTAAGGGCGATAATGTTGCTCATGTGTGTATCCAACTTTCTTGTATGTATAAAAGACTTCTGGTCTCGTCAGTCATGGCAATATACCATGAGACATACAAGGACTTGCCTTGTATGTTTCGACCTCTTTACTTACTTCTTCGCAGGCTTACGCCCTTCCGTGATAGCAGTGTTCGCCTTATTCAGCCCCGCTTGCACACCATCCAATGCAACCGTGCTAACGGTATCCACTTGTGCGCTTACCGCTCCGTTAACAGTGGCTTCCGTCTTAGGATCCATCTTGCTATAGACAACCGCCGCAACCGCAATGCCAAGAATGAGAACAATTCCGAATCGAATCATGATATAGCTCCTGTTTTTTCCGAACCGTTGTTTAGATTAGCAGACTGTTAGAACCGTGCAACCGTTATTCTTTTACGTAAGCATACATGCATGCATGTGGCATGTACTCCGTTATCGTATATGCTCTTACGTTTGACTCCATTAACTCCTTTGCCCAGAAGGCACATACAGCATCCAACGTTTTAGATGCGTTGTCATGAATACTGCTATTCACGACTACGTGTGATCCGTCGTCTTCCACTTCGGATATCACCGTATGATGTGTTCCATTGTAGCGATCCCAGTATATCGTAGCAACCGTTCTCATACAATCACCTCCAGTATATCCTCGTCTGCCACAATGTCGCATGCTTCACCAGCGAAGCTTACAGCAGCAGACAAGTCTTCCACTTCCTGCACCTTAGCTTGCTGTAAGTTAGTAATGCGCAAGTGTAGAATCATCATATCAGATGCGACATCCTGCGCTTGCTTCCACGCTTGTAGCGTGTAGTCGTTAGGTGAACGCTGATATGCGAGCATGCGCGCTTCCACACGCAACCTGCTTACTTCCAACGCTTCCAACGTTGTTTGACCCGTTGTCATGACAAGCGCTTTCATCGGCTCACCATGTAGTAAACAAGAAACATCCAACCACAACACGCTAATACATGTGGGGTAATGTATGCAATCTTAGACATTGCAGTCTCCTTTGCTGAATTATCCAACAATATCCTACACATATGACTGTATAGGATATTAGTAGATACGTCAGTAGCCTAATGCACGAGCCCAGCGACTAACGCCTACCATGTCGGTTCCGAAGAACTTTTTAGCGATTGACTCGGCAAAGGTATTCAATTCCTTTTTCCACGGATCCGTACCAAGTGCGATATCTGCCATAACTGGCATACACTGGTCGCCTGCTTTCCGACGACCGTGGAAACATGCAAGCCTATGCACGTATGTAGCACGACGTA
>Ga0265313_10003912_pt1 | contig 11722 bp, 10 predicted proteins | sample 4123metaG_FD_203122 | JGI IMG/M metagenome (GOLD analysis project Ga0265313, IMG submission 203122) | Rhizosphere microbial communities from Carex aquatilis grown in University of Washington, Seatle, WA, United States - 4-1-23 metaG | ecosystem: Host-associated > Plants > Roots > Rhizosphere >...
TTGTAATTGTTGCCATGAACGAAGAGCGCACCATTGGTCGTGTTATGGCGGCTGTGAAAGAGATTGCCGATGAGATTTTATTGGTAGATTCCGGGTCTGAAGACAAAACGATTCCCATTGCCGAAGAGTATGGCGCCAGAGTCGTACATCAAGACTGGCTCGGCTACGCCGGTCAAAAGAACTATGCGCTGTCGCTGGCCAAAAGCGATTGGCTGCTCAGCCTTGACGCCGACGAAGTAATGACACCGGAGGCGGTGGCGGAGGTCAAGCAAATCGTCGGTGCGCAAACCGCTGGTAAGTGTGATGGATACAAGATCCCGCGTGTTCTCTATATTGGTGAACAGCCGGTCAAGCACGGCGGTTTTTTTCCTGATGCTCAACTGAGGTTGATTCAGAACGGCAAAGGTAAATTTCGCGATCGCATGGTGCACGAGCGCATTTTTGTTGATGGAGAAGTCGGCGTCTTGAAGCATCCCATGCTGCATTACTCGTATAGAAACGTAGAAGAATTCTCCAGGGCGATGGACAAATACGCCAGACTTTCAGCGGCTGAATATAAGCACGACGGTTCGCACAAGTGGCGTGCCAATCCTATGAATGAACTTCTGCATCCGCTATGGACGTTTTTCGCGCGCTACATTCTCAGGCTCGGATTCCTGGACGGCAAGCTGGGTTTTGAATTGAACCTGATCTATAGTGACTATGTGCGCAATAAGATCCGCTATCTGCGTGAATCGTAGCTGGCGCGTTGCACGCGCCTTTTTACGCGTCTTCGACAATCTCGCGCATCAGGTTTTCGTAGCGCCTGAGATTTTGTTCGTAAATCGAGCGCTCCGACGCTTTTGCCGAATCCTCTGTAAGGGATTTGCCGAGCCAGGGTGCTTGCTCGACAAGCACTTGCTGGGCCACCCAGCCGCGCACGGTCAGAGACTCCCAGCTGGGCACGCCCATGGAAGTAAAGTCATAGCGCACTACTTCAGCCTGTGCAGCTGTAATGATCTTGTTTTCTACAAGCGTTGCCAAAAGTGCTTCAGATTGTTTTTCTTGTTCTGAAGTTGTGCTCATATGGCGAGCTTATTGAATTTCGATGTCGACGCGTTTGCCATGGCGGCTGGCTGCCGCTCTGACCAGATTGCGCAGGGCGGTAATCGTCTTACCGTCCTTGCCGATCAATCTGCCTGTGATGGTTGGTTCGCAAGTGACTCCAAGACGGCATCGTCTGGAGCCCATCATCTTTCTTTCGAATTGCAGCGCGTCAGGATCGCGCGCTAATACGCGCAAAATGTACTCGGCTAAATCTTCAGCCGCAGTTGAATTGCTGGGCGGACCAGATGGTCTGCCTACGCCGTAGCCGCCTGGGCGCCTGCCCCCGCCGCTGCCGCCTTTCTTATAAGGCTTGCCACTGTATCGCTTGGCTGGGCCCCGTTTTTCATCCATCTGTCTACCGCTTCCTGGTCGAGTTTGAGATCCTTGGAGCGCGGATTGTAATATCCGAGCTCTTCCAACGGCTTGCCGTCACGACGGCTGCGTACATCTACTGCAACGACTCTATAGTGCGGAGCTTTCTTGGATCCAACTCTTTTAAGTCTGATCTTTACCACTGAAAAATTTCCTTTGCGAACGCGATTTATATATGAGAACTCATATCTGAAACTAGATATTAATGCGAATGGATATTCTAGCAGGTGCCTTAAGCTGGCAACGATAGCAAGCGCTTATATTTGCGACATTGCAAAGAAGCTGGTAACACTGGCCCTACTTTTTCTTCTTTTTCTTGTAGTAGCCGCCCCCAATGCCGCCCGGATAGCCGGACGGGGGCTTCTTCTTGGGCATGCTGCCCGGTAATCCGCCCGGGAATCCAGGAGGTAAACCGCCGGGCATTCCGCCTGGCATCGGGGGCAGGCCTGGTCTGCCGCCGCCGCCGCCCTGCATACCGGACAAAAGGTCTGAAAGCCCGCCCGGGCCGCCCTCTCCGCCGCCCCCGGGCATGCCCGGAAAGCCGCCGCCAAAGCCGCCCATCATCTTTCTAAATTGACCCATCATGCCGCGCATCTGTTCAAACTCATTTAACATTTGGCCGACTTCGGAGTCCTTAAGCCCGGCGCCTGCCGCAATTCGGCGTCTTCGGCTCATGGTGATCATCTCGGGCTTGCGCTGTTCTTCAAGGGTCATCGAGTTAATAGCTGTCTCATACAGCTTCATCATCTTGTCGCCGTGTTCGGCAATCTTGGCCTGGTCGGCGCTGTTGATGCCGAACATGCCGCCGATGCCCATCATCTTCATGAGGTCGCCCATATTGCCCATCTTCTTCATCATCTTTTGCGACTTGATGAACATCTCCAGGGTAAATTCGCCCTGCAGCATCTGCATCGCTACTTTCTCGGCTTCCTTCTCGTCTATTACTTGTTTTGCTTTTTCGACCAGTGAAAGAACGTCACCCATGTCGAGAATTCTGCTGGCCATGCGATCCGGATAGAAGGCGTCCAAATTGTCCAGCTTCTCGCCGTTGCTCGTGTACTTAATAGGCTTGCCGACCATTTCGCGAACCGAAAGCGCCGCACCGCCCCTGGCGTCACCGTCGACTTTGGTGAGAATGATCCCGGAAACGTCCAGTTGTGTGTTGAAGGTTTCGGCCACATTCACAGACTCTTGTCCGGTCATGGCGTCGATGACCAGAAGCTTTTCCGACGGCTCAAAAGCGCGATCGAGAATCATGATTTCTGCCATCAATTCCGTGTCGATTTGCAAGCGACCGGCTGTGTCGATGATCACTGGAGAGTTTTTATTTTCACGAGCTTGAGCAAGCGCCTTCTCGGCGATCTCGTGCACATCTTTGCTCTCGAGATCGGCAAAAACAGGCACTTCTATTTGTTTGCCCAGGGTTTGCAATTGCAGGATAGCGGCCGGACGTTGAACATCGCATGCTACCAAAAGCGGTGACATGCCTTCGTCTTTCAGTTTCTTGGCCAGCTTGCCGCAAGCCGTAGTCTTGCCGGCTCCCTGCAAGCCCAAAAGCATTACGACCGGGGGGTTGCCCTCAAGTTTGATAGGGACGTTTTCGCCGCCCAAAATTTCAATCAGCTCATCATGAACAATTTTGATGAATTGCTGTGCCGGAGAAACCGATTCGATCACTTCCGCACCCAGCGCCTTCTGGCGAATGCGGCTGATGAACAGCTTCACTACCTTCAGGCTGACGTCCGCTTCCAGAAGCGATCTTCTTACGTCGCTGATTGCTTCTTCAATGTTCTCCGCCGTCAGCTTCGTATCAGTACCAAGCGAGCGCATCGCGGTTTTCAATCGATCGCTTAATTGGTCAAACATGCTTCAATTTACCTCTTATCGTTTTATTCTCTGGCTTCGCAATTAAAACACTCAGCTTTTCTTTTTCTCTTTCTTGCGCACTGCTCGCACTTCTTCTGCGTGCGCCAATTCTTGAATGTCCAAAACCTTTTCATCGATTTCGGGCGGGTAAATCAACCAGAAGGATTCGTAATCGCCTTTGACGAGCGCTCCAATGGTCGGAGACAGTTCGGACAATTCCGAGACGATACCGGTGTCGGTTCTAATCACGATATTGGTTTCCGGATGAACCGCTTCCGGACGGTAATAGTCGTAGGGGCGGAATCCGGTTGACTCGATGGCCACATAGTACTCGGGATCCATGCCGTAAGCTTTCACTAATTCTTTGGTGTGATTTTGCACTTGTTCGATCACGCTTTTGAACTTTCCGTTGCCATTTGCTCCACCGGTAGGCGGCATAATGCGCACTGATTTGAAGAGCCTGCGATCGAGAAAACGGCGGGCCAGATCTTTCAAGACTGGGTCCTTATCTTCCACCCAGCGCTTGATGTGGTAGGTCATTTGCACATCGTCGAGTGATAGATATTCATCAACAGTCAAACTTTCGCCGTTCAACCACTTGGCTGTCGGATCGTCCATGAAGACGAATTTGTGTTTTGCTTCCATCAAGTGCTTTACGCGCTTGAGAAGCTTGGCAAGATGGGCACGGGCAGCCAGATTCTTGCGGTGGTAATAAACCTGCGCGTACATCGAATAGCGGCCGAACAAATAGTCTTCAACTGCTGTTTGACCTTTTTCTCCCACCACTTCGATGCGGTCTTTTTCTTCGTTGACTTCCATCGAGCGCAAAATGCGCTGCAAGGCAAGATGCCCGTAGGCAGTGCCTGTCATATAACTGTCTCTGAGCAAATAGTCGAAGCGATCGCAGTCGAGCTGGCTGGAAACAATGTGAGAGAGATACTTGGGGTGGTGCTCTTTTTTCAGCAGTTTTACGATCTTCTCAGCCAAATTCGGTTCTTCAGTAAAATTATCGAGGACTCTGCGCACCTCAGTATCGCCCGAAATAATGCGGCAGGACCACTCCTCGTGATCGTAGTGGAGAATTTTTTCAGTGACGTGGCTGTATGGTCCGTGCCCGCAGTCGTGCAAGAGTGCCGAAGCCAAAATCAGCGGTCTGTGTTTCTCAATCGACGGTGTTTTCTCCTTCAGCATGTCGATGAGCTGTGAGGCAACGTGCATGACACCAACTGAATGGGTAAAACGTGAACCCTCTGCACCCTGGAAAGTGAAAAATGAGACGCCCAGCTGATGAATGCGGCGCAAGCGCTGAAACTCACGCGTATCAATCAAGTCCATGACCAGGCGCTCGGCAGGAATGCGCCTATCCAGAACGATGTCTTGATGAATCGGGTCGAGATAGGTCCGCTTGTTGGCGCTCATGTTGAAAACCTGTTTCTGCAGAAGCCCTATGCGTAGACCCGGAAAGACCCGAATTCCAGCAATAAGCATCAAAAGGATGAACCCGCTTTCAGCGGTGAGCCATATTATACTTGAGCCCTACTGTCTGCTGGAGCGTAATCACTGGCAGTTGGAAAGAACTGTTTCCAATTAAGGAGAGTTTTGGCATGACAGCGCGCCCGCCCGTACCGCCTTTTACATTGGAAACAGCGCTCACCAAGGTGCGCATGGCCGAGGACGCCTGGAATACGCGCAAGCCGCAGCATGTCGCGCAGGCCTATACGGAAGATAGTTACTGGCGAAACCGTTCGGAGTTTATCCACGGGCGGGAGGCGATTATCGCCTTTTTGACCAGAAAGTGGAGTAAAGAACTGGACTATCGCTTGATCAAGGAGCTTTGGACATTCGAGGGAAACAGGATTGCCGTCAGGTTCGCGTACGAATGGCACAATGATTCCGAAAATTGGTTCCGTTCTTACGGCAATGAGAACTGGGAATTTGACGAGCAAGGCTTGATGTTAAAACGGTATGCGTCCATAAATGATCTGCCCATTGCCGAAAAAGATCGCAAATATTTCTGGGATGCGGCTAAGCCGCGGCCGGCAGAGCATCCTGGTTTGAGCGATCTGGGTTTTTGATTTTGAGGCGCGCGCAACGCGCCGGCTACATAGCCGGACGACGCATGGCGTCTCCCCTACGCTGATTTTTTGCGTTTGCCGGACATGGCAATCGATGCAATTGCCAGGGCAATCGCAGCGCCCAGGACTGGCTGAGAAATATGGTGCAGCTTGTCGAATTTGGCTCCCACTTCCGCGTCGGTTTTCAATTTGGGCAAAAGATCCGCCATCGGCGCCGTCAATCCAAGCGCAAATACGATTACTAGAATGGCGCTGGCAGCGCTGGTTGCATAGCGGGCAAAAGTACATTTGCTCTTTTCTGGATTGGTGAAGAAGTCTGCGATCTCGCTGACCAGCAAAACAATTGCCGCACCCAGTGCCAGTTTGCTGAAATGAATGAAGAGCGGTGCGTTGGCCAGGCCTATGGTGGCTGTGTCGAGACCGGCTGCGTGCCCTTCTTTGGCAATATTGATTACGACAAATACAATGGCCACCGATCCGCCAAAAATTATGGACAGAGCGAGAAGCCGCACTGTTTCTACAAGTTTGTTCATCTTTACTTACCTGATTTACCTGAGTCGGGCTTAGCCCGGACGTTTTGACTCGCATCCCGGCCGAATAGCCGGCACTTCGTCTGCGCTGGTAAAGAGTGGTATCACGCTCAAACCAAGGGAGGTAGCGATCTCTGTATTAAGTTTCTCTAGATCAGCTTTGGCAAAGCCCACAATTGTCTGTTTTATGACCGTATCTTTGCCGACCAAGAAGAGCGAGGGCACGATGTTTAGGTCGTATTTGACAGTGTTTTCAAGGCTGTCGTCTAAAAGTAGCGGAAATGTTACACCGTACATCTTTGCAAAAGAATTGGTCGCGTCGGCGTCATCTTGTGAGATGCCCCAGATTGGAAAAGCCGGGTAACTTCTGTGAAGCCGCTCCAGGTAAGGGAATTCGAGCTGTACGACCGGACAAGTGACTTTGAAGAAAGCCAAAAGGACGTGGGGCTGATTTTTTAGCTCGGACTGCAAGCTGTAAGCGTTCCCGGAGCTTGTAATAAGCTTGAGATCGGGCGCCTTTGTACCTTCAATAAGTGCTACCATTGCTATCTCGGTCCTCCAAGACCATTCTACATCCTTGGCAACAAGTGCAATTTAGCACCAGCCATGGTTCAAGCGTTTCTTTTATGGGAGCCTCTTTAGTGAAGCCGATTCGATCAGTTGAAGTAATGCCGTTTTTACCTCCGGAATTGGAGGGTCTCAGAGAACTCGCTTATAACCTGCGCTGGACCTGGGATCACGAGACTATCAATCTGTTCAGGCGTCTCGATCGCGAGCTGTGGGAATCGACAGGGCACAACCCTGTGCTTCTTTTGGGCACGGTTGCCCAGGAAAGGCTGAATGAAGCGGCTGCCGATGAGGGTTTTGTCGGTCACCTGGAAAGGATTCTCACCAAGTTTCGTGAGTACATGAAGGTGGAGAATACCTGGTACGAAAAGCACCATCGCCGCGCCAAGCCGCACACCGTTGCTTATTTCTCTGCCGAATTCGGACTGACCGAAGCGCTTCCTATATATTCGGGTGGTCTGGGCATTCTTGCCGGCGATCATATCAAAGCCGCATCAGAACTGGGTCTGCCACTGGTAGGCGTAGGAATCGTCTATCAGCAAGGCTATTTTAGGCAGTATTTGAACAAGGAAGGCTGGCAGCAAGAACGCTATCCTGTCAACGATTTTTACAATCTTCCCATTCTGCCGGTCAAAGAGGCTGATGGCAAGCCGGTTCTGGTCTCTGTGGACTTTCCCGGCCGCAAGGTTTTTGCGCGCATCTGGAAAGCACAAGTAGGTCGCGTTCCACTTTATTTGCTGGATACAAATGTCCCGGAAAACGACAAAAATGACGAAGGCATCACCGATGCGCTTTATCAAGCCGACCACGATATTCGCATTCGTCAGGAAATTATTCTCGGCGTAGGCGGCATGCGCGCGCTCAAGGCGATTGGCATCGAGCCTACAGTTTGCCACATGAATGAAGGGCATTCGGCATTCCTCGGCTTAGAGCGAATTCGCATGCTCATGGAAAATGAAAAACTGTCATTTCCGGTCGCTCGTGAAGTTTGCGCCGCCGGAACGGTTTTCACCACGCACACTGCCGTGCCTGCCGGTATCGATAAATTCGCACCGGAATTGGTCGAGCGCTATTGGTCTGACTTTTACGGCGGTCTGGGCCTTTCCAAGGAAGAATTTTTCAAGCTGGGCAGAACCGACTCGACCGACGAGCAAGAACCGTTCAGTATGGCCAATCTGGCTATCAATCTGTCTTCCAAGACAAATGCAGTGAGCCGCCTGCATGCTGACGTGTCCAGAAATTTGTTCAAAGACATCTGGAAAGATCTGCCCGAGCACGAAGTGCCGATTACCTATGTGACCAACGGCATCCACACACGTTCCTGGATTTCCGAAGAGCTTGCCGATCTATACGACCGTTATCTTGGACCGCGCTGGTCGGAAGATATTTCCGATCAAAACATCTGGAAGCGCGTCGAGGATATTCCTGATGAAGAACTCTGGCGTATTCACGAACGCAGAAAACAAAGGCTGATTCACTTCTGCCGCATGCGCGTTCGCCAGCAGCTGGAAAAGAAAGGAGCGCTGCCTTCGGAATTGAAGGAAGCGATGGAAATTCTCGATCCAAATGCGCTCACTATCGGTTTTGCACGCCGCATGGCCACGTACAAACGGGCCACGCTTTTGCTCAGCGATCCTGAGCGTCTGGCCAAAATTCTCGGCGACAAAGACCGCCCCGTGCAGATCATCATTGCCGGAAAAGCTCACCCTGAGGACACTCCGGCCAAAGAATTGATTCGTGAAGTAATCAAATTCAGCAAGCGCGATGACGTGAAGCGCCGTTATGTTTTCATTGAAGATTACGACATGAATGTGGCTCGCTGGATGGTGGGCGGTGTTGATGTCTGGCTCAATACACCGACTCGTCTGAAAGAAGCTTGTGGAACCTCCGGTATGAAGGTCGCCTTCAATGGCGGTATCAATATGAGTATCCTGGACGGTTGGTGGGATGAAGCCTACGAGCCGCATGTAGGCTGGGCGATCGGCCACGGCGAAATGTACACGGACAGCAAATTGCAGGACGACGTCGAGTCGAATGCTGCCTACGATCTTTTGGAAAAGGAAGTGGCACCGCTCTTCTTCGACCGCGATCGAGATGGACGCCCGCGTCAATGGCTGGCGCGCATGAAGTCTTCGATGCTGGAAATCTGCCCGATGTTCAACATCAACCGCATGGTTCGCGAGTATGCCCAACGGGTATATTTCCCGACCGGCGCTCGCTGCAGCGAGTTTCACGCCAATGGCGGCGCCAAGGCGAAAGCTCTTGCTGAGTGGAAAGCTCGTGTAGTGCGCAGTTGGCAAAGTGTGCGCATCGAATCAGTCGAGGCTGGTGAGCGCGACAAAGTGCAAGTCGGCGACGACATGCGGATAAGGACCATGGTCAATCTCCAAGATCTAAGCCCTGAGGATGTTTCCGTGCAGATCTACCACGGCAAAATAGGCTCTACGGGCATGATTGAAGAAGGCGAGATCATTCCCATGTTCCCTGCCGAAACCAATAAGGGTGCCAACGGTTCAGTCAAGCAATTCACCGGTGCGATTCGCTATTTCAAGAGCGGCCGTCACGGATTCACCGTGCGCGTGCTTCCTCACCACGATGATCTGGCAACTCCGTTTGATACCGGGCTTTTGACTTGGGCGACCGAGCAAGTCAACGTCAAAGTCTAGAGTGTGGAGCAGGAAGGGCAACAGGTTTTATTCGGCAAGCAGTCGATAGTATCGGCTTTGCTTTTGCCGGAGGGTCCGCTTGATTTAATTGCCAGATTGACAGGACTGCTCGGCCTATTGTCCATTTTGGAAATCTATAATCGCTTTGTTTGGATTCGCGCCGAATATAGAGTGCCCAGCTGGTGGCTGTCCGACTGGTGTCTCGATTTGCCCTGCCCGGAGAGCTTCTGTATTTTCATCGCTGGACTTTCGGCTGCAGCCTCTCTGTTCATGCTGGCCGGTTATAAGGGAAAGCTAGCACCGTTAGTAGTGGCATTGTCCATTGCCTACTTGTCCAGTCTTGATTTAAATATCGCCTTTCCTCACAGCTATATGCTGACGATTTGGATTTGCATTGCCTTGCTGTTGCGACGCTCTGGGTGCTCCATCTCTCGCCGACTCATTCAATTCTCCATAGTTGCTTGCTATGGTTTTTCAGCGCTGCAGAAATTGTTTACGCCGGAATTTATTTCCGGACATTCAATGGCAGCGCTTATAGATGGAAGCGCATTGCAATCCTGGCTTGTCCCAATTTTGAAATCTGTATCGATAAGCCCTGATATGTGGATGCTGATATCGATTTTGGTTGTGGCGCTGGAGTCGGCTCTTGCTCTTGGTCTTTGCTTCAAGCGCACGAGAATAGCGGCGCTCAGCGGAGTATTTTTATTTCAGGCGGCCATCTTTGCGACGATGACCTCCTACATTGCCCTGTTGCACTTTTCAATATTCGTGTGCTGCCTCTCTTTTTTCGATCGCATACCCTTCAAAAATTTACGGCTCGGTGTAAAGCAAAACCTTGAAGTGACTGACTCGACAGCTCCGATTTGTACTGCACAGCTGCCGGGTCGTATTTATTTTGCAGTGGCTGCCCTGGCCGCGTGTTGCTTTGTCGCATTTCCTCTTAGAATGTATTTCATTGCCCATGCATTCGAAAGATTCTCGCTGATGGACCGGCGTCCGTGGACCTTTTGCATGTATATCTGTCAGGAAGGAAATTACAAAACAAGTATTTCAATGCGCAACGACAAAGGTGTCTGGGAGTCCATAAGCCCCAGGGGGCGTATGAAATACCTCTCGAGCAATGCGGAGATGTTTGCTCTGGCGCGTTACATTGAGCGAGCCGCTCCTCCATTTGAGGAGCTGAGACTTGAATCGAGTTACCAGACCAACGGAACCTTTCAGGACCATAAGGTCCTAACAGTCAAAGCTTTATCTCCGGGGCGATTCGAGCACAGCCTCGACTGGGCGCGTGAAAGATTGCCCAGGTAGTTAGCGATGCACGTTTCTCAAATTCTACGTTCTGCCCAGTATTTCTTTGATTTTGTCGCTTGTTCTTTCCAGGGCATCATTCGATGGTTTCTTGCGCTTCAGGCGCTTTTTATTGACGGCCACTAGTTGTGTTATTTCATTGCGGTAAGGAACAGCCTGGTTTTTTAGAAACAATTCCAGCGCTTCTACATGGACCTCATCCATTTCCATTGCGTTGGCAAATGTTTCTTTTGAGAGTGGTTCAGGAAATGAACAAGGCACTGGCACCTTGTGCATGTCGATGAGCAAAAGCGTGACGATGCACTTGCCGCAACGCCCGCAATTTTGGTCTTTCTTCTGATTGGAAAAACAGACTCGCAGTCTTTCATAGCCTGTCTGCCAGTCTCTGAGCGGAAATAGTTTGGCGCCGCGGTTCCATACTGCACCATCATGAAAGATGGAAAAATTGCGCGAAGAAAGGAGATGGTCGCTGACAGGATTGCTGCCCCAGGTCGGATTTTGCTCAATGTAAGAATATGTGCCGGGGATGATTCCTTCTGAAAAGCCGCGCTTGAAGAGCATCAATGCAGAAGCTATGCCGGTGGCATGCGTTTCATTCCATTCTTCAAACAACTCTTTGTAATTGGACGACATTGAATAGAGCGGTATACCGAGGGACTTAAGGGTGTCCTGATTGGTCCGAAATGCGCGCTCATAAGAATCGGTATCCTCAAGAGGAATGTCGAATCCGTGCACGAAGAGCCCGGCACCGATATTTCGTTTGAGCCTGCCGCAAATGCCGGAAGCATGACGGTACATTGTGTAACAACTGTCGATGCCGCCGGTAAAAGCGCAGATAGACTTATCCAGGTCTGGATTGACGTCTGTTTCTGTTTCCTTTTCTGCTTCTATCTCGACACGGTTGTATTTGCCGGGCAGTTGAGCGTACCAGTAAGCCTGGTATTCCATGAGATTGCGGATCAGAAACGGCGAGACGGTTCCATGCACGCGCACATTTGCTTTATTTTTCATGGCCGAAAAAATGGCCGCCACCAGAAAGGCATCGGCGCTGCCTGTCAATTGCTCGCCGTATTGTTCTGAAGTGCGGTACCACAAGCGCTGGTTGTTTCCGTTCGGCGCTTCGATTTGAGCGGACACTTCAATTTGTCCGTCTTCAAGCTTGGGTTCCAGCGGGTAAATATTGGTGCGCATACTGCATTTGTATAATATCGTCGATTGCATCTACATGAAATGGTTGTCATGTTGCTTTTTC
>Ga0265313_10003914_pt1 | contig 11721 bp, 11 predicted proteins | sample 4123metaG_FD_203122 | JGI IMG/M metagenome (GOLD analysis project Ga0265313, IMG submission 203122) | Rhizosphere microbial communities from Carex aquatilis grown in University of Washington, Seatle, WA, United States - 4-1-23 metaG | ecosystem: Host-associated > Plants > Roots > Rhizosphere >...
TAATATAGAATTTTGCAAAAAAAATCCCGGCATTCACTCTAAATTCACTCTCTGCTCGCGGTATCACATGTGACACCAGCCACCGTCACAAATGTCACGATTTGCCTCTAAAAATCAGGGTTTTCGACAGAGCTGATTTTGGACTGGTACAGTTGCGAGTCGGTTGCCTGGGCCATTGCAAAGCCGCGCTACACGCCTAATTGTTGAGAATGCGCTCGTTACAAAGGTTAGTAACTGCGTGTTTGCGAAAAACAAAGGAGAAATCCCCCCAATCTTGAGAGAAGCCGTTCTTGAAGCGGTGCATGTGGTGAGCGTTTGCAGCTCTGTCTTGCAGCGGGCAATCAATTCACCCCAGTTCAAAGTCCGCAACATATGGATTTTTGGGGGTTTGCATGGGTTTGCATTCACTCCTCCGTCGGCGTACGTTTTGTTCATACCTCTCTGTTCTATCTTTTCCGCGCAAACTATCTCCAAAAGCGTAAACCAATACGATCTCGAGCGATCGAGTCTTCCTCATTGAGGAAGCGGCCGGACATGTTTGAGAAGGACAGCTTCCCGCTTTCTTTTCAAGCATGAAGTACCGGCTGTTGATTCAGTTTTGGTTAGCGCTAACTAGTGAGGCAAGGCAGTGGTGAACATCACTTTTGCCTCTGGAAAAAACGGCGCGGACAGACACTTAGTCTAACAACCTAGTTGCGCTCAGATCGGACGTACATCGTCGGTCGTGGGCGTTCATCTCATGGAGTACAGCCATGGAATTCATGAATCCGACTTACCTATGGTTGCTTTCGGCGCTACCTGTTTTTCTTGCAGTGTGGTTCTTCTGGGGACGACGTGCCCACACGCTCAAGAACACACAGGTCTCGCGCGTCAGAGTCAGCACCAAGCTCGGTGCGGCTCTCACTGTCCTAATCTGGATAAGCAAGATCGCTCTTTGGTCTTCGCTCTCCCTCGGGATGGTGGGAACCGTTTTTCTCTTCGACAAAATCGCCACCGATGCGGCCGGCGTCATTTACGTGACCGTCGATACCTCCGGCTCCACGAAAGTGGGTGGCGTGCATTTCGACTATGAGAACTGGCTGGCATATTTCTTCGACCCGCGCACCAACCCGGCTTACGAGCCGAAGTCTGATGACCCGGAGGAGAAGAAGAGAGAATCCCAGCCAATCGATACCGAACTGGGCGCCGTCAGGGTGTTTATCGAGCACGCACTCGGTTTGCGTGTCGGTCTGACCGTCTTCGACGACAAGTTCTTCTACACCTACCCGGCTACGAAGGACTCGCAGGTGGCTATCGATATGCTGCCGCAGATCAGGAAGTACGCTCAGGAGATCTCATCCGGAGGCACCAACTTCGATGGGCCTTTCGAGGGTCGCATGCAAGACGGCGGACTTCAGGGTGCTCTCTACCTCTTCAACAAGGAAGACGGCAACGCCGTGCGCATCTACATCATGGTCACCGACGGCATGGCGCCGATCGACCCGGACCGCGGCAAAGAGCTCGCTGAAAAGTACAAAGAGCTGGGCATCCACTTCTTTGTCTTCGGCGTGGACACTCCCTGGACCAACCTGGACAATACCAGCCTCAAGCCAATCATCGACTTCGCCAAGTCGGTGGACGGGCAGGTGGTTCAGGTGCAGGACGAAGCTCAATTCAAAGCGGCCATCGTCAAAATCGAGGAATTGGCGCGCTCCAGCGTCCGCACCATCTACGTCAAGGATCGGCAAGATTCGCTTCTGATCTTGCTGGCGATTGCGCTGGTCAGCTTCGTAATGTGGCTTGGTTTGAGCGCAATCAGGCGCTCCAGCCTGTAACGATAGGAACACAGCTATGAAAAGATTCGCAGTGCGAACCCTGCCGTTCTTGGCGGCATTGGCGCTCGCTATCTACATGGTGCCATGGGTGGTTTCCCTGGCCCGATACCAAGACACACAAACCTACCTCTACGACCAGGGCATCAAGATGATGTCTTCGGAGGATCCGCAGGAGGCAGGTCAGGCCATTCAGGCATTCGCGCAGTCTCTCAAGGCCTACAAGAGAGATCAGCCCCGCACCTGGTCTGAGCGCTATTTCCTGCCGCAGCCCGATCAGGAGCTGGCAGGGTTGGCGCTTTTCCATATCGGCAATATTCTGCGCCTGCAGAACAAGCCGAAGGATGCGCTGGGCGCCTATGTCGAATCGCTGCGCGTCAACGCCGGTCAGCGCATGCTCATCGCTGTCTCGGCGCGCGACGACGGCATGCACCAGTATGGACGAGACTTCTGTCTTGCCATCGGTGACAAGCTGGGCATGGCCCGCCCGGTGACTGGCGACGACTGCCAGTTGCTCAGGCTCGAGAAGGAGGCGGATGACACGAGAAACAATCTTTTGTCGTTGCTTTCCGAACATCCGGAATTGGCGCCGTTGCTTGGCGATCCCGGCAAACTGAAGGCTCCGGCCGGAAGCGGCGGTGAGCCTGCCGAAGGGAATCCCGCCGACAAGGGCGACAAGATGCCGCCCGGCAAGGATCCTGGACACGGCGACAACGACGCCATCTGAGGAGGCAACAATGGATCAAATCCTGCAATTTGTGCAGAGCATCCACTACGAGAATCCTCACCTGATCTGGTGGAGAAGTCCCGTCAGTTTCGGATGCCTTGCCCTTGTATTGGCCATTGCCTTCACGGCCGTCGTCTGGCGGTTCTGGTGGCGAGGCAGAATTCAGGCTATCAAAGACTACGGGAATATCGACCTGGTGACGCGCTGGACCGCGCTGCCCAGGCTGATTCCGGGATTGTTCATGCTGGCCGGCTTGGTATTGCTATTGGTGTTGGGCCTGACGGCCGCCACCATGCCTTACCAGTCTCTGGGCGCAGTCAGCGTTCCGGCCGGCTCTGTTCGAGTCGTGGCTGTTTTCGACGGGTCCAGAAGCCAGGGCGCGGAGAACCGCGAAGCGCCTCCGCTCTATGGCGGCAGAAGCTGCACGATGGTGAGCGGTCCGTGCGGCCGGCGCATCGAGATTGCCCGGCTGATCCTGCAAAATCAGGTGATGCCGACCATCAAAGGCAATCAGTTGGGCATCGTCGTCTATTCCGGCAAGGCTGTGGCCAAGTCGGCACTGACCGATGATTTCCAGCCGCTGGAGCAGATTCTCACCACTGGCTGGGTGGACGTCGGCACGGCGCTGGGTGAAGGCACCTTTCTGCACGACGGTTTGAACACCGCCGTGAAGATGCTGGAGAAAAACCCGGCCAAGGCTGGCGAATCCAACGTCATTCTGCTCTTCACCGACGGCGAAAACCACAGCAAGCCGGAGGATCTGGAAAAGGCACTGGAAGGCGTGAGGCGGATCGGAGCCAAGCTGATCATCGTCGGCAACGGTTCTACGGATCCGTCCTATATTCCCCTCTACAGCACAGACGGCAAGCCTCTTTACGAAAAAGACGGGAAGCGTTCTTATCACAAGATGTCGGACGGCACGATTGCCGAAACGGCAAGGAACGATGCCTTCATGCAGGAGCTTGCGGCCTCGGTCGGCGGTACCTATATCGTCGCCGAAGACGGTCGGGCTCTCAATATCGACTGGCCGACATCCTTTGCCGGCAGCCGCGTGGAAATCGCCAAGCGCTACCTCTACGGACCTCTGCTGGCAGCAATGATGGTCATTCTCACCCTCATCTGGCTGGTTGGTCCGATCGCTGGCCGCGTATCCAATGCCCGTCAGCAAAGGGCGCGGTCGCGTGGCCCTGGTCCGGCTTGAGCCGGTCTTACCGTGAGACTCCAACTGAATTGCGGCGGGATTAGCACAAGCTATCCGCCGTTCCTCTTCAACCTGTGAAAACAAGGAATATCACAATGAAATTCGACAACAACCACCGTATGGTGTTCGATGTTGCGGACATCAAGAACAGAACTCACCTGGCCATGCTCAAGGAAGAAGGCAAGGTGATCGTCGGCTACGAGCGCGAGCTCGTTTTGCTGAACATGCTCTTCCCCGCCAACGGCCACGCCATCCTCATGGCCAATTCCGGTCTCGGCAAGACCAAGATCGCCAAGGTCATGCCGCTGATCATCGCCGGCTGCCGGGAAGCGCGCACGCAGGGCACTCCCGATGCGCTGCCGTCATCGGTGATCGGTTATCCGATCGACACCGCCAGTGGTGAGCGCATCATGCGTGACGGTCAGGTGCCGGGCGGCCCCAACGGCGCCAATTTCCTGCTCGTGGACGAAGGCACGCGTTATACGCCTCGTCTCTGGGCGGCCTTCCTGCAGATGCTGGAAGAGCGTGAGAAGACCGTCGAGGACGTCACTCAGCCCATGGCTGACCCGTTCGTCGGCGTGATCACCTGCAACTTCCCGGCGCCCGGTCAGGGCACCGTCGATCTGCCGGACGCTGCCTACGATCGCCTCATGTTCAACATCCAGTGGGGCTATCCCACGCTGGAAGGACTGACCAAGATCGTCGAGCGCGCTCAGTGGCTGCGCAAGTCGGGCGGCGAAAAGGAAGTGGTGCGGCCGGTTACGGATCTGGCCCAGATTCGGGCCATGCAGGAAGAAGTCTTCCAGCTTGCTTCCGGCGTCGGGCCCAGGGTGAACGACTACATCGCCCGGCTCACCTACGGCACCAACCCGCATCTCCAGCAGATGGCGGCCTTCACTGCGCCGAACGGAAAGCCCTTCAAGGACCTCGTGGCCATGGGCGGTTCGCCCCGTTGCGCCATGGATCTGAAGATGGCGGGGTCCGCTCTCGCTCACGCCTTCGGCGACGACACTGTCTTGGCGGAGCACGTCAAGGCGGTCTTTCCGGAAGTGGCTCGCGCCCACACGAAGATGGGCAATGCGGCCAGCCTCGGCCGGACCAAGGTCAAGGTCGACGATCTGATCGACGCGGTGCTCAAGGGCACGCGTCCGTAAGCGAGTCATGTGCTCGACCTGGGGTTGTTTCAGCAGCAGGAGACGTCAGTGAATACTGTTGAAACTGCCCAGACAGGCGAGTTTCACTCAAATGTGAATGGTGAAAAACATGACCATCGAAAATACAATCCAGGATATTCTGACTGGCATCGAAGTAATCGGCATCGAGGTGCCCTGGCGCACGAACACACCCGACTATTCGGGCAGTGAGCGCGACAGTGTCACCACCGGTGATTCGGGCTTCGACCTGGCCGGCATCAAAGAATGGGAGCCGGGCGAAAAGCTGGCTGTGCGTCCGACGGCTAAGACCGGCTGGCGCACTCAGTTTACGCTCGTGTATGACCAGCCGCGCGAGCTGACTGTTTTCGTTCTGGTGGAAGACTCCAAGTCAGTGGACTTCGGCGTCGTGCACCAGACGAAAAAGCAACTATCCGCCTGGCTGATGGCCTCGGTGTTGCAGAACACCGCCTGCACCAGCGACCTGGCCGGATATTCTATTTGGACAGGCAACACCATCAAGCAGTTCCGCAAGCAACAGCCTGCGGGGCGCCTCATCCAGCAAGGCCTTTTCGGATACCTTGACGCGGATGCTGAAGACGACGGCAATGAAGTCCATGCAAGCGAATCCGGCCTCAGCCAGTCTTTGGAGCAATTGCCCATGGACAGGCGCTGCCTGGTCTTCCTGGTTTCCGACTTCCAGAATTTCGGGGCCCGCGAGGTGCAAGCGCTGGAGCAGGTTTCGGAAACACACGATGTGGTCGCCCTGGTTGTCGGCGACCGCCGCGAGCGCGATCTGCCCGAGGGCAGTGGCTTTCGCGATCTTGAGGATCTTGGTTCCGGAGGCCTCTCCGGCATTCACCTGAGCGACAAGACCCGCACTCAATGGCGCGAAGACTTCGATGGCCAGAGGCGGGAGCTGCAAAAACGTTTGATCGATCTGGGAATTTCCATGCAGGAATTCTGGACCGACCAGGATGCGCAGTCGCTCAACGAGACAATTCTCCCCATCTACTCCGGTTACAGACCACAGGAGGATGAATCATGAAACGTACACTCTTTTTGGCAGCCGCCCTCGGGTTTGCGCTGCTGATCGGTGCGCTTTCAGTAGCGCCCGGTCCGGTTTTCGCTTACGACGGCCCGGAGGCACCGACGCCCGAGCCGGTCGTTCTGCCGCCCCCTCTTTGCAAAATCGATATGCCTCAGAAGAAGCAGACCGATGGCAAAGACAAGCCGGCTGCAGTTGTTGACCAGGCCAAGCCTGCCGACGACGCCACCGCGAAGACGGAACCGGCGACTCCGCCCAAGACCGTTCTTTTGCCAGAGATGACGGCAACCTGCGCGGACGGCAAGATCAAGTTCGGCATCGGCGCGCGCATCTACGGTTGGCAAATCGGCGACGTGATCCCGCTCACCATCAAGTTCTCGGTGCCCGAGGGCGCGGCCATCAACCCTGATACCATCAAGCAGGGCAAGCTGGCTATTGCCGATGACTTCAAGCAGCCCTTCGAAATGACGGGCAAGCCGATCGTCAAGTCGGTCAAGAAGGGCGGCGTCACCGAGTACGAAATCACCATCGAGGTGCGTCAGTTCGAGATCAAGTCCCTGCCCAACTTCTCCATGCAACTGCCCTATGCTGTCGAGTTCACACCGGACAAGCAGCCCAAGTGGCAGATCTTCACGACGCCTCTCTATGTGCTGACGAACAGCATCGACGGCGGCTATGAAGGACTCGATCGTCCGATGACGATGGGCAATACCGACGGATCGAAGCCACGTACACCATGGGCGGTGCCAGCACTGACCATTGTGATCGTGCTTTTGCTCCTGACCTGGCCTGCCATGACCACGGTGCGCTACATCAACCGGGTGCGCCCGCGCCAGACTATCTCGCGCGATGCCGCTGCCTGGCTGGCCATGCATTCGGTACTCAAGTCCGGCAAAGAAATCGGCTTCGGCTCGACGCACTACAGCCGCATGGACGAAGTGCTGAGGAAATACTTCAGCGTTGTCTATCCGGGCTTGCAGGGCATGACCATGACCGAAGTGGAAGCCCTGCCGGATCAGTCTCCGGCCAATCTCATCAAGAGCGCCTTCCGCAAGTTGGAAAGCGTTCTGGTCTATCAAAGAACGCTGTCTGCCGCCGAGCAAGCCCAGCTCCTTCGTGAGGTGGACCAGCTGATCGCGCGGCCCTACAGCATGTGACGGCGAATTCGTCGTCCAGGCATAAGGAGCCGAAAATGATCGCTAAAGTTCTAAATCAGACACTCTACCGTGTGAGAGCGGCAACGTTCTCACTGGCGGTCGTGGCCGGATTGCTGGCAACTGAACTCGTCATCGCCCCTGAGGCTGTGGCGCAGCAAGTGGGGCGGCAATCCCAGATCACGCTCGCTCAAGACCTGCCGGTCTATATGGCCGGAAAGGTGAAAAAGAAAGTTGCAGACAGCGATGATGAAAGCGCGCCCGCAAGGACTTTCATCATCGAGAAAACAAAGTGGATCAAAGAGTTGCCTGTCTTAAAGGCGCTCAGAGAGGTGATGCCCCAGATGTGGGAACCAATCCGCATCGCCTTCCTCTTGCTCTTCCTGGCTTTCTATGTCGGATTTCACTTCCGCAGGCAGATGCGCTACCGCCTCGAGTGCGAGCAAAATCGTCAACCCTCGGCTCATGAAGCCGAGTTCGGCATCGTCGATCCGGCGCGTGATGCCAACGGCAAGGAGGCTTCGCTATGATTCCTCTCAAGGATAATTTGCGCTATGCTTCGTTTGCCTGGGTGTCCGTGGCAATCTTTGCGCTCAATGTGCTGATGTACATCGGAGAAGCCACGCTCGACACGGGCGGGCAGCTTCAGACCACCATCTCCAGCTGGCTGCCGGTGCGCGATGTGCTCTCGACTGCACTGGTCAACGGTGACCCCTGGCTTCTGGGAAGAAGTGTTGCTGCTCTGTTTCTGGCCATGTTCTTGCATGGCAGTTACGGACACTTGTTCGGCAACATGTGCTTCTTCTTCGCCTTCTCGCCAGCTCTGGAAGCGAAGATGGGTCACGGCCGGTTCGCCATTTTCTACCTGGTATCGGGAGTGCTGGCATCGCTGACATTCGTCGTTACCGACACCGGAGGTGTCGGACATATTCTTGGGGCATCCGGCGCCATCGGCGGCGTGCTCGGAGCATATGTCATCTACTACCCGCGCGCCCGCGTGGACGGCTTGACCGGCACGTTTAATTTCATCACCACGCTCAGCGTCTTCTTTCTGGCTGAGTACGTGATCATGCAATGGATGTCCTTGTGGGCGCAATTGGGCGGTGTTGAAGAAGCAGCCGGCGTAGCCTTCTCTGCTCACATCGGCGGCATGACCACCGGCATGGCGGTCGCTGCCGTGATGCTCTTGAAGGACGTTGGACGCTTGCGCTTGAGGGACATGAGCTTCTACCTGGTCGGAGCCCTGGCTGCCGTCCTCGCTTTTGTCCAGCCGCTGGGAGGCGTATCGCCCTGGTTGTGGTATGCCGTTGCCTCTAGCGGTGTGCTCGTCATCTGGGTGAGCTTCTTTCAGAACACCTTTAGCGGCTGGTGGAAGCGGCTGTCCACGCCGATTGTCACCATGTTTGTCGCCTACCTGGGCGGCATCGCATTCGAGCGCGGTGTGGCTGCTTCGAAGCTTGCTCCGGGACTGCTCCAGAGCTTCAACGTCTACGGAGTTTGCGTGCTTATCATGGTGGCCACCGTTGTCATTGCTATCGCCGCCAGGCGTCTGCCGGTGATCACTGCGCAGCCGGTCACGATGCCGATTCCCGCAATCAAGGACAGGCTGCTTTCAGAAGTGGTCGCTGATCTCGTCATCGCCTTCTTCCGCTTCATCGCTCGTGGCCTTTCGCACGGACGTGCACTGCTCATGACTGTTCTCAGCTATCTGACCAAGATGCTGGGCCTGGTTCTGGGTGTGGGCGGCAGCGTGATTGCTTCTGGATATGCGCGTATCACGCCGGTTTCGCTCAAGGCGAGGCTGTCGTCAATCGGGAGCGGACTGCGCCGGGCCGCCGGCCGCCTTGGGGTCTGGACAGTCAAAACGGCTCGTCGTCTCAGGCTCGACTTCGCTCTCAGGCGTTTTCTTCTCACCTTATTGGCCGTGCGCAATCGGCTTGTGGTGACAAGCGCGTGATGGTCTTTTCCATGTCATGGAAAAGGTCCATGCGCCAGACAGAGCCAACAAATAATCAGCATAGGGTTCGTACGCGCACGTCGTGCGCGTACGAACTGACTGAGCAAAGGAGAGCGATATAAACTCTCCTTTCTTTTTTGCCTAGGTGTATGATATGCAATAGTATAAAGCTGCGAAGAAGAAATGGCTGAGAATTCCATGCGAAATCGCACGGTTTCCTCAGCCACTTCCCGAGTTTAATTACAGACGTCCGGCTTTTCGGCCCAGTCTGTATGATCCGATCTTCAGGTTCAGCCCCGACTGTTCGCGGCTCATTCGCTTGAAGCGATTGGAGTCAGGAGTCAGGCTGGCGATTACCGATCCGACGATGGCAGCAGCCACCATGAGAAGGGCTGGGACATAGAGAGCGTCCTGCCAGAAGTGGAAGCTGATGATAATGCCGGGAATCAGTCCGGGCAGGATTGACCCCTCGATGCCGCGGCGATTGCCTGAGCCCAAGAAGAATCCGACGCCGACCGAGAAGGCGGCAAGAAAGACATACAGTAGGAAATCCATTGGAAAACTCCGAGTAGTCGCCGCTTAGGTGTTGCGGTTGACCGAAGAATTGAGCGCGTTCATGGTACCGAGACCGGCCAGGATGGCCAGGAATCCGACCCAACCGGCATCAGCGACGCCCTGGTTGGTGAACCAGATGAAGGCAGCGGTGGCCGCGATGATCGCACCGGAGATGGTGGCAAGCGTGCCGTTGCGGATCGAGTCGAGCAGATTCAGAGCGCCGATGAAGGCGAAAAAGAGAATCCAGCCCGAACCGACTGCCGGAGCCAGATGAGCCCAGGCAACCAGAGCACCGACGCTGAGCGCGGTGCCGAGAATAGTGAGCAGTGTTCCACGATTCATGGGAACCTCCTTGAATGCGCAACTAAGGCGCAGTTGGTTTTTTCCTGCTGCAGAAAAAGGTGAAAAAACCGCAGGGACCCGCCTTAGGCGACGGGTTTGTCCTGCGGCTTTCTCGGTTTTAGCCGACGACGAGCGCTTCGATGAAGCACACGCCGGCGAGCTTCGCGGCGATGACGCGGTGGCGGCCATCTTCGATGTTGTAGCCGCCGCCGGCGCGGGGACGCAGAACGCAGCGGACCATTTCACGACCGTCTTCGAAGTCGACGCGCATCTGCTCGATCTGACCGCCATCGCGATCGAGGAGCTTCTGCACGGTGGATTCGCAGATGAACACCTCATCGAGGTGGACGTAGATGGTGCCGCTGCTGCTGTCTTCGCGGTCGTCGCGATACTTGCTGTGACGATAGGACTTGCCCATGATGCCTCCTTTGGTAGGAGGCACCGGCGCAGTTTGGTTTCTGAAGGGTTCTGTTCGCACACAGATTTAGGGACAGGCATCACAAGACGCCGCCCATAGACAAAAGCATTTGCTGGATGCTAGTTGTCCTGTGCAAAAAACATTAGCGCGCGCCGGCGCCTCTACCTAGTTAGCTTCATGGAGTCCTCCTTTCGTGTGGCAATCATTTTCTAGCCCTCCGTTAATTTGCGGTTGGCAGACAGATTTGAGTGAGAGCGCCTTTGGGCAGCGCTCTCACTCGAGACGACTTACTTCTTGCCGCCGTTATTCTTCTTGTGCTCACGCTGAGCCTTCAGGTGCGTGTGCACACCGAAGAGCGTGATGGCCAGAAGGAACAGAGCGATCAGCCCGGCCTGGACAAGCACCGAGTTGGGGTCGATGAGCTGCAGGGGAGACGACTGCTGGCCTTTCGGCTTGGCAGGCGTCATCTGCTGATCCTTGACCGCCTTGATGCCCGCATCCAGCTGCACGTCGAGCGCAGCGCCACGCGGCTGAGCAACCTCGATGTCCGGGGCGATGCCCTTATTGGCGAGGTTGTAGCCCGACGGCGTCAGGTAGCTGAGGCTCGTGATCGACAGCCAGCCACCGGCACGGCTGCGACCGTTGACATAGCCAACGCCCTTGCCGTAAGTGGTCTGACCGACGATGACAGCGCGACCGTTGTCCTTGAGGGCACCGGTCAGAATCTCCGCGCAGCTGGCCGAGTTGCCGTCGGTAAGGACGGTCATCGGCGCAGTCTCCATGTTCTGGATAAACGCGAGTGCTTCCGGAGGCGCATCACCGAAGTCGTGAGCCCAGGCTTTGATGACGCTGAAACGCTCTTCGTGCAGCTCCAGACCATCGCGGGTCGTGGTGCTGACGATCACACCTTCCTTGAGGAAGATGCTGGCAATCTGCCGCGCAATGTCGAAGACACCGCCCGGGTTGCCGCGCAGGTCGAGGACGATGCCATTGAGGTGGCCGCCCGACTGCTTGTAGAGCTCTTGCAGCGTGCCGATCAAACCAGCCTCCATCTCGTCGCTCTCGAAAGAGGGCAGACGGACATAGGCGATATTGCCCGGCAAAAGCTTGCCCTGGAAATCGGGCTCGTCGGTCTTGGCCGACTTGAGCGTCAAGGTGACTTCCTGCTTGTCGATCAGGGCTACGATCTGCGCCTGGTCGCCTGCTTTCACCAGAGTCAATTGCTCGACCTGGACAGCAGTCAGACCGGCGAGGTCCTTACCGTTGATGGACTTGATGGTGTCGCCCTTACGCAGATCCGACTTCTGAGCCGGCGTGCCATACATCAGGTAATCGATGTAATAGCTGCCGTCCTGAT
>Ga0265313_10003918_pt1 | contig 11718 bp, 11 predicted proteins | sample 4123metaG_FD_203122 | JGI IMG/M metagenome (GOLD analysis project Ga0265313, IMG submission 203122) | Rhizosphere microbial communities from Carex aquatilis grown in University of Washington, Seatle, WA, United States - 4-1-23 metaG | ecosystem: Host-associated > Plants > Roots > Rhizosphere >...
AGCCAAGGTTTGTTCAAAACGGTGTCGTTCAAAGCCTCGACGTCATCGGCATTTGTTGACGGCCAGCGCGCCTTCCTTGAGCGTGACCTCGGCCTGGCGATCGACACGTTGACGGAGGTCTGTGGAGCCGAGCCGATGAATGCTTTGGCCTTCTACTTTCTGGCGCTGGCGCAGCGCGAGATTGGCGACTTGACGGCTGCGGAAACCACGTTGACCACTGCCGTTGAGCTGGAAGTCCGCAACCCGATTGCTCATTGGGGCAAACGCATGGAGCGAGTCCAGGGAGAGCGCCGCCTCTGGGTCGAAAAGAGCCGTCGTGCAGGATTGGCCAGCCATTAGCTGGCGATGGATGACGAAGTGAAGGAGCAGGAGCAGCTCGGACACTATTTCCGCCGCCATCAGGCCGACGTCGGTCGGCCTGAGCCGAGGATCACACTTCCGCTGCTGGGCGCGATGCGACGGCCTGGTGCAGTTTCGTAATCAGTTTGCCGGCGGACCTTCATCGTAGTCTTGGGAGGCTTGGGCGATTTGCCGCGGCGCCTGGGTTTGACTCCGCCCCCGCTTCAGCGACCGCCGGGTCGGAGTACTAGTCACGGCGCTTTCCACGTCTTGCCAAGGCTGCTGATGTGAGACACTCGGTTCACCGTACCCATCGCAGCACTGGCCGCAGGTGTCGGGGCAACGGAATCCTCTGAAGCGGAATCGGGACCCGCCGTCCTCTCCCTTGCAATCATCGTGCAAAATGGGAGTACAGCATGAGGAGCAGCCGGTGTTGCCGGCCAGAAGCAACATTGCGCACAGGGCCGACAGCGCGAATCTCATGGTACAGTTTCCTTCTGACTTAGGTTCCAACAGATCCTATCCTAGTGCCCGTCGAAACGTATCGGCCGAAACAACCGATACAATCCAGAAAATCCGCCGTTTCGCCCCATCCGGTGGTGCTTTCCACCATTATGCTGCTTGACTGGCCAAGCGTCGCTCCGTCGCTTGGGGAGGCGGTCAGTCGCTTAATCCCGCCCGCGGCGGGGCGCGACGACGCCAGGCGCCTTTATTCCTTCTTCACCGGAATGTTGATGATCAGTCCTGCAATGCGACGCACTTCCGGGCGCATGGGAGCTGGCGCGTGGCACTTGAGGCATGATGCGAAGAGTTGGATGGTGCCGGCACGGCGGTAGACGCCGTTCTCCACGCTCTCATACTCCTCTTTACCCGACGTGAGCTGCCTCGCCGCCTGCTTTTCGAAATCGTCCTTCGGTTCGTGTTCGACACTCATCGCTTGGGCATTGACGGCGAGCCAGCGGGTCTTGACGTCGGATCGGTTTGCGAGGTCGGAGAACACCTCATCCAGCACGCGCGACGGCACCGGCAATTTGCCGTCATCCCGAAAATAGCGACGGTGCATGGCCCGCAACGTGGATTCATACGTCTCATGCAGCAATCGCGCCTGCGAGCGGGCTTCGGCCACCGTCAAAAGAGCGTCTTCCTCCGCTCCGTCTTCCTTTGCCGCGGAACTCCGGTTCCCTGACGATTTGTCATCGCTCGTTGGGAGCTCGGCGAGCGATCCTCCGGCGAAAAGCGACAGCGCGCCAACCGTCGCTGCAAGTAGAACTCCCGGCACCATGAAACACCTGGATTGCCAGTTCGCTTTCGTAATCATAGTGGTCAACATTGTTTGAACTTCACCAAATTCCGGTCGTGTTGTGCCGAATCACGGGCCGGGCGCGGCGGTTGCTGCATTCATTAGCTCAGTTACGTGGCCCAGACCAACCGAGGAGGACTTCGCCGGCGGCGACGCCAGTTGCCCGGAGGACTCACTCGAACATTCGAACCCCGACCATTGTACCGTTTACACAAGAAGTTGTCGGCTGCTATGCTCAGCTCGGCAACGTCACCGATGTCCAATGCGATTGCTCTCGTGACAAATCCAATGATCATGCTCCGCAAGCTCCATGAGAACCATGCCGGACACCGGGTGGCGACGGTCGCAGGCCAAAGTCCAACTGGGAAATCCAGATGCCAGAGCATAGACCACCGCCACAAGGCTTGATCGATGTGCGGGATTGCGGGAATCGTGAATCTGACGGGGGAGCGTCCGCGGCCCGCTGGGGCACTGCAGCGGATGGCTGACGCACTGTTCCATCGCGGTCCCGATGAATTTGGGTTGCTCGAATTGCCGCGTCTGGGATTGGCCTCGCGGCGGCTGAGCATCGTGGGGCTGAGCGACGGACGACAGCCGATCTTCAACGAGGATGGTTCGATCGCCGTCGTACTCAATGGTGAACTGTTCGACTACCCGGAAATGCGTGCCGTCCTGGAAGGGCACGGCCACCGTTTCGCAACTCACTGCGATACCGAGTTGATCCCTCACCTGTGGGAAGAACAGGGCGACCGCCTCTTCGAATCGCTCAAGGGGCAGTTCGCCTTTGCCTTATGGGACGAACGACGCAGGCTGTTGACGCTGGCGCGGGACCGGTTCGGCATCTGTCCGTTGTATTGGACGCGGTGCCATGTGGATGATGAGGAGTGGCTGCTGTTTGCCTCGGAAATTAAAGCCCTGCTGGCATCCGGTATGGTCAGAGCCCGTGCGGATTTGCGGGGAATCGACAATGCATTCAATTTCTTTGCACTCCCAGCGCCGGTGACCTGCTTCCAGGGGATCGAACTCCTGCCTCCCGGGAATTTCCTGAGTGTTCAGATGACTCCGCCCGGCGATCGGGCGACGGTAAAACGAACAACCTACTGGCGTTTGGATTTTCCCGACCACGAGAACGAGGTCGCCACAAAACCAATTCGGCAAGTCGTTGATGAGTTCGAAGGAGTGCTGTTGCACGCCGTCGAGCGCAGACTGCGCGCGAATGTGCCAGTTGTCTCGTATCTGAGCGGCGGTGTGGATTCGAGCGTTGTCGTTGCCATGGCTTCAAAGCTGCTGGGACGCCCGATTCCGACCTTTACGATTCGGGTGACGGCAAGAGGGCTCGACGAGGCTGATCAGGCGGCGATCGTTGCCCGCCACATCGGAACTGAACCGGTCGTCGTGAATTTCGGCAGCAATGAAATTCTGGCGAATTATCCGCGTCTGATTTGGGCCGCCGAGGGGCCGGTTATCGATACGTCGTGTGCCGCATTGCTACTTCTCGCCGAAAGAGTACATGCCGCGGGATACAAAGTGGCACTGACCGGCGAAGGTTCTGACGAATGGCTGGCCGGCTACCCGTGGTTCAGGATCGACAAGCTGCTTGGGCTGCTCGATCGCTTCCCGGGGATACGTCTTGGCGACTTGATGCGACGCGCTTGGTTCCGATCCCTGGGCGGAAAGGTTGATTCATGGTCGCGGCTGCAGCGGTTTCGAAAAACGGCAGGTGGTCAAAACGCCTCACTGCTTCTGTATGGATTGATGGGGCTATCGCGCGATCGGTTCTACAGCCGGGATATGCTCGAATCATTGCAGGACTACAACCCCTATGAGGCCCTGGAGCCGGACCTCGCGCGAATCACACGTTGGTCGCCACTGCACAGGTCGCTTTTCTGGGGAGCCAAGATCCTGCTGGGAGGGATGCTTCTCAGTCACAAGGGAGACCGAGTCGCGATGCATTCCTCGGTCGAGACGCGATACCCGTTTCTAGACGAAGACGTTTTCGCCTTTCTCGCGAAGCTGGCCCCGCGATACAAGTTGCGAGGACTGACGGACAAGTATATCCTGCGGTTGCTGGCGGAGCGCTGGCTCCCGCATGCGATCGCCTGGCGCCCCAAGGCCATGTTTCGGGCTTCGCTGGATGCTTTCTTCGTTACAGGCGCGGAAAAAACGCCTTATGTCGCCCAGTTGCTCAGCGACGAATCGCTGCGGAAGACAGGTTATTTCGATCCACGGGCCGTCGCATTGTGGCGCAAGAGGATGCCGGCCATGGGCTCCCTGGGATACAAACGGTCCGGAATCGAATTCGGGCTCGTCACAGTTCTCGCCACCCAATTGTGGCATCATCAGTTCATCGACAGCTCACTGTCCGAATTGCCGGTGAATGCCGGTGAGTGCCGGTCGTGAATTGGTGCGTCGGGCACGGGTGCGACGTTGTCCGAGATGCGGTCGCGGGCATGCGTTCGGGGATACTGTTGTCAACCGCCGGACTGTGCTTCTGCAACCATTCCACTCCAGGGCAAGGCGACGCGCACATGGTCGAAGTCGATTTTCTTGCAGTGCGACCGCCCATCTGCGTATCGGTGTTACCTTGTCAAGGGCGTCACACGAGAAAGCCCAATCAACGAACTCACGTTGACCCACAAGCACCCGCTGGCCTAAGGTAACGGCTGTTTACGCCATCCACATACGTGCGGCCCGTCCATGCTTGTCCTTTTCGAAGATGAATCGGTCCCGCAACTCTACCCGATCACAATCGGCAAGCCGGCTTACACGATTGGTTGCGGCTCGTATCGCCTCTTGGATTTGGTCGGCGGTCTGGCTGGACCGGTGCATGCCGTGGTCCGCTCGCACCTAACAGCCTTTCGCCAGGCCGAACCTCCGCCCAAGCCAGGTGGCGAGGCGCCACGCGAGCCGGTGGTCTACGTCAATGCTCGGCTCGTCCCATCGGCAGCGGCAATCGACCAGATCAAAAAACTGCTGGCCGTCGGCCGTGCGGGCTTGCTCAATGCAAGCGGCGAGCACCGGCCGGAAAACCACCGCAAGCCAGCGGCCAACGGCGACGACGTGGCATTGGCCATTGTTCCTCGAGGCACCACGCTTCTTCCCGATACGGCCACGTTCCAGGATCTCGCCGCCTGGCTGGCGCAGCTTAAGCTTCCCCAGCTCGACTCGCCAAAATTGCCGCTGTTCGATTACCCGCACGACGTGGTCAGGCACCATTTGAAAATCCTGCCCCAAAACCTTGAGCATCGGCTTGCAAAGCACGACTATCGCGAGTTGCAACCAGGGGTATACGTCGCCGAAGGTGCGAGCCTTGGCGCGCACGTCGTGACCGACACCGAGCGCGGACCGATCGTGCTCGACCAGAAGGCTTCGATCGGGCCGTTTTGCTTCTTACGCGGACCGGCCTACATCGGCCGGCATTCACGAGTGATCGAACAGTCGGCGATCAAAGACGGCGTATGCCTTGGCCACACCACCAAGGTCGGCGGTGAGGTCGAAGGGTCGATCATCGAACCCTACACGAACAAGCAACACCACGGCTTTCTGGGCCATAGCTTCCTCGGTAGTTGGGTGAACCTTGGCGCTGGCACTTGCAACAGCGACCTGAAGAATACCTATGGCCCAGTGAACATGGAGTACCAGGGACGCAAAATCGCCACCGGCATGCAATTCGTCGGCGCCATCGTGGGCGATTATGCGAAGACGGCAATCAACACGGGAATTTTCACGGGCAAGACCGTCGGCGCGTGCAGCATGGTCTACGGCTTCGTGACCACGAACGTGCCCAGCTTCACGAATTACGCCCGATTGTTTGGGCAGGTGACCGAAGCGCCAGTCGAAGTGATGGTCGCCACCCAGGCCCGCATGTTCGCGCGCCGCCAGGTTGAGCAACGCCCCTGTGATATACAGCTTCTGCAAGCCATGTACGAGCTCACGCGGCATGAGCGGCAGCTTGCAGGAGAGCCGCTATCGCTATAGGTTACCGCCGCGCCGGTGAGCCGTTCTGGCCGTAGCCACCGGCCGAGGTCGCTGCCGGTTGGCCGTAGCGATTGCCCAGGGGCGCGTTGTCGCCGCCGGCGGGCGTCGCGTTGGTATCGGCGTCGTTGGGCGCATCGTAGCTCACGTTCTGAGTGTCACCGCCGGCGGGCGCGCCGCCGGTAAGGCTGGCACGGGTCGAAGCGCCGCTAGTATTCGATTGGTAATCCTTGGTCCCACCAGGACGCCAGCTCGACGAAGGGGAATTGGGATTACTACGGTACTGACCGGCGGGCGACTGATACGGTTTCACGCCACGCGGCTGGTAATCGGTACTGCCTGGTACATAGTCGGTTTTGCCGGGTGCATAGGCCGGGTCGGCCGGATTGACCGCGCCCGATGTACCTGCGTTTTCGCCAGCTTCGGAGGCAGGGGGATTGTATCTGTCAGCCGGGGCGGCATAACGGTCACCGCCCGGCGAGGAGTATTGGTCGTTTTGAGTTGGTGCGTATCGGTCGCCGGCCGGGCTGGTCTGGGAATCGTACCGCGAACCAGTATCGTATCCCGCACCGGCCGCTCCACCCGACGCCGGCGTGCCGTAGCGCGCATCGGCCGTGTATTGGGGGCTACCCTGACTTGCGCCAGCGTAGGGGTTACCGCCCGCGGCGCCTCCGGTTTGCGGCTGCTCATACGAACCATACGGGCCCTGTTGGGGCGTGCCCGTACCAGCATAGCCTTGGTTGGTAGCACCCGCGGCAGGCGATCCCTGGGGGTTGCTGTAATCGATGGTCGAGTAGCCGTTCGGATCCGTCGCACCGCCAGGAGGAGCGGTTTGGCCGGCGTAGCCTGCGTTCGGGTCATACGCCGGGGCCGCACCGTTGGCCTGTGACGAAGGAAGATTGGGATCGGTGTGAGCTGTGCCCTCGGCTGGCGGCGCCTTGGACCAGTTCGAATACGCTGGGGTCTTGTTGAAGGGCCAAATGCTAGGCCGGCTGCTGCCGGTTTGGCAACCGGTAGCACTCAAGAGAGACAGGGTCGCCACCATCCAAAGTCTTGGGGAAGCTCGCATCGCTCACGCGCCCTTCGAGATTTGCCTTCGGAGAATGGGGGCGACGGCGCGACACACTTGTCGCGAACACATTCCGTCCTCTTCCCTGAAGGCGGTTAGATCGGGAAACGGTCCGCACGGCAACTTGGCAAATCGCAGCCAGGCAGCCGAAGCAGGCCTTTGATGATAAAATCGGATGTGACGGGTGATTACTTAACCCAAACCGAAAAGTCAGCGCTGCCGCAACGCCAAGGGCGGTGCGGAAACGCAAAAACTCTTCGGTCGGATGATTGCGGGGCGGATTATAGGGCCCCGCTGGGCAGAGTCAACGGCAGTATTCGAACAGGGGGCGGGTTTCCGAAGTGCCATACAATCATGGAGTTATGCACATGGTACTTGGGATACCTACCCGAGATGGATTGGACTGTCATCAATGAGTGTTTCCCCGACTGAAGATCACTTCGTTCGACTCGCCAGGTTACTGGAGTTGGAAGGCCGTGCGGAGGCTGAACGGCTGCTCCGGCGCGGCCGGCGACTTTCGGCCTCGGAGTCCGAGCGGACCGGCAACACCTTGATCGACCTCGTCATCGCCGACGAAGACGCCGGCTTGGGTGGCCGATACCTCCTGCAGTTCGTCAAACGCCGCCGGTCGCCGCTCCCTTGGACCCGGCTTGGCGTTGGCAGTCCCGTTCTGCTCTCGCCCGAGGCGGCCGAAGCAAGCGGATGTACGCGGGGCGTGATCTGCGAGCGGAACGAACAATTCGTGCGTGTAGCCTTCGCCGAACTCCCCGATGACTTGGCCGAGCACGAAACCTGGCGCCTCGACTTGGCGCGCGACGAGATCGCCGGCCAACGCCAGCGGAACGCCCTGGAGCGCGCCCGCGTGGCGCGTGGCAGTCGTTTGGCGGAATTACGGCAGGTACTTTTGGGCGAACGTCCCCCGGCTTTTAGTCCGCTGCGCGATGAGGAACCACTCGACCGCGCACTAAACGAGGTGCAGCGCGAGGCGGTGCGCTTCGCACTTTCGGCCCGTGACGTGGCATTGATCCACGGCCCGCCCGGAACCGGGAAAACGACCACAGTCGTCGAACTGATCCGCCGCGCCGTCCGCCGCGGCCAGAAGGTACTGGCGTGCGCACCGAGCAACGTAGCGGTCGACAATATGTTAGAGCGGCTGCTGGCGGCGGATGAACGGGCGGTGCGACTGGGTCACCCGGCCCGCGTCTTGCCCGAATTGCGCGCACAAACGCTCGATCTCCTGGTCGAGGTGCACCGCGACGTACAGCTTGCCCGTAAGCTGGTCAAGCAGGCGTTGGCATTGTTCCGCAAGGCCGGCCGATACACGCGCGCCAAGCCCGAACCCGGCGCGAGACGGCAGACTCGCGAGGAAGCCCGCTCGCTGTTGGCCGACGCGCGGCGGCTTGAATGCCAGGCGGTCGCCCAGATCTTGGACACGGCCCACGTCGTCTGCGCGACTACCACCGGACTTGACGACGAGCTGCTTTCTGAGCGGCGCTTCGACCTGGTAGTAATCGACGAGGCCTGCCAGGCGACAGAGCCCAATTCGTGGATTCCGCTCTTAAGGGCCGATCGCGTGATCTTGGCCGGCGACCACTGCCAATTGCCTCCCACCGTGCTCAGCGGCGACGCCGCGGCGCAGGGATTTGGCGTGAGCCTATTCGAGCGAATGATGAAGCAATTCGGCGGAACAACATCGCGCCGACTCTCGGTACAGTACCGCATGCACGCGGCCATCATGGAATTCTCGTCCCGTGAGTTTTACGAAGCCGCGCTTGCTGCCGATCCGGCCGTCGCGGCACATCGACTCGTCGACCTGCCGGGCGTAACGGTTTGTCCTCTTACCGATAGGCCCATCGAATTCGTCGATACGGCCGGGGCGGGTTACGACGAAGAAACCGAGCCCGACGGCGAAAGCCGCTTCAATCCACAAGAGGCGGCGCTCGTCGTGCGGCGCGTCGAGGCGATCGTCGCCTGTGGCGTGTCGACCGAGGCGATCGCGGTGATCTCACCCTATTCGGCCCAGGTGCGCCTGTTGCGAGAACTCCTCCCACTGCCGGGGCTGGAGATCGACAGCGTCGATGGTTTTCAGGGGCGCGAGAAAGAAGCGATCGTGATCTCGTTGGTGCGTTCGAACGCCGCCGGCGAGATTGGTTTCTTGGGCGATGTTCGCAGGATGAACGTCGCTCTGACTCGTGCCCGCCGCAAGCTGATCGTGATCGGCGACAGCGCCACCCTTTCGTCCGACTCGTTTTATCGCCGGCTCCTCGACTATTTCGAGGAGCTGGGGGCGTACCGGACCGTCTGGGAAGAATCAATTTGATTTCTTGTGAACACACGGAATATCGGAACGAATGGCGATGTCGCTGGCCCATGCGGGGGGGTTCGACTGCCGCCGAAAATACTCCTTTTGGACTTTCTCGTGCAAATGTACGTGAAACGCGCAATAATGGAGCCATGATCTCAGCGCCAGGCAGATTGACTGCCGTCTATCGGAGATCGCAGCCGAGCGCGACCCTCATGACCCGAAAACAGCGAAGTCCCTACACACATCCCGGCAAGGGTCAATTTGAGATTGGAAATCTCCGCACACAGGCCACCTGGGAAGAAACCGGCGAACAGGAGCTCCCTTCCGTCGGCTTGCGCACGCGCCGACCCGCTGCGGAGGGTCGCAAGGTCAACGTCAAATGGCGAATCACGTTCGGCCAGGTTTCAGGGCACAAACGGGAAGCACTGAGGGACATCCTTCGCCAACGCGCCGCCGACGAACATTCGCAGTTCACGGTGGTTCTCAACGGCGTGAAACATGACTCACTGTATCTCGACGAATTGACGGTCGTCAGCAACGATCCGATCCCTCATGGATTCGTGTTCTCCAACGGCACTATTTCTGGTCCTGCTGCCGCTGGCCCTTCTGACTGACCCACAAGCCAATCCGGCGCCCCTCGCCATCGCAGCCGCCCCCAGAGCAATGACCACGTCGAGCAAAACCCTCGCATCGTTACCTTCGGCGAACTCTACGAGACGCTCTGCAACTTCGGCGTCGCCCGGCCCACTGTCGAGGCGGTGCAGTTTCATGACAGGATCAGTCAGGTCGGCAATCGCTCGGATCGCTTGAACTTGGACACCGAGTTCGGGGTCGTTCGCGGCAAGGTCGAACAGACATTCGACCACCGCCGGGCCACCCGCGTGGGCCAGGACCCAGTCGGCGACCACGAACAGCGAACCTGGTTGAGGGCCCAGCGCGACGGCGGAGAGGTACTCGACGAGCGGGTCACTGGCGAAGAGTGTGGCCTTGAAACCTTGCGGGACGACGAGCGGTGGAAAACGCGGCTCGATTGCCGGGCCAGTCGTTGCACGGGTCAGTGGCTGCTCCGCGGTGGCAGTGTTCGTTGCGAAGGCCAGGACCGCGGCCATCAGGATGCTGGGTCTGCGGTGCCGGCGAGGGAGGAGTTGGATCATGGAGCCTCCGACAGCGCCTCGATGAAGAACACGTCGATACCCTGGTGCGTCGATGCCTCGTCGACGTTGAAGCAATCTTCCGCTTCCACGGTTCGATACGCCTCTCGCGAGAGCTCGAAAACCTTCGCGACCGCCTCGGCCGTGACCGGTCGATTGACGCCGTCAACCAGCCCTTGCAGCCACAGCGGCCGGGGCGCCAGCGCCGCGGCGACGTCGCAGAGGTCACCGGCGGTGAGTGCGGCGGGCACGATGCCGTCGTGCGGCAGATAGCAGAACGGGCTTTGCAAAAGCGCCTGGTAGCCAGTCAATCCGCCGCGAGCGTAAACGGCGCGAACGTCTTCTTCGAACAATGCCCCGAAGAGCGCCAACGTCCCTCCGAGCGGCTCGGCAAGATCGGGGAACTGGTCGGCATCCTGCGGCAAAGCCAGGTCGCGATCGTTCGGGTTGACGGGAGCGAACGAATCGCCCCATAAGGCGATGCGCGTGGCGTCCAGCTCCTTGCGGCCGCGCACATAGCATACCACCGAGCGCAGATCGCGCAGGCGGCTCCCCATGAGTGTCTGGCCAAGCATCAGCTCGGTCGACGAGATGCCGGTGGCCGAACTGTTGCGGCCGCGCGCGTCGTCGGGCCTGGTCTCGCCCGTTCCGCGAAGGTCGGCCAGGCAGACTGCGACGCCCCCTTCGGCAAGTCCGGCGATCTCACGCCGACAATCGCGTAGGAACTCTTGTTTCCCCTGCTGCGCAAATGCGACGACTACGCCCGCTCGCGCGAAATCCTTTTTCGCGGGAAGCAACAAGAGACAGGGTACGACGATTCCAGGTTCGATCTCAAGTGCCAACCGTTCGATAGTCACGTCGCCGAGCGCGTGGGAGTCTTCGAGCGCGACAGTTTCCAGCGAGACTGTCGGCGTCCGTGGCTCAACATCGCCCAAGATGCCAGTCCATAACTGGCGTAACTCGTCTCGCCTCGCCTCCGGCGCCAGAGAGTCAATCGTGTGGCGAGTAGCGGCGGCACGTTCGGCGCCCAGTTTCGCCGCCAGAGCCCAGAGCGGCCGCGGCTGAAAAACCTCGGCTGCTTCGGAGGTAAGCGCCGCCAAATCCTCCGCGGTACGGCGCTCGGACGATTCCTGTTCCGGCGTCGCGATGCCGAACCAGCGACTCAGGGCGGCGTAGATTCCCTGGCGATGTTCCGTACCAATGTTGTTGCAGTGCGTGCTCTCCGGCGGCTTGCGGGAGACCGAGCCACGCCCGTTTACCCAACTCAATCGGTCGACGGCGCCATAGAATCCAAAAACCGTTTGAAGCCTGGCCCAAACCGGGTCGCGCTCACGGTCCCAGGCGAACTCGTGCGCGTAAATCAGCCCGCGCGGTGCCACGGTGCCGACGATGACCCACGGCAGAAAGCCCTCTCGCGCCGACAATCGCAGGTTGCGAGTCGATTCCCAACTTCCACCCCTTAGGGTTACCGGGATCGAGAGCTGATTTTTCGCGGTTGTCCGCGTGGCTCATCGCCGGTGTCGGCGTCGGCAACCCATTACCTTAGTTGATTTTCCATTTACGATGCTTGATCCATCGG
>Ga0265313_10003919_pt1 | contig 11716 bp, 6 predicted proteins | sample 4123metaG_FD_203122 | JGI IMG/M metagenome (GOLD analysis project Ga0265313, IMG submission 203122) | Rhizosphere microbial communities from Carex aquatilis grown in University of Washington, Seatle, WA, United States - 4-1-23 metaG | ecosystem: Host-associated > Plants > Roots > Rhizosphere >...
CGATCGCCTCGCAGGTGCCTGGTACCGATCCCAATAATTTCGGCGTGTTTCTGATGCCGCTCGACGACAATCAGATTCTCAACGTCAACCCCGGCGGCCCCACGATGTTCATCTACAAGAACTCGCCGCATGTCGCCGAGGCAAAGAAGTTCTTCGACTGGCTCACCCAGCCCGCCCAGCTGCAGTACTTCATCGACAATGCACCACAGGCCCTCACGCTGCCCTTCGCCGGGGTCAAGGGCAAGTTTACCCCCGCGCAGCAGGCGTTCATGGATACCTACAAGGACAAGCGCGGCACGGTGTACCAGATCGCTGTGAACTACATCAACTCGCAGTGGATGGAGATCGGCAAGGACATCACCGCCATGTTCACCGGTGCTGAATCGCCCGAGGACGTGCTCGATAGTGTCGATAAGCGCCGCGCTGAGTTCGCCAAGGCAGCCAAGGACCCCGCCTGGAACTAGGCCTCTTATCGGGCCAATACCAAATCAAACAGCCCCCGGCCTGCATCGGCAGGCCGGGTCCCGTCCTGAGTTGCTCGTCGAGACATGAACGCCATCAGTCGCCGCTATCCGCTGTACTTCGCGCTGCCCGCTCTGCTGCTCTACGTGACGTTCTTTATCGTCCCCTCCGTCACCGGACTGGGCTACGCGTTCACCGATTGGACCAGCTATTCCGACCAGGTGAACTTCATCGGCTGGAAGAATTTCCAGGAGATCTTTTCGCCTAAGGCGCGATACCTCGTCTATATCGGCAACACGCTGATCTTTACCGTCGGGACCATCATTCTCAAGACGGTGCTCGGCATCGGGCTAGCGGTGCTTCTCAACGAAGGCGTCAAGCGGTTCGTCAATTTCTACCGCGTCATCATCTATCTACCGGCCGTGCTCCCGACGCTTGTTGTCGCCCTTATCTTTCGCTCCATCCTGCATCCCGCCACGGGCATCCTCAACGGCGGACTGCGCGCGATCGGGCTCAACGCCTTCGCTCTACCGTGGCTGATCGATCCGCACATCGCCATCTACTCCGTCATCGGGGTCGATAGCTGGAAGGGCGTCGGCTACATCATGGTCATCCTGCTGGCGGGCCTGCAGACCATCCCCAAGGACTATTACGAAGCCGCTCATATCGACGGCGCCAATGCCTGGCAGCGATTCCGCTACGTGACGCTGCCCATGCTGAGGCCAGCGATAGTGGTCGTTTCGGTCCTCAATGCGCTCTACGCACTTCGCGTCTTCGACATCGTGTTCGCACTGACCAATGGCGGTCCCGGCTACGCGACGGAGACCATTGCCACCGATATCTTCAAATCGTTCTCGGAGGGGCAGTACGGCCTCGGCACTGCCGTATCGACGATCCTGTTCATCATCCTGCTCGTGGTCGGATATTTCGTCATCCGCCTGCTCGAACGCGGACAGGCAAGGGATTAGCCAATGACGGGGAAAACTAGGCTGAGGGCCAGCGGCGGGCACCTGATCGCGATCTTCGCCAGCCTCGTCATGTTCGTGCCCGTCTACTTGATCGCGGTCAACGCGCTCAAGTCAAAGGGCGAGGCCGCAGCGATGGGCGTTGAACTGCCCACCGATCTCAACTGGGACAACTTCCTGACAGTTATCGATCAGGGGAAGCTCACGACCAGCTTTCTCAACTCGATGATCTACGCGACCGGCTCGACCGTCGTCGCGACGTTCGTCGCGGCACTGGCCGCCTTTGTGCTGTCGCGAAACCGCACGAAGATGAACCGCTTCCTCTACTTCTTTCTGATCATGGGCATCGCGCTGCCCATAAACTTTTTCACCCTAACGACGATGATGCAGGTCTCGCATCTGATTAATACCAGGCAGGGCATGATCGCACTCTACGCGGCCATGCAGACGCCCTTCTCGGTGTTTCTCATCTATGGATTTATCGAAACGATCCCTCGGGAACTCGACGAGGCGGCAATCATCGATGGTTGCGGACCGCTGCAGCTTTTCTTTCGAGTCATCCTTCCGCTCCTCAAGCCTGTGCTCGTTACATCGGCACTGTTGAGCTTCCTCGGTGTCTGGAATGACTTCCTGCTGCCCCTCTATTACCTGAACAGCAGTTCCTACTGGCCGATGACGCTGGCCGTGTACAACTTCTTTGGACAATACCAGCAGAGCTGGAATCTCGTTTCAGCCGATATCGTACTGACCATTCTTCCCGTGCTGGTGATCTACCTGGCCGGACAGCGGTTCATTCTGGGCGGTCTCACCGGAGGGGCGGTGAAGGGCTGAATAGCGGCGCCGAAGGGTGCCTCAAGCCGAACGGTAAAACCTCTGACGCGGGCCAAACGATCAGGTCGGGCGCCCGACGACCTCAACGTTCCAAATACGAGTGCTCCATGACAGACTTATCCGAGTGGCCAATCAATTTTGAACGCAAGTTCCCATTCGGGACACTCAGGCTCTTTGCGCTCGGTGGCAGCGCCTTCCGCGTGCGATTTGAGGGCCAGGTTCTACCCGAGTTCCCGGTTCGACCGATCCTGGCGGCGGTCCCGCCTCACGAAGCGTTGGAGGTGACGGACCAAGGCGGGGTGGTGCGCCTCCAGTTGCCCTCGATTGGATGCGAAGTCGATGCGAACGGCCGTCTCAGCTTTTTCGATCGGCACGGGCAGCTCCTCATTTCGGAGGCCGAGGACGGCCGGCGGTTGACGGAAAGCCGGCTGGGGCGCGACAGCGTTTACGTCGCCCAGCAGAGCTTTGTATCCCTCCCTAACGAACGGCTCTATGGCACAGGATGTTTCCAGGACGGCGCCCTCGACATCCGCGGGCTTCCCCGGCGCTTGACGCAGGTCAACAGCCAGATCAGCCTGCCGTTCGTCCTGTCTAGTCGAGGGTATGGTCTGCTCTGGCACAACCGAGGCTTGAGCGAGATTAACCCGCCGGAGCAGTTCGTCAGTTTGGTGCAGCAGTCGAGTGGCGAGGCGCAGCTCGAAAACGTCACCACTACCTCGGGCAATGCAGAAGTCGTTCGCCGGCTGGCCACCTTTGCTGGGGAAATTCAAGTCGACACCGGGGGCCGTCAAGCCTTCCTGCTCGACATCGGTCGCAAGATGGGGTCGCGCTATCGCGTCGACATAGACGGCGTGACCTGCGTCGACTTCACCAATCTGTGGTTGCCGCCCACCATGAGCTTTTTTGCGGAGCTTGCACCGGGCAGGCACCAGGTCGTCGTGGAGGCTAACGACACCGATGCTCCGGGCCTCTACTACGGGCCGGTTGGCGACACGACGGTCTGGCGGTCGCCGGTAGCCGACGCCATCGACTACATCGTCATCGCAGGGCCCGAGGCTGACGCGATCATGCGCGTCTATCGCGACCTGCTCGGCGCAACGCCGATACTTCCGGTGTGGGCCTACGGATATGTGCATTGTCGAGAGCGTTTTCACTCAAGCAAGGAGATCATAGACACGCTTGATGAGTTCCGACGGCGCAAGCTACCCGTCGACGTCATGGTCCAGGACTGGCAGTACTGGGGTAAGTACGGCTGGAACGCGATGCGTTTCGACGAAAACCATTACCCCGATCCCGCCCTGCTGGTTCGCGAGGTGCATGCCCGCAACGCACGGTTCATGTTGTCGGTATGGTCTCGCGTCGGCCGGGAGACCGAGCTAGGTCGGGAAATCGCCCGGCGGGGCTACTACATCCCCGATACGGAGTGGGTCGATTTCTTCAACCAGGAGGCCGTCGACTTCTACTGCCGTACTCAGGACGACGACCTAGGCAAGTATGGGATCGACGCATGGTGGCAGGACGCTACGGAGCCCGAAAATGACGACCTCGCGGGTCGAGTGACTGCCGCCGGATATGGCGACTACGAGCGGCTCACATATCCCCTGCAGGTGTCGCGGGCCGTCTACGAGTCACGCCGGCGCGCCGAACCTGATCTTCGTCCAGCAATCCTCACGCGCTGTGCGTTCCTGGGCGAGCATCGGTATGGCGCAGTGACATGGTCGGGCGATGTTGGCAACGACTGGGAAACGTTGCGACGGCAAATTCCAGCGGGGCTGAACATGGCCGCTGCGGGCTACCCGTATTGGACAGTCGACGCCGGCGGGTTCTTCCGGCCCGGCCCGGGTCAGTTCACTGACCCGGGGTATCGGGAGCGCTTCATGCGCTGGTTCCAGTACGCTACCTTCCTGCCAATGCAGCGCGTCCATGGCTATCAGACCGACACGGAGTTCTGGCGCTATGGCGAGGGGGTCGAGACCGTTGCGCGGCAATATCTCGAGCTCAGATATCGCATGCTTCCCTACATCTACAGCATGGCCAATGAGACCAGTCGCACCGGTGTGCCCTTGATGCGGCCGTTCGTGTTTGACTTCCCCGAGGACAGTGAGGCACTCGACCAAATCCACTCGTATATGTTCGGCCGCACGCTTCACGTCGCCCCGGTGACCGAGCCGGGTGCCGCAAGCTGGCCTGTCTATCTACCGCGCAGCGAAGGCGGTTGGTTCGATCTATGGACGGGCGAGCATCGCGAAGGCGGCCGGTCCTATGATGTACCGGTGACGCTGAATGAGTTGCCGCTCCATGCACGTGCCGGAAGTATCTTGCCGCTCGGTCCCGTCTTGCAGTCGACGGCAGACATGACCAACGACCAGATAGATTTGTACGTCGTTCCGGGCCGCGACGCCGTATTCGATCTTTACCAAGATCAAGGCCTCGACAACGGATATGAGACCGGCAGCCATGCGATCACTCGGATTTCATGGCTGGAAGCTCAGGGCGAACTTCATTTCGCACCGAGAGAGGGTGCGTACCCCGGAATGCCTCGAGCATGCCGATTTACTGTTCGCAAAGTCGGCTATGGTGTTGCGCCGTTCACCGCCGCCCGCGGATACGCGGTTGAATACACAGGCCAGGCGCTTGTTGCTGCGCTGGGCGGGTAGCGATCTAGTGCGGTCGGGGGTAGTGGCCAACAACGGCTATCGGGCCGGAGGGTGGCGGATCCCGGCTGCGCACCGGGCTTGTCTGATTCCCCTGCGTCGGCGGAACCGCGGCCTGTGAGGTTGTGGTGGGATCGCTTGCGGGTGGCTGGGAGGGCTGCTGGATCATCCAGACGACCTGCAAGACAAGCCACAGCGCCATCATGAATATGATCAGTCTGTTTCGGGGTGAGTGAAAATCGAAAGGGATTGCACCAAGCCAGCCACTGCGGGGGGTGACGGTCATCCGCCACGTTGTCTACAGATGCAGACGGTGTCTTGCCTGAGAGGGCTATGTCAGAAGAATCGACGATCAAGCAGCCCGAGCGCCCTAAGCTCCTCGAGATCATGGGGCCTGGGTTAATTACGGGCGCCTCGGACGACGATCCGAGCGGCATCGCCACCTATTCGCAGGTGGGCGCGCAGTTTGGTTACGGTCTGGGATGGACCCTGGTCTTTAGCTATCCGCTGATGGCGGCCATCCAGGAGATCAGTGCACGGATCGGACGCGTCACCGGCCGCGGCATCGCCGGGAACCTTCGCCAATATTATCCCATCTGGCTATTGCGCGGGATCGTGGCGCTCCTCCTGCTCGCCAATGTCATCAACATCGGAGCCGACCTCGGGGCGATGGGCGCGGCGCTCAAACTCCTAATTGGCGGTCCGAGCTTTCTATATGTCGTCGCCTTTGCGGCGGTATCGATCGGGCTCGAGGTATTCGTTCGCTATTCGCGCTACGTTTCCGTTCTCAAATACCTGACGCTGTCGCTCCTCGCTTATGTGGCGACCGTCTTTGCGGTCGGCACGCCGTGGCTCGAGGTCTTGAGGTCGATCGTCCTTCCCCCTCTCTCATTCGACAAAGGCTACATCCTGGCGGTCGTCGCAGTGCTGGGGACGACGATTAGCCCATATCTCTTCTTCTGGCAGGCCGAGGAGGAAGTCGAAGAAGAGCAGGAGAAGCCTGAGAAGTCTCCATTGAAAGAAGCACCGTCGCAGGCTCCCGCAGAGTTCGAAAGGATCAGGATCGATACCTATATCGGCATGGCGGTCTCGAACCTCGTGGCACTTTTCATCGTCATCACCACTGCTGCGACGCTGCACGCCCACGGCCAAACCGACATTGAGACGTCACAGCAGGCTGCAGAGGCATTGCGGCCGATCGCCGGTCCGTTTGCTTTCGCTATCTTCGCATTGGGGATCATCGGCACCGGCTTGCTCGCGCTCCCAGTTCTCGCAGGCTCGGCGGCCTATGCGCTGGGCGAGGCGATGCGTTGGCCTGTCGGACTGGCGCAGAAGGCCGGGCGAGCGCGGGCTTTTACGGCACCATTGCCGCCGCCACGGTTATCGGCGCTCTCCTAAACTTCACGCCACTCGATCCCATCAAGGCTCTGTTCTGGAGTGCGGTTATCAATGGCATTGTCGCGGTCCCTGTAATGATCGCAATGATGGTGATGACGCAACGCAAGGACATCATGGGCGCGTTCACTATTCCTTCTGTGTTGCGTATTCTTGGCTGGATCGCCGCAGCGGTCATGGCCCTGACGGTCGTCGCTTTGGGAGTTGCTGCCGTTGTCTGAGGGAAAGGCCACGACCGAGCCAACCTACGAAGCGCGGTCTGGCTCTCGTGGTGTTCGGAGCGACCGGCGACCTCGCCCACAAGATGATCTTTCCCTCGCTCTACCGGATGGTTGCCCGCGGCCATTTGAGCGAACCGGTGATCGGGGTCGCGCTTGACAATTGGGACGTCGAGAAGCTCGCTCAACGAGCGCACGATGGCATCGCGGCGCAAGTCGGCGCGGTGGACGAGGCGGTGTTTGCAAGATTGAAGGCGCAGCTGCGTTACGTCTCTGGTGATTACAAATCGCCGTCGACATTTGAGGCGTTGAAACGGGCGCTGGGCGACGCCCTTCATCCGCTCTACTACCTGGCAATCCCACCGTCATTGTTCGGCACGAGAAGCGTCGTTGGAAAAGCGCGACCTCAAGCGCTGGGGCAAGTTCGTGTTCGACGCGACGGAGCGTCTGAGAGCCGCCCTCGAGCCCGATGACGTGGTGATCGGCGGCGGCAACGCTACACGATTGACCGACTTGCCTTCAGGTGCTCGACGAGGGGGCAACGAGAATGCCTTCAAGGGCGGCTTCTGCTGTGGACCGATCCAGCCCTAAGGCTGTAGGTCGACGGGTGTTCGGCAGACAGGCATGGCCGGGCTAGTCATCCCCGTAGCTCACCTGGCGCTGACTGAGATCACGACGGCTCAGCGAGCGTGGAGCTTTTGCACCGACGATGAACCGCAAGCATTGGAGCTAAGTCGATCGCGACTTAACTTCACCACGATGGTGCCGGGAAAGCGTACGGCCTCGATCACATCGCGCCTACAGGTGATAAGCTCACCAAGCAATGGATTTCACGCCTCTGAGGCCAATGCAGCCAGTGCGCTCGCCAAGCGTTACAGGGTGATCCGCTTGTGCCTATTGGTGCGGCGGACCAGGAGCCGAAGGTCATGGACCAGCGTCACGGTGTCCTAGCGTTGATCCTCATCAGCGCAGGTGTGCTCGTTTTCTACCCAGCCGGTGCGGCGCTTGCGCAAGGGGTTCGGGGCGGCGGCTCGGCGCCGGCCCAGTCCGCGCCGTCGGGACCGGTCCAGGTAGGCGTCATGACGCTCCAGCACCAATCGGTGCCGGTGACCGTCGAGCTCCCCGGCCGGGTGAGCGCTTCGCAGAGTGCCGACGTGCGGCCCCAGGTCGGCGGCGTCATCAAGAGTATCGATTTCAAGGCCGGCCAGCAGGTCCAACAGGGCGACGTGCTCTATGAGATCGACAGCGCCACTTATGACGCGCAGGTGGCCGTAGCCCAGGCCGCGGTGCAGAAGGCGCAGGCGGCAGAGACGAACGCCCAGACCAAGCTCACCCGCTCGACCCAGCTCGCGCAGACCAACAACCTATCGCAAAGCGACCTGCAGGACGCTCAGCTAGCCGAGACCCAAGCGCAAGCTGACGTGGCAAGCGCCAATGCCAGCCTGGACGCGGCCAAGATCAGTGCCAGCCTGACAAAGGTGGCGGCGCCGATCTCAGGTCTGATCAGCGATACGGCGGTGACGACGGGTGCGCTGGTAACGGCGGCCCAGGTCACTGCACTGGCCACTATTCGCCAGCTCGATCCAAGCTATGTCGATCTGGTCGAGACCAGCGCAAACCTGCTCAAGCTCCGCGCGCAACTTGAGAGCGGCACGGTAAAGGGCAATGGCCGCACGCCCGGCTCAACAAGCGTACACCTGACCCTCGAAGACGGTACAGCCTATGATCAATCTGGCACGCTGACCGTTGCCGACTTCGTCGTCAGCCAGTCGACCGGCACCTTCACGATCCGCGCGAGCTTTCCCAATCCGAGACGGCTGCTGCTGCCGGGCATGTTCGTCCGTGCTACGGTCGACCTTGGCACTGAACCCAACGGCTTTCTCGTGCCGCAGCGAGCGGTCACCTTCGACGCCTCCGGCGAAGCGACGGCCTTCTTTGTCGAAAACGGCAAGGCGGTGAGCCACGTGCTGACGACCGCGGGGACGAGCGGTAATAACTGGGTGGTCACGGCTGGGGTGGCCGACGGCGCCCAACTGGTAGTCGATGGCCTGCAAAAGATCAGCAATGGCTCCGCCGTCGCCCCTGTGCCGGTGGCTCTTAACGATCAGGGCGTAGCCGTCGACACGAACGGCAGTGCTTCCTCCTCCGCTGTGCCGAACGGTGGACCGCCCGCGGCCGCTCCTGCCAATGGCGCCGCAAGTAGCCGACAGTCCTCCGCCGTCGCTCCGACCTCGACCGCGAGCGCAGCTCCTTCGAGTCCACCCGTCTCTCCGGCTCCCGCGAGCGGAGTCTCGGGGTCAGCAGTCGAAGCGCCGGCCGCTGGTGCGTCCACTCCATGACCGATACCGCGCACGCCGCTCCTCTGCCGCGCCGCGGCTCGCTCGCAAGCTTCTTTATTGCCCGGCCGATCTTTGCGGTGGTCCTCGCAATTGTGGCCGTGCTGGCCGGCGTGATTGGGATCGTCTCGCTGTCGATTACGCAGTATCCCGAGATCGCGCCCACCACCGTCCGCGTCAGCGCCAGCGATCCGGGGGCAAGCGCCGACGCCGTCGAGAATTCTGTGACGACGATCATCGAGAACGCCATGACCGGGCTCGAGGGCCTGCTCTATATGGAATCCAGTTCTTCGACCGGCTCGGCCAGCGTCACGCTGACATTCTCCAACGCGGTCAGCGGCGACACCGCTGAGGTGCAGGTGCAGAATAAGCTCGCGAGCGTTGAACGGCGGCTCCCCACGAGCGTGCAGAACGCCGGCCTCAGCGTCAACCGCTCGACCTCGAGCATTCTGATGATCGGCAACATCGTTTCGGGCGACGACAAGTACTCGACCGACCAGCTCTCCGACATCATGACCAACGATATCCAGCCGATCGTCGAGCGGATCGACGGCGTCGGCGGCATCCAGGCGTTCGGCTCGGGCTATGCCATGCGCATCTGGCTCGATCCGCTGTCGCTGGAAAAGTACCAACTGACGCCGAACGATGTCGTCACTGCGATCCAGCAGCAGAACGTCCAGGTCTCGGTCGGCTCGATCGGCTCATCCCCCGTCGTCGCCGGCCAGCAGCTGCGCGCCGTCGTTATCGCGCAGAGCCAGCTCACCACGGTCGACCAGTTCAAGTCGATCATTCTCAAGTCCGATCCGACCGGCTCGACCGTCCGCCTCGATGACGTGGCGCGCGTCGAAATCGGCCTCAGCTCTTATGGGTCGAGCTCCACTTACAACGGTCACTCGGCAGCCGGCTTCGGCGTGCAACTGGCGAGCGGCGCGAATGCAATCACTGTCGCGAACGCAGTCCATGCGGCACTGGACCGCCTCAAGAATACGCTGCCGGAAGGCGTCACCATCGCCTATTCCTACGAGACGACCCCGTTCGTCGAACAATCGATCGAAAAGGTTGTCGAGACCCTCGTCGAAGCCATCGTCCTGGTCTTCGTCGTCCTGCTGCTCTTTCTCCAGAACTTCCGCGCCACGCTCATTCCGATGATCGCGATCCCGGTCGTGCTGATGGGCACGTTCGGCATTCTCGCTGCGCTCGGCTTCACCATCAACATGCTGACCATGTTCGCAATGGTGCTGGCGATAGGCCTTCTCGTCGACGATGCCATCGTCGTCGTCGAGAACGTTTCGCGGATTATGACTGAAGAAGGCCTATCGCCGCGCGAAGCGACCGAGAAGTCGATGCAGCAGATCACCGGCGCCCTTATCGGGATCGCACTGGTCCTGACCGCCGTGTTCATCCCGATGGCGTTCTTCGGGGGCTCGGTCGGTGTGATCTACCGACAGTTCTCGGTTACCATCGTCTCGGCCATGAGCCTATCGGTGCTCGTTGCCATCATCCTCACGCCGGCGCTGTGCGCGGTTCTGCTGAAGCCGCAGAAGCCGGGCCGGCGCAACTGGCTCGGCTGGTTCGATCGCGGCGTCAGTAGCGGCACATCCGTCTATGTCGGCGCGGTCGGCCTGCTCATCGTGCGGCCGCTGCGGGTCGTGATCGTCTTCCTGGTCCTCGGGGGTGCGGCGTATTTTCTCTACACCACGCTCGCCAGTTCCTTCGTGCCACAGGAGGACCAGGGCGTACTTACGACACAGATCTCCCTGCCGGTCGGAGCCAACGCGGCCCGCACCGAGGCCGTCGTCAAGGTGGTCGAAGCCTACTTTCTCAATCAGGAGAAGGCCGATGTCGACAGCGTCTTCACCACCGTCGGCTTTGGCTATGGCGGCGGCGGCGAGAACAACGCCATGGCCTTCGTGCGGCTCAAGGACTTTTCGCAGCGGCCCTCCAAGCAACAGTCCGCGAGCGCTATTGCGGCCCGTGCTTCGGCCTATTTTCAGCGCATCCGCGATGCGCAAGTTTATACGCTCGCGCCGCCGGCCATCCAGGGCCTCGGGCAGACCAGCGGCTTCTCCATGTATTTGGAGGACACCGGCAACCAGGGCCGCGATGCGCTGAACGATGCCAGCAACAAGCTGGCGCAACTGGCCAATCAGAGCGGCAAGGTCACCAACGTCCGCGGCAACGCGGGCACGGCGCAGAGCCAGCTGCAGGTCGACATCGACCAGGAGAAAGCCGGCGCACTGGGCGTCAGCCTCACCGACGCCAACGCGATCCTCGGCATCGCGTTCGGCGGTACCGACGTCAACGACTTCGACTACAACGGCCAGATCCGCCCGGTGTATGTGCAGGGCGACGCGCCCTATCGCATGCAGCCGGACGATATCGAGCGCTGGTATGCGCGAAACAGTTCGGCCGAGATGGTGCCGTTTTCGGCCTTCGCGACCACGCGATGGACCGAGGGGGCGCCATCGCTGGCCCGCTTCAACGGCTCGCCCGCCATCGCCCTCCAGGGCGACGCCGCCGACGGGGCCAGCTCGGGCGATGCGATGGACGCCATGGAGAGTCTCGTCGCGCAGCTGCAGGGAGGCTATTCGGCCGCCTGGTCCGGGCTCTCCTATGAGGAACGGCTGTCGGGATCGCAGGCGACCCTCCTCTATGCGATTTCTATTCTCGTGGTTTTTCTCTGTCTAGCGGCCCTCTACGAAAGCTGGTCGATCCCGTTCGCCGTGCTGCTTTCGGTGCCCGTCGGTGTCTTCGGCGCCCTGCTCGCCGCCAAGCTTCTGGGGCAGTCCGACGATGTCTATTTCAAGGTTGGGCTATTGACCACCATCGGCCTCGCCGCCAAGAACGCCATTCTC
>Ga0265313_10003920_pt1 | contig 11716 bp, 14 predicted proteins | sample 4123metaG_FD_203122 | JGI IMG/M metagenome (GOLD analysis project Ga0265313, IMG submission 203122) | Rhizosphere microbial communities from Carex aquatilis grown in University of Washington, Seatle, WA, United States - 4-1-23 metaG | ecosystem: Host-associated > Plants > Roots > Rhizosphere >...
TGATCTTGACCGATGCAGCCAAAATCCAGGCAGATGACACGGAAAGAGAAAACCGCAAAAGGGCCAGAGCCGGACAAAAAGCAGTTAAGCCGCTTTTTACTCTGGCGGACGCAGAACAGGTGTTCAAGCGGTTCTCCTCGATGCCATACAATACATGGGCTGATATCGCTAATGATACCAAGATTGAATTAGTGGAAGCAGGCCATATCTTGGGTTCTTCCAGTGTGATCATGGTGGCAAATCAAAACGGCGGACGACGGCGGCTGGTTTTTTCCGGCGATCTGGGTCAATGGAATGTGCCTATCAATCGCGATCCCGCTTTGATGGATAGATCTGACGCCGTCTTCATGGAATGCACATATGGTGGCCGCGTGCATCCGGAATATGACGAAACAATCAAAGAGTTGACTCACTTAATTCAAGAGGCGGTCAGCAAAAAGGGCAAAATTCTGGTGCCTACATTTGCAGTAGGCCGGACCCAGCAACTCCTCTTCCATCTGTCCGAAATGTTTAGAAGAGGTGAAATTCCGCGAATTCCAGTCTATCTGGATAGCCCTATGGCGCTGGCCGCCACGCAAATCTATTCAAATCACACGGATCTGCTGGACCCGGAGGTTCGCGAATTCTTTTCCGGCGACAATATGCGCGGATTCCTTCCCAATTTGAGAATCTGCACCACTGCCCTTGAATCTCAAGCTCTCAATGACGTGGAAGGTCCTTGCCTGATCATGGCGGGAGCGGGTATGTGCGATGCCGGGCGCATTTTGCACCACTTGCGGCACAATTTGAGTCTCACCAATACGCTGCTTCTAATTGTCGGATATCAGGCGAAAGAATCGCTGGGCAGGAGACTTCTGGATGGTGCCAATCCCGTAAAAATCATGGGAGAAACGATTTACGTCAGGGCGAAAATAGTTTCTGTGGAAGGATTCAGCGCGCATGCCGACAAGAATGATCTATTGCGCTGGATTGAGCCACTGGCCACGCACAACTCGCGAGTGATTCTCACGCATGGAGAAGCACATCAGCTCAGTGAGATGCGCCATGAACTCCAGGAGAAGTATGGCTTGTCCGCCCAGATTCCTTCAATCGGCGACAAAATAGAGATTTGAAAAAATCAGTACCAGGAATACATTGAGCATTGTTGCTCGATTTCGGTTTTGAAATCCGGGTGAGCGATGGATATTAAAGCTCTTGCCCGTTCTTTCAGGGTTTTCCCGTTCAGTTGAGCAATGCCAAATTCAGTCACTACATAATGCACGTCTGCCCGCGAGGTGACAACACCTGCCCCTGGTGTGAGCATGGCGCTGATGCGCGAGACTGTTCCGCCCTTGGCGGTCGAAGGCAGGGCGATAATTGCTTTGCCCTGTTTGGCATGGGAGGCACCGCGAATGAAGTCTACCTGTCCGCCGAAGCCGCTGTATAACAAATTGCCGATTGTGTCCGCCGCTACCTGCCCTGAAATGTCGACTTGCAGAGCAGAATTGATGGCCGTCATCTTGTAATTTTGCGATATTACAAAAGGATCGTTTACATAATCACTGGTCTGAAACTCAACCAGCGGATTGTTGTCGACGAAATCATAAAGACGTTTCGTTCCCATCACAAAGGTGACCACGACCTTTCCGGGAAGCACTGTTTTAGCGTCATTCGTAATGACGCCTGCCTCAATTAGATCGACGATTCCGTCGGAGAGCATCTCGCTGTGCACTCCTAAATTTCTCTTGTCCAGCAAATTTTGCAGGACTGCATTCGGTATTGCGCCAATGCCTAATTGCAATGTGGCGCCGTCTTCTACCAGAGAGGCCACATTTGCTCCAATGGCCTTCTCTATGCTGGTTGGTTTGGCTGGTATCAGCTCTGGAAGCGGGTGATCCGTCTCAACGATATGATCGATCCGGCTAACGTGCACGAAGGCCCGGCCAAGGGTGCGGGGCATTTGCTTGTTGACTTCAGCGATCACTAGACGCGCTTTTTTGCGGGCGGCAATGGAGCAGTCAACCGACACTCCATAGCTGCAAAATCCATGTGAATCAGGCGGTGAAACCTGAAGAAGACAGACATCAATGCCAATTTCTCCAGACGAGATCAGATTTGGTATCTCGCTCAGAAAAACCGGTATGTAGTTGGCGCGCCCGGCATTGACTGCTTCTCTGACATTGGCGCCGATGAAAAATGAATTGACCTGAAATGACTGCGCATATTCTTTCAGTGCATAATCAGCTTTTCCCAGAGTCATTAACTGATAAACCTTTACTTCATTGAGTTCGCCGGCTCTCTTGACCATGGCATCGAGCAAGAAATGCGGTGCGGCCGCATTCGAGTGCACATAGACACTGTCATGAGATTTGATATGACTGACCGCCTGCTCGACTGACGTGACCTTTTTCGTGTAGTCATTCAGCCAGGACTGACGGTCTTTGGTTTCAGGCAGCACTGAATTATTCTCCTTTTTTCGATCGCGAGTTTACGCTCACCATGTGGGTCGCGCAAGTGTTGCAGGGATCATAGGCTCTCACCAATGTCTCGAGGTGCGGCATCACTTCCGCCTTAGATTTGCTGTTGGCCACTACTTCTCTGATGTCCAATTCGATTCGAGCGGTATTCTGCGCTGACGGAGTGATCATGTCGGCTTTGACAATCGTCTTGTTTTCGTCCAATTGATAATGGTGATAGAGGGTTCCGCGCGGGCATTCAACCGCACCGGTTCCTTTTCCGGCCGCTGTCTTAAGATCTTTGGGAAAGCAGGTGTCTTTCTTTTCAATAGAGACGATATCGTCAATCAATGCGGCAGCCCTTTGAATTGCCTGCACTACTTCTATCGATTGGGCGGCATTGTTCCAGATTGTATTGTGGTCGCCTTTGGCCAGGGGAGAGTCTTTATAAATGTTAGCGGCTTCTCCATTCAGCCTATCTGAAAAGAGAGCCAACCTGGCCATAGAACCGACCATGATCGGTTTGCCGTCCACAGTGGATTTTTTTGCATGGCTGTAGGAGACTACTTCCTCATGCAAGTAAGACTGATATTCCTCGATGCTTCTTTGCCAACCTTCAGTCGATTTGATCGTATCGCCGAAGTATCCGTAGTGGTCACCTTTCGGGATCAGGCAAAGGAATTTAGGCTCAGTCAATCGGCGCACAGGAGGCTGAAAAGTGAGGACCAGTGTGGACAGATCGACGGACAATTGAAGAGAATCGAGCAGGTCATTTTTCAGCGCTTTCAGATCTGCGTAGTCTGGAATTTTTGATACGCCGCCGACATGCAGATTGACTGGATGAAAGGGTCTTCCTCCCACAAGCGTTTGCACTTTGGCGCCCAGATTGCGCAATTTCGTCCAGACCAGAAACTCATCTTTATGCTCGGTGGCAAATGTGACCAGATCCGGAGTCTTGAGAAAATCCGGCAGAGCAAGCGCGCATATATGCGTTGCATGGGATTCAATTATCATGCCTAAATGCATCAACTCACGCAGCATGAGCTCTTGCGGCGCAGGGGTAAAACCAAAGATGCGCTCAACTGCGAAAATGGCCGCGAGGACATGCCCAGTAGAGCAAATTGCGCAAACACGCGATGTAATGTGCGGTAATTCGTCAAACTTATGCCCGACGACAATCTGCTCGAAAAAACGCGTGCCTTCAAAGACATCAAGTTTGACATCAGTGACGACACCATCTTCGATTTCGATGTTTACGGCCGAATGACCTTCAACACGGCTGATCTCTGGAATATGGACGACCTTTGTTTCCTTTTCAGTCATACCGTTAAGTCCTTCGAATGCATGAGTGGCTCTTGTCCTGGTCTCCAGCAGCCGTTACAGGCAGCTCCCGACTGACTGAGAGGGGTCCGAATTCGGACGCCTCTACCTGTCCCAGACAGGGTAGATTCTTCTTGGTAAGAACGCAAGGGGGTTGCTTTCAACTTAAATTCCTTGCACTTGGGTTTCTTTCAGTCAATAAATGCTCTTCTAACCTTCCTTCCAAAAGCTCCTTTACTTCGCGCAGGAATCGCGCAGCGCACGCGCCGTCGATGCATCTGTGATCGAAGAGCAAAGACAGTGTGAGCATGGGGCGGACAATTACCTGTCCGTTGCGTACGATTGGTCGATCTTCCACGACTCCAACTCCGAATGTCGATGTGCACACGCATGGACCGGTGATTGCACTGGCGCCGTATTTACCCAGTGAGCTGACACCGAAGGTTGAGGCCATGCTCTTCTGGCGAAGCTCGGGAAGTATCATGATCAGCCGCAGAAGAATCTGGCGCAAGCACCAGGGCATTTTTGAAAATTTTGTTTCCAGTGCTAACTGTGGGTGCTCTTCCAGGCTGCATTCTGAAAACATTCGCAATTCTTGTGCTATCGCCTCTAGCGGTTTTGTATCCGGTGATTCAATGGAGCCGAAGAAAACTGCAGGCTGTTCGCCTACCTTTCGCTCTACTGTAAAACCAGCAACTATGCGCTCGAAAGTGGCAATCCGCCCCCACGGAAGCATGGTAGAGCGCGAGGCGGGATGATTGCGCTGGGCGATGCCAATTGCCTTGAGCAAAATTGCTGTTTCAGTCAATCTGTTGTTTCTTGCCAAAAATTCGCTTCTCAGGTTTTCAGCCCATGTCATATCGACATCGCAAAAGAGCGTTGTGGGGATAGCCTGGCGTCCGACAATAGTGATCAGGTCGAGAACATTCCAACGGCAGCGTTCGAGCCAGGAATAAGATAGAGGCTTTTCTGTTTTTCGGACTAACGTATTCACTGGAGGTCCTCCGCCCCTGCAAAGCCATGCTATTCATACATTTAAGGCTGAAGCGTTCCTTTTCGTATCGTCCTGAAGGATGCTTTGGAATGGATGAAAAGGCGACAGGCTACGGGTAGGGCAGTTGATTCAAACTTGCTTGCCTGATTGTTCTGCCAAATCTTGTAACTGTTTCAAGCGTGAAAACAGCTCAGGCGGGGCTCCGAAAGCTTGCAGTCTGGTCAATATGTCCTTAAGCGCGAAGCCCTTTTCCATGAGCACATGCGCCATGGCGTCCATTTGCGGTTCTTCCGATGGACCCCAGCAGCCATAACAGGGGGCTCCCACGCTGGGGCAAAGGGCGCCGCAGCCGGCGGCTGTAACTGGACCGAGGCAGGGAAGATCTTGCTCAATCAAGATGCAGGGATTTTCTCTGAGCTTGCATTCCAGGCATACCGGTTTTTGCGTCACGTAAGGAAGATGATCCTTAAGCAGGCTGGCTGTCACTGCCAGAAGTTGCGTCGCATCAATCGGGCAGCCGGATAGCTTTACGTCTACCTTGACGTGGTCTTCAATGCGGCTGGCAGGCATTACTTCGATAGTTGATTGCTTTCCGTATACCTGTGTGCGCATTTCTTCAACAGACATGCGTGAGCAGGCACCCTTTTGAACGCAACCCCAGACGGCGCAGTTGCCGACTGCAACAATTCTTTTGCTTCTTTCTCGCAGGTTTTTCAGCTTCTCGAGATCATGAGGATTGCTGACACTGCCTTCGATAAAAGCAATGTCCACCGGTCCATCACTGTTGGTGCTTTGAGCAAAAGGAAATGACTGGATGCGCACGTAAGGCAGCATTTTTTGCAGATTTTCAAGAATCACAAGAAGCTCGCCGGCGCATCCAGTCAGACTTTGCACTGAGATGGTCGGGATCGGCTTGGCCGGTTTCATAGTTGGGCTCACATTAGCAATTGACACACTCAACTACCTCGGGAATGAATCGCAAATCTGTAAGAGGAAATACCGGTCCTGTCTTGCATGTATAGACGCCACCGACAAAGCAATGTCCGCATTTGCCAATCGCGCATTTCATGTGGCGCTCGAGCGAGAGAAATATGTTTTCTTCTGCCACATTTCTTGCTTTCAGTTCTTTGATCACAAACGGATACATGACCGGCGGCCCGCAGACAGCCGCTATATAGCTGTCGTCATATTGCGCCATGCGCAGCATGTCTGTAACGCGGCCCAGCTGAGCGTGTATGGGTGGTATCTCGGGGACGTTTACTTCTTCAGCACCAATGAATAAATGCATATCAGTGCGACTGTACAATGCCGTCATTTCGTGACGGAACAATAAATCAAGTGAATGACGCATGCCATACGCGACAATCAGGTCACCGAAACGCTCGCGTCTATGGAGAATGAATTGCAAAAGCGCTCGTATAGGCGCGATTCCCAGACCACCGGCGACCAGGATTACATTTCTGCCTTCCATTTTATCGACCGGATAGCCTGTGCCGTATGGTCCTCGCAGACCAAGCCAATCTCCTTCTTTCATTTTGAAAAGGGCATCTGTAACTCTGCCGGTCTTATGCACGCACAGCTCGATCAGACCGTCCATAGAGTCAGAGCACACTGAGATGGGGCATTCTCCCACGCCCGGAATCCAGACCTCCAGAAATTGTCCGGGCAAACATCTGCCTATCGTGCTGGGGTCGACGGTAAATTGGAAGAGGTAGTTGTCCTCTGCCATTTCGAAGATGGTGCGCAAAACAGCTTTGCTGGGCAGATAGGGGTTGGGAGTATGAGTAGAATTAGGAGAAATCAAAGCGCATCCTCCTTGGCATAAATGCTTTTGCGATCCGTTCGTCCTTCCAGTCTGACTACAACGCCGACGATGTCATCGATCTCGGATGGACAAGAGACAGTGCAACGACCGCAACCGACGCAGGTAGGAAATTCATACGCGTCTTGAAAGCCGTGCAACTTGTGCCGGTACCAGAATTTCAAACGGTCTATCGGACCGGGGCGGAAATTATTGTTGCCGGCTACTTTGCCAAAGCCGTGAAACTGGCAGCTATCCCATTCCCTCTCTCTTTGCCCGCTGCCATTGAAGTTGGCTATTTCGACAATGTCGAAGCAATAACAAGTAGGACAGACAAATGTGCAATTTCCGCAGCTCAAGCACTTTTGCCCTAATTCTTCCCAGACCGGATTATCCTGTTCCAAATCAAGCAGGGCGGGCAAATTACTTGTTTCAAAACGGTTGCTGAACAATTCTTTTCTGTTGTGCCAGAAATCTTTGAAGGCTTGCTTGTATGGCTCGCTTGCGACAATGAGAAAATCATTGTCTCTGAAAACTTCGGCACCTTTAGGCGTGGCTATTTCAACGAAATAATGATCTTCAATGTCAGTCAGAAAAATATCGTAGCCGTCTTGCACACTGTCTGTGCCCATTGATTCGCAAAAACAATATTTGTCCGGCAGGCACGACATTCCTACTACTAATATGTGCCGTCTGCGTTCGATGTAGAGTGAATCACCAGGCGGCGCCGTGAAGATAGTGTCCAGAACTTTCATGCCGGAAAGGTCGCAAGGGTGAGAACCAAAAATGACCAGTGGTTGATTGGTTTCCGGTTCGGTTATATTGCCTGCTTCATCGTAGGAAAATAGCGTTTCCCTTTGCGGGTACAAAAACTTTTTGGGCGGAAGAATAGTTCTGAGCGATTCGAATGCTATGTCTTGTTCATACTCGACTGGCTTGTATGCGAATGATTGATCGGAAACCTTGACTGGAGCATAGACCGTGCCAAATCCCTTCAGCCGCTCAAGAAATTTCGGAAAGTCTCCTTTGGATAAGACAAACGACTTTTCCATCTAGTTCTTGCTGTCCTCCGATGGTCTTTGTAACTGGCCTACCGTTCGGACTCCCTTAGTATCTGCACGTCTGGTTGTGTAGACGACAGTACTACGTTGCGAATCGCAGAAGTCTAACATCAATTTGTCCCTGGTGTCGTCAGGAGAGTCAGTGTTTCCAGCGCCTGTTCTTCATCAATTACACAGAGGGCGGCGCCGGCATAGGTTAGAACCCATTGACCGGGCGACACGCTTTCAAAGGGCAGAAAAATTTCGCGCGCTTGACCTGCCCAGTCAACTAGAGCAGTCTTGCCCGAAACCGATATGACTTTAGTGGGCAGTGTGATGCACATGTTTCTCGTGCTTCAAATGTTGCTGGTATCCAGCAATTTCAGATACCAGCCAGGCGATCCACTTTTCCACTCCATAGCCGGTTTTTGCCGAAACCTGCATGGTTTTTACATTTGGATTGATCGCTTCGATATGCTTAGTGGCTTCACTTATATTGAAATCCACGTGCTCGAGAAGATCGCATTTGGTGAAAATTACCAGATCGCAATTGCGAAAGATAACCGGATACTTTATTGGTTTGTCATCGCCTTCTGTCACGGACAGAAGCACAATGCGCCGGTGTTCTCCCAGAGGAAACTCAGCCGGACAGACTAAGTTGCCGACGTTTTCTATGAAAATTGCCTCTGCCTTTTCCATTTCTTCAACGTGCAACAAGCGAGCGATCATCTGCGCGTCCAGGTGACAACTTCTGCCGGTGGAGATTTGGTGAACAGGAATGCCGACTTTCCTGATTCTGTCAGCATCGAGATTTCCGACCATATCGCCTTCGATGACGCAAGAGGTAAATTTACCTTTGCCCAGTCTGAAAGTGGTTTCGAGCAAAGAAGTTTTGCCGGCTCCGGGTGCACTCATAATATTGAACGTGCAAGCCTTTAAGCGTCTGAAATGCTCGCGGTTATGGTCTGCCATTTCTTCGTTTTTGCCGAGGATGCGCTCAAGCGCGTGCTCGTCTGCCGACTCGTGCATGTTGTCTTTTCTCCTTTAGCGGCGTGTCAACTTCAACAATGACGTTTACCACGTCCAGCTCTTCTCCCTGGAATAACTTTCCGATGCCGCTGCCACAAGATGGGCAGCGGTATGCATTCTCCGCTTGCGGGCGATACAGATGTTCGCTGTCTTTGCACCGCGCGGAGGCATGAATTGTGTTGATTGATAGTTGGCAATTCAGGCATCCCGGAAAGAGCGCCTTCATGTTGTCGAATGCAAATGAAACTGATTCTGCATCCACATTGCGAAACTCGCCAAAAAGAACCTCTACGCTCTGCGCACTGGCAGCGGTGCCAAGCGACTGCAGGCGTTGTCCGACAATTTCCAGAATTGATTTTGCTATTGCTGCTTCATGCATCTTTGCGCAGAGTCTCCAGAATTCTCTCAACCAGAAAAGCAAGATTCGAGACGAGCAGAGGCAGTTTATTCTGCAATGCGGGGCTGATCGTTTCTTTCCAATTAACTTCTCCGATTTCCACGCCGAAGAAAATCAGGCGATTGGGCAAGCTGCCAAGCTGTTTGGCCAGCTTGAGCTCATCTGCAACTGAAAAGCCGTGACTTGACTTGATATTCAGATTCGGACCCTCGAGCAGTGCTTGCAAATCGATAATAGTCACCGAACCAGGCGATAAACCATCGCAGGTAGAGTCAATGATAATAGCTGCTTTGTGACCTTTTAGGCAGTCGCTCAAATAACTGGTGTAGGGACCGAGGTTGAACAAGCAAACATCGGACAAAACCGACTCCGGAAGGCGCTCGCAAAGGGCTGAAGAGATGCCGTCATCTCCCCGCAGCGAATTTCCAACGGTGACTATGCACAGCCCGGCCGGCTCTGCCAGCTCTGAGTGCTGGCATTTCGATGGGCTCTGCTGTTCTCTGGCATACATTTCCAATGTTTCAATCCTGTGCCTGCGGCAAAAAATCCCGAGCTATTCGCTATTTTGCCTGTTTCTCCGCCCGTGCACATGCTTCTCTGGAATGATATTGAAGGTAAGGCAGATCTTCCGGATGGCTCATCCTCCCGTATGATACCGACCCTTGTTTGTCCTTGATAAGCTGTCGTTGCTTCAGACAAAACGAGGCACTGATATGCATTTTCTAGAAATCAAGAAGGATATTTATATCGCCCTGCTGCTGCTGGGGCTGATTTTGCTTGTGATTGCTTATCAGCTGGCGCCTGTGGCGTTTACCGCGGACCTTCCAGCCACTCTGCTTTTTATCATTTCGATGGTACAAGGCAGTATCTGTATGGGATTTGCAGCCTTCACCCTGTGGTTTCATGAAGACCCGGAAATCTGGCAGTAGTAAATGAGCTTGTTTTCAGTTAAGTGATGGTCGGCTCAATTCAGGCGCCGGACGGAAAGCCCGGTGCCTGACAGTTTGTCGTTTGGCTTGCTGTTATTTGTGCGCCAGAGTGGCGTCCGCTTTCTTTTCAGCAGCCGCTTCCACTTTCTCGTGTCTTGGGTGCAGAGCGCGCGGGCGAACGATTTCCACTGAGCAAGGCGATTTCACTGCCACTGCACGTGATACGCCGCCCCAGACGAAGCGATCGCACAAGTCGTGACCATGAGCACCGATCAGGATCTTGTCGGCCATCCATTCTATGGCGGCATCGACGATTTCGTGCCGCGCGTTTCCTTCACGCACATCCATGTGAATATTGCAGTCAGGGTGCTTGGACTCGATGATCTCTTTGCTTTCCAGGCAGACCTTGTCCGCCATTTTCTTTCTTCGATTGAAGGCTTCCTTGGCGAGATTTTGGGTCTCAACTTCGTCCCATCTAATCGGCTCAACTACAGACATAATTTTAAAAGCAGTATCTTGTGGCCATTTGCGTGCCGCAATCGTCTCTACGACGCGCTTGCAGTATGGTGATTCGTCTATAGCAATAATGACCTTCATCTCGTATTCCTCCGAACAGTTAGGGTTTGCCGCTCGGGCAATCAGTGCACTCTTTGTTTGACAATCTCTACCGAGCAGTCGGCATGGCCGGCTACACCTTCGGCGACACTGCCGAGAAAGAGCTTCGACAAACCTTTTCGTCCATGCGAGCCCAGGACGATCAAATCGGCTCCCCAGTTTTTGGCTTCGTCGAGGATTGATGTGCGTATGTCCCCGGTGAGAATGGCTCCACTGACCGGGCAGGAAGGGACATTCTCTTTTAGATCTGTAATTGTTTCCTTCAACTTTGTCTTTTTCATCTTCATCATTTCAGCTTCGGCTGCCATCATTGATTCAGCAGCTCTGGGCGAGTACATCTCCGCGCCATAAGCGGGCATTGGTTCATATACATTGATAATTCGGAATTGAGAATCTTCCGGCCAGCTGCGTTCCTTGACTGATTCCAGGGCGCGTCGAGAGCATTCTGATTCCTCAAGCGCAATCAATACTTTCATGACATTCTCCTTAACCGAACTGCTAGCGCAATATAGTCATTCTGATGGGTTGCCGTTTGTTTCGCATCATTCCTAGAGACTATCTGTCCAATCCGTCTCTCGAATCTATGTGCCGACAGGGCAGTCCACCGGGGGAGTGGTAGACCGCCCTGTCGTGCCCTTGTCTCTAAGAAGCCTTAATAGGAATGTTCTTAGTGGTTTTCTCTGCTTCAGCAGTTTTCGGCAAAACTACGTTGAGAATGCCGTTTTTGAATGTTGCCGAGCATTTGTCCAGCTCGACTTCGGCCGGCAAAAGAAGAGATCTGCTGAACGTGCCATAGATCCTTTCCATTCTGTAGTGACCTTTAACATCTTCGACTTTCTCATTGCGTTTTTCGCCGGAAATCGTCAGTACATCGCCAGCCAGTTTCAACTGAATGTCTTTCTCTTCCATTCCCGGCAATTCCGCAGTAATCGTAATTTCTTTGCCCGTTTCGTGCATATCCACGCGGGGCGCGAAGTCACCAAAGGAATCGTCGGAATAACCGGCGGGGTTGAGTTCGAAGTTTCTGAAAAAATCCTGGAACAGATTGTTCATCTCTTTCTGTAGAGCATAGAAAGGATATTCTTCTTCTCTGCGTACTGCAGGAACGCTCTTTTTGAACCATGGTGTAAGTGGTTTCATTTCGTTTACCTCGTCA
>Ga0265313_10003923_pt1 | contig 11713 bp, 11 predicted proteins | sample 4123metaG_FD_203122 | JGI IMG/M metagenome (GOLD analysis project Ga0265313, IMG submission 203122) | Rhizosphere microbial communities from Carex aquatilis grown in University of Washington, Seatle, WA, United States - 4-1-23 metaG | ecosystem: Host-associated > Plants > Roots > Rhizosphere >...
GCCGCCGTCTGGCGGGACCGCGCCTCGGGTGTCGCGATGCGGGCCGGGGCGTCGGCGCTGGTCGGCCTCCTCGCCCTGCAGGTCACGCTCGGGGCGGGGATCATCGTCACCCGGCGCGACCCGGCGGTCACCACGGCGCACGTCCTCGTGGGGGCGCTGACGCTCGCGACCGCCTTCGGGCTCGCGTGGCTCGCCCACCGCGACCAGATCGAGGCCCCGGCCGCGCCATGAGCGAGGACCCACCCGGCCGCGCCCGCCTCGCGGACTACCTGGAGCTCACGAAGCCGAGGCTTAGCCTCCTGTCCGTCGTGACGGCGCTCGTGGGGTACTTCTCGGCCCGCCCCGCGCACGACCCCGCGCGCGTCGCCTTCCTGGCGCTCGGCGCCTCGCTTGCGGCCGGGGGCGTCGCGGCGCTCAACCAGTGGATCGAGTGCGACACGGACGCCCGGATGAACCGGACGGCGCAGCGGCCGATCCCGACCGGGCGGATCGCCACGGGCTCCGCCTTCGTCCTCGGCTGGGCGATGTGCTTCGCCGCGCTCATCATCCTCTTCACGCGGGTCGGGAGGCTCTCGGCGCTCTTCACCCTCCTCACCATCGCCTCCTACCTCGGCTGCTACACGCCGGCCAAGCGGCTGAGCCGCTGGAGCACCGAGATCGGCGCCGTGGCGGGGGCGTTTCCCCCGCTGATCGGCTGGTCCGCCGCCGAGGGGGACGTCTCGGCCCTGGGCTGGATCCTGTTCGGCGTCCTCTTCTTCTGGCAGATCCCCCACTTCATGGCGATCGCGTGGATCTACCGCGGCGACTACCGCGCCGTGAACTTCCCGATGCTTCCCGTGCGCGACCCGTCGGGCGCGCGGGTCGCGCGCTGGGCGCTCGGGGCCACGCTTGCGCTCGTGTCCGTGAGCCTGCTGCCGTCGTTCCTCGGGCTCGCGAGCGCGTGGTACGGCGCGTGGGCGGGCGCCGTGGGGGCCTGCTTCCTCTGGCGGGCGGCGGCGTTTCTCCGGGCGCAGGACCGCGACTCGGGCGCCCGCCGGCTCTTCCTCTTCTCGCTCGCCTACCTGCCGCTGCTCCTCGGCGCCCTGGTGGCCGACCGGCTCCTGCTTCACTAAACATGACCGTCCACGACCTTCCCCCGATCGAGGCCGCGCTGAACGCGCTCGCCACCGGCCTCATCACGGCCGGATTCATCTGCATCAGGCGGGGCCGCCGCGGCGCCCACAGGGCCTGCATGCTTTCCGCGGCCGCGGCGTCGGCGCTGTTCCTCGTGTTCTACCTGACGTACCACGCCCTGATGCGGGGCGCCCACACCCCCTTCGGGGGCGCCGGCGCGATGCGGACGGTCTACCTCGCCATTCTCTGGACGCACATCCCGCTTGCGGCCCTGATCGCCTACCTGGTCCCCCGCACCTTCCTCTTCGCGCTCCGGGGGGACTTTGGTCGCCACCGGGCGTGGGCCCGGGTCACCTTCCCCATCTGGTACTACGTCTCCGTGACCGGGGTCCTGGTCTATCTCTTCCTGTACGTGTGGTGGCCGGCGGCCGGGTCCTAGGGGACCCGATTGGCCGGGGCGGCGGCTGCGGGGCGCAGGGCGTCTACTTGACCGTCAGGAAGCCCTTCATCCCGGTCTGGTAGTGTGCGGGGAACGTGCAGAGGTACGGGTACTGGCCGGGGGTCATGGGCGCCTTGAAGTCGGCCTCGCCCGACTTGCGCGGCCCGAGGAGATCGATGTGGGCGAGGATCTCGTCGCTGAGCGCCGCAGGGATGTAGCCGGTGTCCTTCGCGTTGAGCGCGGCCGCGTCGAAGGCGGCGACGTCCGTGCCGGCCTTCAGGAGGACCCAGTTGTGCCCCATGACCTCCTTCGGCTGGGTGCCGTTGTTGGTGAGGATGACCTGCAGGTCCTCGCCGGGCTTGGCCTCGATGGCCGTGACGTCGTACTTCATGGTGTCGCCCGCGGTGATCTCGATCACCCGGGGACCCGTGGCGGCGGCGGCCTGGGTTGAGGTGCCCTTCTGGCCGCAGCCGGAGGTGCCAAGGGCCGCGAGGGCGCAAATGAGGAAGAGGCGCGTGTTCATGGGGCCGGAACGCTCGCCCCGGACATCCGCCTTGGCAAATCGAAACACCCCTTTTTGGGCCGGGCGGGCCGCCGCGGGAAGGGGCGTGCGGGCCCCGGCCCCGGGTGTCCGGGTGCGGCCCGCCGGGGGACCGGGCTCCCGGGGGCAGGTGAAAATGTGTCGCAATAGGGCTTGAAATGCCCGGACGTTCGCTGACTCTACCCGGGGTTTGACGGCCGCCCAAGGGCGGCTTTCTTGTCCGTCTGCACGTAATGCGTCTGTTCCACACTTCCACACCACTCACCCGAATCGCCCGCTGCGCCGCCATCCTGGCGGCGGTCCTGCCCCTCTCAGGCTGCTTCTGGCTCGACGGCCCGCAGTCCACGTTCGACCCCAACGGCCCGGTGGCGCGCCACCAGATGGACCTCTTCTACGTCACGTGCTGGGTGGCGCTCGTCATCTTCGTGGTGGTCGGGGGCGTGCTTGCGTACGCGATGGTCAAGTTCAGGGCCCGCGGGGAGGCCGACCTGCGCGCCGAGCCCCCGGAGCAGGGGCACGGCAACCCGGTGGTCGAAATGAGCCTGATCGGGGCCTCCGTGCTCGCGCTGGTCATCATCGCGATCCCCACCCTCCGGGAGATCTGGTACTCGTACGAGGTGCCGGTGGAGGACAAGGCGAACGCCTACGAGGTCACCGCGACCGGCTACCAGTGGTGGTTCAAGTTCGACTACCCGGCCGAGACCGCGCAGACCCTCGACGCGACGGGCAAGCCCGTGAGCGCCCCGTTCTCGACCGCCAACGAGCTGGTGATCCCGGCGGGGCGCCCCGTCCACATCAACCTGCGGACGGTCGACGTGATCCACAGCTTCTGGATCCCCAAGCTCGCGGGCAAGGTGGACATGATGCCCAACCGCGGTAACCACCTGTGGGTCCAGGCCGACAAGCCGGGGTACTTCTGGGGGCAGTGCGCCGAGTTCTGCGGCGAGTCCCACGCGGTCATGCGCTTCCGCGTGATCGCGCTCGGGCCCCGCGAGTTCAACGACTGGCTGAATGCCCAGATGGCCCCCGCGCGCAGGGTGACGGCGGCGGCCGGCGCGGGCGGCGCGAAGGCGCAGTTCGCCGCCTATCGCACCTTCAGCCGCAACGAGGCCGGGTTCACGGAGAAGTTCGACCAGTCCCCGCTCGACTCGTGGCGGGCCCAGCAGCAGCCGGCCCGCGACGAGGACCCCGCGCTGATCGCCAGGGGCCGCGAGCTGTTCTCCTCGAAGACCTGCGCGAGCTGCCACACGATCCGCGGCGACGGCTTCATCGGGGTCGTGGGGCCCGAGCTGACCCATGTCGGCGCGCGCTCGACGATCGCCGCCGGCCTTCTCGAGAACAACCGCGACGAGCTCCACCGCTGGATCCACGCCCCGAACGAGGTGAAGCCCGGCAACACGATGTGGGTCAAGGGCTACCTCGCCAACGCCATCGCGCTCACCCCTCAGGACGAGGACGCCCTGGTGAACTACCTGGAGAGCCTCAAGTAACCCGAAGCCCATGGAAGCACTGGCCAAATCCGATTTCCTCGCGAAGGGGCACGAGCCCGCGAAGCCCCTCGTCCTCTGGCGCCCGACGGCGAAGACCGGCCTGATGAGCTGGCTGACGACCGTCGACCACAAGCGGATCGGGTTCCTCTACGGGATCTCGGGGCTCTTCTTCTTCATCTTCGGGGGGATCGAGGCGCTCCTCATCCGCATCCAGCTCGCCGTCCCGAACAACACCTTCCTCACGTCCGCGCAGTACAGCGAGATGTTCACGATGCACGGGACGACCATGATCTTCCTGGTCGTCATGCCGATCGGCGCCGCGTTCTTCAACTTCATCATGCCGCTGCAGATCGGGGCGCGCGACGTGGCGTTCCCGAGGCTGAATGCGTTCTCGTTCTGGACCTTCCTGGTGGGCGCCATCATCGTGAACCTCGGGTGGTTCATGAAGGACGGCGCCCCCGACGCGGGCTGGTTCGGCTACGCCCCGCTGACGACGCGCACCTTCAGCCCGACCCACGCGATCGACATGTGGGTCATGGGCCTGCAGCTGCTCGGCGTCGCCTCCATCGCCGCGGCGCTCAACTTCATCGTCACCATCGTCAACCTGCGCGCGCCGGGCATGACGATGATGCGCCTGCCGGTCTTCACGTGGATGACGCTCTTCACGTCGTTCCTCATCATCCTCTCCTTCCCCGCGATCACGATCGCGCTGGTCGAGATCATGATGGACCGCCTCTTCGGGACGAACTTCTTCGAGGTGTCCAACGGGGGCCTGCCGATCCTCTGGCAGCACCTCTTCTGGATCTTCGGCCACCCGGAGGTCTACATCCTCATCCTGCCGGCGATGGGCATCATCTCGGAGATCCTGCCCACGTTCTCGAGGAAGCCGCTCTTCGGCTACCCGATCGTCGTCTTCTCGGGGGCCTCCATCGGGTTCCTCGGGTTCGGCGTCTGGAGCCACCACATGTTCACGACGGGCATGGGCACGACGGCGACCGCGGCGTTCGCGCTCATGACCATGGCGATCGCGGTGCCGACGGGCGTGAAGATCTTCAACTGGATCGGGACGCTCTGGGGCGGGCACCTCTCGATGCGCACGCCGATGATGTTCGCGATCGGCTTTTTGTGGATGTTCATGATCGGCGGGCTCTCGGGCGTCATGCACGCCGCCGCGCCCGCCGACGCCCAGCAGCACGGCAGCTACTTCATCGTCGCGCACTTCCACTACGTCCTGATCGGCGGCTCGCTCTTCGCGCTGTTCGCCGGCATCCACTACTGGTTCCCGCTGATGTTCGGCCGCCGGGTGAGCGAGTTCTGGGGCAAGCTGGCGTTCTGGCTGGTCTTCATCGGGTTCAACGTGACGTTCTTCCCGATGCACTTCCTGGGGCTCGAGGGCATGCCCCGGCGCACGTTCACCTACGACGCCAACATGGGCTGGAACACGGGGAACTTCTGGGCGACGGTCGGCGCCTTCGTCCTGGGTATAGGGGTCGCCGTGTACTTCGCCACGATGATCTACACCTACTTCAGGGGCGCGCGCACCACGAGGGACCCGTGGGACGCACGCACGCTCGAGTGGAGCCTGCCGAATCCCCCGCCGGAGTACAATTTCCGGGTGCTGCCGACCGTGCACGCCCGCGACGGCTGGTGGTACGAGAAGCGCCACGGGGACGAGGTTGCGCGCGAGGCGGCGGACCACGCGAAGGCCGAGGACGCCCACGGCGGCATCCACATGCCCTTCCAGTCGATCTACCCGTTCCTCGCAAGCTGCGGCATCCTGGTCGGCGCCATCGGCGTCGCGGTCGTCGACCCCGCCAACCCGGCCCAGTACCCCGGGTTCTGGGGCCCGAAGATCGCGGTCACGATCCTTGGCGGGGCGATCATGTTCGTGGCCGTGGTCCTGTGGTCCCTTGAGGGCAACGACGGCTACCACATCCACCTGAACGACGACGGCAGCATCAAGGACGAGGGCGGCAGCGCGCCCGCCGGCCACTGACCCCGGCCCCCCGGAGCCACCGACCCAACCCCCTTCATGAGCAGCACCGCGGCAGCCACCCTGGACCACCACCACGATCCGACCACGACCACGGGCATCCCGAACAAGAAGCTCCTGATGTGGGCCTTCCTGGCGTCGGACTGCATGTTCTTCGGCTGCCTGATCTCGACGCACCTGATCTACCGGCTGCACCCGCCCCCGGGCACCCCGCCGGCCAGGGAGGTGTTCAGCATCGAGCTGACGTCGTTCTCGACCTTCATCCTGCTCATGTCGTCGCTCATGATGGCGCTCGCCGTGAACGCGATCCAGAAGGGCAACCTGAGGAGCCTGCGCTGGTCGCTCCTGACGACCATCTTCTTCGGGTGCATCTTCCTCGGGTGCCAGGTCTACGAGTTCAGGAACTTCGTGTTCGAGAAGCACCTGACGATCACGAACAGCATCCTCGGCACGACGTTCTTCACGCTCACGGGGACCCACGGCCTGCACGTGCTGATCGGCGTCATCTGGCTGACGGGGATGCTGCTCTACTCGTTCACGGGGCGGCTCTCCGAGAAGGACGCGATCGACGTCGAGTCGATGGGCCTGTACTGGCACTTTGTTGACATTGTCTGGATCGTGATCTTTACGGCGGTGTACCTCCTCGAGTACATCTGACCTCCCCCTTTCCCCCCCCGAGCACCCGCCATGAGCGCCACCGCCTCCGCAGCCCCCGCCCACGGTCACGAGCTTGAGCAGAGCAAGTTCTGGATCTTCGTCCAGATCGCCATGCTGCTCGCCGTGATCACCGGGCTCGAATTGGTCACCGTCTACCTGCCCTTCATGAAGTGGCTCCTCGTGTCGGCCCTGGTGGTCCTCTCCACGGTGAAGTTCATGTTCGTCATCTTCTATTTCATGCACCTGCGCTGGGACAAGGCGTTCTGCACGATCCTCTTCTTCATCGGGCTCATCCTCGCCGGGGGGACCATGTGGGCGCTCCTGAAGCTCTTCGGGGCGGAGGCGAGCAAGCCGCTCCCGGCGGCGATGCTCGACCCGCCGGCCGCGGTCATGCGGGTTGCCTGAACGGGCCGCCGCCCGGGCGCCATCCGGGGCTCCACCATGATCGACTGGCGCCACTGGCACAATGAGCCCTTCCTGACCGGGGGCCTGATCCTCGCCGGCTGGCTCTACGCGCTCCTGGCCGGGCCGCTGCGGCCGCTGCTCGCGCCGGGACGGCCCTACCCCCGCGGCAGGGCGACCCTGTTCTACGCGGCCCTTGTCCTCTTCTACCTCGCGGTCGGCTCGCCGCTCGACCAGGTGGCCGAGCGCTTCCTGCTCTCGGCGCACATGGCCCAGCACCTCCTGATCATGTACCCGGTGCCGCTGCTGCTCCTCCTCGGGACGCCGTCCTGGATGGCGGACAAGGTGCTCGCGCGGCCGGCGCTGCGGCCCGCGCTGCGGCTGCTTCTTAGCCCCGTCGCCTGCGCCGTCCTCTCGACCGGGGTGATCAGCGCCTGGCACGCGCCGTTCCTCTACGAGTGGACCCTCCAGGACAAGCTGGTCCACGTCGCGGAGCACCTCATGTTCCTCGCGGTCTCGCTCCTCTACTGGTGGCCGCTCGCGAGCCCGTCGCAGGCCTTCCCGCCCCCCGGCTACGGCGCCCGGATGCTCTACGTCATCGCCACCGAGATCGCCATGATCCCGGTCTCGGCCTACGTCGTCTTCTCGGGCGACATCCTGTACCCGACCTACGAGTACGCGCCCCGGCTCATCGCGGGGTTCAGCCCCGCGGACGACCAGCTGATCGCGGGGATCCTCATGAAGGTCTCGGGCATGGCCGTGTCGCTCGCCGCGCTCGGCGTCTGCTTCTTCAAATGGTCACGGGCGTCGCAAGCGGAGGGGGCCTGACCGCGGGCCGCAGGCTCGCGCGCCTGGCGGCCGCCCCCCCGGGGGCCGCCGTCCTGGCGCTCTGCGCGGCCGTCCTCGCGCTGCGCCGGGCGCAGGCCGTCTCGGTCCCGCAGTTCTGGGCGGAGGACGGGTACTTCTTCGAGCGGGCCTACGAGCTGGGCGGGCGCGCCTTCCTCGAGCCGTTCGCCGGGTACCTGCACACGATGATGAGGGTCATCGCGCAGTTCGCGGTGCTCGTGGACCCGGCGCGGGCGCCGGCGCTCTTTGTCGCCTGCTCGGCCGCGGTCACCCTCTACGTCGCCGCACGGACGCTGTCGCCGCGCTGCCCGCTGCCGAAGCTCGGCGGGTTCTGCGCGCTCGCCGTCGTCCTGGTTCCCGACACCTACGAGGTGTTCCTGACCGTCGTGAACCTGCAGTGGGTGATCGGCGCGGGGATGGTGCTGCTCCTCGTCTCCGCGGACCCCAGGGGCGCGCGCCCGTGGGCCCACGACCTTGTCGCGGCCGCGGCGACGGGACTGACGGGCCCCTTCTCGATCGTGCTCCTGCCCGCGTTCGCCTGGCGGGCCTGGAGCCGGCGGACGCGGGCGAGCATCGCCCTGGCCGCGGTCGTGGCCGCGTGCGCGCTCGCCCAGGGGTTCCTCGTCCTCACCGGCCCCGCGATCGGCGCCGGCGCCCCGGGGGCGACCGTGGCCTGGCGGCTCCTCCTTCCCGCCATTGGGCGCCGCGTCGGCGCCTCGGTCCTCATGGGGTCCCTGGCCTCGCCGGCGACGGACCAGGTCCTGGGGACCGTGGCGGGGATCGCGACCCTTGCCGGCGTGGGCTACCTCGCCCTGCGCCGCGGGCCGGAACGGAACGCCCGGGCGCTCCTCGGGCTCTCGTTTGTCCTCCTCCTCGGCGGGGCGCTCTACCGGACGCGCTTCTCGCTCGGCGACTTCTTCCGGCCGCTCGCCCACGCGCGCTACGTCTTCATCCCGCAGCTCCTGGCGATGTGGCTGCTCCTGTTCCCCGCCGGAGGGCGGGGGATCGCCGGGCGGATCGCCCCGGCCCTCTGCGCCCTCTCGCTCCTCACGAACCTCCCCCGCTACCGGGAGCCCGCGTACGCCAACATGCGCTGGGACCTCTACGAGGCGAGAATCCGGGCGGGCGAGCCGGTCGTCGTGCCGATCAACCCGCCGGGCTGGGTCGTGCCCCTGCCGCCCCGCGGCAAATGAGGACGCCCCGCCCGGGCCCCCGTCGGGCCCGGCGCGGGGCGCGCGCAACGCGCAGCCTCAGGGCTTTGCCGGGGGCAGGAGGTCGTCGATCGAGTCGCTCTCCACGCTCAGGTCGGCGAAGAGCCACGACGAGAGGTAGCGCTCCGCGGACGACGGGATGATCACGACAATCTGCTTGCCCTTGTTCTCGGGGCGCTTCGCCACCTGGATCGCGGCCCAGACCGCCGCGCCCGAGGAGATCCCGATCGGGATGCCGTCGAGCTTTGCCACCTGCTTGCTGACCGGGGCGGCGTCGTCCTCCTTCACGGTGATCACCTCGTCGTAGATCTTCGTGTTGAGGACGGCGGGCACGAAGCCGGCGCCCAGGCCCTGGAGCTTGTGCGGCCCGGGCTGCCCGCCCGAGAGGATCGGGGAGCCGGCCGGCTCGAGGGCGATCAATTTGAAGGACGGCTTGCGGGGCTTGATCACCTCGCCGACGCCCGTGATGGTGCCGCCGGTGCCGATCCCGGAGATGACGATGTCGACCTTCCCGTCGGTGTCCCGCCAGATCTCCTCGGCCGTCGTCCGGCGGTGCACCGCCGGGTTGGACGGGTTCGCGAACTGCTGGAGGATGACGCTGTTCGGGATCTTGGTCTGGAGCTCCTCGGCCTTGGCGATCGCGCCCTTCATCCCCTTCGCCCCCTCGGTCAGCACCAGGCGCGCCCCGAGCACCTTCAGGATCTTCTTGCGCTCGTTGGTCATGGTCTCGGGCATCGTCAGGACGAGCTTCAGGCCCTTGGCGGCCGCCACGAACGCGAGCGCGATGCCCGTGTTGCCGCTCGTCGGCTCGATGAGGACCGTGTCCTTGGTGATGCGGCCGCTCTTCAGGGCGTCGTCGATCATCGCGAAGCCGATCCTGTCCTTGACGCTCGACAGCGGGTTGAAGAACTCGAGCTTGAGGAGTATCTCCGCCTGCGCGCCGTGGGCGGCAGCGGTCCGGTTGAGGCGGACGAGCGGGGTGTTCCCGATCGTCTCCGTGATGTCGTTGTATATCTTGGCCATATTGGGATGTGGGTTTGTTTTTTTGGTCTGGGAAAAGGGGGGCCGGAAAAGGTGCTATATGGCGTAGTCCTCGTCAAACGAGTGGGACTGCCTCAGCCTCAGCCGCACCAGGTCGTTCACGCCGAGGCCCAGGTCGGCGAGCTCCGAGCGGGAGATCTCGACCTCGACCTGCTCGCGCGTCTGCACCTGCTCGAGGAGCAGGCGCGCGTGGGGGCCCGCCGCGTGGATGTGGCGCACGATGGCCGAGAGCCCCGACCCGCCCGCGTCGTGGGGCGTCACCTCGATGTCGTGCGGCCGCACGTAGATCTGCCCGTCGGGGGCCGGGCCGTCCGCCGGCCCTCCCCGGCGGTTCGCCCCGGCGAGCGCCGGCGCGCGCAGCACGTTCACGTTGCCGAGGAACTGGTAGACGAAGGGCGAGGCCGGCCTGTCGTAGACCTGCTGCGGCGTGCCCACCTGCTCCACGTGGGCCTTGTTCATGATCACCACCTCGTCGGCGATCTCGAGCGCCTCCTCCTGGTCGTGGGTCACGAAGATGGTCGTCAGCTGGATCTCGTCGTGGAAGCGCCGCAGCCAGCGCCGCAGGTCCTTGCGCACGCGCGCGTCGAGCGCGCCGAAGGGCTCGTCGAGGAGCAGCACCTTGGGCTCGACGGCCAGCGCGCGGGCGAGCGCCACGCGCTGGCGCTCGCCGCCCGACAGCTGCGAGGGGAAGCGCCCCGCCAGGCCGTCCAGCTGGACGAGCTCGAGCAGCCGGTGCGCGCGCTCGGCGATCGCCTCGCGCGAGGGCCGGTCGCGGCGCCGGCGCACCCGCAGCCCGAACGCGACGTTCTCGAAGACCGACATGTGCCGGAAGAGGGCGTAGTGCTGGAACACGAAGCCGACCCGGCGCTTGCCCGCCGGCAGGTCCGTCACGTCGTCGCCGTGGAAGAGGACGCGCCCGCTCCCCGGGTCGGGGAACTCCAGGCCGGCGATGATCCGCAGCAGCGTCGTCTTGCCGGACCCCGACGGGCCGAGCACCGCCACCAGCTTGCCCTGCGGGACGCTCAGGTCGACGCCGTCGAGCGCCGTGTAGGCCCCGAACTTCTTGTGGATGGAGTGGGCCTCGATGCTCATGCTGAACCGGTCTGGCGCCACTCGATGGCCGACTTGACGACGAGCGTCGCGAGGGCGAGGAGGGCGAGGAGCGAGGCCACCGCGAACGCCCCCGCGATGTTGTACTCGTTGTAGAGGATCTCGACGTGCAGCGGCATCGTGTTGGTCTCGCCGCGGATGTGGCCGCTGACGACCGAGACCGCCCCGAACTCGCCCATCGCGCGCGCGTTGCACAGGATGACGCCGTAGAAGAGGCCCCAGCGGATGTTCGGGAGCGTGACGCGCCAGAAGGTCTGCCATCCGTTCGCCCCGAGGGTCACCGCGGAGTACTCCTCGTCCGTGCCCTGGGCCTGCATGAGCGGGATGAGCTCCCGCGCGACGAAGGGGAACGTGACGAAGGTCGTGGCGAGCACGATGCCCGGGACGGCGAAGATGACCCGGATATTGTGGGCGATGAGCCACGGGCCGAACCAGCCCTGGGCCCCGAAGACAAGGACGTAGACGAGGCCGGAGATGACCGGGGACACCGCGAAGGGCAGGTCGATCAGCGTCGTCAGGAGGCTCTTGCCGGTGAACTTGAACTTCGAGATGGCCCACGCCGCCGCGACGCCGAACACGACGTTCGCGGGGACGACGATCGCCACGGTGAGCAGCGTGAGCCGGATCGCCGCCAGGGCGTCGGGCTCGCGCACGGCCGCCAGGAAGTACGCCCCGCCCTTCGCGAGCGCCTGGGCGAACACGGCCACGATCGGAAGCACGAGGAAGCAGGCGAGGAACGCGAGCGCCACGGCCGTGAGGAGCCCGCGGGCCCATGCCGGGTCCCGGTTCGCGCGCGGCGTCGGCGCAAGGGCCGGGCGGGCCGAGGGGGTCGTTGCGATTGCGGAGGCCATGGGGGGGAAAGGGGGCGGG
>Ga0265313_10003924_pt1 | contig 11713 bp, 10 predicted proteins | sample 4123metaG_FD_203122 | JGI IMG/M metagenome (GOLD analysis project Ga0265313, IMG submission 203122) | Rhizosphere microbial communities from Carex aquatilis grown in University of Washington, Seatle, WA, United States - 4-1-23 metaG | ecosystem: Host-associated > Plants > Roots > Rhizosphere >...
CTGGCCAGGCTGGCCTCGGCCGCCCGTGCGGCCTGTTCCGCCTCGGGGGTGGCGTCGGCGTAGCCGAGCATTTCCTCGCCGTAGGTGCCGGCCCGGAGCCCGGCCAGCTTGTCGCGCTGGTTGGCCTTCACCATCATCAGCCGGTAGTGCTCGGCGCCGAGCAGCCGCAGCAGGATGTCCTGCCGGTCGGTCGGCTTGGCGTGCAGGAAGGCGGCGAACTGGCCCTGGGGCAGCACCACGCACTGCACGAAGTCGTCGTACTTGAGGCCGAGCAGCTTCTCGACCGCCTCGTTGACCCCGTCCAGGTCCTTGGCCAGGGGGAACGTCTGGTCGCCCGGCCGGGCCAGGCCGCCGGGATCCGCCAGCCGTTCCAGGCTGGCCGCGCGCTGGTTAACCGCGGCGCCCGTGCGGCGCAGCTCACGGGCCACGACGTAGCGCTGGCGGTCGACCTCGAAGACGAGCTTGACGGTGCCGCGGGCGACGGTGGGGGCGAGCGCGAGGGAGACCATGCCCTTGCGGCCCCAGCGGGGCACCGAACCGTACAGGGCGAACGTCATCGCGTCGATCACCGTCGACTTGCCCGACCCGGTGGGGCCGACGAGGGCGAAGAAGTCGGCGTCGGTGAAATCGACGTGCGCCTCGTCGCGGAACGAGGCGAAGCCGTGCATGTCCAGCCGGACCGGGCGCATCTGGAGTTTCCTTCCCTCGTCAGCCGGCGGTCGACAGCTCGGCCGGGTCGGCGGCACCGTCGGTGGCGGTGACCTCGTCGTGCAGCTGGCGGAACAGGGCGGCGACCCGCGGGTCGCTGACGTCCCGCGCGCCGCAGTACTCGGCGAACAGCTGCTCCGGCGTGCGCGCGGCGCGCGGCTCGGCCGGGCGGTTCGCCGTGCTTGCCTGCGGCGCGAACTCGGGGTCGATGCGGACCTCCAGGGCGTTCGGCAAGATCGCCACGGCGTCGTCGCGCAGCCCGGCGCGGCCCGGCTCGCGCAGGTACACCCGGAGGTAGTCGTCGGCGAAGTCGCCGGCCTGCGCCCGCGCCTCGAGCTCGGCCAGCGTGCCAGCCGCGGTGCGCAGCCGGCGACCGGACGTGACGGGGACGTCGGTGACCCGGGCCGGGATGCCCGGCGCCGCCTCGACCAGGCAGACGACGCTGGTGTTGTCCTGCTCGCCGAAGTCCACGGCGAGCGGCGCGCCGCTGTAGTGCACCGGGGCGGGCGCCGGCAGCGACTGCCGCCGGTGGAGGTGGCCGAGCGCCACGTAGTGCGCGTTCACGGGGAAGATGGCCGCGGGCACGCTGTACTCGAAGATGGACTGCGCGGACCGCTCGCCGCCGCCGAACTTGCCGCCGACGCAGGTGAGGTGCGACATCGCCAGGTTGACCGTGTCGCCGCGGAACGAGGCGGTCAGCGACGCGATCACCTGGCGCATCTGCTCGTCGTAGGCGCGCACGTTCTCCGACGGCGAGTTCGCGACGATCTCCGCCGCGCGCACCGCGTAGCGCTGTGACAGGAACGGCAGCACGGCGACCTGGGCCGGCGCGCCGTCCGAACGGGCGGTGAACCGGACCACGCCGCCCCGCTCCGGTGACTTGTACGCGCCGGTGAGGGTGATGCCGACCTCGCCCATCAGCGGCCGGTAGGCCTCGAAGGTCGGCCCGTGATCGTGGTTGCCCGCGATGACGATCACTTCCGCGCCGGACCGCCGCATCCGCAGCAGCGTCTGGACGACGAGCTGCTGCGCGGCCGCCGACGGGGCGGACAGGTCGTAGACGTCCCCGGCGACGAGGACCGCGTCGACCTCGTTCGCCTCGGCGACCGCGGCGATCTCGGCGAGGACCGCCTTCTGCTCGTCGAGGCGGTCACGGCCCTTGAGCGTCTTGCCGACGTGCCAGTCGGCGGTGTGCAGGAACTTCAAGTACGCCTCTTCAGAACGGGGGGATGTCGTCTTCTGGTGGCAATCGGGATATCAGGTCGGGGGCTGGACCGCCGGGGGCTGGGCCGCCGGGTACTGGGCGCGGCGGCTCGGCGCATTCCGACAGCCGGGTCGCCCAGGCGGGGAACGGGAACTCGATGGCCAGCGGCACCGGGATCTGCGGCTGGGAGACGAACATCGCGCCCGGCTTGGCGATGGTGGCGCGGACCCGCTGCGAGGCGGGCAGGAAGCCGTACTCGGGCCGGCCGGCCTCGGCCGCGTCCAGGCGGCCGACCACCCGGATCGCGGAGTTGGACACGATGCGCCGCTCCACCTCGCTGGCGGTCTGCTGCGCGCCGATCAAGATGATGCCGAGCGACCGGCCCCGCTCGGCGATGTCGAGCAGCACGTCCTTGATCGGCGAGCTGCCCTCGCGCGGCGCGTACTTGTTCAGCTCGTCGATCATGGTGAACAGCAGGCCGCCCGGGCCTGCCTCCTCCTTGCGCGCGGTCTCGGCGGCGAGCACCACGCCGACCACGAAGCGCTGCGCGCGCTCGTGCAGGTTGTGCAGGTCGACGACGGTGAGCTGCTGGTCCTGGGTGGAGATGCGGCGTCGCGGGCCGCCGGGCAGGTCGGCGCGGATGATGGCGGCGAGCGGCCGCAGCGACGAGCGCAGCCGGCGGACGAACGCGTTGGCGGTGCCCGTCCCGGTGACCGGGCCGGCCCAGTCGGCGCGGGTGTCGTCGTCGGTGAGCCGTTCGACGATGAGGTTCACCAGGTCCTCGTAGGTGGTGAGCACCTTGCCCTCGAGCAGCACCGCGCCGTGGTCGCCGAACGGCTCGGCGTAGCGCCGCAGCCGGGCGGCGACCTGGTGGATGACGATGGTGTACTGCTGCCGGTCGTCCTCGGCGTCGGCGAACACGTAGGGCAGCAGCTGCTGGTCGCAGAACTCTTTCAGCGTCCACCAGAAGGCTTCCACCCCGCTGGTCCGGCCGGTGACGTTGGGCCGTCCCGTTCTGTCGTCGGGGACCGGCGGCGCCCAGAAGCCGGCCGACGCGAACGGCCCGGCCGGCAGGCCGAGCGCGGCGTACTGCCCGCGCAGGTCGTCGTCGAGCCGGATGTTGGGCTGGTCGAGGAAGAGCAGGTCCTCGCCCTTGACGCTGAACACCAGCGCCTTCGCGTTCAGCGCCCGGGCGCCGAGCGCGCCGGAGCGGAAGATGGAGTGCAGCAGGAACAGCGCGAAGCTGGTCTTCGTCGCCACGCCGGAGATGCCGCTGATCGACACGTGGGCGCCGCGGGTGCCGTCGAGGAACTCCATGTTGACGTAGATCGGCGCGCCGTCCCGCCCGCGCCCGACCGGGACCCGGTTGGCCATCTGGTCGAAGTACAGGGCCTGGGCCCGCTCGCTGCCCGTGGCGCGGCGGACCACCTCGCCCGGGCGCGGCGGCACGTAGATCTCCGGCTCCACCCGGGTGGTGCTGACCTCGGCGATCTCCTGGGTCCGAGCGGGCAGCACGCCGTCGGAAATCAGGAAGACGTCAGAGCCGAAGCTCGCGCCCTCCTGCCTGGCCCGCACCTGGGTGACGATCCCGCTGGTCAGCACCGGCCCGACGCCCGGCACCTGCCGCAGCGTGACGACCACGTCGTCAAGCTGCAGGTAGGAGGCGTCGTCCAGGGCGACGGCGAACTGCAGCGGGGTCGAGTCCTCCGTCCCGGCCACCAGCCCGACCTCGTCCGGCGGGCCATCGGGCGGGTTGGCGGCGCTGGCGGTGCCTGGTGCGTGATGCGTCCCAGCCACGCCAGGCGCGACGCGATCGGCCACAGCAAACCCCCGCAGGTGAAACGGATCCCGGATGTCAGTGGCTAACACCCTAGAGGGTGCCGCCGACAAATCGCCGTCGGCTCGCGAAGGTCGCCGGGCACGGTGGCGGATCGGGGTCAGCCGCTTCCGTTCGGTCGAATAGTGAGCATCATCCCGAACGGGCGGGTGCTCCGCCGCCCGGCGCCCGGGATTAACCTGGTGAGCGAGTCAAGTCGCGGGAGGTGGCGATGAGCGCGGCGCCGGGAAAGCTGCAACGGCGCCTCGGCGAGGCGCTGTTCGCCCGCGTCGCGGGGCCGCAGGGGCCCGCCAACCGGGCGCGGTTCGCCGCGCCGGGGCCGCGCTGGTTCGAGGCGGACCGGCCGATCCGGCGGGTGCACGGGGATGCCGCCATGTTCGTCGGCGGGCTGCGCGCGCTGCTGCTGCAGTCGCTGCACCCGCAGGCCATGATCGCGGTCGCGCAGCACTCCGACTACCGGGGCGACCCGTGGGGACGGCTGCAGCGGACGAGCACCTTCCTGGCGGTGACCACGTTCGGCACGGCGCCGGACGCGCAGCGCGCCGTCGACCATGTGCGACAGGTACACACGTACGTCACCGGGACCGGTCCCGACGGCGTGCCGTACCGGGCGGACGACCCGCACCTGCTGCTGTGGGTGCATGCGGCGGAGGCCGACAGCTTCCTGCGCTGCCACCAGCGCTATGGGGCCCGGCCGCTCGGGCCGGCGGAGTGCGACGGTTACGTCGCTGACGTGGCCCGCATCGCGGAGTCGCTCGGGGTGCCTGACCCGCCGCGGACGCAGGCCGAACTGGACGCGGTGCTTGACGCCTACCGGCCCGAGTTGCGGGCGACACCGGAGGCGCTCGAGGCGGCCAGGTTCCTGGTGCGGACGCCGCCGCTGCCGCTGCTCGCCCGCGGCCCGTACGCGCTGCTCGCGGCGACGGCGATCGCCGAGCTGCCGACGTGGGCGCGCCGTTCGCTCCGGCTGCCACGGCGCAGTGCCGTCGAGTCCGTGCTCGTGCCGCCGGTCGGCCGGGGCGTCGTCGGCACCGTCCGCTGGGCCATGGCCGCGCGGCGCTAGGGCGGCCGCGCGGCGTGGTCACCGTGCTCTGGTGAGCGCGCGAAGCCGGAAGGCGGCGCCCGGGCCGGCTAAACCACGTGCACCTCAGGGCTCTGGCGTGTCGAGGCGGGTGAGCAGGTTCACGAGAAGCTCGCGGTCGTCGTCCGGCAGCGGGGCGAAGAGATCCTCGGCGGCGTGGCGGCGGGCCTCGCGCAGTTCGTCGCGGACGGCGGTGCCCTGGCCGGTCAGGCGCAGCAGGATGGCGCGGCGGTTGCTCGGGTCGATCTCGCGCCGGACCAGGCCCGCTTCCTCAAGAGCGTCGACCACCGTGGTGAGCGAGCGCGGCACGATGCCGAGGCGGTCGGCGAGCTCGGTCATCCGGAGCGGCTCGTCGCTGCGGCTGATGATGCGCAGGGCGCGCTCCTGCGCCGGGGTGAGGCCAAGCGGCGCCAGCCGCTCCGCCTGCGACCTGCGCAGCCGCCTCATCAGCCGGTGAAGCAGGTCCGCGAGCTGACCGGGATCCTCGTACACCATCGCTCCAGAGTATCAGGATGCTGGCTCATATTGAGCCTGGAACAACTATGAGCTAGACTCTGTTTGAGAGTGCAAGACTAATGACTGCCCGTGGAGGCACTATTGAGTACCGCAAGTAACCGTAACCCCCGCGTCCCGCTCCGGCGCGTCATGGCGCTGTTCCGCCCGTACCGGTGGAACCTGCTCTTCGTCGGCGTGCTCGTCGCCGCCTCGTCCCTCGTCTCGCTGGTCAACCCGTTCCTGATCCGCGCGATCATCGACGTCGCCCTCCCCCAGGGCCGGACCGGGCTGCTGAGCGTGCTCGCCGTCGCGATGATCGTGGTGGCGGTCGCGAACAGCTCGTTCAGCGTCTCGCAGACGTACGTGTCCACCAAGGTCGGCCAGCGGGTCATGCACGACCTGCGGACGGCCGTCTACTCGCACCTGCAGCGCATGTCGCTCGCCTTCTTCACCAGGACACGGACCGGCGAGGTGCAGTCGCGCATCGCCAACGACATCGGCGGCATGCAGGCGACCGTCACCACCACCGCGACCACGCTGGTGTCCAACCTGACCACCGTCGTCGCCACGATCATCGCGATGGCCGTCCTTGACTGGCGGCTCACCATCGCCTCGCTGCTCATGCTGCCGGTGTTCGTCTGGGTAAGCCGCCGGGTCGGCAACGAGCGGCGCGGCATCACCAGGGACAGGCAGCGCCAGCTCGCGGCGATCTCCTCGATCGTGCAGGAGTCGCTGTCGGTGAGCGGCATCCTGCTCGGCCACACCATGGGCCGCTCCGCCTCGCTCGCCGGCTCCTTCTCCACCGAGTCGGAGAAGCTCTCCGACCTTGAGGTCCGCTCCAACATGGCCGGCCGCTGGCGGCAGTCGACCATCCAGATCGTCATGTCCGCCATGCCCGCCGTCATCTACTGGGTGACCGGGCTGACCGGCCATGGGTTGTCTGGAGATGGGGACCACATGGCCATCTCGATCGGCACGCTTGTCGCGTTCACCACCCTGCAGCAGAGCCTGTACCGCCCCGCCGTCCAGCTGCTCAGCACCGGCGTGGACATCCAGAGCTCGCTCGAGCTCTTCGGCCGCATCTTCGAGTACCTCGACCTGCCGGTGGACATCGCCGAGCCGGCCCACCCGCATCCGCTTGGGAAGGTCCGCGGCGAGGTACGGCTCAACGACGTGAGCTTCAGCTACGCCGGCCCGGACGCGGGCACCGCAGACGCGGGCACCGCGCGCCCCTCGCTCCGCGGCATCGACGTCACCGTGCCCGCCGGGCATTCGCTGGCCATCGTGGGCGAGACCGGCTCAGGTAAGACAACCCTTTCCTATCTGGTCCCCCGGCTCTACGACGTCACCTCGGGCAGCGTGACCATCGACGGGGTTGACGTGCGGGACATGTCGTTCGCGGACCTGGCGGGCGCGGTCGGCGTGGTCGCGCAGGAGACCTACCTGTTCCACGCCTCGGTCGCCGACAACCTGCGGTTCGCCAAGCCGGACGCGACCGACGACGAGCTCGTCGCGGCGGCGAAGGTGGCGCACATCCACGAACACCTCACATCCCTGCCTGACGGCTACGACACCGTGGTCGGCGAGCGCGGCTACCGGTTCTCCGGCGGCGAGAAGCAGCGGCTGGCGATCGCCCGAGCCGTGCTGCGCGACCCGCCGGTGCTGGTGCTCGACGAGGCCACGAGCGCGCTCGACACGCAGACCGAGCTGGCCGTGCAGCAGGCGATCGACGCCGCGAGTGCCGGCCGCACCACGATCACCATCGCGCACCGGCTGTCCACCATCCGCGACGCGGACGAGATCATCGTCCTTGACCGCGGCGAGATCACCGAGCGCGGCAGCCACGCCGAGCTGCTCGCCCGCGGCGGCCGGTACGCCGCCCTGGTGAACCGCGACGCCGACCTGGCCGCCGACATGGGCGCTGACATGGGCGCTGACATGGGCGCTGACCTGGCCGAGGCCGCCGCTTAAGTGAGGCGTGCGCCCGGGGGCGCCCTGTCCGTATCTTGGGTTAATGGGAGAAAACGGGGCGGGCGTCGACCGGGAGGCCGTCGCGGCCCGGCTGGCCGGCTTTCCGCGGGTGGCGGCGGAGCGGCCGGACCTCAGGCAGGCGGCGGTGGCGGTGTGCGTGACGGTGCACGATGGCGTGCCGTGCCTGCTGCTGACCCGGCGCGCGCGGCGGCTGCGCGCGCACGCGGGACAGTGGGCGCTGCCGGGCGGGCGCCGCGACGCCGGGGAGACGGCGGAGCAGACCGCGCTGCGCGAGACGGCGGAGGAGGTCGGGCTTACCCTGGACGCCGGGGCGGTGCTCGGGCTGCTCGACGACTACGTGACCCGGTCCGGCTACGTGATCACCCCGGTGGCCTGCTGGGCCGGCCCGGCTGGCGAGCTGACGCCGAGCGAGGCGGAGGTCGCCTCGGTGCACCAGGTACCGCTGGCCGACCTGGACGTCCCGCCGCGGTTCATCGCCATCCCTGAGTCGTCCGCCCCGGTCATCCAGCTGCCGCTGCTCGGCGGGTGGCTGCACGCGCCGACCGCGGCGATCGTGCACCAGTTCTGCCGCATCGCCTGCCACGGCGAGGTGCTCCGGGTCACTCACTACGAAGCGCCGGTGTTCGCCTGGCGCTGAGCGGAGGGCGCCGCGTGAGCGGAGCGGGCCACGCGGACGGAGCGGGCCACGCGAGCGGAGCGGGCCGCGGGCTAGGTGGGTGAGGTGGGCCGCGGTCAGGCGGTCAGCGGGCGGTCGGCCGGGCTGACCGGGGCGGGCAGCCCGGTAGAGCCCATCAGGTAGCGGTCGACCGCGGCCGCCGCGGCCCGGCCCTCGGCGATCGCCCAGACGACCAGCGATGCGCCGCGCCCGGCGTCGCCGGCCACGAAAACCCCGTCAGCACCGCCGCCGAAGTCGTCGTCCCGCTCGAAGTTGCCGCGCTCGTCGAGCCGCAGCCCGAACTGATCCATCACCCCGCTGTCCGGTTCCGGGCCGGTGAAGCCGAGCGCGAGCAGCACCAAGTCGGCCTGCACCTCACGCTCGCTGCCGGGGAGCGGGCGGCGCTGCCTCGGCACCCGGCCGGCCAGCCCGGTTCCGGCCTGCCCAGCGCCGGCCTGCTCACCGCCGGCCTGCTCACCGCCGGCCTGCTCACCGCCGGCCTGCTCAGGCCCGGTCAGTTCCGTCCCGGCCAGCCGCAGCGCCCGGACCCGGCCGCCGGGGCCCGCAGCGAAGCCGAGGGTGAACGCGGAGAACACGCGAACGTCACCGTCGGGCCCGGGCTGCGGGCCGAGCCAGCCGTCCCAGTCCGTGCCGGCGAGCCCAGCGACCTCGCGGGCCTCCTGGTGAGCGGAGGAGACACGGAAGGACTTCGGGTACACCGGCCACGGCTGGCCTGGGGCCCGGTCCGGGCCGGGCAGCGGGTTGATGTCCAGCTGGATGACCGAGGCGGCGCCCTGCCGCAGCGCCGTGCCCAGGCAGTCCGCGGCGGTGTCGCCGCCGCCGACGATGACCACCTGCAGGCCGTCCGCGCTGACCGGCGCACCGCCGGCCGCACAGCCTGCCACGCTGCCCGCCGCGCCGGGGGCCGCGTCCCCCGTACAGGCACGGTTGGCCGCGGGCAGGTACTCCATCGCCTGGTGGATCCCGGCCAGCTCCCGGCCGGGCACCGGCAGCTCGCGCGGCACCGTGGCGCCGGTCGCGACCACCACCGCGTCATTGCGCCGCCGCAGTTCCGCGGCGTCCAAGTCGATGCCCACCGCAACGCCGGCCCGGAACTGCGTGCCCTCCGCGCACATCTGCTCGAGCCGCCGGTCCAGGTACCGCTTTTCCAGGCGGAACTCGGGAATGCCATAACGCAGCAGGCCGCCGATGCGGTCGGCCCGCTCGTACACCGTGACCAGGTGCCCGCCCCGGGTCAGCTGCTGCGCGCAGGCCAAGCCCGCGGGGCCGGAACCGATCACCGCCACGGACTTGCCCGACCGGACGCGCGGCGGCCGCGGCCGGACGACGCCGCCCGCCCACGCCTGGTCGGCGATGGCGGCCTCGACGTTCTTGATCGTCACCGCGGGCTGGTTGATGGACAGCACGCAGGCGGTCTCGCACGGCGCCGGGCAGAGCCGGCCGGTGAACTCGGGGAAGTTGTTGGTGGCGTGCAGCCGCTCGCTCGCCGCCGCCCAGTCCTCGCGCCACACCAGGTCGTTCCACTCCGGGATCAGGTTCCCGAGCGGGCAGCCGTGATGACAGAACGGGATGCCGCAGTCCATGCAGCGCCCCGCTTGTTCCCCGATGACCGGCAGCAGGGTCTGCCGATCGTAAACCTCGTGCCAGTCCCGCACCCGCTCCCCGACAGGGCGGCGGGCGCAGTCCCGGCGCGGGGTCGTCAGGAAGCCCTTTGGGTCAGTCACGCCACGCTCCAGGCCAGCAGGGTCCGAGTCGAACGACATCGGACGACACCGTCCACTTCCCACCATATGTGCCCGTTACCAGCGCACTCACGCCCCCGTAACGATGCGGGGTAAGCACCGCCTGCGCGCTAATATGCTGGATAACGCGACATAACGCGAGACGGGAGTGTTACCAGCATGATCCTCTTCATCATCGTGCTGCTGGTTGTCGGTTTCGTGGCGGGCGCGCTCGCCCGCCTGCTCATGCCGGGCCGCGATCCCATGGGGTGCCTTGCCACCAGCCTGCTCGGCATCGTCGGCTCCTTCATCGGCGGGTTCCTGCAGAACCTCATCCAGTACCACACGGCGGGCGTGCACACCTTTCACCCGGTCGGCCTCATCGGGTCGGTGATCGGGGCCTGGGTGCTGCTGCTCGTGCTGCGGCTCACCGGGCTCGAGCCCGGCCGCCGGCGTTACTGAGGAGCCTGATCAGTCCGGTGATCCGGTAGGCGCTACCTTGCCGGGACACGCCTGCAGTAAATTCCCGCTATGGCAGGCTTCGCGCGTTTCCGCGTTCGTCCACTGGTCTACCTGATAGCCGCCGGCGTCCTCGCGGGGTGCTCGACGGCAAACTCGTCATCGGCAACGTCCCGTCCGGTGACGACCTCGTCCAGTTTCGCGGCGACCGCGGCCCGGGCCACGGTGAACCCGTCCGCTACGGCAAGCCAGAGCCAGGGTCTCCTGGAAGTGCTTCCGGTTCCGGCGGGCGCGACGCCGTGGCCGCAGAACACCAATGCCCTGCTGAGCCGGACCGCTTTCGTCGAGCTGGCCTACAGCAAGAAAGACTGGAGCGCAGAAGAGGGGGAGGAGGCCCACCGTGGCTTCGTGGCTGCCGTCCAGCAGGGCTGGGATAATGCTGACGGTTCCCGGCAGGCCATTAGGCTCGTCCGCTTCACCTCCCCGGCCGGGGCCGTGAGCGCATTCGACGAGGTGCGATCGGGCTGGGAAACGCAGTACCCGGACAGCTTGCTGACTGACTCCGCCATCGGCGCCGTCGGCTGGAGCAGTCCGACGCTGGACGCCAGTGGAGACGCCATTGCGGAGTGGGGCGTCGCCGTCGGCGACAGCATGATCCTCGCGATCGAGTACACGGCGGCTACGCCGGACCCCGCTGCCGCGAAGGCGCTGCTGCTGCGGCAGTATGACAGGCTCAAGAACGGCTCCTGAGCCTGGCCGCTCAGGAGCCTGTCGCCGCAGCCGACGCGGGCCTGCCCGGTTACCCGGCTGGGGGCGCGGACGGTGAGACGCAGAACTCGTTACCTTCCGGGTCGGCGACGGTGACCCAGGTGTGCGGGCCCTGCCGACCGGTGTGCAGTGCCTTCGCGCCGCGCGCGACCAGGCCCGCGACCACCTCGTCGACGTCGTCGGCGCCGATGCGCAGGTCGAGGTGCACCCGGTTTTTCACCGTCTTGGCCTCGGGTACCAGCTGGAAAAGCACGCGCGGGGCCCGCTTGGTGCCGTCGGGGTGGCTGATCGCCGAGCCCTCGCGCCAGACGAGCTTTCCGTTGTGCAGGGTGGTGTCGGCCTCGCTGGCGTAGCCCTCGCTGATCATCCGGCGGATAAAGTCCTCATCCTGCGGCTCGACCGGCCAGCCGAGCGTCTCCGCCCACCAGTCAGCGAGCGAGTGCGGGTCCGCGCAGTCCACCGTCACCTGGAACTCGTACGCCACCGCGGCCGTCCCTTCTCGTGGTGTCCCTCTGGTGTACCCCGCGGGCCACGGTAGCGGTGATCGCGGACGTTCGGCGTCCTGAACCGGAGCGGACGCGCCGCCGGGCCAAGGGGCAGGCACACGGGCCACTTACCCGTGGACGGGGGTGGAACCCGTGGCGCTCTGGCCGGTGACCGACGTGACGGTCTGCTGGCCTAGGTCCGTGGCCGCCGTGGACAAGAACGCGGCGGTCGCGGTCCCGACGGCGGCGATGACGGCGGTGGACCAGGTGACGAGGAAGCGCCAGTT
>Ga0265313_10003925_pt1 | contig 11707 bp, 4 predicted proteins | sample 4123metaG_FD_203122 | JGI IMG/M metagenome (GOLD analysis project Ga0265313, IMG submission 203122) | Rhizosphere microbial communities from Carex aquatilis grown in University of Washington, Seatle, WA, United States - 4-1-23 metaG | ecosystem: Host-associated > Plants > Roots > Rhizosphere >...
GCATCCGGGGCGTGATGAGGGCCGCGGGTAGCACGCCGCCGCGCATCGCGATCCACATCGACAAGGGCGCGAGCTGGGCCGTCACGCAGTGGTTCTTCGACCACCTGAACCATGCCGGGGTCCCGTACGACATCATCGCCGAGAGCTTCTACCCCGAATGGGCCCACGGCACCCTCGAGCAGGTCTGGGACAACATGAACCGGTGCGCCGAGCGCTACCACAAGGACTTCCTGCTCGTCGAGACGGGCTACGGCCGCTCGCACCTGCAGGACAACCCGTGCATGCTCTGGCCGGTGACCCCCGAGGGCCGGCTGCAGTACATGGCGGACATCGTGAACACGGTGAGGAAGGGGCCGCGCGGCATCGGGGTCATGTACTGGGCCCCGGAGTGGGAGGCGTGGAACGAGGACGGCAGCCCGGGTCCCGTGGTTTCGGTGATGGACCACCTGGACACCCTCGCGGGCCGTCCTGCGAGCCACGCTCCGGCAGCGGTCAATCCGTGACGCGGCCGGGGCGCCGGAGGGCGCCCGCATCCGGCTGGCCGCCCCGTCGCGCCCGTCGGCGCGCCCTGCGGGCCTGCAAAAAATGCACGGTGTTGGTCCAAATACGCGCAGCCGCGGCGTTCCGGCGGGCCTACACTGCGGCTGCCCGAATCCGCCGCGCGCGCCCGGTCCGGACCCGAAGCCCCCCCCTTTCGATCCCATGAAGCCGTTTCACGTTGGTTGCCCCGGGGTCATCGTAGCCCTTGCCGCTTGGGGACTTGGGTGCATCGCCTCGGGCACCGAGCCAAGGGACCCCGTGTTTCCAACGGCGTCGGTGGTGGCCAACCAGCCGATGGGGGTGGCCAAGGGCATCTACCCCGGCCGTGTGGTCTGGGTCCATGATCCGGCCGCCGTCAACCAGGCCTGCGTCGTGGACGCTCCGGGCCACGGGTGGTACCTGGGCGAGAACAACAACCAGGCGGTGATCGACGGGATGGTCTCGGTCGCGCTCCGGAACCTCGCCGGGAGGAACAGCGACGCCGGCGCCTGGGACGCGATCTTCAGGTACCACAACGCGGCCCGCGGCAAGGGGGCCGTGGGGTACGCGGCGGGCGAGAAGGTCTTCATCAAGATCAACGCCACGAGCGCATGGGCGGGGAACTTCAACGCGGTCGACCTCACGCCCGGCGCCTACATCTCCGAGACCTCCATGGGGCCCGTCCTTAGCGTCCTGAGGCAGCTGGTCGGCGTCGTCGGGGTGAACCAGCAGGATATCTACGTCGGCGACCCCATGAAGCACATCTACAAGCACCTGTACGATGCCTGGCACGGAGAGTTCCCGAATGTCCACTACCTCGACAACGGCGGCTACGAGAGCCTCGGCCGGGAGTCCGTGGTGCCGAGCACGACGGCCGTCATCCACTACTCCGACCGGGGGACGATCCTCGTGACCGACCCCGGGGACCAGCCGGTGAACCGGGACTACCTCTACACGGTCTTCGAGGACGCGGAGTACCTGATCAACATCCCCATGCTCAAGGGGCACATGCGGGCTGGGATGACCATGTTCGCCAAGAACCACTTCGGGTCGCAGACGCGGGTCGACGCCTCCCACCTGCACGGCGGGCTCGTGGCCCCCGCCGAGGCGCCCAACGTGACGCGGGGCGCCTACGGGCTGTACCGGGTCCAGGTGGACATCCTGGGGCATGCGCTCCTCGGGGGGAAGAACCTCGTCTACCTGATGGACGCCCTGTGGGCGACTGACTACGAGCTGGACGTCCCCCTTAGGTGGCAGATGCCGCCGTTCAACAACGGCTATTCGGCGTCGCTCTTCGCCTCGCTCGACCCGGTGGCGATCGAGTCGGTCGGCTACGACTTCCTGCGCTCGGAATTCACGGCGGAGCGCGTCCCCGCCGCCGGCACGTACGTGCAGATGCCGGCCGTGGACGACTACCTCCGCCAAGCCGCGGACTCCGCGAACTGGCCCGCCACGATCGTGTACGATCCGGACAACTCCGGGTTGCCGCTGGGGAGCCTCGGCACGCATGAGAGCTGGAACAACGCCGCGAGCATGCAGTACTCCAGAAACCTCGACCCGGCGGGGGTCGGCATCGAGCTTGTCCAGGCGAGTCAGAGCACCCGGACGGAGCGGCTCGCGAGCCGGACGGTGGGCACGGGCGCCACGGCGGCGTTCTCCGTCGTGGCCATCGGGACAAGCCCGCTCACCTATCAGTGGCAGCGGAAGGCGGCGGGGAGCCAGGCGTGGACCGATCTCGTGGACGGCGCGACCTACGCGGGGTCGGCCTCGAGCACGCTCACCGTGGGCGGCGCGACGCTGCAGATGAACGGCGACCAGTTCCGCTGCGTGGTCACAGGCGGCGTGGGCCCCGGCGTGACGTCGAACGCGGCATTGCTCGGCGTCGTGGACGTGCCGACGATCCTCCTGCAGCCGGCCTCCTGCACGGCGGGCGCGGGCGCACGCGTCCTCCTCTCGGTGCTCGCGACCGACCCGAGCGCCCTCAGCTACCAGTGGCTTAGGGACGGCGCGATTATCCCGGGGGCCACGGAGGCCGTGCTCGCGCTCCCGAGCGTCGGACCCGCCGACGCAGGGGTCTACACGGTGCATATCCGCAACGCCACGGGCGGCTCGATCACCACCGACGAGGCCGTGCTCGCGGTGAGCGCCCGGGCCGCCGTGCCGCACGCCTCGACATTGGTGAACCTCTCAACCCGCGCCCATGTGGGCACCGGCGCCAACATCATGATTGCCGGGTTTGTCGTGGGCGGCACGGGCGCAAAGCCGCTCCTCATCCGCGCCGTGGGCCCCGCGCTGACGACCTTCGATCCGGTCGATCTGAACGCGGGCGTCGTCCTCGCCAATCCCGTGCTGCAGCTCACCAGGTCCGACGGCACGGTGCTCCTCGCCAACGACGGCTGGAGGGGCGATCCCGTCATCGCCGCTGCGGCGGCCAGCGCGGGCGCGTTTGCGCTGCCCGCCGGCAGCAGCGACGCCGCCATGGTCGTCACGCTACCCGCGGGCGCCTACACCGCCCTTGTGACGGGCGGGAACGGCGCCACGGGCGTCGCCCTGGTGGAGGTTTACGACCTGGACACCGCAGCCGCCTCGCGGCTCATCAATATTTCGACGCGCGCCCAGGCGGCGACCGGCGCCCGGTCGCTCATCGCCGGGTTCGCGGTCGCGGGACCGGGCGCATGCAACGCGCTGATCCGGGCCGTGGGCCCATCCCTGACGGCGTTTGATCCCGCCGACCTGGGGCCGACGGTCGTGCTGGCCGATCCGCAGCTGGCGCTGCAGGCCCTGGGCGGGCCGGTGATGGCGACGAACGACGACTGGCATTCGGACCAGGGCGCGGCGATCGCCGCCGCGGCAGCCGCCGTCAACGCGTTCCCGCTTGGGACCGGCTCCAAGGACGCCGCGCTGCTCTCAGCCCTGAGGCCAGGAGCCTACACGCCCATCGTAACGGGAAAAGATGGGGTAGCCGGACTCGCGCTCGTGGAGGTCTACGAGACCCCGTGACCACGTTCGCCGCGGCGGGCGCCTGGGGATGGTGGACGCTACAGGATTCGAACCTGTGACCCCGTGCGTGTGATGCACGTGCTCTAACCAGCTGAGCTAAGCGTCCGACAGGGGGACGTGCTTTGTGCCTCACGCAGGCCGCCAAATCAAGGCTTTTGGGCGGGCGCTTGGAGCAAGAGAGCAGGTCAAGCCCGGGCGACGCAGCGGCGGCGAAGCGCCGCGAACCCAAGTGCGAGGGTGCCGGCACCCATCAGGACCCAGGTCGAAGGCTCGGGCACGGGTGTAAAGTTGAGATCCAGGTTGTTGCCAACCTCCGACACCGAAAAACTTCCCCCACCGGTGCTGTTGGTGAACCCCGAAGTGATGATATTGAAATCGGCCGCGTTGAAGCCGGTGATCGAAGAGGCATTGGCGAAGGTCCAGGAGTAACTGCTCGCCGGGTTGAAGTTCAGCGTCGGGGCCGAACCCCCGGTGCTGTTAGCCGAGACGACGTTGAAGGTGATGCTGTTGGCGGTGGCCCCCGATAGGTCAATGCCGCCATTTGCCGTTATGAGGCCCCAACCCATGCCGGCCGATCCTGCGGCATCATAGAGCTGGAAATGGATGGCGCCCCCGACGAAGACCAGGGGCGTCGTGAACGTAAGGTCTCCCGGGCCGCCGCCGGGCGAGGCGCTCGGCGAAAGGATCACGTTGTTGGTGACGGGCAGCGCCACGCCGCCATTCATGATGGTTCCGCTTCCGGCAAGGGTATTGGCGCCCGCCCCAATGGTGATGGGATTCTGGATCGTGATGCCCCCCAGAACGTTCAGCGTGGAGCCGCCTGAGAGGGTCAGGTTGTTCGTGGCAGCGCCGAAGGCGCTGCTGCTGGCGGCATACACCGTGCCCGCATTGTTCGAGACAAACGTTGCGCCATAGATCGAGTTTGGGCCGCTAAAGGTCGTCGACCCGGAACTGCCGTTGTCGATGGTGATGACCGTTGCCTGGTCATAGGAGCCGATGGAGCCAGAGAATGTAAGGTTGTTGTTGTTTCCGTTGCCGATCTGGGCGGTCGAACCCGTGACGAGGATGGCGTTGGGAACCGCGCGGGTCATGCCGGAGCCAAACGCGTCGATCGAGGTGCCCCCGTCCAGAATGACGCTCGAAGTCCCGAGGGCTGTGTCTGAACCGAGGTAAAGGTAGCCCTCGCGCATGTCCACCGTGCCCGAGAAGGTGTTGGCGCTTCCAAGGATGTTTAGCGCGCCCCACGTGCACCAGGAGTAGGTGCCCGAGCCCGAGACAAGTCCCGATAAGGTCATGCTGTTGGCCCCTCCGTCGTCATTGTCCACGGTGCCGTTGAACGCGATGGCGTTGGCGAGCGTGACGTTTGCCGTGGGCGAGAACTCAGTGCCGTCTTCGAAAGTCAGGGTGCCCGTCCCCACGGGTCCGGAGACCACGCTTCCCGGAGCCCCGGTGGTTGAGTTTCCGACAAAGAGCTCGCCGCTAATTACATCGGTGCCTCCCGTGTACGTGTTTGCCGTGCCGAGCAGGATGGAGCCGATGTTCGTGCCGTTGTTGGCTCCTTGAACCGTCACCCGGCCGGTGCCGGAGATGATGCCCGGGTAAGAGGAGGCGTCGGTAAGACCCGGTGCGAACGTCAGTGTGCCGTTGTTGACGACGCTGCTTGCGAGCGATGCGCCCAAGGCTGTCCCGTCACCAATGGATACCGTGGCTCCCGAAACGATCGATGTCGTGCCCGAATAGGTGTTGGCACCGTCTAGGACGAGGTCGGTCCCCGCACCCGTGATGGCAAGATTTCCGCCCGTTCCCTGGATCACGCCTGAGAATGTCGACGCGTAGGAACCGGCAACGGTCAATGTTCTGTTTCCCAGCGTTATAAAATTGCCCGCGGTGCCGCTGAGTCCGCCCACGGTGTTGTCAAAACCATTGAGATCTAGGATGCCCGGATCGAGCGACCATCCGTCCAACAGGACGAGGCCAAGGCCCGATGCGCCGCCAAAGGCACTTGTGGATCCGGCCTTCAGCGTACCCCAGAAGACCTCGGTCGTGCCGGAATAGGTGTTTATGCCTGAGAGGGTGGTGGTCCCGTTGAAGAACTGTCCAACACCGCCCGTGCCATGAATCGCATTGGGAAGCGTAACGCTGTCGCCGCGCGAGAAGTCGACTGTGCCGTTGTCCGTTAGGATCGCGGTCGCGTCGATCGAGCCCGACGTGTCTCCCGAATTGCCGAACTGCAGGGCGCCCCCGAAGGATATTGCGATGTTTCCCGTGCCTGTGGCTGAACCGGACGCATTGTCGGCAAGGAGCGTTCCTCCGGTGATCAGGGTGCCTCCCGTGTAGGTGTTCGAGCCCGTGAACTTCTCCTGGTAGGCGCTGCTTGAGATCGCGCCCGAGCCTGAAATGGTGCCGGCGAACTGGCTGCTCGCGCCCGGTCCCGCCAACGTGAGGGTGGCGCCTCCGAGAAGCACGGAACTCGAAGAGGAGAAACTTGAGAGCGAGCCAATCGTGTTGCTCTGGCTATTCAGGTCCAGGACACCCGTGCCGTTAATGGTGACGGTCGAGAGTCCGGTTGCACCGCCAAAGGCACTCGTGGCGCCCGCACCCGCCTTCAGGGTGCCTCCGCTCTGAATGATGAAGCCGCCGGAATTGGTGTTGGTCCCGGAAAGCGTGACGGTCCCCGGTCCGGCTTGCACGACCTGCAGCGCGCCGGTCAAAGGAGCCGAGAACGTGATGGCGCTCGGTTCGTCGAAATCCAGTGTGCCGTTCCCCGAGACGCCGCTTGTCGCCAGGCTTCCCACGGTTGTCCCGTCTCCGAGCTGGATTTGGGTGGTTCCCAGGCCGCTGATGACGGTGGTTCCCGTATAGGTGTTGGCGCCCGTAAGGACGAGCTGGCCGGTCACGTCCTTCTCAAGGTTGCCGTTGCCCGAAATCACCCCCGAGAACGTCGACGAATACCCGCCGTTCATGGCGAGAGTCGAACCGTTGTTGATGACCACCGAGCCGCCGCCAGCGTAGTTGCCCAGCCCGGCGATCGTTTCATTGAAATTCACGGTGAGCGTGCTGCCCGAGCCCACTTCGACGAATGCCGTGGAATTCGACGAGAACGCATTTGCATTTCCGTCGGCGAGGCCGCCCGAACTTAGGTAGGTGTATCCTGAATACGTGTTGTTGGTCCCACTCAACGTCAGCGTGCCCGTGCCGCCGACATTCAAGGTCATCGTCCCCTGCAACGGCACCGACACGCTGTCGTTGGCTGAGTTATTGTCGGTGAAGGCGCTGGTTACCGTCAGGATCGCCCCCCCGGAATCTCCGAGGACCAGGGCCCCGCCAAGGTTCGAAATGGTCAGCGAATGGACCGTGAAATTTGCAGCGACAGTGGACGAAAAAGGGCCCGCGTTGCCAAAAAAGACGTCATCCGTGCTCACGGGCATGACACCCGTGGACCAATTTGTGCCCGTGCCCCAGCTCCCGCCGCCCACGACCCAGGTAACCTGGCCAAAGGAGTTGCCGCCGCAGACTGCGCAAAGTAGGGCTGCCCCGAAGACGGACCTTATTCTCATGATTGCGGCAGATTGTGCAACTGACTGGCAATCACAAGGGCAAAGACGCCAAAATTCTGTTATTTCCGATAAGTCCGTGTCAGGTCGGAAAAAGGGAGCCCCCGGCTCGTGGCGGATCCTTAATCATTTCCTTAAAACAATGGTTATTAAATATATAGATCTATTCCCTATAGGCCTCGGCGAGCAGCACGATCGGATGTACCACCCGGAGAGGGGGGCCAAGTTGGCCCCCTTGGAGCTTAAGTCCTCTCTGGATATGAAGTTGGCATCCTGGATTGGCCGTGGCGACAACGAGGGCCTGCGTCGACCGGATGTGCCGCAGTTTCCGGTCTCGCAGCCACGTCGCCGTTTCAGGCTGGGTGATCGAATACACTCCGGCGCTTCCGCAGCACATCGTCGCCTCCGGGCATTCCCGAAGCTCAACGCCCGGGATCGATCGCAGAATCTCGCGGGGCTGTGACGTGATCTTCTGACCGTGACAGAGATGGCAGGCCTCGTGATAGGTCACGGCCAGGGGCGGCGCGCCCGAGCGCGGGGGGGCCGGCGGCCGGAATCCGATCTCGACCAGCCATTCCGAGATGTCGCGCACCTTGGACGACCACGCCGCCGCCCTGGCGGCGTACGCCGGTTCGTCGGCAAGGAGGTGCCCGTAGCGCTTCAGGTGGGAGCCGCAGCCCGCCGAGTTCGAGATGATCGCGTCGTAGGAGCCGGGATCCAGCGCGTCGAGCTGGCGCCTGGCGAGCGCGCGGGCGGTCTCCAGGTCGCCGTTGTGGACGTGCAAGGATCCGCAGCAGGACTGGGCGCGCGGGGTCTCCACCTCGCAGCCGTTGGCGAGAAGCACGTCGACGGTCGCCCGGTTGACGTCGGAAAACGCGATGTCCTGGATGCACCCGGTAAGGACGGCGACGCGGTGCCGGACCTCCCCGCGCGGCCTTTCGATCGGGGCGATGATCGCATCCGAAAAGCGCCGTCGGACCGGGAAGGCCTGGCTCTCGAGTTCGCCCATTCTTTTCGGAAGGACGGCGAAGAACCCGCACCTGCGCAGGAGGCCACGAAGCCCGCTCGCCTCGTAGAGCCAAAGGAGCCTCCCCGCAAGGCGCAGCGCCCACGGCCTGAAGAGCAGGAAGCGAAGGGTGAGGAAGCGGACGAGGGACCGCGCGGGGCCCGAGTGGACCCCGCTACGCTCCGCCTCCGCGCGGCCCGCCTCGAAAAGCGTGCCGTAGTCGACGCCGGCCGGGCACGCCGTTGTGCACGCCAGGCACCCGAGGCAGTAGGACATCTCGTCGGCGAACCCCCGGGTTGCGGCAAGCTCGCCGTCGGCGATGGCCCGCATGAGCGAGATCCTGCCCCGCGGCGAATTGCGCTCGTTTCTGGTCTCGAGGTAGGTGGGGCACGTCGGAAGGCACAGGCCGCAGTGCATGCACTGCTGCAGCACCGAGTAGTCCAGCGACCTGAGGAGGCTCGGCGTCTTCGTCACGGGTCGAAGATCTTGCCGGGGTTCAGGAGGTTCTCCGGGTCGAGCGCGCGCTTGACCGCCTTCAGGAGCCCGTAGCTTGCGTCCCCGAACTGCTGGCGGAGGAAGCCCTTCTTCGCGAGGCCGACGCCGTGCTCCCCGGTGATGGTTCCGCCGAGGGAGAGCGCGTGCTCGAAGATCTCCCTCATGGCGGCCTCGATGCGGCGCATCTCGTCCGCGTCCCGCTCGTCCGTAAGGAAGGTCGGGTGGAGGTTCCCGTCGCCGAAGTGCCCGAAGGTCGCGATCTCGAGGCGGTGCCTCGCGCCGGTCTCCTGAATGAACCGGATCATCCGGGCCAGCTCGCTCCGGGGCACCGTCGCGTCCTCGAGGATCGTGGTCGGCCGCATCCGTGCGAGCGCGCTGAAGGCGCTTCGCCGCGCGGTTGCAAGGCGCGCCGCCTCCGCGGAATCGGCGGCGAGCCGCACCGCGGTCGCCCCGTGCCTCTCGCAGAGCGCCCGGATCCTCGCCGCATCGTCCGCGACCGCCGCGGGATGGCCGTCCACCTCGATGAGGAGGAGGGCCTCGGCGCCCACGGGAAGCCCCACGTGCGCATAGTCCTCGACGCAGCGGATCGTCCTTGAGTCGAGGAACTCGAGGGTGCACGGGACGATCCCCTCGGCGATGATCGCCGACACCGTCTCGGCCGCGGCGTCCATCCGGGCATAGGTCGCAAGGAGCGTCTGCCGGGCGGCGGGCCGCGGCACGAGCCTCAGGAGCACCTCCGTCACGATGCCAAGCGTGCCCTCGCTGCCGACAAAGAGGTCCTTCAGGCTGTAGCCCGCGACGTCCTTCACGCACTTGCCGCCGAGCCTGCAGACCTCGCCGTCGGCGAGCACGACCTCCAGGCCCATCACATAGTCGCGGGTGACGCCGTACTTGAGCCCGCGCAGGCCCCCGGAATTCTCGGCGACGTTTCCTCCGATCGTCGAGACCCTCATCGATCCCGGGTCCGGCGGGTAGAACAGGCCCGCCGCATCGGCCGCGTCGTAGACCGCCTGGGTCAGGACCCCGGCCTGCGCCCGAAGCGTGAAGTTCCGGGCGTCGAGCTCGATGATCCGGTCCATCTTGACGAGACACAGCACGACCGCCCCCTCGACCGGGACGCTTCCTCCGCTAAGGCCCGTGCCGCTTCCGCGGGCGACGACGGGGGCCTTGTGCCTGCGGGCGACCCGGAGCACGGCCGAGACCTCGGCCGCGGTTCGTGGGAAGACGACGACCCGAGGGGCATGCCTCAGGGCTGCGGTGGCGTCGAAGGAGTAGGGGATCAGGTCCTCGCGCTCGACCAGGACGCCGGCCTTTCCCAGGAGAACGATGAGTTCGTCTATCATGGCGTGGCGGCGGGGGGGCGGACCCGGGGGATGGCGTTCATGGTCGGGGGGTTGGGCTCCGCAGAGGGTGCCCCCTTTTTCGCCAGCTGTGAACCAAATCCGGATGACCCGCCAACGGCCGCCGCAGGCTCGGCGGCGGCCCTTTTGCGACAATATTTACCCTCGACGCGCAACAAGTGTGCCGAATTGACTGTCCATGACACTGTCCCGCTGGCATCCGCCGCCCGTGAACGTCCTTACGCTCCATTGGCGCGTCCCATGCAGATGGGGGTAAAATGGATTCCAACAACCTGACCCAGATGTCGCGCCAGGCCGTCACGGACGCCCAGGCCGTGGCGCGCCGCCTCAATCACACCGAGGTCGACACGTGGCACCTGCTCTCGGCGCTCCTGGGCCAGGAGAACGGCCTCATCCCCGGCATCATCGAGAAGATGGGGCTATCCACGAGCGCCCTGCAGCTCGCCGTGGACCGCGAGCTTGACCGGATCCCGAAGGTGACGGGGAGCGTCGACACGTCGAAGATCTACGTGACGCAGGCCGTGAACGACGTGATCACCCGGGCCGAGAAGGAGGCGAAGACGCTCAAGGACGAGTTTGTGAGCGTGGAGCACCTGTTCCTTGCGCTGGTCGAGCTCGGCCGGCCGGACGCCATGAAGAAGCTCTTCAAGAGCTTCGGGCTCGACCGCGCGAAGCTGATGGACGCCCTGAAGGAGGTCCGCGGGAACCAGAGGGTCACGACCGACAACCCCGAGGCGACCTACCAGGCCCTCGAGAAATACGCCGTCGACCTGGTCGACCGGGCGAAGAAGGGCAAGCTCGACCCGGTCATCGGCCGCGACGACGAGATCCGCCGGACGATCCGCATCCTTTCCCGCAAGACCAAGAACAACCCGGTCCTGATAGGCGAGCCGGGCGTCGGCAAGACGGCGATCGTCGAGGGCCTGGCGCAGAGGATCCTGCGCGGGGACGTCCCCGAGGGGCTCAAGGAGACGGCCATCTTCGCGCTCGACATGGGGGCGCTGGTGGCCGGCGCAAAGTACCGCGGCGAGTTCGAGGAGCGCCTGAAGGCCGTGCTGAACGAGGTGAAACAGTCGGATGGCCGGGTCATCCTCTTCATCGACGAACTCCACCTGATCGTCGGCGCGGGCAAGGTCGACGGCGCGATGGACGCCGGCAACCTGCTAAAGCCGATGCTCGCCCGCGGCGAGCTCCACTGCATCGGGGCCACGACCCTCGACGAGTACCGCAAGCACATCGAGAAGGACGCGGCGCTGGAGCGCCGCTTCCAGCCCGTCCTCGTCGAGCAGCCGAGCGTCGAGGACGCGATCTCGATCCTGCGCGGCCTGAAGGAGCGCTACGAGCTGCACCACGGCGTGCGGATCCTCGACAACGCGCTCGTGAACGCCGTCGTCCTTTCAAACCGCTACATCTCCGACCGGTTCCTTCCGGACAAGGCGATCGACCTGGTGGACGAGGCGTGCGCGATGGTCCGCACGGAGATGGACTCGATGCCGCAGGAGCTGGACGAGCTGACACGGCGCGCCCTTCAGCTCGAGATCGAGGAGACCGCGCTTGCGAAGGAGAAGGACGATGCCAGCCGGCAGAGGCTCGCCGTGCTCCGCAGGGAGCTGGCCGAGGTCCGCGAGAAGGCCAAGGTCCTAAGGCTCCAATGGGACAAGGAGAAGGCGTCGGTTGAGCGCGTCCGCAAGCTCAGGGAGGAGCTCGAGGCGACGCGCCTGGACATGGAGAAGGCGGAGCGGGCCTACGACCTGAACAAGGTCGCGGAGCTG
>Ga0265313_10003926_pt1 | contig 11703 bp, 11 predicted proteins | sample 4123metaG_FD_203122 | JGI IMG/M metagenome (GOLD analysis project Ga0265313, IMG submission 203122) | Rhizosphere microbial communities from Carex aquatilis grown in University of Washington, Seatle, WA, United States - 4-1-23 metaG | ecosystem: Host-associated > Plants > Roots > Rhizosphere >...
CCGATCAAGGCGACGGTGAGCGGTATGGTGCCCAGGACCAGGGTGGAAATATTGCTCCAGTTTTCGAGCCAGAATGCGGAGGAAACACGCTGTTGCCATGAGCCCCAATTCCAACTGGCCAGCCGGGTCGAGACCAGGGAAGCGGAGAAGGGATTGGTCAGTTTGAGGTGGTCGGTGTGTTTCACCCACCAGTAGGAAATGCCAATGCCGCAGACCACGGGCACGACAGCGCACAATGTAGCCCGCCAGAATTCCGCGGGCCGCGCAGTGCGGACGGACCAGCGGGGACGCCAATGTATCCAGGTCAGCAGCGCCGCCGGTGAAAGAAATACGATGAAGGTGGTGATCTTGGTCAGACCGGCCAGAATCGCGAAGAGTGCGGCCAGAATCGCGAAAACCCGGCTGTTGTCACGCACGGCGCGGGTCACGGTATAGAGGAACCAGACCGCCCAGCAGAGCGCGGCGGTTTCAATCATGAAGGTGCGCGCATAATAAAGGTAAGTCGGTGACGCCAGCACGGCGCTGACCACGAGCAGCCGGCGCGAAGGCGCGAGATTGAGCAGTCCGGCCAGGCCATAAACGGCCGGCAGAGTCGCGAGAAAAAAGAAAAGGCTCACGCCCCGGCCCGCCGATTCCAGGCCGATATCAAGCATCCGGCTCACTGTGGCGACGCACCATTGATAAATCGGAAACTCGAACGGCACCGACCAAGGCGGTCCGAAAATGGGAGTTTCGTAATCGAGGTGAAAACCGCTTGCCTTGATCCAGTAGGCGGAAATGGCGGTCTGCGTTTGGCGGAAATTGTGGCGATCCAGGATCGAAGCATGCCAGGCGCGCGTGGTGAACCACAGGGTCAGCGCCAGCATCACAAAAAAGACGATCACCAACGGTCGGGCGGGCGCAGATAGGGCCGGAGTGTGAGAATCAGACATGCTCAGAGGCTGGCGTAGCTGGCGGTCGCGCGCCGGATGCCCTCGGCGAGAGGGACCTGCGGCTTCCAGCCGGTGGCGGCGGCGAAGCGGCCGTGGTCGAGCCGGCTATCCCGCACGTCCCAGAAAGGGGCCGGTTGTTGGCGGAGCATGACGGGATGGCCGGTTTCGTTTTCCACCAGGCCGATGACTTCGCGCACGGTGTGGGATTCGCCCGCGCTCAGATTGAAGGTGCCGGTCAGCCGGCGTTCGAGCACGATTGCAACGGCGGAGAGAAAATCAGTGTAATGCAGAAAATCTTTTTTCGCCGAACCATCGCCCCACAGACTCAACGGCTGCTGCTCCACCGCACAACGGATGGCGTGCGGAACGATCCCTTGGGCGCGGTTTTGGGGCACGGGATAGCCATAAGGATTGGAGATGCGCAGGATGGCGCAGGAGAGCCCGTGGCGCGTCACCTGGACCTCGATCAGTTTTTCCGCCGCCAGCTTGGCCCGTCCATACCAGCCGATGGGCAGGCAGGGATCAGATTCAATGTTGGCCCGGCCCGGGGCGTTGCCATAAACGGTGCCTCCGGAGGAAAAGAAAACAAAATGAGGGCGGTGCGGGGCGGGCAATGCGGCGATGGATTGTAGCAGTTTTTCCAAGGGCGGCAGATCATTTTTCCACTCGATGCCACCGCCGAGTTCCGAGGTGGCGGGCAAAGTGCTCCATGCCAGGTGCAGCACCGCGCCGGCATTCGGCAGGGCGGCAGTCAGATGATCCAGGGGCTGGAATCCGTCTCCGCCGGAACGGGAAAACAGGGAAAGGTTGTGGGTGGGGGCGCGGAACTGGTCGGCGATCAGAGAGGCGAGCCGGCCGCGTCCACCTGTCACTAAAATACGTTTCGGTGCGTTAACAGAAGAGGGCATGAAGCCTTAAGCTGTCAGGGTGGAATAAAACTTGGCAAGCGTCTCCGCACTGCGTTGCCAGCTAAAATATTTCTCGGCGGAGGCCACCGCGCCTTGGCTAAGGCGGTCGTAAAGCGCACGGTCCTGTCTCAGTTCAATGACGGCCTGGGCAATGCCGGCGGCGTCGGCACGGTCGAGCACGTAGGCGTCGATCCCGTGGCGCAACTGGGTGCCGAGATTCGTGCGCGGCAGCACGACCGGCCGGCCGATGGAAAAAAACTCCGGCAGTTTGGACGGAAAGCGATAATCGTTGAACGGGTCCGGTACGCCGGGCTGCACGAAGATATCAGCCAAGGCCATCAGCGGTGGAAGGTGGCGGTGATGCAGGATCTGCCCTAGTTCGACCAAAAACGGAGCGACTTTGTTGGCGAGTTTCCCGAGGAAATCAACCCGATCCAGTCCGGTGCGCAGCAGCGTGGTGGGATGACCTTCCTGATTGAGCCGGAGCAGAGCGGCGTACAGCTCCTTTACTTCAGCGGCATTCGAGGCGTGCGTGTTGCCGTGATAGAAAAGCAAGGTCGTGGCGGGCGCGAGATCGCAGAGGCGGCGGAATTCTCCGGGAATCGGGCGGGGGAAAAAATAGCGGGCATCCGCTGCGGGGAGGATCGTCTGACAGGGTCGGCCGGGCGGGGCGAATTCACGCAATTTATCCGCTACCACTGTGATGCCGTCAGCAGTCGCCAGAAACTCCCGGCTCCGGCGCGGATGGGAAAGATTATCCGGTACCGACCGGTCAAGCTCGGTGGAGGACAACTGTTCCAGTTCGGCAAGACTGCGTCCTAGCGATTGGGATAAAATCTGCTGTTCGTTGTCTTCCAGATGCACGACCAGCCTGGCTCGGTGGGAAGCGCGCAGTTTTTCCGCAAGCTGGCGGACGTTTTCCCGGGTGGTCCACGCATGAATGATATCGGGACCGCGGCCGTTGGCAAAAGACAGGCTTTGCCCTGCTTCGGCAAACGTCAGGCCTCGAAACGCAGGATGCGCATGGTGCGCGAGGGTTTCCGGATCGTGCGGCACGGCGACAGCACAATCGTGGGCTTGCCGGGCGAGTTCGTTGGCGAGCGCGGCCACATGCAGCGCGCTGTTCGACGCGAAACTTCCGTGGAGAATAAAAAGAATGTTGAGCGGACGGGCGGCTTTTCCGGCGGGCGTCTCTTCCGCCCGGCAGCAATAACCGGGCAAAGGAATACGTTCGCCCGCAAGGTCAATTTCCGGACCGATATTTTCGTCGGATCGCACTTTTATCGTCAGCGCGGTGCGGGCGAGAATGGTGGTTCCATCCGAAAAATTTGCCTTCAGACGCAACGGTCCGTGGCCGGCGGAAAGAATAGTTTTGCTGGTGAATCCGGAAGTCGCGGCGTGAGGAATGCCCGGGTGGAGGAGCGGCACATCGGCACGTTTGCCACCGAGGGTGCAGGAAATTTCCTGGTGACCATAACGCAGCGAGAGCTCCTTGATGGGCTGAACTGGGTGGAGTGCCCAACCCTCGACGTGGACCCGCAGACTGACCGGACCTTCCGTAGCTGGCGATTCGACGGCAGCAAAGAGCGGCATGGGCGCAACGGCGATGCTGAGGGTTTTAAAGGTTTGCCAGGTGCCGTCGGCGAGTTGCGCTTCGAATGAAATAAGATGAACACCGGCGGGCAACCGGCCTTCGATGACAAAACCGCAGCGGGTTGCGGCGGGTTGACTGGGCAAACGCTTGGGTACATCGGTGCGATTCGTGCGAGCGGTCATCGGCAATATTCTGCCTGCTAGGCTCAATCGTACCGGTGGTGGCTCAGTCTGATCTGTCAGAAGACACCAGCCGGAGAAAGTACATTTTCCTTCGACCGCGCGCAGTGGGCGGGGCGTCTCAATTTCACCGAGCAATGATTGAACCGGCGCAGCGCTCATGACCGCTTGTCGGCAAAATAACGCTCGACCGAGCGAAGCCACTCGGTCCAACGCCAGCTGCGGGAGGACTTCAAGGCGCGGATTTCGGCATCGAGTTCATTGATGCGAATGAGTCGGGCAGTGGCGATGGAGTTTTCCTCGTCCAGTTCGCGACTGACTTTCTTCAGGTCGGCGGTGAGCCGGCTGGCCTGATCGGCGAGGGCGACGCCCTCGCGCTGAAGCAAAGTGCCACGCTGTTGGGCGGCGGTCAGATGGCTGGTGATTTCTGCCAACTGACGGCGCGTGTCGTTCAGCGCCTCGTTGGTGACATGCTGCATGTGGCGCAGGTGATCGTACTGCGCCTGGAGATCGGAGAGTGTTTTGGCGAGATGGGCGGCTTCTTCTGATTTTTGATCGGCGAGGTTCTGGGCCGCAGCCAGCAGTTTTTCGACGTCGGCCAATTTGGGAGAGAGTTCGTCGCGCACGTCCTCCAGCTCCATGATACGGACCTGAGCCAGGATCAGTTGCTGGCGGAGGAGAGTGAGCAGGTCGGCCGGCTCCACGGGATCGGTCTTCATTGGGTCGGACGACAATCAACCCGCGGCAGAGCGAGATGTGAAGCCAATTGTCATCGGGATACGTCACGCGAAACGAACGTACGAAAATTTGCTCCGCGGCAGACCAGCCGGTGCTAGAGCTTGTATCCTGCCGCGACGGCATCGTCCGCGAACATTTTCACGGTGTCGCGGGAAAGCTCGGTCAAATCCATGCCCAAGAGTTTCGCGGCTTTGGCCAGAATGTCGTGTTGCACGGTCACGATATGGCAGCCGCTTGCCTCAGCTTGCAAGATGTTGAAAACTTCACGGACACTACCCCAAAGCAACTCGGCTTTGGGCTGGGTTTCAAGCATTGCCCGGGCGTCGCGCATGATCGGCATGGGATCAACCCCGGTATCGGCAATGCGGCCGGCGAAAATGGAGACGACCGAAGGCACGGAGTAATTCAACGCCGCCGTGACAGCGCGGACCTGGGCGAGGGTGAGCAAGGCGGTGACATTGAGTTTTACGCCCTGCAGGCCGAGTTCCCTGATCAAGGGAACCGAGGTTTCACCGCGTGAATTGGTGATCGGGATTTTGACATAAACATTCGCGCCCCACGAAGCGATTTTCAGCGCCTGCCGTTTCATCTCGGAAAATTCGTCGGTGAAAACCTCCAGCGAGACGGGCTTGGCGGTGACGGTTTGAAGAATGTCCCGAGAGAAGGCCTCATAATCCTTAATGCCCGCCTTGTTCATCAAGGTCGGGTTCGTGGTCAGGCCTTTGATGTAGGGCTTGGCGTAAAGATCGAGAATACCCTTTTTGTCCGCGCCGTCGGCATAGATCTGGACGTTGAGATCGTTGAGGGATTTCAAATTGGCGGAGATTAAAGTTCAGTGAACAGGGCGGGCGGAATGGTGAGCAAGAATAATTCTGACCGCAGCGGCGAAGTTTTTGACGACGAAATCGGGCTGTGCCCGGAGCTTTTCGTCATAACCATAATCGAGGAAAATGGTGCGGCAGCCGGCGGTGTGGCCACAGTCAACGTCCCGCCAGCGATCGCCGACCATCCAGCTACGCGCGAGATCCAGGCCAAGGCGGGTTGCGGCGGTGTGCAGCATGGCCGGTTTGGGTTTCCGGCACTCGCAGGGCTGGCCATGGTCTGCGCCGCCGTGATAACAAACTTGGATCAGGTCGATTTGCGGCACTAGTGCGCGGAGCCGGTCATGCATCGACTCGATCATGGCCTGCGTTTGGGTGCCGCGTCCGACATCCGGCTGGTTGGTGGCGACGACCAGGACGAAGCCAACGGCCTTTAATTGTGCGCAGCCTTCGATAACACCAGGGAGCAAAACGAATTCCTCAAGGATGAAGGGAGAATAAGGTTTCCCTTGCCGGATGATTTGGGCGTTGAGCGTGCCATCGCGGTCGAGAAAAACTGCTGGTCTGAGAGACGACGGAGGCAAGGTGAACGGGTGGGGAAGAACGAAGCTCGACCCGATTCAAGGCCGGGCCGCGACGGATTCCCACTTTGTTTGGTTTATCTTCAGGTCGGGATGCGAAACAAAGAGGTGCCAGACCACGGCTTGAAAAGCCTCCGCATGCGGCGTGACGTTATTGGGATTTACGGTGGGTACAATCACGCAGGCATCAGCGACTTTGGCGGTGTGCCCGCCGTCTTTGCCGACAATCCCGATCACCCGGCTCCCGATTTGCGTGGCGTACTGGAGTGCGGTGACGAGATTCGGTGAGACATTCTTCTCCAGATTGCCGCCGCCGACGGAAAGAATCAGGAGGGCGTCCTTGTCAGTGAGTCGTGAGCCGCGCAGCCACTCGACGAACACGCTGGCCCAGCCCTCGTCGTTGGTGCGGGCGGTGAGTTCGGAAACATTGTCTGTCGGAGCATAACACTCGATTCCGGCGATCTTCCGGAAATCATTCACAGCGTGCGAGGCGTTGGCGGCGCTGCCGCCGACCCCGAGGATGAAGAGCCGGCCGTGGCGCGCGCGGAGGCTGACGAGTTCCTGGACGCATTTTTCGCAGTCCTCCGGATTGATCTTGGCGACGATCTCAGCGGTTTCTTTCAGGTGCTGGATGGCGTAGGACATGGGAATGAACAGAGGAAGAGGACAAGAATGGGAGAGGGAAAGAATAAACTTAGCGGGGAGAATGCTGGAGAAGCGCGTTGAGTTCGTTCAAGCCGGCGTGCGAACCGATTTCGTAGAAGCGTTGTTTCACCTCGTATCCGGCAAGCTCATTGCGACGGACAAGTTCGGTTTGGACGGTGGCCAGGTCGACGACCGCGTCGCGTGCGTACCCATCGAAAGCTGCGGCGCGGAACAGCCCGAGGCCGTAGTCGATGTGACGCATCTGCAGAACCTTCTCTTTCTTCGAGTAGAGTTTGATGCTGCCATGCTCGAACCAGACATTGCTGGTGTCGTAGGCCTCGTGATTGGCAAACACGGTCATGAGGCCAGCTTTGCCCGAGTCGAGAAAGGCTCGGCCGACGGCCTGATAGTCGATCGGCAGATAACTGTCGCCATAGAGCACATAGAAGGCTTCGCCCAGCTTGGGCAGGGCCCGGATCAGCGCACCACCGGTGCCGAGAAGTTTTTCGCCGTCGAAGGAATATTCGATTTGCACGTCCCACTTGGAACCGTCGCCGTATTGTTCGACGATCATTTCGCCCAGATAGCCGACACAAAGCACGATTTTGGTGAGCCCGTTTTTCTTAAGGAGACGGATTTGGTGGGAGAAGAACGGCTCGCCGGCGACCTCAACGAGAAGCTTCGGAATTTTTTCCGTGATGGGACGAAGGCGGGTGGCCATGCCGCCCGCAAGAATTGCGACGGGTAATGTGGTGGCAGAGAGGGAAGGGGCGGGAGGCACGCAAGAATTAGTTTTGAGTGACGACCTTCGTCCCCTCGAAGTCGAAGCGGAAGCGGATTTCCTGCAGACCCTTTTCCCGCATGGCATGACGAAGCTTGGTTTTATTGCTCGCGTAGAACATGAGGAAACCGCCGCCACCGGCGCCGATGAGTTTGCCGCCGGAAGCGCCATTGGCCATGGCGTGATCATACCACTCGTTGATGCGATCATTACTCATGCCAGAGCTCCGCAGTTTTTTGCGCTGCCAGTGAACATCCATGAGCCGGGCGAATTCTTCGAGGTTGCCGGTTTCGAGGGAAACGAGCGATTGGTATCCGAGCTCTTTGATGAAATGCAGGTTTTCGAGCATCGCCTGGTCGTTCAGTTTGGATTTTTCGTTTTGGTCCTTGAGAATTGAGGAGGCCGAGCGGGAATAGCCGGTAAAGAAAAGCAATAGATTGTCCTCCAGATTGAACAGGGTTTCCTCCGAAATATTGCATGTGCGGTATTCCACGCGATCGTCCTTGTGAAAGGTGAAGGCGGTGATGCCGCCGATGGCCGAGATGTATTGATCCTGTTTGCCGATCGGTTCACCCAGCTTGTATAGCTCAATGTCGCAAGCCTGCTCGGCAAGCTCGGTGGGGTGAATGATGTTCTTTTTCCAGGTGTGCAGCGCTTTCAACAAGGCCGTGGTGAAACTTCCTGACGAGCCCAAGCCGGTGCCCGAGGGAATGTCGGCCAGCGAAGTGATTTCAAGGAAAGTATCTGTCGGGCCAACGGCACGGAGTGCCTCGCGGATGATGGGATGCTGAACCTCATCCACGGTTCCGGCTTTTTCCAAGGCGGAATATTTGATGATAAATCCCGGCTGAAAGGTGCGATGGAGCGTGATATAAACGTACTTATCAATTGCCGCCGTAACGAGAAATCCTCCGTGTTCGCGATAGTAGCTGGGCAGGTCGGTACCGCCGCCGCCAAGAGAAATGCGCAGGGGAGAACGCGTGATAATCATAATTGATTCGATGGGTGAAATGCTGCTCGCCACATTATTGAACGCCACATCGTCAGCCCGACTCCAAGCTAATTAAATCAGGAATGACAGGGGAGGATCGGAGTCTTTCGCCGGTCATGAAGGTGAAATGGGACGCTTATTATCAGGTCGAGATTGCATTTGCTGCTTGTTGGTCGGTACAAGGCAATCGTTCATGGCCATTTCTAGCGAGTACCTTTGATTCCAAGCTGCCATAAAAACCTGAGCCAGGCACTGCGACGAAGATAGCCGAGTAGTTTGGGATGGGCTTCGATTTCAGCGGGTGTGATGTGGCGACCAAGAGCTCGGGCTCGTAAGGTGTCAATTTCCCGTTGGCCGACGGACTCCATCAAAGCTGCCGTCTTTTGGGAGGAATGAATCCGGAAACAGGCCAGGAAATAGGGCACACGCTCAATCCGCGCTCCTGCAGCTTGGAAGCGCAGCAAGAGATCCCAGTCCATGGCGAACCGGTAAGCGGTATCGAGTCCACCTGCTTTGTCCCAGACACGTCGGCGCCAGAACATCGTTTCTTGCGGGACGAAGTCGTAGAGCCTTAGAACTTCGTCGTCGTGTTTAGGCAGAAACCATCGGCCAATCTCGCGGGATGATTCATCGACGAGCAGGCGATGGCCGTAAACGACATCCACGTCCGGGTGCCGGGCGAAATAATCAGCGACAAAAGCAAAGGCTCCCGGCAGGTAGAAATCATCTGAGTTGATCCACGCCATGAGATCGTCCGGCTCGCCGGATGTTTTAGCGAAACCCTTGGCGATGGCGTCGGATTGTCCGGCGTCCGGCTCGCTTGCCCAGGAGGTAAGGCGGGGTTTCTCACTTCGGGAAACTAGACTGTTGGTGGAAGGCTGTCCTTGGGCGAAACGGTCGATGATTTCGACGCTTCCATCGGTCGAACCCCCATCCTGCACGATGTATTCGCAGCGGGTACCCGATTGTTCCAGCACGCTGCGCAAGGCGTCCGGCAAAAAGCGCGCTTGCTGGAAAGAAGGAGTGACGATCGACAATTTTGGTCTGCGGTCCGGGTCCGACGCCAAGGCGGGGAACTTATCGAGAGCCAGAATTCGTGCTGGGTACTCCATTTGGCAGGGTACTTGAGAAAACAGCAATTCAGACCAGTCGCCGCCTCCGAGCCACAGTGGGCGCCAACGCCGGCCTACTTTTGCCGAGCGTGAAAATAGGAGGTGCCATGATCCATCGGTCAGTTGGACCTCAATCGACAGATCTAATCGACCAGAGGGCAGAGCAGCGCGAATTTCGAAGCCAGTGCATTCATCCGGAGCGTCCGGCAATGCGGCCTTTACGTCCGGTCTGGATTTGCCAACCACGCCAGTGAACGTCAGGGTTTGCGTTTTAAGTCGGATTGCTTGCACCGAATCTCCCTGTGCCGCGAAGCCCCACCCGCGAATGAACAGACAACGAGGCAGCTTTCCCCAATGCAATGGCCGATCGACATGGTGAACAAACTGTGGGGAGGTGGTAGCCACTGATCAAAGTGGATAAAGGGCAGGGCGAATGTAGGCCAATCAAATGCAAGAGTTGCCAAACGTGATTTGGCAGTGGAAGGCGGGAACGATTGTAACAGGTTAGTTACAGAAAACTGCTTTAGAACGATTCCGCAGATTGCCTATCTTATCCCTAGTTCGATGCTCATCTCTTCTCAGATGCCCGTGAAGATATACCGACATACATCGGATGTATCTTTCGTCGGTCCAAGTCCATTGACCGAGCGTTGCCTTCGTTTGCCGCGAAACCTGAGCTTGGAAACGATTTTAGAAATTAAATCTAAAAATTGGCACGAATTCAACGGACTTATCAGAGTTCAAATGCTCCCCGCCACGACCGAGCAGATGCTTGGTGCCTATGCCCATTTAAAATCTTCTGGTGCTGGAACAATCAGCTTTGACCTTAGTCTGATCTCGATCTTGCTGAAACAATTGTTAACACCGGCACTATTCAGTGCCACACATCGCAACAAAGTTTCTCATTGCCAGAGCTGACTTTCACCCTTTTCGCATATGATACGGATTAATTTCACGCTTCCTTGGTTGCGGTCTATAGGGTGTTCCCCTCTCTGGCCGTCAACGATTTGTAAGCTTCTAAAGCTGCGCGAACCTAATCTTGAAGTCCAGTGTCAGTGAGCCGATCAATATCCCATACCCACATGACTAAATCAGTCTCCACCCCCCTCTTCCGGATTGCTTTTCTAGCAGTCGCCGCACTTTTCATCTTCTCAAGTATAGTGGCTCACGCGTCTACTGCTACAGTGACGCCTGGCAAGAAAGTGACTCTTTCTGTTGCGGCAAACGGCACCGCTCCATTTAACTACCAGTGGAAGAAAAACGGGGTCAATATCAGCGGGGCAACGTCAAGCACCTACGTAATCAGCGGGGTCCAATTACAGAATGCTGGTAACTATACAGTCGCAGTCTCCAATGCTGCAGGCTCGACTACGTCGGATGTGGGTACGCTCACAGTAGTTGCCGGTGTCGCTGACATCAATGGAGATGGCAGGGGAGACCTCATTTGGGAGGACACAGTGACTGGCGACCGTGGAATATGGCTGATGAACGCGGATTACACCTCGACATGGGTTTATCTGGGCAAATTGCCTACCGAGTGGAGAATTGCCGGTGCGGCTGACTTCAATGGGGATGGTAGGGCGGACCTCATTTGGGACGACAGAGTGACCGGCGACCATGGAATATGGCTGATGAACGCCGATTACACGTCCACGTGGGTTTACCTGGGCAAATTGCCCACCGAGTGGAGGATTGCCGGCGCGGCCGACTTCAATGGGGATGGCAGGGCGGACATTATTTGGGACGATACGGTCACTGGCGACCATGGAATATGGCTGATGAACGCCGATTACACGTCCACGTGGGTTTACCTGGGCAAATTGCCCACCGAGTGGAGGATTGCTGCTGCGGCCGACATGAATGGCGATGGCAAGGCTGACATCATTTGGGAGGATACGGTCACTGGCGACCATGGAATATGGCTGATGAACGCCGATTACACGTCCACGTGGGTTTACCTGGGCAAATTGCCCACCGAGTGGAGGATTGCTGGCGCGGCTGACTTCAATGGCGATGGTAAGTCGGACCTTGTCTGGGAAGACACCGTTACTGGCGACCGTGGAATATGGCTGATGAACGCGGACTACACGTCCACGTGGGTTTATCTGGGTAAATTGCCCACCGAATGGCGCATCGCACAGTGAGTTTCTTTCTTTAGCGATTGGTTGGAACCCAGATCGTTTCGTAATTGATAAACTGGATTTAGGAGCATGCTGATCGCGCGTTTTACTCGAAGGATTAAAACGCGCATTCAGTTTCTCATTGGTAAGAACTATGTATGTTGAACCGACGGTTAATCGATTGCAGAGTACTGTAGTCGGTACTGAAAAAGCCCTTTACGGACTGAGCCGGAAAGAAGTAATCGGGAAAAGGGGGAAGATGAGCTGACGAAGAACGTGTAGGTAAAAGTGCCAAAAGAAG
>Ga0265313_10003928_pt1 | contig 11702 bp, 9 predicted proteins | sample 4123metaG_FD_203122 | JGI IMG/M metagenome (GOLD analysis project Ga0265313, IMG submission 203122) | Rhizosphere microbial communities from Carex aquatilis grown in University of Washington, Seatle, WA, United States - 4-1-23 metaG | ecosystem: Host-associated > Plants > Roots > Rhizosphere >...
GTGAAATTTTATCTTAAAAATACGAAGTATATAAATAATTGGGATTTAGTGGACTTATCATCTTGCCATATATTGGGGGAATACCTTTTTAGTCTTACCATACCCCAGGGGTACGGGAGTTCCCGCACCCCTGGGATATGGGGAATTTTATCAAAACTGGCCAATTCAAAAAATTTATGGGAACAAAGGATTGCTATGGTTTCCACTCTTGTATTTGTGAAAAACGGAGATATGAAATGGACAATAAAGCTGGCAAAAATGTTTTTGAGTCATAAACATGACCTTATGCATAAAGCCGCGGGCTGGGCATTGCGCGAAGTGGGGAAAAGAAATGGGGCTTTACTTCATAAATTCCTGAAAGAAAATATTTCCAAAATGCCTCGCACAATGCTCCGTTACGCCATTGAAAAATTCCCGGAACAAGTCCGCAAAGAATACCTTGCCTTGGAGTAGGTCCGACCTCCTCCAGTTATCCACAGGTTAGAAAAATATATGTTGTTTTTTAATAAAAAAGAAAAAACATTAATACAGAGATTAAATACTCCAGCCAAGGTGCAGGATTATTTAAATGGATTGAAGTTTAATTTTGAAGAGGGAGGTGAAACTCTTAAATCTCCGATTATGGTTTTGAGAAGCAAAAATGCGCATTGCATTGAAGGAGCTGTTTTTGGTGCATACATACTTTCGTCGCACGGTTTTCCGCCGCTTATTTTACATCTGGAGGCGACGAAAGGGGATTATGACCACGTCATTGCTCCATTTAAAGTAAAAGGGTTTTGGGGTGCATTATCCAAGACCAATCACGCCGTATTGCGATACCGCGAACCAGTTTATAAAAATATAAGAGAGCTAGTTATGTCATACTTTCATGAATATTTTTTGGATAATGGTAAAAAAACTTTGCGAAAATATTCCAAGCCGCTTAATTTGAATATTTTTGAAAAAGGCTGGGAGTTGGAAGAAGGCGATCTTTGGGGTATAGACGAAGAACTGGATAAAATAAAACATTATGATATTTTACCGATATCCCATATTAAAAATCTCCGAAAAGCAGACAAAATAGAAATCAAAGCGGGCAAGATTGTGGAATTTGCATCACCAAGGAGCAAAATAGTATAATACGGTATTATCATTTAATTCGGGCTTTAACGCCTATTACAATATGGAATATTTATTTCTTTTGGGCAGGGTATTATTAGGAGGATATTTTGTCGTGAGCGGTTTTAATCATTTCAGACATATCAAGATGCTTGCCGGTTATGCGCAGTCTAAAGGAGTGCCGATGCCAAACGGAGCCGTAGTTTTGACCGGTCTTATGATGCTTGTGGGAGGTCTTGGTATACTTTTGGGGGTGTATGTGGAGCTTTCAGTGGCTTTGCTTGCTATCTTCCTGTTTGTAGTCACTCTTAAAATGCATCAGTACTGGAAAGTTACCGACGAAATGGCAAAGATGGGGGAGCGTATAAACTTCTATAAGAATGTGGGTCTCCTCGGCGCTATTCTTATGCTTTTAGCTATTCCGCTTCCTTGGGTACTGTCTTTATTTTAAAAAATACTGAAGATTTTTTTAAAAAAATTAGCGAACCAATTCTCTTTTTGGGTTCCTGTTTTTGTCGTTGTGGCAGGGGAATTATTGACAGCATTTATAACTGCCGCCGTGTTTTGGTTCACTAAATTTTCTGATTTTATCTTTGTAATCGTTTTTATTTTTTGAGAACCTGAAATATTTACATTCTCAAGACCCGAATTTTTAAGTGTTGCAATTTTTTGCACGGGCTCTGTTTTAGTTTCTGCCGCCGCCAGTATTTTCGGTTTCTCGAATTTCTGCATTATTTGATTCCAAGTTTTAGCTGATAACGCAGTTACTGCATAAGAAGTTTCCCAAAGTTTATTTTGTGTATTGTCATCCTTAATTCCGCCGTCAATATCTTGATTTGCCGCTAAATAGTTAAGGGGAGTATTGCCATTATTCCCGCCTGTATCAGAAAGGCTCTCAGCATTGCGGGCAGGTACCCAGTCTTCCGGTTTTTCGGATAGAGCAAGTATACCCTCGACAGCCCAAGCAGTGGAGGAAACATTGCCCCAGCCGCCGGTGTTCTTTTGGTTTTGTTTCAAATATGCTTCAGCTTTGGTTAATACGTTCTTAACTTCCTGGTCTTGATTAAAGACAGAAAGAGCTTCTATTCCCGCGCCTGTCATATCCACGGATTCATCCCAGGACCCGTCTTCTTTTTGCTCACTTGTTATGAAAGATATATCACTGTTTATAATTCCGTCAGTTTGGGTAAATCCCGCATTTTGCAACACAATCAAAGCGAAAATATCATCGTTGTCTTCATTTACGTCGCCGAATTGCTTGCCGTCAAAACTATCCGTTATCTTTTGAATATAATTTTCGTTGTTTGTGTTGTATGGATTAAGTCCTAGAGCCATAAGCGCCATAGCGCGTCTTTCATAATCCGTCAGAGTGGCATTGTCCATTTTTGAATCTGCATAGTATTTTATTAATTTTATCCAGCCTGCTCCCGAATTATCGTGAGGGCTGGCAGGTGTTTGGTCTGTATTATTTCCTGACGCCAAGGCCAAAGCTGTCCAATCCGTATAAATATTATCACCAAAAGACCCATCATCCTTTTGCTGTGAAGATAAAAAATCGTAGGCTTTTTTGATATCAAATACCGGTTTCACCGCAGGAGGAGATGGTATATAAGTTCCTCCATCACTGCTATTCGTAAGCTGTGGACCTCCGCCACCGGAAATAATTATAGGAGCAGTGGGTGTAATTGTTATTTGAGGTGTATCTAAAAAATTAGCCAGTTGGCCTTTCACTGTAAAAGTGTTTGTATTTGGAACCGTAAAAGAATATGAACCAGTATCATCAAGGTCAAAGCTATTTGATTCTATGACAATTTTTCCTCCTATCGCTGGACTCCAGACCGGATTAAAAGAAGAATCATAACCGAATTCAGTAACAGTAAATTTAATAGTATTGCCCACTGTCGGACTTTGATTATCAACCGAAATTTTTAATGGATTAATGCCATAATTTAAAAGAATTGAATCACCCGATGCAAGATTATATTCATTTAGGCCCGTCGAACCAAGAGTTGAATTAACAAACCAACCCCAATAAATGCCGTTGCCATTTGTTGTTGAACCAACCGAACTCAAAAATGCTCCTGGAGGCCAACTCCAATCCCAGGTGCTTGCAAGGCTCGGTTGTTGTAAACCAGCTTGCAATACGGCACAATAGGCAGTTATAGCCATTGTACCGTTGTTATTATTGCTATTGTCACACGGAGCTACCGTAATGTCTTGGTTAAAAAGTGGTCCAGTAGATGTTTCAATATCTAAGTGTATTGTTGTATCAGCGTGAACCGTGTTAAAAAAACAAAATATCAGTAAACTTACTAATGTTATAAATATAATTTTCTTTTTCATAATTTTTATTTTTTAATTTATATCCTTCTCATATTTCCAGGATACGACATCTCCCGGTTTTATTTTATAATTTGATATTCCGATCGTGGCTTTTTTACCGTTCACATAATAAATCCAATTTTTGTCTCCGTTATTTTTTATTCCGTTTATCTCTTCTACCAGTTCTCCCATTCCTGAATAATTTTTGTCTTCAAAATTTATTTTTCCTTCTTTCTGCAATTCTGTCATAAAGTCATACACATTTTCTCCGCTTACTATTGCCGTTTCTATTTTTTCATCATTGACTTGTAAAATTGCCTGATTTACTTTTTCTGTTTCTATTTGCGCAGGCAAAGGTGGAGAGGTGTAGCTTGCATTCTGTCCGATATTTTTTGTAAAAAAGAAAATTAAAAAGAAAAAAAGCGATAAAGCGAGACCAAGCCATATTATTTTTTTATTATTTTTCTTCATAAAACTAAAAAAATTCTGCCGCGCAGAATTTTGGTCCTCAAAAAGAATAAGGAATGTCCTGCTCGGGAAAAATGAAATGATTGATAATCGGACTTGTTCCCTCTCGCCATTTGGCGAATCAGGACTTACCGTAGCGGCACTGTACCGGAATCTAACCGGTTTCCTCAATCACTCTTTACAATTTTTAGATGAACTCCCTAATTTTATGCTTTCTTTATTATCTGTCAATTTTAGCTGTGGATAACAAAAAACTGGTATAATAAATTTATGAGAGCAAGAATAATGGTTTTTGGGACTTTTGACGGATTGCATAAAGGACATCTTAATTTTTTACACCAGGCGAGAAAATTAACCAAGGACCCTTTCCTGATTGTTTCAATTGCCCGGGACAAGAATGTCTTTAAAATAAAAGGCAAATCTCCATTCTTGTCGGAAAAAAAAAGGGTAATTTTGATGAAAAAATGTAAATTGGTCGATAAGGTGGTTCTTTCCGGTATAAAAAATCATATTCCGCATATTGTAAAAGAGAATCCCGATATTATTGCCCTTGGTTATGACCAGAAATTTTATGTTAAGAATCTTAAAAAAGACCTAAAAAATAAAGGTATTTTTATAAAAATTAAGCGTTTAAAACCTTACAAAGAAAAGATATATAAAAATCACTTGCTAAAAAAATAATACTTTTGGTATAATGTTTTTGCTTTCTTAATGAAGAAAGGTCGCACCATTCTTTTATTATTAACGTATATAAAACCATGGAAAAAACAAATATAATCAATTTTTTTAAAAAAATCTTTTCAAATAAGAACTTTCTTTCGGTTTTTTTGACGAGTTTGGGTTCCCTCATTATTATTCTAGCCATAGGTCTTGGTTTTATTTGGCATTTTAGGGCAAACGTTTTTGATTATTTTGCCAAGGAATACCTGCAGGAAATACAAAATCCAAAAAGCGCTTTGAATAATGATGCTAAATTAAATGCAGAAAAAGATGCGGAAAAACAGCCTATATTTTCACAGGAATCTTTTGTTGTTGATGCCGTTAAAAAAACAAATCCTGCTGTAGTTTCCATCATTATCAGTAAAAATGTGCCCAAGTACGAAGAATACACAGACCCTAATCAACAAGACCAAAATCCTTTTGGTGATTTATTCCCCGGTTTTTCATTTAATATTCCACAGTATCGTCAAAATGGTACACAGAATGAAGAAATCGGAGGCGGTTCAGGATTCTTCGTGTCAAGCGACGGACTGATTGTCACCAATAAACACGTGGTTGACCAGACAGATGTACAATACACGGTTTTTACCAATGACGGGAAAAAGCATGTGGCCACAGTCGTAGCCCGAGACCCAGTGCTTGACATTGCTCTAATAAAAATTGAAGGTTCCGGTTTTCCGTATCTTTCCTTGGGAGACTCCGATTCTTTACAAGTAGGACAGAGCGTGATTGCCATAGGCAATGCGCTTGGCGAATACAGGAATACAGTTTCAGTTGGTGTGGTTTCAGGACTTGCCCGTTCAGTCACAGCCGGCGACGAGTCCGGCAATACGGAGGTATTAGACCATGTCATTCAAACCGATGCGGCCATTAATCCCGGAAATTCCGGCGGGCCGTTGCTTGACCTATCTGGAAACGTGATCGGTGTCAACGTAGCGATAGCGCAAGGTTCGCAGAATGTGGGTTTTGCTCTCCCGATAAATAGTGTTAAGGGTGCGATTGATTCTGTCAAAGCCACCGGTAAAATAGTAAGGCCGTATTTAGGTGTCAGATATGTTTCCATAGATGCCGCGATGAAAGACGCGAATAATTTGTCGGTTGACTACGGCGTATTGGTCAAAGCTGGGCAAAATCCAGATGAGCTTGCCGTTATTCCTGGTAGTCCTGCGGATAAAGCCGGTATTGTGGAAAATGATATAATTCTTGAAGTTGACGGTGTGAAATTAGATGATACCAATACCCTGGCTTCTCTTATTAGAGTGAAAAATATTGGTGACGTTATTACTCTAAAAATTCTTCACAAAGGCGCGGAAAAAACCGTGCAAGTAACTCTTGAGGCAGCTAAAGATAATTAAAATAGTTTTTATTTAACATCTTTAAGTCGTAATGTGATTAAAAATCCTATAACTAATATCGCGCCCAAAACAAAGAAAAGATATTTGAAAGATGGAATCAAAAAAAGGGCAGGAACAGCGATAAGAGGAGCGATTATATAAGAAACAGACGGGGTATTGCGGAAGAAACTTATTTCGTCGGCATTTTCCTCGTTAACAACCTTAAAAAAATAACTTTCGCTCATAACTTCTACCGTGGCGGCCCCTACACGTGTGAAGAAAAGGACCAAAGCTAAAAGCAAAAGACTCGGCTCATTCATAAAGGGTATTAATAAAGTTGAGACAGTGATTATTGAAAAGCCCCAGAGAAGTTTCTTTTTCTCGCCTGTCTTGTCTGAAAGTTTTCCCAAAGGGAACTCCACTAGAACAAACGGGACCAGCATTATGGAAAAAATAATGCCTATTTTATCCCATCCGAATCCCAGATATTCATGTAAATATATCGGTGTATATATCACCATCCAGGCATAGAAGGTTTGCAGGATTAAATTCACAAAATATATTTTTGATATATGCTCATTTTGTATAAAAGTTTTAATTGTTTTTACCACCGCAACCTTTTTATATTCCGGGTCTTTAAAATCGCGCAGGAATAAGATAAAAATAAGCATTACCAAAAACATAAACCCGGCGCCAAAAAGATAAATGCCGAAGAAGTAGCTTTTATCTATAATTGAACCGGAAATCATTTGGGCAACTATCCAGGCGAGGTTTATAATCGTCAAATAAAATCCGCGCAATGCTCCGATATTGGAAGCTCTGGAAAAATCTTCAATAAAAATATCAAGTGAGGTAATGATAAAATTGGTTGATAGGAAATAAAGAATAAAAGCGGGGATTATTAAAAAAATATTTTTTCCAAAAGCAAGTAAAACGAGCGATAGAAATATAAACAGGCAGGAAGAAAGAATCGTCAGACGATTGCCAAAGCGAGTCAAAATTCTGGACATTTTTAATAAGCCCAGAATGGTTATGATTGAAGCAATTATATAAATGATACCTATATAATTTTTACCGACGTAGATTTCTAAAAAACTTGAATTAATATAGGAGGTAAGAGCAACCGGTATAGAAAATAGGAAACCAGCCAAGTATATTATTTTTCTGTTAAATTTCATTCCAATTTTTTTGTATATTTTAAATACTTAATACTACAGGAATAACCAAAGGCCTTTTTGCCGTTTTTTGATATAAGAATTTTGAAACTGTCTCGCCCAAATTGGCTTTTATATTATCCAAGTCAACCATATTGTTCCTCATAGCCACATCTTCCACGCTTTTTTTAATAATAATTCGCACTTGGCGCAAAAGATCTTGATTTTCTTTTAAGTATACAAACCCACGCGATATCAAATCAGGGGATTTTTTTAATTTTCCGGTTTTTTGGTCTATCAGGGCTATGATGACAAACATCCCGTCTTTTGCCAGCATCACACGGTCTCTTATGACGACGTCTTGCGTGTCACCGATTGAAATGCCGTCCACCATCATCAGGCCGGATGGGGCTTTTTCTTTGCGCATTGTCATCTTTTCTCCATCAGGGGATATTTCAATAATAGAACCATTGTCCGGAACAACGATGTTTTCTTCCGACATACCGAGCTCTAAAGCGAGCTCTTTATGGAGTTCAAGGTGATAATGATGACCGTGAATAGGTATGAAAAATTTCGGGTGAGTTTTTTTATGAAGCCATTTTATGTCTTCTTTGTTGCCGTGTCCGGTAGCGTGAACGAAATCTTCGCCCGGTGTGCGGTAGCTGATAATTTTCACGCCCTGGCGGGATAAACCATCTTTCATTTTTTGAACCTGAAGTTCGTTGCCGGGAACGATGGAAGCCGAAAGGATTATGGTGTCTCCTTTATGCAGAGAGAATTTCGTGTGCGACTTATTGGCCGCGCGGTTGAGCGCGGCGAACTCTTCACCTTGAGCGCCGGTCATAAGAACTACCACTTTATTTGGCGGGTAATTGCCCGCTTCTTCTATAGGAATGAGAGTGCCTTTTTTAGGCTTGAAAAACCCGGCTTCTATGGCCACTTCTATATTTGTTTTCATAGAGCGTCCGTCCAGAGCTATCTTCTTGCCGAGGTCTTCAGCAATTTTTACCACATAGGCCAATCTGGTGATGTGAGATGCGAAGGCGGCAATAATTATGCGCCCATTTATTCTTTTTATTAAATTTTCCAATCCTTGATGAACTTTTATTTCCGGCAGGGCGTAGCCTTCGTTTTCAATATTTGTGGAATCGGTCATTAAAAGAAGAACCTTCGCTTTGTCAAAAATAGAATATTCTTTTTCTTCCTGCGGTGTAACGACCCCGTCCACTTGGTCTAATTTATAATCTCCGGGATTTACAATCCATCCGTGTTTCGTTTCCACAATTATGCCCATTGAATCAGGAACGGTATGCATAACTCCGAAAAATCTCACTTTTATCTTACCGCAGGTTATCACATCGTCTTTTTCCACAATATGTTCTTTCATTGCCGGCAACTGCGGAAATTCCGCTTGGCGTTTTCTCATAAGAAGTATTGAAAGATTGCGGGAATATACAGGCGGGTTGCCTATGCGGGAAAGAACCAAAGGTACGCCTCCGATATGGTCCAAATGTCCGTGGGTTATGAAAAGGGCCCGTATTTTTTCTTTGTGTTCTTCCAGATAAGTTGTATTTGGAATGACATAATCCACCCCCGGCGTTTCTTCATTGGAAAAATGCATACCCGCGTCTATCACTATGATGTCGTCGCCTATTTCTATGGCAGTCATATTCTTGCCTATTTCTTCCACTCCGCCCAAAGGTATGATGCGGATTACCCCTTCCTCTATTTTAGGAATTTTATTTTCATTCGCGTTATTATATCTATTTTTACCGTCAAACGAGCCATTATTGCTTCTTGATTGCCCGTAATTCTTTTTAGAATATTGGTAAGTGGAATTTTTAGTCGTCCTTTTTTTATATCCTACGGATGCCGGACGTCTGGATGCAATATGTCCTGTGTCTGTTGATTGGACAGATTTTTTTTCCCCACCTGTGGCGCTATGTGGAGTGTTGTGGGCAGGTTCAATACTGATGGAACTAAAAGATAGCCTGGTTTTTTTCATTTTGTTTGTTTCTTTGTTTTTTTAATTAATAAAAAGTAGTTTTTATTTGGAAAATATTTTCCAAACGTTATCTGTTTCAGTATACCATAAATATGAATTTAAGAATCTGTCTTCTTGGGTGACGATATTATCCATAGAAAAACCCTGTATGTTTTTTGACACTACATAGATAAAGTCAGGACTGTATAGAAAGACCGCCGGCATATCTTTTTTAACCTCATTTTGAAAATCCATATATTTTTTAACTCTAGCTACATCATCGGTTGTGATGGAGGCATCTTCCAAGATTTTATCCACTTTGGCATTAGTGTACATTGCGACATTTAATCCGGGGTCTTTTCTCTGTGAAGAATGCCAGAAAGCAAAAAGGTCGGATTCGCTGTTTATGATTTCTCCAAAAAGCAAAGCGTCATATTTGCGCGGACGAATGACTCCCTGGTTCAAATTGCCGATTTCAAAAGTTTTTACGTCAACCTTTATTCCTATATTCCCCAAATCTTGTCTTATTAGTTCCGCGGTATCGGCGAGTTCTTTCGCATTGCCTGTGGAAATTGAAAATTCCAAATCTGTGGTTGTTTTCTTTTTTTTGTTAATTGTTGTTTTTTGCAAGAAACCATCCGTGCCCGCTTTCCATCCGTCTTTAGCCAAAACATCTTTTGCTTCCTGAACTTTATCTTCATATGAAGTGTTATCTATGCTTGGTTTTTGGTAGTCAATCATATTGGGCGGTATCGGGCCGTCAATAACAACTCCGTAGCCTAAAAGCACGTCACGAACGATGTTATCTTTATTGATTGCAAGGTTTATAGCTGTGACCACATTTTTGTCGGTAAAAATTTGATTTTGGCTTTGATTAAAAAAGAGTCCGAACACTCGGGGAAGTGTCAGGGATTCCACTCTATAATTTTCTTCTTTTAATATCTGCGCGTTTGTCGGGGTAATAGAGCTTATCTGGTCTACTTCTCCATTTTCAAGGGCTGATATCTGGTCCGTTTCATTTTGGTAAAAACGCAGTGTAAGTGTTTTTAGATACGGCTCGCCCAAGGTGAACTTACTAAAAGGAACTAAATCGTAATAATCTATCCCGCCATCCTGTTGTTTGCTTACATTTCCGACTTTATAAGGTCCAGAACCTATAGGTTCAGTATTCGCATTATTGAGTTCAATCGGAGTGTTATTCCATAAATACGCGGGCATTATGCCAAGTGTCGTATTTTCCAAAAAAGATGCGTAGGGCTGTTTTAGGGTAAATTCAACTGTCTTTTCGTCTATTTTTTCCACGCTGACGCCGTCCCAGTTTCCTTTTTTAGGACTTTTTATAGTGGGGTCTTTAACTTCATTTACGGTAAAAACGACATCATCAGCGGTGACCGGTTTGCCGTCCTGAAAATATATGTTATTTTTCAGAGTAAAAGTATACGTCAAACCGTCTTTTGACACATCGTATTTTAGAGCCAAATCGGGAGTAAGGCTGCCGTCCGAATTTTTCCTCATTAGTCCTGAATAAATGAGTGACACTAAATCAAGGTCGGCGTCGGAAAATGCGAGCACCGGATTTATAAAACGGGGAGTGCCGACTACGCCCTCGGTTATAGACCCTCCTCTCATAGGCACGCTCACCATAAAAGACTTGTTTATGCTTTCAAGTATCGCTATGGTACTCACGCAAAGAATAACTGCAAGAGTTAAAAAAACAAAATACTCTCTTTTGGAAAAATGAGAGATGGCTTTCTTTATTTCTTTTTTTGACGGCAATAAATTACGTATGCGATTGTAGAAATTTTTCATAAAACTATGAATTTAAAGCGGAAATAGTTCTTACTAGCTTCTTGCTTTTATTATTATAGCCAAAAGAGCGGACAAAGTAAAAAGGATGCCGCAAACTATGGACAAAATAAAAAGAAAATACTCAAAACCTCTGCGGGTATGATGAAACGCCTCAGCATTGCTTCCTCCCAGCGCTCCTCCCATATCACTACTTGATTGCTGAAGTAAAATCGCCGTCACTAGTATGACAGAAAGGATTATCTGTGCGTAAGGCAGTATTGTAGCCACTAATTGCATAGCGCCAGTATCGCATAAATTTACCCAAAAAGCAACTATTATCTTGCTAAGCATTTTTTCTGTGATATCATTTAGGATATGTCGCAACAGAAAATATTATCTTTAAGCAAAGAACTTCAATCAAAAATATTTACAGGAGAGAGAGACTATAAACCTGACCCTAAAACACCCATTACAAATTGGCTTGTTCATACCAAGAGACATTGTAACGGAGGTAAAACGGTAAATGCCGGACTTTGGCTCAAAAAACATACCGACAACGGTGGAAAAATATTTTTAACTATGTCCGGAGCAGGTTCTTCTTTTCAGCAGGGAATTATGATATCCGAACTCATAAAAGCGGGTAAAATTGCGGCTATTTCCGTGACCGGAGCCAATTTGGAAGAAAGTCTTTATAGACTTGTTGCCAATAGCCATTATGCTTATATACCGGATTATGTTGAGTTGACCAGGGGAGAAGAAAAAGAATTAGCCCGAGCGGGGCTTCGCAGAATCACTGATACATTTTTGCCGGAAGATGAATCGGTCAGAGTGGTA
>Ga0265313_10003931_pt1 | contig 11697 bp, 7 predicted proteins | sample 4123metaG_FD_203122 | JGI IMG/M metagenome (GOLD analysis project Ga0265313, IMG submission 203122) | Rhizosphere microbial communities from Carex aquatilis grown in University of Washington, Seatle, WA, United States - 4-1-23 metaG | ecosystem: Host-associated > Plants > Roots > Rhizosphere >...
AAAGAAAATCGGCCCGCCAAGCTCTCGTATTCAGGAAACCTAAGACCAAATTAGCCAATGGTCAATGCACCGGCTTAGCCGATGCGCGTTATTAACGAAAAATGGCCGGCGCCCGCGAGGCGCGGCCCGCGGGTAGCGTCGGGTTTCGCGTTATCAACGCAGAACGCGCTCCCGCGCCGCCCCCTCGGACACCAGCGCCACGGCGTGCGCGTCGGCGGCGGCCAGCGCGCCGTACCGCTCCGCGTCGGCGAACGCGCCCGGAACGACCGTCAGGGTCCCGGCGAGGTCTGGCGGGCAGCGCCGGGCCAGTTCCGCGGTGAACTCCGCGATGAACGGACCGCACTCCTCCCCGAGCCTGGGATCGACCACCACGCAGTCGAGGTCGAGCGTCGTGACGAGCGCGGAGAGGGCGCGGCCAAGCAGCGACCCGAGCACCTCACCGCTTCCGGGCAGGGGTCCGGCCCGCAGGCCGCGCACGACGACCTCGGTCTCGGTGAGCAGGCAGCCGCGGTTACCGCAAACGCAGCGGGCCCCGTCCGGGGCAACCTGCACGTGCGCTAGCTCCCCGGCCAGGCCGTGCGCGCCGGTGAACAGCCGGCCGTCGAAAACCAGCCCGGCTCCGATGCCATCGGCCACGGTGAGGTAGCAGACGGCGCGCCGCCCCCGCCCCGCCCCGAAGCCGGCCTCGCCGAGCGCGGCCAAGTTGGCGTCGTTCACCACCAGCGCCGTGCAGCCAAGCAGGCGGCTGAGCGCGTCGCGCGGGTCATCTTCCAGCCACGGCGCGGGCCGCAGCTCCCGGTGGGCCGTCTCGGGCCTCGGGGAACCGCCGTCCGCCTCGGCGACGGGGAAGGGCGCCGACAGCACCGCCAGCCTGGGCGGCAGCCGCGCCCAGTCGCGCAGCCGCCCGGCGGCCTGGTTAACCGACCGCGACCACGCGGGCCACGGCTGAGACCATCCGGCGCACCGGTGCGTGCCGCTGCGGGTACCGTCACCGCAGAGTGAGGAGACCGACGTGGACCCGTCCTTGTTCAGCTTGATCAGCAGCACGGGCGGCAGCAGCGCGGTTCTCTGGTACCGGCTCGGCGGCCGGCCCCGGGCGCCGGCGGTCGGCGGCTGGCGCAGCTCGGCCAGTTCGCCCCGGGCCACCAGTGCGGCAACCACCCCCGCCACCACGGTGCGGGACAGCCCGGTCAGCTCCTCGAGTTCCAGCCGGGTCAAGCTGGCCGAGCTGGCGAAGGTCGCCAGGATGAGGCGCTCCACGAGCGCGATGGACGAGCCTTGGCCACGAAGGACAGCGGACACCAGGCCACCCCCCGGCGATCGACTACAACTAAAGAGCAGCCTAAGGCATCCTGTTGCCGGCCAGCCCGGGAGTCAAGCCCCTGACCTGGCATAAAGGGAGAAATTGAATGCTTGTTGCCGACCATCGCATGACGGGCATCGGACTTGGCACGGCGCAGTTCGCCTTCCGGGACGGCACTCCCGAGGACGCGGTGGCCACCGTGCACGCCGCAACTGTGAGGTCAGCCTGCGCACCCTCGGCGTGGACCGGATCGACCTTTACCTGCTGCATCACGTGGACCCGGCGGTGCCGCTGCTCGACCTCACCGACCGCGACCGCGGCGACCGGTCAGGCAGCGCGTGAACGAGTTCAGGGCTGGATGGCTCGTACGCTAAGGTCTAGACTTTTGTGATGCACGAACCTGGGTATACCGGTGCTGATCCGGCCACGGTTCATGGCGGCGGCGAATGGGACGGCGTGCTCGACCATGTCGCGTGCCTGCGCGGGCAGCCGCGCACGGTGGAGGTGCTCGCCGGCGGCCTGACCAACGTCAACCTGAAGGTCGGCTACCCGGGCGGCACGATCGTGGTCCGGGTCGCCCAGCCGGGGAGCGAGCTGCTCGCGATCGACCGCGCGGCCGAGCACCTCAACTCGCGGGCGGCCGCGCGGGCGGGCGTCGGCGCGCCGGTGCTCGAGTACATCGCCGACCCCGGGCTGCTCGTGGTGGGGTACATCGACGGCCGGACCTTCACCAACGAGGACCTACGGGGCGGCGGGCACCTGCCGCGGGTCGCGGCGGCGTGCCGCCTGCTGCACGGCGGGCCGCGGTTCGTCAATGACTTCAACATGTTCCAGATCCAGCGCGGCTACCTGGAGCTCGTGACGCGGCAGGGGTTCCGCCTGCCGGACCGCTACCTGGACTTCATGCCGGAAGTGGCCAGGATCGAGCAGGCCTTCCTGGCGCACCCGGCGGCCACGGTGCCGTGCAACAACGACCTGCTCGCGGGGAACTTCATCGACGACGGCGGCAAGATCTGGCTGATCGACTACGAGTACTCAGGCAACAACGACCCCTGCTTCGAGCTCGGCAACATCTGGAGCGAGGCGAACCTCACGGTGGAGCAGCTCGAGGAGCTGGTGGCGGCCTACGACGGGGGACTGGCCAGGCACCGGGTGGCGCGCGCCCGGCTGTGGGGCCTGATGTCGAAGTACGGCTGGACATTGTGGGGCTCCATCCAGGCGTCGGTGAGCGCGATCGACTTCGACTTCTGGGACTGGGCGATGGAGAAGTACGACCGGGCGGTCGCCGAATTCGACGGGCCCGCCTTCGTACAGCTACTTGAGCATGCCGCGGGGGACGGCTGAACGGCGGAAACGCCAGCGTGACGGCCTTCCGGCGCGGGTGTCCCCGGATACCCCGCCACTAGAATCGAGGGGTGACTGCGCTCGCCATGGACGACCCGGTACTGAGCTCGTACCCCGACCTGGACGCCGGGGATGACCGGCCGGCGCACGCGCGGATCGAGGAGTGGCTGGAGCGGCTCATCAGCTCGGGGCAGCTGAAGCTTGAGGACCGGCTGCCGTCCGAGGTGGATATGGCGGGCGCGCTCGGGGTGAGCAGGATGACGCTGCGCCAGGCACTGACCGGGCTGGAGTCCAAGGGCCTGCTTGTCCGCAAGCGCGGCCGGTGGGGCGGCAGCTTCGTCGCCAAGCCCCGGTTCGACTACGAGCTGTCCGGGCTGCCCGGCTTCACCGAGCAGATGCGCCGGTCCAACGCGCTCGCTGGCGCGCGGGTCATCGAGGCCGCGACGGTGAACCCGGAGCCCGAGGTGCGCGAGGCACTGCAGCTGCCCCGCCGGCAGAAGGTGCACCGGATCGTGCGGGTGCGGTCGGCGAACCGCGAGCCGGTCGCCGTGGAGGTGAACAGCTACCCCGCCGCGCTGTTCGCTGACCTGCTGTCCGAGCCGCTGACCGGTTCGCTCTACGCCCTGCTGCGCAGTTCCGGTCACCCGCCGTTCTCCGCCACGGAGGTGCTCGAGCCAGTCATCGCCTCGCCCGAGTTGGCCAGCCTGCTCTGGACCCAGGAGGGCTCGCCGCTGATGCTGGTGCAACGGACCGCCTACGACAAGGAAGGGCGCCCGGTCGAGCACTCGCACGACTACTTCCGCCCGGACCGGATGCGGATCACGCTGCGCACCCAGGCGGACGCCGCGCCGCGCGCCGAGATCGAGCCCGCCAAGGAGTTAACTGCCAAAAGTTAACCATTGACACCGATATGCGTCTTATGGTCTAGACTTTTACATGGGCATTCCGTCGCGCAGCGAGATCGTCATCATCGGCGGTGGCGTCATCGGCGCGAGCATCGCCTATCACCTCGCGGAGCGCGGCCGGACCGACGTGACGCTGGTGGAGCGCAAGAGCCTTACCGCCGGCAGCACCTGGCACGCCGCCGGGCTGGTCGGCCAGCTGCGGAGCAGCAGCAGCCTCACCCAGCTGATGCGCAAGAGCGTCGCGACCTACCAGGCGCTTGAGGGCAAGACCGGGTACGCCACCGGCTGGCACGGCGTCGGCGGCCTGCGCGTCGCGTCAAGCCCCGCCCGGCTTGATGAGCTGCGGCGCGTCTACACGCAGGGCAAGAGCTTCGGCTTCGACATCCACCTGGTCTCCCCCGCTGAGGCCGGCGAGCTCTTCCCGCTGTTGAACACCGACGGCGTCTACGGTGCCACCTGGACGCCGTCGGACGGCTACGTCGACCCGAGCCAGCTCACCTTCTCATTCATCGCCGGCGCCCGCGCCGCGGGGGTCCGGGTCATACAGCACTGCCGGGTGACCGGGATCGAGCGGTCAGGCCGCCGCGTCACCGCTGTGCACATCGAGCAGGGGCAGACGGAGCAGGGCCGGATCGAGTGCGACATCGCGGTCAACGCGACCGGCATGTGGGGCGCGGAGACCGCGAGGCTCGCGAGCGTGCAGCTCGCCGTCAACGCCGTGGAGCACCAGTACGTCGTCACGGAGAAGAGCGACGCCATCCCCCGCGACCTGCCCACGTTCCGCGACCCCGACGCCCGGTTCTACCTCAAGCCGGAGGCCGGCGCCCTGGTCATCGGCGGCTGGGAGGAGGGCACCCGCGCCTGCTGGCGCACCATACCGTACGACCTGGGGCCCGAGCTGTTCAAGCCGGACCACGAGCGGTTCGCGGGCCTCGCCGAAGGCGCGGCGAACCGGGTGCCGCTCTTCGGCGAGCTGGGCATCCGCACCTGGGTCAACGGGCCGATCCCGTTCTCACCGGACGCGGAGCCGGTCATGGGACTCACCGAGGACCTGGACAACCTGTACCACTGCTGCGGGTTCTCGGCCGGCATCGCCGCGGCCGGGGGCGCGGGCGACGCGATGGCGAACTGGATCATCGACGGCGACCCCGGCATGGACCTGTGGCCGTTCGACGTGCGCCGCTTCGGCGGGCCGCACAACGTGCCCGCGGTCCTTGAGGAGCTGTCCGTCCAGGCCTACGGCCACTACTACGACATCGCCTACCCCAACCGGCCGGCCCACCCGCCGCGCGGGCAGCGGCGCAGCGCTGTCTACGACCGGCTGGACGAGCGCGGCGCCGTGTTCGGCGGCAAGTTCGGCTTCGAGCGAGCCAACTGGTTCGCTACGGCCAGTGCCGGCGAACACAGTGCTAGCCAACACGGTGCTAGCCAACACGGTGCTAGCCAACACAGTGCTGGCCAACACGGGCCAAGCCGGCACGAGACGCCGACCTTCGGCCGCAGCGAGGCGTGGCCGTTCACCGCCGCGGAGCACGCGGCGGTCCGGCAGGCCGTCGGGGTCATCGACCAGAGCTCGTTCGTGAAGTTCCGTATCCGGGGCCGCGGCGCCCTGGGACTACTCCAGCAGGTCGCCGGGGCCGAGATGGACGTCCCGGTGGGCAAGGTCGTCTACACCCAGCTGCTCAACGCGCGCGGCGGCATCGAGGCGGACGTCACCGTCACCCGGCTCGCCGAGGGCGACTTCTACCTGGTCACCGGGAGCGGCTTCGGCCGGCACGACGTAACGTTCCTGCTGCAGCACGCGCCGGATGACGGGTCGGTGACCATCGACGACGTCAGCTCAGCCCGCGGCGTGCTCAACGTCTGCGGACCGCGCTCGCGCGAGCTGCTGCAGTCGCTCAGCTCCGGCGACTTCGGCAACGAGGCGTTCGGTTACATGACCGCCCAGCACATCGACCTGGGCTGGGCGCCGGTGCTCGCGCTGCGCGCGACCTACGTGGGCGAGCTCGGCTGGGAGCTGCACGTTCCGACGGAGTACCTGCGCGACCTCTACGACAAGGTCATCGCGGCGGGCGAGGACCTTGGCCTGCGCGACGTCGGCTACCGGGCCATCGAGTCGCTGCGGCTGGAGAAGCAGTACCTCGCCTGGGCGGCGGACATCAGGTCGGACAACAACCCCTACGAGGCCGGCCTCGGCTTCGCCGTCAAGCCGGACAAGCCGGCCCTGCTGGCCGGCCCGGCACTACGGGCCGTGCGGGAGGCCGGCCCCGCGCAGCGGCTCTGCTGGTTCTCCACCGAGTTCCCCACCACCGAGTTCCCCACCACCGAGTTCCCCACCGCCGGGCTCCGCACCACGGGGCTCCCCACCACAGGGTTCCCCACCACGGGCCCCGACGTCATCATGCACGGCGGCGAGCTGCTCGCCCATCCAGGCTCGGGTACCCAGGTGTCCGTGCGCAGCGCCGGGTTCGGATTCACCGTCCGGCGCACCATCTTCTCCGCCTACCTGCCGGCCGCGATCGCCACGGAGCACGACTTCGAGGTCGAGGTCATGAACCGGCGGTTCGCCGCGACCCGGCACGACCGGTCCCTCTACGACCCCAAGGGCGTCCGCGTCCGCTGCTGAGCAACCCTTGCCGAGCAGCGGCCAGCCGCAAGCTTCGCGGGCCCAGCCCGCACGTCACCCACACCCGCAACCAGAACCAGAACCAGAACCCAGTCGGAGGAACCCATGTCGGCCATACAACAAGAGCACCCGCACGCGAGAGACGACGCCGAGCTCGCCGAGCACGGCTACCGGCAGCGGCTGAACCGCAGCCTGGGCAGCTTCAGCTCGTTCGCGGCCGCCTTCAGCTACATCTCCATCCTGACCGGCATGTTCCAGCTCTTCGGGTTCGGTTACGGGTTCGGCGGGCCGATCCTGTTCTGGGCGTGGCTGATCGTCTTCGGCGGTCAGTTCTGCGTGGCGCTCGTCTTCGCCGAGCTCAGCGCGCGTTACCCGATCGCCGGCTCGGTCTACCAGTGGTCGAAGAAGGTCAGCAACCCGACGGGGGCCTGGTTCGCCGGCTGGGCCATGCTGGCCGGCTCGGTGGTCACGGTGTCCGCCGTGGCGATCGCCGAGCAGATCGTGCTGCCGCAGATCTGGTCCGGCTTCACCGTCTTCAGCAACACGACGCAGAACGCGATCTTCCTCGGCTGCTGCACCATCGTGCTCACCACGATCATCAACGTGCTCGGCGTGCGGGTGATGGCGTTCATCAACAACATCGGGGTCGCCGCGGAGCTCATCGGGGTCGCGCTGATCATCGTGCTGCTGCTCTTCCACGTCCACCGCTCGCCCGCGGTGATCTTCACCGCCCAGGGCGCGGGGCCCGGCCTGCCCGGCTGGTCCGCGCTCGGCTACCTGGCCCCGCTGCTCCTGTGCGCCATCATGCCCGCCTACGTCATGTACGGCTTCGACACCGCCGGCTCGCTCGCCGAGGAGACCAGGGACCCGCGCAAGACCACCCCGCGCGGCGTGCTGCGCGCGCTCGGCGCGGCCCGCACGGCCGGCGCGCTGCTGCTGATGGCGCTGCTCGCCGCGAAGTCGATCGCCCCCGCCACGCTCGGCGTCGGCGGCCTGCCGTCGGTCCTCGAGGACGCGCTCGGTTCCGGGGTCGGCAAGGTGCTGCTCGCGGACGTGGCGTTCGCGATCTTCATCTGCTGCCTCGCGATCCAGGCCGCGTCCATCCGGCTCACCTTCTCCATGGCCCGCGACCACGCCCTGCCGTTCGGCGACCACCTGTCGCACGTCTCCGAGCAGCGGAAGTCGCCCGCGCTGCCGGCCATCGTCGTCGGCGTGATCGCGATCGCGATCCTTGTCGTCAACCTCGGCAACGCGCAGATCTTCCTCGTCGTGACGAGCGTGGCGATCGTGATCGTCTACACCGCCTACCTGCTCGTCACCGTCCCGACGCTGCGGCAGCGGCGGCGCCACGGCTGGCCCGCGGACCAGGGCAGCACCGGATGGTTCTTCCTCGGCCGCCGACGCGGGCTCGTCATCAACGGCATCGCCATCGGCTACGGCGCGTTCATGGCGCTGAACCTGATCTGGCCGCGCTCGGCGATCTACGGCAGCGGCGGCTACGCCTGGGGCGGTGTCATCTTCGTCGCCGCGCTCGGGCTCGTCGGCGCGGGCTACTACCTCTGGCGCCAGCACGGCAGGCAGCATGAAGTGGCAGACGAGCACCGCGCCGTGCCGCTGGCCGGCGTGGCGACAACGGAAGCTGGTGACATAACCGGCGACTAGGCGAATAGGAACATCATCGGTGACCAGTGCACTCCCCACCCAGGCGCGCGCCGTCATCATCGGCGGCGGCGTCATCGGGACCAGCGTGGCCTACCACCTGGCCAAGCTCGGCTGGACCGACCTGGTCCTGATCGAGCAGGGCCAGCTGTCCTGCGGCACCACCTGGCACGCGGCCGGGCTGGTGGGCCAGCTGCGGGCGAATCAGGGTGGCACGCGCCTCGTTCAGTACTCCACTGAGCTCTACAGCGAGCTGGAGCGGGAAACCGGGCTGGCGACCGGGTTCAAGCGGTGCGGCGGGGTCACGGTGGCGCGGACGCAGGCGCGGATGACGCAGCTGCGGCGCACCGCCGCCACCGCGGCGGCGTTCGGCCTGGAGTGCGAGCTGCTCACCCCCGCGCAGGCGGCCGCCCGTTACCCGGTCATGCGGACCGACGACCTCGCGGGGGCGATCTGGCTGCCCGGTGACGGCAAGGCCAACCCGGTCGACCTCACCGCGTCCCTGGCCCGGGGCGCGCGGCAGCGCGGCGCGAAGATCTTCGAGCGGACCCGTGTCCTCGGCGTCACCGTCGCCGAGGGCCGGGTCACCGGCGTCCGCACGGACGCGGGCGACATCGCGGCGGAGGTCGTGGTCAACTGCGCCGGGCAGTGGGCCAAGCAGGTGGGCGCGCTCGCCGGGGTCAACGTGCCGCTGCACTCCGCGGAGCACTTCTACGTGGTGACCGACCCGATCGACGGCGTGCACCCCGACCTGCCCGTCCTGCGCGACCCCGACGGCTACACCTACTTCAAGGAGGAGGTGGGCGGCCTCGTGGTCGGCGGCTTCGAGCCCGAGGCCAAGCCCTGGGTCGCGCCGGACCGGATTCCCTACCCCTTCGAGTTCCAGCTGCTCGGCGAGGACTGGGAGCACTTCTCCGTGCTGATGGAGAGCGCGCTGCTGCGCATCCCGGCGCTGTCGGAGACGGGCATCCGCAAGTTCTACAACGGCCCAGAGAGCTTCACGCCGGACAACCAGTTCATCCTGGGCGAGGCCCCTGAGGTGCGCAACTTCTTCGTCGGGGCGGGCTTCAACTCGGTCGGCATCGCCACCGCGGGCGGAGCGGGCCGGGCGCTGGCCGAGTGGATTACCGGCGGCGGGCCTTCCCTGGACCTCACCGCCGTGGACATCAGGCGGTTCGCCCCGTTCAACGGGAACAACCAGTGGCTGCACGACCGGGTGGCGGAGGTGCTCGGCCTGCACTACGAGATCCCCTGGCCGAACCGCGAGATGCGGACGGCCCGGCCGTTCCGCCGCTCGCCGGTCTACCACCTGCTGCGCGCGGCCAACGCGAACTTCGGCAGCCGGATGGGCTGGGAGCGGGCCAACTTCTTCGCCTTGCCGGGGCAGTCCGCCGAGATCGAGTACTCCTGGGGCAAGCAGAACTGGCTGCCCGCGTCCGCGGCGGAGCAGCGCGCTACCCGGTCGGCGGTGGCGGTATTCGACCAGACCTCGTTCTCCAAGTTCCTGCTGACCGGCCCGGACGCGATGAGCGTGCTGCAGTGGCTGTGCACCGCCGACGCCGCGGTGCCGCCGGGCAAGACCGTCTACACCGGCATGCTCAACGAGCGCGGCACCTACGAGTCCGACGTCACGCTCACCCGGCTGGCCCACGACGAGTACCTCATCGTGAGCAGCGCCGCGACGACGGTGCGGGACGCCGATCACATCCGCCGCCGCGTCCGCCCGGGCCAGCGCGCGGTGCTCACCGACGTCACGTCGCAGTACGCGGTCTTCGGTGTGATGGGGCCGCGCTCGCGCGCGCTGCTGTCCAGGCTCAGCCGGACGGATCTACGCAGCGAGGCGTTCCCCTTCGGCACCAGCCAGCTGATCGACCTCGGGTACTCGACCGTCCGGGCGACGCGGATCACCTACGTCGGGGAGCTCGGCTGGGAGCTCTACGTGCCCGCCGAGTTCGCGGTCGGGGTGTACGAGGACCTGATGCGCCTGGGTGCCGACCTCGGCGTGCTCAACGCTGGGTACTACGCGATCGAGTCCCTGCGGCTGGAGAAGGGCTACCGGGCATTCGGCCGCGAGCTGACCCCGGACTACAACCCGGTCGAGGCCGGGCTGCTGTTCACCTGCAAGCTGCGCACCGGCATCCCCTTCCTCGGCCGCGAGGCGGTCGAGAAGGCGCTGGCCGCGGGTCCGCGGAACCGGCTGGTCTCGTTCACCGTCGCCAGCCCCGAGCCGATGCTGTGGGGCGGCGAGCTGGTGCTGCGCGACGGAGTGGCGGCCGGGCAGGTGACGTCGGCCGCGTGGGGAGCGACCCTCGGCCGTTGCGCCGGGCTGGCGTACCTCTGGGACCCCGACGGCGGGCCGATCGACGCGCGGTGGATCGGGGAGGGGTCCTACCAGGTCAACGTGGGCGGCGACGTGTACCCGGTGGCGGTCACCGTGAACGCGCCCTACGACCCGGAGGGGCGCAAGGTCCGGGCCTGAGTCACTCCTCGGCGGGGCTGGCCGCCGTGGAATCACCGGGTGGCAGTTCGGGGGTCGCGAGCTGTGCCTTCAGCGCGGCCAGCTGGCTGTCCACGTCGGCGGCCCGCGCGGCCTCATCGAGTTCTTCCTGGATGTCGGCCGTGTGGCCGCCCACGTCCTCGAGCACGCCGGACTGCAGGAGCTCGTCCGTGGCGCCGGCCCTGGCCTGCATGGTGGCGATCTTCTCCTGCGCCCGCAGCAGCGCGTCGCCCGTCCCGCCGTAATCGCCCGCCTGGGCGACGGCGTAGTCGGCCTTCATGACTTCCTTCTGATTGCGGAAGTGGCTGACCTGCTGCTGCAACTGGGCGAGCTTCTGCTGGAGCTGCTGTTCCTGCTCGGCCAGTTCCTGGTGCTGCGCCTCCATCCCGTCGACCTGCTGCTGGGCGGCGGCCTGGCGGGACAGCGCCTCCCTGGCCAGGTCTTCCCTGCCCTGTCCGAGCGCGGCCTTGGCCTGGTCCCCCAGGTGGGCGATCGTCTGCCGCAGCTGCGGTTCCTGAAGCTCGAGTCGCTTGCGCTCGGCGGCGATCTCGACCAGTGCCTGGCGGACCCGGGTGATGTATTCGAGCATCTGCGCGTAGGAGTAGTCGAGCGTCTCGTTCGGGTTCTCGACGGAGTCAAGCGCCTTGTTGGCCTTGGCCGCGAGGATGTCGTGGGCTCGGGAGAAAAGACTCATGACGGCCTGCTCCTTGCTCTGGGTGTACCGCCCGGCCATGGGTTAACGCCTGGCTTTGGGTTACCGCCCGGCTACCGGTTACCGCCAGCGTGGCCTGCCCGACTGACGACTAGTATCCGCCCTGCCACCCGGCCAGGGTAGGCCGGCCTACGCGGAGGGCGGCCGTGAGTAGCCTGTGATCGTGACGGACGAGAACACCCCGGCGGGTATCGACAAGACCCGGCCAAGCATCGCCCGCGTCTATGACTACTGGCTCGGCGGCAAGGACAACTTCGAATCCGACCGGGAGATGGGCTCGCGGATGGCCGAGGTGAATCCCGCGCTACCGCAGCTGGTCCGGCACAACCGGGAGTTCATCTGCGCCGCGGTGGCCCGCGCCGCGGCGGCGGGCATCGGCCAGTTCCTCGACCTCGGGTCCGGGCTGCCCGCGCATCCGGCGGTGCACGAGGCGGCGCGGGCGGTCATCCCGGACGCCCGGGTGTGCTACGTCGACATCGACCCGGTGGCCGTGCTGCACGGCGAGGTGCTCCTCGCTCGCGGCGAGGGACTCGCCGCGGTGCGGGCCGACCTGACCGACCCGGAGACCGTGCTGGCGAACTCGCAGGTGCGCGCGGTGATCGACCTGTCCAGGCCGGTCGCCGTCATCCTGGCCGCGGTGGTGCATTTCCT
>Ga0265313_10003932_pt1 | contig 11696 bp, 10 predicted proteins | sample 4123metaG_FD_203122 | JGI IMG/M metagenome (GOLD analysis project Ga0265313, IMG submission 203122) | Rhizosphere microbial communities from Carex aquatilis grown in University of Washington, Seatle, WA, United States - 4-1-23 metaG | ecosystem: Host-associated > Plants > Roots > Rhizosphere >...
CGTTGAGGGCCCGGATCTCGGCCACCTGCCTGGCCAGGCGTTCCTCGGTGAGCCCGTTCGCCTGCCGGCTCGATTTGGAGTGGTCGGCGATCCCCAGGTACTCCCAGCCCAGCGCCTCGGCCGCGCCGGCCATTTCCGCGAGCGTGTTGCTTCCGTCCGACTCCGTCGTGTGGTTGTGGAAGGCCCCGCGCAGGTCGCCCGGCTCGATGAGCCGGGGCAGTTCGCCCTTCTCGGCGGCCTCGATCTCGCCCAGGCCCTCGCGCAGCTCCGGGGGGATGAACGCCAGGCCGAGGGCGGCGAAGATCGCCTTCTCGTCGCCCGCGGGGACGCTTTCCCTTCGGCCGGCCTTGTCCCGCGCCGTGCCCTCGCCCGCCGACGGGACCAAGCCCCACTCGCTCAGGCTCAAGCCCCGGTCCAGGGCGCGCTGGCGCATCTGGACGTTGTGATCCTTCGAGCCCGTGAAGTGGTGGAGCGCGAACGCGAACTGCTCGGACGGGACTATCCTTAGGTCGGCCTGGAGTCCGCTCTCCAGGCGGACGCTCGCCTTGGTCCCCCCGCTCGCGGTCACCTCGCGAACGCCGGCCATGCCCGTAAACCAGGTGACGACGGGCTCGACGTCGCCGGCCGCGACGATGAAGTCCAGGTCCCCGACGGTCTCGAGCCCCCGGCGCAGGCTGCCCGCCGTCTCGGCGCGGCCCACCTGGGGAAGCGCGCGCAGCCCGGCCAGGATCGGGGCCGCGGTCTCGTTGGCGTCCCACCAGAGGTGCCGCTTCGAGTACGCCTCCCGGTTGCGGATGCCCGACAGGATATTCTCCTGGGTCTTCTCGCCGAATCCCGCGAGCGCCGCAACCCGCCCCTCCCTGCAGGCCTCCTCGAGCGCCGCGATCGAGACGACCTTCAGCTCGCGCGCCAGGGCCGCGATCTTCTTCGGGCCGAGGCCCGGGATCGCCAGCATCTCGACAAGGCCCGGCTCGATGGAGGCCTTCAGCTTGTCCAGGAACTCAAGGCGGCCCGTGGAATGCAGCTCGGCGATCTTGGCGGCGAGCGCCTCGCCTATGCCCTTGACGCTCTGCAGGCGGCCCTCGGCCGCAAGCGTCTCAAACTCGTCCCGCTCGAGGGCCTCTATGGCCCGGGCGCCCGCGGAATACGCGCGGACCTTGAACGGGTTCTCGCCCTTGAGCTCCATCAGGATCCCGATCTCGGCGAGCACGTCCGCGATCTCGTTCTTGGTCATCGCCGGCATTCAGACGTCTGGCGGGTGCGAGTTCAACGCCGGAAGACGGTGTCATGGGGGGCACCCGCCTCTGCGGGGTTGCATCGCGCGCCCGGCAATCTATCGCTCGTGAGGCCCAGGTTACCCCCATGCCCTTCACTTACGCCCGGACAACCCATTTCGCCGACACCGACGCCGCCGGTGTCGTGTTCTTCGCCAACTACCTGGCGATCTGCCACGAGGCCTACGAGGAGGCCCTCTTGTCCGCGGGAATCGACCTCGGGCGTTTCTTCGCCGACCACGGGGTCGTCGTACCGATAGCGAAGTGCGAGGCCGAGTACCTGCGGCCCCTCTCGTGCGGCGACAAGCTCAGCGTGAGCGTGAAGCCAAAGGCGTTGTCGGAGAACTCCTTTGAGATCCGGTACGAGGTTACGAGGCTGGGCGCCCCGGCGAAGTGCGCCGCGCGGGCAAGGACCGAGCACATCTGCATCGACTCGGCCACCCGCGCGCGAAGGGCGCTTCCCGGGCCGCTGGCAGAGTGGGTCCGCGCGGGCTGACGGGGTCGTCACCCGCCGGAAGCCAGCCGCAGGAGCTCCGCCCGGTCGATCTTGCCCTGCGGGTTGCGGGGCCAGGGGGAGACGGCGAGGTAGCGCTTGGGGTGCTTGAAGGACGCCAGTCCGGAAAGGGCCTCCCTCAGGCGCTCCGCGCCGGGAGTGCGCGGGCCCGCGGGATGGCAGGCCACGACCACGCGGCCCCATTGCGCGTCGGGAAGCCCGACCACGGCGACGTCGTCAAACTCGCCGCTCAGCATCAGGGCGGCCTCCACCTCCGCGGGGAACACCTTCTGGCCGCCGGTCACCACCACGTCGTCGCTCCTGGCGAGGATGGACAGGCTGCCGTCGGGGCCGAAGCCGCCCAGGTCCCCCGTCGTCCAGGATCGTTCCTCCTGGAACGCCGGGAAGTACCCCCGGAACACCGACTCGCCGCGCACCCGCAGGACCCCGCCGTCCGCGTCGATCTGCGCATGGGGAAGCGCCGCGCCGCACCCGCGCATCCCCGCGAGGAACTGCTCGGGCCTGAGCGCCGCGACCATGGCCGCGGTCTCCGTCGCGCCGTAGCTCGTGGAGAGAGGGAGCCCGAGGCGGCCCGCCTTCTCGATGAGCCCCTCCCACGCGGGGCCGCCCCCTAGAAAGATGACGCGGAAGGTGCGCAGCCACGCGACCGCCGCCTCCGAGGACAGGAGCCGCTGGAGCTGCGTGGGGACCAGGGACAGGCAGCAGTCCGCGGGCCTCTCCCGCGGGAAGCGCCCCGCCTCCGCCTCCTTCCACGACCACGGGAGGAACACGCCCCCCGTCATGGCGCTTCGCATCCACGCCATGAACCCGCTCACATGGTGGAGGGGCAGCACGCCCACGGCGTTCACGCGCTCCATCCCGAAATGGCGGCAGAATCCGGAGACTGCGGCCGAGATCGTCCGGCCGTCGTGGCGGGCGAACTTAAGCCCGCCCCCGGCGCCCCCGCTCGGGATCATCAGCCAGCCGGTCTCGCGGCACGCGGCCTGCCCGGCGGCGCCTCGGAGGCCGGCCCGCTCGCTCGAACGCCAGGACGGATTCGAGAGGAAGATGTTGCCCCCGTCGGACACGGCCCGCGCAAACGAGGCCATGAAGCGCCCCGGCTCGGCCTCCTCGACGACGGGTCCGCCCCCCGGAGCGCCCGCCCGCAGCCCGGCCAGGAGCTCCGCTAGCTCGCCGCGCTCCATAGGGCCTCCGGATTGATCCGGTTCACATCATCGATCCGCAGGAACGGGGCCGCTGCGGGCCCGTCAAACCTCGGGTCCGAGAAGAGCGGCCACACGCCAAAGCCGAGCGAAAGGGCCTTGCCCTGCCAGGCAAACGCCAGGCGCAGGGCGGCCTGGGCGCCGATCCCCGTCTCGAGCGCCGAGCTGAACACCACCCGCGCGTGGGCCTTGGCGAGCCTCGCGAGCACGGCCCTGACATCCCCCACCACGGCCGGCTTGACGACGTAGTACCCGCGCCAGCCCCGGTCCAGCCAGCGGCCGACGTCGGCCTCGCCCGCGATCGACTCGTCGAGCGCGATCGGCGTGGGATAGTCGGCGGCCAGGCCCACCAGGCAGTCGTCCGCCCCCTTGGCGCCATGCGCCACCGGTTGCTCGACAAACTCAACGGGGCGCTCCGAAACGCGGTCGAGCCACTTCTCCGCGGTCCTCCGGTCCCACGCCCCGTTTGCGTCCAGCCTGAACCTCGAGCCCGGGGGCAGTGCTCCGATCAGGTCGTCCAGAAGCGACATTTCGTCCTCCGCCGCGGCCATCCCGACCTTCCACTTGAACACCCGGAAACCCGCATCCGCCTTCGGCGGCGCCTCCGCCAGCGCGGCGCGGCCGGCGGGCAGGAGCGCGGCCATGCCGAGGCTGGAATGCCTCGGGTTGTCCGCGCTGCCCCCTATCGCGAAGGCCAGCGCGTTTCGGAGCGCGCGCAGGTGGCCCGGAACGCGGGAAATCGCGTCGTCGCCCAGCCGGCCCCCGAGGGAGCGGCAGCAGGCCTCGTCCTCGGCCACCGTCTCCGTGCCAAACCCGGGCACCGGGGCCGCCTCGCCGAGCCCGACGGTCCCGTCGGGGTGCTCGACGCGGACGTAGAGGCCCTCCCTCTCCGTCCACGGCCCGTGCGATGTCCGGACGGGATGGCGGAACGCCAGGCAATATCTCCGGAATGCGAACTGAGAATCCATTTTGTTTGCCCTTTTAGGGAACCTCACTATTCCGTTCACGGCAACCCATGAGCAAGGTTGCTAAGCGATCAAAGGCGTCGGTCGACACCCAATTCTACCTCCCCCCGGATGAGTTCTTCCGGGCGAGCGTGCCGATGGCGCTCACATTCGACGATGTGACCCTCGCCACGCTGTACTCGGAGATCCTCCCGAAGGACGCCGACACCACGACCTCGGTCTCCGACTCCCTCAGCCTGCAGATCCCGATCATCTCGTCCGACATGGACACGGTGACCGGCAAGGAGATGGCGATCGCCATGGCCCTTAACGGCGGCATGGGCCTCATTCACTACAACATGCTCCCGAAGGAGCAGGTGAAGGAGGTCGCCCGGGTCAAGCGGCACATCCACGGCCTCATCCAGGACCCGATCACCGTCGCGCCGACGAACCTGATCGGTGACCTGCTGCTCCTGATCGAGTCGAAGCGCTACGGGTTCTCGACCTTCCCCGTCGTCGATGCGGACGGGCGCCTCTGCGGGCTCGTCTCCGGGAACGTCGTCAAGGAGCGCTACCGCTCGAAGAGCGTCGCCGAGGTGATGACGCCGCGCGCGCACCTGAAGACCGCGGACGAGGCGGCCGTCGCGAAGGAGCCGATCAAGGCGGCGGACAAGTTCTTCAGCGCGAACGTCGGCATCAACAAGATGCTCGTGGTCGACCGCGAGGGCCGGCTGCGGGGCCTCGTCACGGCCTCGGACGTCGAGCGGATTACGGGGGAGACCCGGTCCCGCAGGAAGCCCGCGCGCGATTCCCAGTTCAGGCTCGTCGTCGGGGCGGCGCTTTCTCCGGCGCGCACGCCGGCGGGGGCCCTCGACCGGGACGCCGTCCTGGCGCACGTCGGCAACCTGGTCGACGAGCACATCGACGCCGTGGCGGTTTCGACCGCGCACGGCCACACCGCCGGCGTCGGCGAGGTCGTGAGGCTGGTGCGGCAGGCCTTCCCCTCGCTCACGCTGATCGCCGGGAACGTCACGAGCGGCGAAGGGGTCGAGTTCCTGGCCGACTGCGGCGCGGACGCGATCAAGGTCGGCCAGGGCCCGGGTTCCATCTGCACGACCCGGATCGTGGCCGGGGTCGGGATTCCCCAGCTGACCGCCCTCTATGTCGCGTCGAAGCCCGCCCGGGCGCGCGGCGTCCGGATTCTCGCGGACGGAGGCATCACCAAGTCGGGAGACATCGTCAAGGCGCTCACGCTCTCCGATGCGGTCATCTGCGGCGGCGTGCTGGCAGGCTGCCGGGAGGCCCCGGGCGAGATCATGGAGATCGGCGGGAAGGTCTACAAGCAGTACCGCGGCATGGGTTCGCTCGCGGCGATGAAGGCGGGCAGCGCGGCGCGCTACGGGCGGGACCGGGAGGACACCCGGAAGGTCGCGGCCGAGGGGATCGAGGCGCTCAAGGAGGTCAGCGGCTCGGTAGACGAGGTCCTGACCAACCTGATCAGCGGCGTGCAGAGCGGGATGGGCTACCTGGGCGCCAAGACCCTGGGCGTTCTCCGCGAGCGGGCCCGCTTTGCCCGGGTAAGCCCGGCGGGCCAGAAGGAGGCCGCGCCGCACGACGTCGTCGAGGTCTCGACCCGCGCGAACTGACCGGCGGGAAAGTTGAGGCTTGCCCTCGGCGCCCGAGATACCATTTGAATCCCCTGCAACAGGGGTCCATGGACTTCAGTTGCCCCAAGCAACATGGCTCTCCCCCCCTTCTCCTGCCGGCTCATCGCGGACGTCGGAATCTCCCTCGGCGACGAGGGAAAGGGCCGCCTGATCCCCGAAATCGTGGAGGAGCTGCGGGCCACCCCGGGGCGCGTCGCGGTCGTCCTCAAGGTCAACGGGGGCGCTAACGCGGGCCACACGGCCGCGGGGGTCAAGCTGAACCTCCTGCCGTCGGGCGTGGTGGAGCGCGAGATCGCCCACCTGGCGATCGGCAGCGGGGTCGTCGCCGACCCGCGCAAAATCCTCTGGGAGGCAACCCCGCTGGAGGCCAAGGGTTACTCCGTGCGCGAGCGGCTGCTGATCGACGAGCGGACGATGACCTCCGACCTGACCCACCGGCTGCTCGACCTGGCGGAGGAGGACTACCGCGTCAACGTCCTCAAGGAGGAGTCCCGCGGCTCGACGGGGCGCGGAATCTCGGCCGCCTACAACGAGGAGACCGGGCACTGGCAGATGTATTTTTCCGATTTCCTGGCGGGGCCCAACTTCTTCGCCCGGAAGCTGGCGCAGCGGGCCGACCGCGCCTGCCGCATGATCGAGCACGTCTACCGGGTCAGCGCCTCCACCTGGCACGGCTTCTTCGACCGTCTGACCGAGGCCGAGCGGCGGGCCAACGCGGAGACGATCGCAAGCGGGGTCTTCGGCGCGGAGGAGTTCGATTTCTCGAGGTTCCGCGGGAAGCGGCCGTTCGAGCTCGACCTGGACTGCCTGACGTCCGTGTACTGGAAGGCCGGGACCGCGCTGCGCAAGAACGTCGGCGAGGTGCGCGAGCTGGTCCTAGGCGAGCTGCGCCTCGGCCACACCGTCATCGGTGAGTTCGGGCAGGCCTACTGGCTGGACAAGCGCCACGGGTTCTCCCCCACCTCGTCCCACACATTCACGCCCGAGTTCTTCGAGAGCGCCAACATACCCGTCCAGCCGATCCACACCTTTGGCGTCGCGAAGGCCTACGACACGAAGGTGGGCACCCATACGTTCCTCACGGAGATGGAGGAATCCGAGCCCTTGGGCACGAAGCTAAGGAAGCTCGAGTTCGGAACGAGCACCGGCAGGCAGAGGATGGTGGGGTGGTACGACGCGGTCGAGAAGGGGGACGCCCTGCGCTACGGGGGCTTCCAGGACCTGATGATCAACAAGCTGGACGCCCTCTCCTGGTCAGGGGACTGGAAGGGCAGCCTGCGCGTCTGCACCGCGTACGAGGCCGACGACGGGAGGCGTTACGCGCACGTGCCCCGCAACGAGGCCGTGCGCAAGGCGCTGCGGCCGGTGTTCACGAGCTACCCGGGATGGTCGGAGGACATCTCGGGCGTCCGGAAATTCGCGGACCTCCCCGGGAACGCCCGGCGCTACGTGGCCGGCATGGTGAAAGGGATCCTCGACGTCGCCTACGCGGGCGAGCCGCGGCCCGCGCTGTTGCCGAACCTGCGCTACCTCGGCGTCGGGCCCGGCCCCTCCCAGATCGTCAAGGACGTCCCGGCGACCGAGGAGCTCCTGCGACTCGCCTGACCGCCCGCTCAGAAGTCCTGCAGCCGGCCCTCGCCCGGGCCACGCATCGGCTCCAGCCGGCCGAGCACCTCGCCGAGCAGGTAGATCGAGCCGGTCACGACGATGACGTCGTCGCGCCCCCCCGCGGTGCAAAGGGACGGCGAGGGGAAGAGCTCCTCGACCGTGGAGCGCACGGTGCGCCCGGCAAACGTCCTCGGGACAAGCGCCTCGAGCTCGGCATGGCACGTCGCCCTCGCCTGGTGCGGCACCACGAGGTGAATCTCGCGGCAGTGCCGCGACAGGACCTCGAGCAGGGGACCCGCCCTCGCCGCCCCGAGCGCGCCGACGATCGCGACCGGCAGGCGCCCGGTCTCGCGATGGAGATGGGCGAGGTTGGCATCCAGGACGGCCGCCCCCTCCGGGTTGTGGGAGGCGTCGAGGATCGCCAGGCGGCCGCCCAGGACCGTGCGCTGCCAGCGCCCCGGCCAGTCCACCGCCCCGAGGCCGGACTCGATGGCCTTCGGCGTGACGCCGAATCCCGGCGCAAGAAGCCGCGCGGCCAGCGACGCCGTCGCGGCGTTCCAGCGCTGGTAGTCGCCCTCGAGGCTCGTCCTCGGGTAGCGCTCCACGTCGTCGCCGTATTCCTCGCGCACGGAGAGAAGCGGCGACCCCCGGGAGGCGGCCACCCTGCGCAGCGTCGTCTCGGCCCCGAGGGGCACGCGGCCGATAACCACGGGCCGGCCGGCCTTGATGATGCCCGCCTTCTCGCCGGCGATCGCCTCAAAGGTGTTCCCCAGCATCTCGCAGTGGTCCAGGCCGATCGAGGTCACAACGCTCACCTCGGGCTCCACGATGTTCGTGGCGTCGAGGCGGCCCCCCAGGCCGACCTCGATCACGCTGAAGCCGCAGCTCTTCCTCTCGAACTGCAGGAAGGCCATCGCCGTCATGAACTCGAAGAAGGTGGGCCGGTCGTCCGGGCCGGCCCCTGAGGCGATGGCGTCGGCCAGCGGCCGAAGCTCCCCCACGAAGGCCGTGATCTCCTCCTCGGTCAGCATGCCGCGGTTGACCTGGACCCGCTCGCCGAGGCGCACCAGGTGGGGCGAGGTGTAGAGGCCCGTCCTCTGGCCCGAGGCCCGCAGGATCGCCTCGAGCATCGCCGAGACCGAGCCCTTGCCGTTCGTGCCGGCGACATGGACGCAGGGCACCTTCCGCTCCGGGTTCCCGAGGAGCGCGGACAGCACGCGCATGCGGTCCACGCCGAACTTAACGCCCCCTGACTTGAGGCCGAAGAGATAGTCCTGTGTGGCCGCATAGCCGGCCGGCGGCGATCCGGACGTCATGTGCGGGGACCGCTCAAGCGCCCGCGGCGACAGGTTCCTTCTTCAGGTAGAGGGCCGAAAGGATGTCCCTTATCCGCTCGCGCATCTCCGTGCGGCTCACGATCTGGTCGACGAGGCCATGCTTGAGCAGGAACTCGGAGGTCTGGAAACCGGGCGGCAGCGTCTGCTTGGTCGTGTCCTTGATGACCCGCGCGCCGGCGAACCCGATCAAGGCGCCGGGCTCCGCGAGGATGACGTCCCCCAAGGTCGCAAAGCTGGCCGTGACCCCCCCGGTCGTCGGGTTGGTGAGCACCGAGATGAAGGGCAGCCGGGCGAGCGCCAGCCTGCCGAGGGCCGAGCTCGTCTTCGCCATCTGCATCAGGGAGTAGATCCCCTCCTGCATGCGGGCGCCCCCGGAGGCGCTGAAGATGATGCACGGGATCTTCTTCGCCAGCGCGTCCTCAATCGTGCGCGTGATCTTCTCCCCCGTGGCCGACCCCATCGAACCGCCGCAGAACTGGAAGTCCATCACGGCGATCGCGACGGGTATCCCGTGGATCGCGCCCGTTCCGCAGATGACGGACTCGGGCAGGTTGCTCTTCTTCGCGTTGCGCTTGAGGCGTTCCGCGTAGGGCTGGGTGTCGACGAACTTCAGCGGATCGTCGGCGCGCACATTCACGTGGGTCTCCGCGAACGAATGGGCGTCCAGTAGCTTTGAAAGCCGCTCGCGCGCCCCGATTGGGAAATGATGGCCGCTCTTCGGAACGACCATCTGGTTGTCCTCTATCTCCTTGTTGAACAGGATCTCGCCAGTGACGGGGTCCTTCGTGTAGAGGCCCTCGGGGATGCCCTTTTTCTTCGTCCTGCGAACCGAGTACGTCGGCTTGTCGAAATGCATGAAGGGTGCGGGGGTCGAACGTGCGCAAGACCCTAGGCCGAGGCAACCGAATTCGCGGGCCGGCCGTAGCGTACCCGGCGCAGGAAGAGCCCCTGGGGCGGCGCCGTCTGCACCTGGGCAGTCCTCACCCGAGACCTGAGGATCCTGCCGATCTCGGCGGGCGTCAGCTTCCCCTCCCCTGCCGCGACGAGCGAGCCGACGAGGCTGCGGACCATCTTGTAGAGGAAGCCGTCCGCCTCGGCGACCACCGTCAGCTCGCGGCCCCGCGCGCGGACCTCGAGCCTGCGCAGGTCGCGCGTCGTTCCCGCCCCCTCCGCGGGATCCGCCCCGTGCGACGCCGCGAACGCCCTGAAGTCGTGCACGCCCTCGAGAACCCGCGCCGAGGCCCTCATCGCGGCAAGGTCAAGCGCCTTGAAGACGGGCCAGCAGTACGGCCTCGTGAACGGGTCGGCGTCCCCGAGGCGGATGCGGTACTCGTAGACTTTTCCCGTCGCCGAGAACCTCGCGTGGAAATCCCGCGGCGCGGCGCGGACCGACACGATCTGGATCGCCCTCGGGAGCCGGTGCCTGAGGGCGGCGGCCAGCTTCTGCGCGCCGTGCGGCCACGCGGCGTCGAAATGGAACACCTGCCCGATCGCGTGCACGCCCGCGTCGGTCCTGCCGCTCCCATGGATCCGGGTGCGGACGCCGGTCACGGCGAGAAGCCGCTCCTCAAGGGCGTCCTGCACCGCGTCCTTCCCGACCTGGCTCTGCCAGCCCGAGAACCCGCCGCCGTCGTAGGCGCAGACGCACTTCCACCGGCTCATACCTCGCCTCCGCCCGCGCCGTCCCCGGGAAACCGCCCGTCCAGGTAATCCTGGAGGATGATCGTCGCAGCCCGCGAGTCGACGAGCCCGGACCTGCGGACGGCCCTGCGCCTGGAGGGCGGGATCGTGGACTCGGCCTCGTAGCTCGTCAGCCGCTCGTCGACCAGGTGCACGGGAAGGTTGAACTGCGCATGGATCCTGCGGGCGAACGCCTCGACCTCCAGCGCCTTCGGGCCGGAAGACCCGTCCATGTTGAGCGGGTGGCCGACGATGACCTCGGTGATGCGCCTCGCCTTCAGGACCTCGGCGAGGCTGGTCCACTGCCTCGCGGGGTCCTCGTGCGCGATCGCGGGCAGCGGCGTCGCGACGCCGATGTCGTCGCCGTAGGCGAGGCCGATCCGGCGCGTCCCGTGGTCGATGCCGAGGAAGCGCATGGCCCCAAGGACCCTAGGCCGCCAGCTCCGGATGGGCGGTCGCATACTCGCGGGCCGCGCGCGCGAAGGCGCGCTTGAGCCGCGACGCGACCGAATCCGGGCCGAGCCTGAACTTCACTCCGTCGATTTCTCCCACCGGGACGATGTCCTTGGTCGTCGAGAGCAGGAAGCATTCGTCCATCGACGCGAAGTCGGCGGGCAGGACCGACTGTTCGGACCCGCGGATGCCCGCGGCCGCCGACACCGCGCCGAGAAGGAGCCCGCGCGTTATCCCGCCAAGGATGCCCGCGGACAGGGGGGGAGTCACGTATCCCCCGCCCCGCGCGAACGCGATGTTCGCCACCGAGGCCTCCGTCACCTCGCCCGCCAGGTTGAGGATCACGACGTCGTCGGCCCCGCGGGCGCGCGCCTCCCTCAGGCAAAGGAGATTGTTCAGGTAGTTGCCCGTCTTCCAGGCCGGATCGAGGCTCTGTGCCGAGTTGCGCCGCAGCGTCGTCGCGACCGAGAGCTTGAGCCCCTCGCGCTCCTTTGCGATCGGCAGCTCGGGGCACGCCTGCACGAGGAGGACGAAGTCCGGCTTGTCGGCCAGTGCGGTGTCCAGGCCGATCGGACCTGCGCCGCGGGTGACCTGCAGCCGGATGTAGAGTTCACCGGGGGTCGTCACACGCTCCCTATAGGCGGCCACCGTGCGCCGGATCTCCGCCAGGATCCGCGCCGGCTCAACCTCCAGCTTCATATGCACGGCGAGCGCCGACGCCCGCATCCGCCTCCAGTGCTCCTCCCAGGCGAAGATGACGCCATGGTAGGTGCGCCACACCTCGTAAATGGCGTCCCCGTAGAGGAAACCCCTGTTGAGCGGCGTTATGGACGGCTCGCTGGCGGGATGCAGGCGCCCGTTGGTGTTGGCCTGAATATAGTGCGTCGTCATGTCGCGGAGCCCCGCAATGCCAGCGGCCCCCGCCACAAAGCAGGGGCCGAACGATTCTGGCAAGACTGCGCCGCGCTCAGGCCCGCGCCTTAACCAGCCCCAGCGCCGTCTTGATGTTCTGCACGC
>Ga0265313_10003933_pt1 | contig 11695 bp, 11 predicted proteins | sample 4123metaG_FD_203122 | JGI IMG/M metagenome (GOLD analysis project Ga0265313, IMG submission 203122) | Rhizosphere microbial communities from Carex aquatilis grown in University of Washington, Seatle, WA, United States - 4-1-23 metaG | ecosystem: Host-associated > Plants > Roots > Rhizosphere >...
ACCGGCCTCTACCAGCAACCCGCCTGACGGAGCACGAGTCGGGACATACGACAGTAGTCACGACGAGAGATGTCAGGCCCGATTCCACGCTGTTTTCAGATAGGATCAGGGGTACCAGCAGTGCAACCTCAGGCGCCGTTCTTCTGTTTCTGCAGCAGCTTTTCATTGAGCTGTTCGCTCTGTCCTTTGGGCACGCTCAGTGTTTTCCACTGTGTGTCTTTCCACTGCTTGGCCAGGAACACGATCTGCCCAACATGATAGGCATAGTGCGTCATCTGGCGATTGATGGCTTGCAGCACCGAGTGCGGTTCCCCGCGAATGGTGACGGTGCGCTCCAGGTCTTCGGGACGAAGCGAGTTGAGCGTCTCAAACACCAACTGCCAATTCTTTTCCCATGCGCTGAGCACTTCTTCGCGCTTCGCATCGGCGTGCATAACGAATTCCCGGTCGCGATTGCGGTCCGGCTTCTCGCCGTCGGTACTTAGAAAATCGGTGAAACGCGAGCGCATATTGCCCGCCAGGTGTTTCATGATGATGGCAACGCTGTTGGATTCAGGACCAGGTATTGCGAAGAACTGTTCGTCGCTGAGTTGTTCAATGGCGCCGTCGGCCAGACGCTTGTGCCCACGCAAGCTGCGAAATGCCTCATCAATGTAAAGTGCGCGAAAATCCGTCATCGGTTCGTTCTTTTCCCCCGGGTGCCCCAAAAGGCTACTACCAACTGTACCCTAAGGCTGTCGCTGAGGGCGCTCTGGTGCTGCCTTCGATGAGCTATTGCAACGTCGCACTTTGCTGGATAGGCCCTCGGCGATTTCACCCCCGCCCACCAAAACCGGCGCTGTGCAAGATATTTCTTAAAAATAATTGTTGACATTCCCGTAAAGTAACCGCAATATCTTGGGTTAGACATACTGCTCATGCAAGATGTTGGGCGGGTATGGCAGTCGACACAACCTTCTAAGGGAGAAGGTTCCATAAAGGAGGACTACCAAATGGCAACGAAGAAGAAGGCAGCCAAGAAAAAGAAGCACTAACGGTTCCCCGGCGAGGCATCAGTCTCGCTAAATTTTTGCAGTGAACTCGGCCTCCGCGATCGTCGTTTGCGGGGGCCTTTTCGTTGCCCGGCAGCTCGTGGTGCCATTACGCCACAGTTGTTCCGCGTGGAGGTTCGTGCTACAAGAGTGCGGAGGCAATATCTCGATTGCGTAGCGGCTGACCTTGGCCGCAGTGTGAAGGCCTTCCGGAGCAGGGATGAGTACGGAGAAGAAAAAAGCCCGCAAAGGCAACAGTGCCGCCGACCCGATTATCCCCGACAAGCTGTATTTCCGCATTGGCGAGGTATCGCGTCTTTGCCGCCTGCCGGCTTACGTGTTGCGCTTCTGGGAAACCGAGTTTCCCCAGCTCAAGCCGGTGAAGAGCAGCACCGGACAGAGAATGTACCGCCAGCGCGACGTTGAAAACGTCCTGCATATCAAGAAGCTGCTCTACGACCAGGGCTTCACCATTGCCGGCGCCCGCCAGCACCTCAAGGCCGACGCCAAACCCGCCAAGCTGCAATCGGGACTGCCGTTCCCCAAGAAGGCGTCCTCCGACAGCCTGAAGAAAGTCCGGCAAGGCTTGCAGGAAATTCTCACCATCCTGAAGAAGCGGCGCTAATCGGCGGCATGAAGACCAACGCCGTTCGCCTGCTCGACGCGCTCAGGATTCGCTACCAGCTGCGCGAGTACGATGTCGATCCCGAGGACTTGGCCGCGGAAACTGTCGCAGCCAAGATTGGCCTGCCGCCCGAGCAGGTGTTTAAGACGCTGCCGGCGCGCGGCGACCGTCATGGTCCCTGTTTCGCCGTCGTACCCGGCAACACCGAGCTGGATTACAAAGCGCTGGCGAAGCTCACCGGCGATCGCAAAGTCGAGCTGGTGCCGCTGAAGGAAGTACAGCCGCTCACCGGCTACATTCGCGGCGGGGTGACCGTACTGGGTGCGAGGAAGGATTACCCCGTCTGTGCCGATGAGACCATCGAGCTCTGGGATGTGATCTCCATCTCCGCGGGCATCCGGGGGACGCAGATCCTGCTGGCTCCCGCCGATTACCTGCGAATCACCAACGCTACTGTAGGCGCCATCGCACGCGCGAAGAGCTAGCCAAAACAAACCGCGGACCAACACGGAGGAGTGCGAAGCCAAGTGCGTTCCTCCGCGCAATCCGCGGTTGGAACTTGTTCCGACGAACTAGACTACCGACGCCATGCGCCGCGCTTCCATGCCATCGAGCGCGTGCCACAATGCCTGCGCTGCGGTTTCGGCCGCCGCCAGAGCGTCTGGAGCCTGCTCCGGATGCGCCGCAACCTCCGCCGCCAACAGCTCGTGCCAGACGTGCGAATGTTCCACGTCGGCGAACTGATGCAGCTCGAAATAACCGCACGTTTTCGCATCTCCGCCGTAGTACCGGGCAAGCCCTTCGGCCTTGGTCTTGGCCACACGCGGAACCTGCGATTCATAAGCATAGAACGCAGCCAGCGCCTCGGCGGTCGAGCCTTCGCGGGCGATGCGGCGGAACTCCGCAATCAGCTCTTGCACTTCAGGCAGCGGCTCACGCCGGCGGACTGCCTCGCGATCGGCGCGCATGCCTTCCGCAAAGTCGAGCCACAGCTCGCTGTGCGGACGCCCCTGGATCTCCTCATCGCACAGATTGCCAAGCACCGCGCGCCGTAGCTCGCCATCGTCCAGGCGCGAATGCAACGTGCTCAAGTACGCCGGAAACGCGGCGACATGGTGGTAGTAGTCGCTGGCGTACTCGCGCAAATCTTCGCGCGTCAACTGGCCGGCGCTCCACGCCTTGTAATACGGATGGCACAACAGATCGTAGCGGGCAATGCGCTGCTCGAGCGCCGCAAAGAAAGCTTGCAATTCCATCATTCACCCCACATAAGAATTTGAGACCGGGAAGTGACAACACTATACGGGAGGAGCACCGCGCCTCACAAGCCGGGCGATCATTTGCGGAACTCCTGTCTCGCTCCGTGACGGATGTGTAGCACAGACACCAAACGGGAGCGCTTCTGAATGGAATAGATGATGCGGTAAATGTGAGGCTTATTTCCGTACAGCAGTTGACGCAAACGCGACGTTTCGCGTGTCACACTTCCACGTTCCGGTTGCTGTTCAAGGCTTAGGATTGCAGCCTCAAGGCCGTTGAACCATGCAAAGGCTTGAGTGGAAGATTCCGCCTGAATATGCTCGTAGATCGCTCCTAGGTCCCTCAGCGCCCGCGGCGTCAGCTCAACGCGGAATGCCATGTTTCGTCCGAAATTCGCTCAAGACCGCCCGCGCCGGCCGGGTTCGCCGTTTCCTGACATCTTCCAACCCCTGCCGAATGCCCTCCCGCGCATCAGCCCTCGCCGCAATGTCGAGTAACTCCTGATAAGCTTCGGCATCCTGGACCACGGCCTCGACCCTGCCGTTGACAGTGAGAATAACTGGCCGCTTGGTCCGCTTCAGCTGCCGCATCATCTTTACGGAATTGTTGCGGAACGCGGTAAGTGGCTGGATGTCCTTGGTGATATCAACCATGGGCGGCGTCCTCCGATGCACAGGTATTTTAACGTACCTGTAGCGGGATGACACATCTGTTTGTGCGCCTTCACGCGTATCCGGCTCCTCACCTTTCCGCGCAAACACGGGCCTTTAGGCCCGCGAAAGTCGTCGCATCCCTCTGGGACTGTACCACTCCCCGTCGCTGGCAGAGCGGGAGAAACGACGGTTCGCTAGAATAGAGATATTCGGGCCGGGTCGTCGGCCTCCGTGGGGTAGTTTCCTTTGTCGCAATTCACCGAAACTTACGACGTGGTCGTGGTCGGCGCCGGTCATGCCGGGTGCGAGGCCGCGATGGCTGCCGCGCGCATGGGCCTGAAGACCGCACTTTACACCCTCAACGTCGATCTCATCGCGCAGATGTCGTGCAATCCCGCGGTCGGCGGCATCGCCAAGGGACACCTGGTCCGCGAAGTGGACGCACTGGGCGGCATCATGGGCGAAGTTACGGACGCCGTTGGCATCCAGTTCCGGCTGTTGAATACCTCGCGCGGGCCGGCAGTGTGGTCGCCACGTGCGCAGTGTGACAAGCAACAATATCGCGTGAAGATGCGTGAAGTGCTGGAGTCCGAGCCCAACCTGCACATCAAGCAGGCGGAAGTGGTGGACCTGGTACTCAGTAGTCAGTTGCCGGTTGTCAGTGAAGATCCCAAAATCCATCCGACGTCGGACGACTCGCAACTGACAACTGACAACCGGCAACTGACAACTGTAGCAACAGGCATCAAGCTGCGCGACGGCCGTACCGTCGGCGCGCAGGCGGTCATCATCACCACGGGGACATTCCTGAACGGACTCATCCACTGCGGCGAGCAGCAGTATCCCGCCGGACGCAGTGGCGAGCCCAATGCTGTTCTGCTTGGCGAAGCGCTGAAGAATCTCGGACTGCGCGGCTGCCGGCTCAAGACGGGCACGCCGCCGCGCCTCGACGGCCGCAGCATCGACTGGTCGAAGTTCGCGGTGCAGCCCGGCGACGAAGATCCTACGCCCTTCAGCTTTCGCACCAGGCGTGTGGCGCACCACGATAAGCAGGTACCGTGCTACATCGCCTTTACCACGCCGGAAACACACCGCATCATCCGCGAAAATGTGCACCGCTCGCCCATGTATAGCGGCCAAATCCAGTCCATCGGGCCGCGCTACTGCCCGTCGATCGAGGACAAGATCGTCAAGTTCCCCGACAAGGAAACGCACCAGCTTTTCCTCGAACCCGAAGGCCTGAACACCCACGAGATCTACGTCAATGGCATGAGCACCTCGCTGCCTATCGACGTGCAGCTCGCCATCATCAAGTCCATCCCCGGCCTGGAGAACGCCGAGATGCTGCGCCCCGGTTACGCCATCGAGTACGACTCCATCGACCCGACCGAACTCGAGCGCACGCTGGAGACCAAGAAGATCGCACGCCTCTATCTCGCCGGACAGATCAACGGCACCAGCGGCTACGAAGAGGCCGCGTGCCAGGGCATTATGGCGGGCATCAACGCCGCGCTCAAGGTGAAGGGCGAGCCGCCGCTCATTCTCGACCGCACCGAGGCCTACACCGCAATCCTCATCGACGACCTCATCAGCAAGGGGACGAATGAGCCTTACCGCATGTTTACTTCGCGCGCCGAATTCCGGCTGCACCTGCGCATTGACAACGCCGACCGCCGCCTTACTCCGCATGGACGGCGCGTCGGGTTGATCAACGATGCCGCATGGGCCGACCACCTCGCCAAGCAGAAGCGCCTCAAGGCCATGCGCGAGTTGCTGGAAAAGACGCGGGTGAACGCGGAAATACTTCGGGAAGTTTCAAGTTTCGAGTTTCAAGTTTCAAGTAAGAACTCGCAGCAGCTGTCGGCCGACGCCAGGCAGCAGCCCGCTACTTCTGCTGTCATCCCGAGCGCAGTAAGCGGAGCGAACGAAGTCGAAGAGCCTGCCCTGAGCTTGCCGAAGGGACCCCCATCGAGAGATGAATCTGCGGGTTCGGCACTCGAAACCCGAGACTCGAAACTTGAAACTTCCTCTCTGGATAACGCACTCGGTCAAACCCTGGCGCAACTGCTGAAGCGTCCGGAGGTGCAGATCGAGCAACTGGCGCCGGTGCTGGTGCGGCTGATGCCCGCGTTCTTCGAACGAGGGGATAGTGGTCAGTGGATAGTGGATAGCAAAACCGGGGCCGATAGTTCGGGAAAACTATCCACTACCCACTATCCACTATCCCCTGGTTTCCGCCTTCCAGCGGAGATCCGCAACGAACTCAAGTCCGTCGAGACCGAAATCAAGTACTCCGGCTATCTCGATCAGCAGACCAAGGCCATCGAGCGGCTGAAGAAGTCCGAGCAGCGCACCATTCCCCAGTGGTTCGACTACGGCAAGGTGAGCGGCCTCTCACGCGAGATGAACGAGAAGCTGGCGCGCGTCCGCCCACGCACCCTGGGGCAGGCCAGCCGCATCCCCGGCGTTACGCCTGCGGCGGTCTCCCTCATCAACGTGTACATCGAGATCCAGGCGCGGCAGCAGGCGGATGCGACATCCATCCGCTAAGCCTGTTCACCACAGAGATCCAGAGAACACAGATATAACATTGAGAGGATTTCTCTTTGAGCTATAAGAGTCTTTGTGGTGATTTGTTGCGATAGGTCCAAAGAGATCTGACGCCGAAGCCGATCCCATAAGAGATCATCGCCGGTTTTCTTCTTTAGATTTTCTCTGTGTTCTCTGTGGTGAATCCGGTTTACGCCCGCTCAAACGCGTGCTTGATGTGCAGCTCTTCCAGAGCGTGGTCTTTGGCGCCGTGGAACGCCTCTGCCTGGGCCAACAGCCCATCGGTGGCGCGGGCATAGTCTCCGGCCAGTTCGACCATGCCGCGTGCTGCCAGATCGTTGGCCGCGGCCAGCAGCTTGTCCACCATGTTCGGGTCAGCAGCGCCCAGGTACTGCGCATCGCAGGGATCGCTGATGGTCACCGGCTCGCGGCGGCTGCCGCTCAGCCAGAAAACTTTCCGCGCAACGAACTCCTCCATCTGCTGCGGCGTCGCATTCCAGAAGCGAAAGTGTTTGTCGCGGATGCTGTAGCAGCGGCTCGAGACCGGCACCGGTTGTCGCTTGCCTGTCTTCAGCAGCTCCAGTTGTTTTTCGTCGAGCGCCTTACGCGCAGTGTTGACGGTGACCCAGAAGGCCAGGTCGCTGTCGAGCGCCGGCATGGCCTCCCGGATGGTCTGCGCCAGGTTGAGCGCGATGTCGGCGTGCAGCGGGCCGCCATCCGCCAGTCGTATCGTGCCGTGCAGCACGTACCAGTCGCTGCCGCCCGCGGAGCGGTGGAACGGCCACTCCAATTCAATGCGCACGGGAAAGCCGTGCAAGGTGACCCCGAAAAAGGTTTCTTGAGTTGCCATCGCAATTCTCGAGATGCTGTACCACTCAGCTCCCGCGACCCACTCGCTGAGAACGCAATCGGGCAAGGAGCGCGGTTCGAGCGCCCTCCGCCACTATGTCACGTCCGCTCACTGGAATAATCCTCGCCACGGGTTTTCCAAACCGGGTAACAACATAGCTTTGTCCTTCGCGTACGCCGTCCAGTAGCCGGGAAAGTCTGCGGTTGGCGTCGGCGGCAGAAACAGCTTTCTCCATGCCGTCCTCCTAAATGTAGTGGCAATGATTACGATGACAGAACGCCAACATGATGGCAAGATGCGCATGGGCCCCGGCTACACTCAGTGTCGACCTTGTTCCATAATGTAGGGTACCAGTGGACACCGCACGCATCGCCGAAGTGCTGGAGCCGTTTACCATACCGCCCGCGCTGTCGCCGCAGACGCTCGAACAGTTGCACTGTTACCTCGATCTGCTATTGCGTTGGAACGCGCGCATCAACCTCACCGCCGTCCGCGATCCTGAACAGATCGTGACCCGGCACTTCGGCGAATCGCTGTTCGCCGCGCGCGTGCTGTTCGACACCTCATCGCCGGTGCCTGTGACTCTCGCCGACGTCGGCTCCGGCGCGGGCTTTCCCGGAATCCCGATAAAGCTCTACGCGCCTGAAATAGGACTGACACTGATCGAGTCGCACAACAAGAAGGCGGTCTTTCTGCGCGAGGTGGTGCGGACCCTCGCGCTCGATAGCGTCGAGGTTTTCTGCGGCCGCGCCGAGCAGTGCGGCAAAACCGCGGAGGTCGTCACCCTCCGCGCGGTCGAGCGCTTTGAGCAAACCCTGCCGGTTGCGGCGAGCCTGGCGGCGCCGGGCGGGAAGCTCTGCCTGCTGATTGGTTCGGCACAGATCGACTCGGCCCGGCAGGTCCTGGGCACAGGATGGAAATGGCGTCAGCCGAAGAATGTCCCCGGGAGCGCGTCGAGAGTGGTCCTGGTCGCGGAGCGCGTCTAGCTACTTCTTTTTGCGGCTGGGCTTCACGTTCCAGCGCCGGGTGCGGCACTTACGGCTGGGGCACCTCTGGGGAAGCGTCTTGCCCGCCTTCAGCGGAAGCCAGGTGAAACCACAGGAATCGCAGCGGAACGCTTTCACGGTAACGATCGCCATAATGGGTACAGCGTACCACACCCAACCTGGAATCGCATCCTTAATACTGCCAGCCCGGCCGAAAGAATCCGCTATACTCCTCGGCATCGGTAACCAGGTGACATCCGCTAATCACTCCACGCTCATGGACAAGCCACGGCCGCGAGACCCGTTCGCCTGGTTGGAGCAGCGCACCTTCCTGCTCGCCTTCTTCCTGATCCTCGTCACCCTGGCGGTCTACAATCCAGCTAAGCGTCTGCCGTTCGTCAACTATGACGACCGCGATTACGTTACCCGCAACCTCCAGGTCCAGTCCGGCCTCGAATGGGACACTGTGCAGTGGGCCTTCAGCACCCTCGACGCGGCCAACTGGCATCCCCTGACATGGCTCTCCCACGCGCTCGACTGCCAGCTCTTTGGACTGAATCCCTCGCGGCACCACAGCACTAACCTGCTGCTGCACGCGCTGAACGCGGCGCTATTGTTCTGGGTGTTGCGGCGCGCCACCGGGTACGCCGGACGCAGCTTCATGGTGGCGGCATTGTTCGCGCTGCACCCCATCAACGTCGAATCCGTCGCCTGGATCTCGGAGCGCAAGAACCTGCTCAGCATGTTGTTCTTCCTGCTCGCCCTTGGAGCTTATCGCTGGTACGCCGAGAAGCCGCGGCTCGATCGCTACGCTGTCGTCGCAGTGCTGTTCGCTCTGGGGCTGATGGCCAAGCCGCAGATCATCACCCTGCCCTTCGTCCTGCTGCTGTGGGACTACTGGCCTTTGCAGCGCATGTTCCCACGAACGTCCTCGCACTACCCCGCCAAGCCTTTGTCCGGGCTGCTTTTGGAGAAGCTTCCGCTACTGGCTCTGTCGGTGGCCAGTGCCGTCATCACTGTCATCGCACAGCGCTCTGGCGGCGCCATGAGCGGCCTCAGCTACTTTCCGCGCTCCATCCGGCTGGAGAATGCCGTCGTTTCCTACGTGCGCTATCTCGACAAGGCCCTGTGGCCGGCGCGTCTGGCGAACTTCTATCCTCATCCGCAAAGCCTGCTCAATCCGTGGCAGGTACTGGCTGCCTTGGCGCTCCTGCTCGCCATCACCGCGCTGGTGGTCGCGCAGCGCCAGCACCGCTATCTGATGGTGGGATGGCTCTGGTACCTCGGGACCATGGTACCCATGATCGGCATCGTGCACGTCGGTGCGCAGGGTATGGCCGACCGCTATGCCTATCTGCCCTTCATCGGCCTGTTCCTCATGATCTGCTGGGCGGTTTCGGAATTGGCAGAGCGGCGTCGCGTCGCAGCCGTCTGGCTACCGGTCGCAAGCGTGTTGGTGCTGCTGGCGCTGGCTGCGGTCACTCATCGCCAGATCGGTTACTGGAGCGACAGCCACACCCTGTGGGAGCACGCTGCCCAGGTCACCAGCGGCAACTGGATGGCCGAGGACAATCTCGGAGGACTCTTGCTCGAAGAGCGCAAGGTGGCGGATGCCATGCCGCACTTCTTCCGCGCCGCCGCCATCAATCCCGGCGACCCCACCAGCAACCTCAATGTCGGCGCCTACGAGCAGGGCAACGGCAATCCCCAGAAGGCCATCGAGTATTACCAGCGGGTGCTGCGCTCGCCGCAGTCCCCGCCCAACGTCAAAGCCATGGCCACCAGCAACCTGGAGAGAGCCTACGCCGAACTGGGCATCGCCGGACCTTCGCCGCCTCATCAGTAGAGAACCCGCCAGGCCATCAGCCAAGAGTCGCGCTGCTGCGCGGACTCGCTCTACGGCAACACCCGACGGCCGTCCGACGGCTGGCAGCGAGGTCGCTCCTGGATTCTTTAAGAGCGTGCAATAGTGCACAGCTTATGCAGGTGCCTTGGGCGTAGGCTTTAACGTGAGTGAGCTAGGTCCCGTCCCTCCTTCAGACTTCCTGGACTAAGTCAGCCTTCTGAAGCTTTCTCCTCTTAGCCCAGCCATAACCTGGAGGTTGACATGCGTCTGAACAAGTTCGCGCTTGCACTTATCACCGTAACTCTGGTCATCACGGCCTTCACAACCATGGCCCTCGGCAAGAAGAACAGCGGAAACGCCTCGGCCGACCCCGTCGCGACGATTACCCAGATGGAGAATGACAACGTAAAGGCCGATTTGGCGGGCGACAGCTCGTTTGTCACTAAGAACTACGCCACCAACTTCAGCGGCGGCACCAGCTGGGGCAATTGGGAAACCAAGCAATCCATCCTGGCCGATATGGGCGACAGCAAGAACAAGACCAACAGCGAACAGATCTCCGACCTGAACGTGCGCCTATATGGCTTCACCGCCATCGCCACCTACAAGAGTACTTATGACATGATGTATAAAGGCGAACATCGCACCCGGACCATCCTATCCACTGATACCTTCATCATGCAGGACGGCACCTGGAGACTGGTCGCCAGCCACAGCTCCGAAGCCTCCAAGTAGTTTTGTAACCCCCAAATTCTGGCTGTCCCCGGCCCCTTGCCGGGGGTTCTTTGTTTCTGTGCGGGCGGGCACTCCAGGATCGCTACTGGTCAGCACCGCGGGCTCTTTTAGGTAGCATCTTAGTGCTATGTATACCGAGCAACAGGTGTGCATTGAATTACGGGTTTTGTTTTACAAATCTATTTAAGTCTATTATTATCATAGTGTTATATTGAATGGCTAGATGCCAAGCCAAACTGGATGTCCAGAGCTTGTGCCATCACTCTTCGGGAGAGGCCACTGTCTTAGGTCGCCTTTGCCGTCGCCGGGTTGGGAACTTACCGTCTGCCTGTAGTCGGTCAACGCGAGCCGACATCCAGTTTCTACGACGGAACATTCAACCTGAGATCGTACAGTGCACTGCTGCTCTGGGGCTCGGGCCCATCGATCAGAACCAACGTCCGTCGAGGGGCGGCAATCGTGTCGACGCGCTGCAACTCAATCTGATGTTCCAGGCCGGAACCTGCGATTCCTGGCAAACCCTACTCCATAATGTATGGGGGCCTTGAACCAAGGGACGACGCTAGCGTCTGCTGCTCTGCAGGCTGTAGCGAAAACTCGTGTCTCTTCTAACGCGGCTTGGAGACTTTGTCCCACTTCAACCTGGCTTGGGCTCCGGACTCACAGCGCGATCGCCGCTTCGCGGCTCAGATTCCGTGGCTCTGCACCACTTCGCGAAGCACACCGTTGGTTTCGTAACAAGCCTGTCTGCTGCTGGATGCGGGTGTGATTGTGCTCGGGAGGCCTCGTTCGTTGGGGGATGCCGCGACAAAACGTTCGGAGGACCCATCTGCCTGGGGGGCAGTGAGCACCTCTCGTGGGTCGGCAGACTTTGCAATGCATCTCATTGCCAACAGGTGTTCACGGTTCACCTCCTCATTTCCTGGTCTTCGCCGCTCGAATGTTCCACGTGGAACATTCCGATCTGCATATCGAACATCCCGAATCTCTGATACTTCCAGCCTCTTGGCCATGTGGCTCCCCAGACCGGCGGTCGATCCCGATCTCTTCCGGTCTTTGCGGCTCTATGTTCCACGTGGAACAATTCGTCCGAGCGCTCGAAATACTACGCTCATCGAAGTATGGCTCGTGCAAGGCCGTGCGGGTATTCAGTATCTGC
>Ga0265313_10003936_pt1 | contig 11693 bp, 12 predicted proteins | sample 4123metaG_FD_203122 | JGI IMG/M metagenome (GOLD analysis project Ga0265313, IMG submission 203122) | Rhizosphere microbial communities from Carex aquatilis grown in University of Washington, Seatle, WA, United States - 4-1-23 metaG | ecosystem: Host-associated > Plants > Roots > Rhizosphere >...
ATCACAGCCTTCTCACCCCCCGGTCCCAGCCGGGGGCGTAAACCTTGACGTGACGGGTTGATCCCACCATTGCCAGGGAAAGCGATCATGAGAATGCTTCCGCGGTTCGCCGCCATCTCCGTGACCATCCTCGGCCTCTCGGCCTGCGCCGATATGACCAACCAGCAACAACGCGCGCTTTCCGGCGGTGCCATGGGCGCGGCCGGTGGTGCCGCCATCGCGGCCTTGACCGGCGGCGGCAGCATCGTCACCGGCGCCTTGATCGGCGGCGGCGGTGGCGCCGCCATCGGTGCCCTGCTGCCCGACGGCTGGCTGGGGCATAAGACCGCCGCCCGCGATGCCAAGACCACCAAGAGCGATTGACGGGAGCCCCCCATGTATCCAGCCCCCACCTCCGCCGAAATCGACTGGCCGCTGCTGATCCTGCTGGCGCGAACGGACGCGGCCATGACTTGGCCGGACCTTCCTCGGCCCGATGACTTCGACCTGTCGCTGCCCAATGGACTGGACCTCCATGCCCGCAGTGGTCGGGACTGGGTCACCCAGGTGTCCGGCCTAGTATAGCCTGCGGCGAAACAGCCAAGCTGCGCCGGGCAGAGTCACGGCGGCGATCACCAGCATGGGCCAGACACTTTTCCACACCAGAGCTGCCGGCGAGGCTTTGAGAAAGAGGCCGTGCATCAACACCAGGATGTGCCGGATGGGATTGGCCAAAGTCGCCACCTGCAGCCAATCAGGCATATTCTCCACCGGCGTGGCGAAGCCCGACAGAGTGATGGCGGGCACGATGAAGAAGAAAGCCCCCAGAATCGCCTGCTGCTGGGTGGAGGACAGCGCCGAGATGAACAGCCCGACGCCGATGATCGACAGCAGAAAGGCCACCAGCGCGGCGTAGAGCAGCAACAGCGAACCGATGAACGGCACCCCGAACCAGACCTGTGCCGCCACCAGGATGATGGTGCCCTCGATCAGGCCGATCACCAGGGCGGGAACGGTCTTTCCCACCAGGATTTCCCAGGGCCGGAGCGGCGTCACCAATAATTGCTCGAAAGTACCCAGTTCGCGCTCGCGCGCCACCGACAGCGCCGTCACCACCAGCGCCACCACCTGGGTCAGCACCCCCACCAGCCCCGGCACCACCACCCACAGGCTTTCCAGATTGGGATTGAACCACACCCGCGACACCAGGGCACCGGGCACGGCCGCCAGACCGCGGGCCGCCGCCAGTTCCTGGTTATAGGCGGCGACGATGGTATTGGCGTAGCCCATGGCGATCTGGGCGGTATTGGAGCGGCGGCCGTCCAGAATCACCTGCAGGGACGCCTGCCCACCACCTTCGATCCGGCGGGAGAAGTCCTGAGGCAGCCGCAGCGCCAGCATGACCTCACGGGATTCCAGGGCGACGGCCATCTGCTCCTGGTTGGCGACCCGAAGGATTCGGCCGAAGGCGGGCGCGCCCTCGAACCGGGCCAGCAGTTCGCGCCCGGCCAGCCCGCCATCCTCGTTCAGCACCGCCATGGTAACATGGGTCACGTCATAGGTGGCGGCATAGGAGAACATCGCCAGCTGAATCAGGGGCGGCACGATCAGCACGAAGCGGCTTTTCCTGTCGCGCCAGACCGCCAGCATTTCCTTGATGATCAGGGCGAGGATACGTCCGAGCATGGCGGTTTCCTACTCCAGCCGCTTATGGGTGCGCCGCAGTGTCACCACCAGGAAGAAGGCGGCGATCACGCCCAGGGCAGCGCTGTTGGGCAAGATGACGCTCCACAGATCGCCGGCCAGGAACACGGTCTGGAGGATGGTGACATAATAGCGGGCGGCGACCACCCGGCTCAGCATCTCGATCCAGGCCGGGGCACTGGAGGGCTCGAACACGAAGCCTGACAGCATGAAAGCGGGCAGGAAGGCGCTGACGATGGCGATCTGGCCGGCAACGAACTGGTTCTTGGCCACAGTGGATATCAGCAGCCCCATGGCCAAGGCACCGACCAGGAACAGAGCCGAGACCGCCGTCAGGACCCAGAGCGAGCCCCGGAGCGGCACCTGGAACAACACGATGCCGAGCACCACCGAAAGCCCCATGCCGGCCATGCCCAGCACGAAATAGGGCACCAGCTTGCCCAGCAGGATTTCCGCCACCGAAACCGGGGTGGCGATCATGGCTTCCATGGTGCCGCGCTCCCACTCGCGGGCCACCACCAGGGCGGTGAGCAGGGTCCCGATCAGGGTCATGTTGATGGCGATGAGGCCGGGCACCAGGACGTTGCGCGACAGCAGCTGCGGATTGAACCACACCCGGGCCTCGGGCAGCACCGGCAGGGCGATGCTGGCGCCGCGCTGCCCGGCCTCGTGGGCCAGCCATTTGCCCCACACCCCCTCCACATAGCCGCGCACCAGCCGGGAGGTATTGGCGTCCGTCCCGTCGAGCAGCACCTGAATAGGCGCCTCTGCGCCACGCCCGGCCTTGCCCGCGAACTCCGCCGGCACCACCACCATGCCCTTGAAACGTCCCGCCACCATGCCGGTTTCCGCCTCGGTTCGGTGGCGCAGTTCAGTGACCCGGAAAAAGGGAGAATCGCCGAATGCCGCCACCAGACTGGAGGCGGCGGGTGTGGGGTTTTCCACCACGACCGCCAGCCGCACCTCCTTGGCATCCAGCGAGACCCCGTAGCCGAACAGCAGCAGCAGGACCACCGGCAGAACCAGGGCGATGACGATGCTCGACGGATCGCGGAAGATCTGTAGCGTTTCCTTGCGCACCAGCGCCAGCAGGCGGCGGAGGATCATGGCTTTGCTCCTTCCGTCCAGTCGGCCCGTTCCACCAGGGCGACGAAGGCGTCTTCCAGCGACGGATCGGGCATTGCGGCTGAGCGCACCTGCTCCTTGATGGCATCAGGGGCGCCGATGGCGATCATGCGGCCGCGATAGACGATTCCGATGCGGTCGCAGTATTCCGCCTCGTCAAGGAAATGGGTGGTGACCAGCACCGACACGCCCTCGGCTGCCATACCGTTGATGTGGCTCCAGAACTCACGCCGCACCAAAGGGTCCACCCCCGAGGTCGGCTCGTCGAGGAACAGGATATCGGGGCCGTGCATGATGGCGGCAGCCAGGGCCAGACGCTGTTTGAAGCCCAGGGGCAGGCCGCCGGCATTCTGCCCGGTCAGATGCTCCAGACCGAAGACCTCGATCATGCGGGCAATGGTATCGCGCCGCTTGGCTCCGCCCAGGCCGTAGACCCCGGCGAAGAAATCCAGGTTCTGCCGCACGCTGAGATCGGAATAGAGCGAGAATTTCTGCGACATGTAGCCCAGGCGCTGCCGCGCCTCGGGTGCGGCCTTGGCCAGATCGATGCCGGCGGTGCGCGCCTCGCCCGAGCTGGGCGGCAGCAACCCGCACAGCATGCGGAAGGTGGTGGACTTGCCGGCGCCGTTAGGGCCGAGCAAGCCAAAGATTTCTCCCGCCGCCACCGAGAAATCCACCCGGTCCACCGCGACGAAATCACCGAAACGCCGGGTCAGCCCCTTGGCCTCCACCACTGTGCCGTTACCACCGTGGCGGCCCCAGGAGGGCAGTGACGGAATCGCGGCGTGGCGGTGGTCCAGCATGGCGACGAAGGCATCCTCGAAGCGGGGCGCGATGGGCTCCACCGTGGCGCCGGCCGAGGTCGTCAGCTCCGCCACCACGGGCGGCGGGGCGCCTTCCACCATCACCAGCCGCACACCGGCGCCCTGGATCAGCGCGTCGGCCACGTCGGGGCGGGCGCGGGCGGCGGCCTGTACCGCCCGCTTGTCCGCCATGCCACGCACCACGAAGGCGCGGCCCTGGAAGCGCCGGGTCAGCAGCGCGGGATCACCGTCATAAAGCAGTTTGCCCTGATCCAGCAGCAGGACCGAATGGCAGCGCTCGGCCTCGTCCAGATAGGCGGTGCTCCACACCACACCCACGCCCTCCTCGGCCAGTCCGTGGACCATGCGCCACAATTCCCGCCGCGACACCGGGTCCACCCCCACCGAGGGCTCATCCAGCAGCAGCAGCCTGGGCGTGGCGATCAGGGCGCAGGCCAGTCCCAGCTTCTGCTTCATTCCCCCCGACAGCTTGCCGGCCAACCGGCTCTCGAACCCAGCCAGACCGGAGAAACCCAGCAGACGGGCGAAGGTCTCCCCATGGGCGGCGGGGGCAAGGCCGCGCAGATCGGCGTAAAGCGACAGGTTCTCCGCGACGCTCAAATCTTCGTAAAGGCCGAAGCGCTGCGGCATATAGCCGATGGCGGCATGCAAGCCATCGGTAGCGGTGACGCTGTCATGGCCGCAGACGATGATGGCGCCGTCCTCTGGCGTCAGCAGTCCTGCCAGCAGGCGGACCAGAGTGGTCTTGCCGGCACCGTCGGCCCCCACCAGCCCGGTCACCCTTCCGGCGGCAATGGTGGCGGAGATGCCGTCCAGCACGACGGCACCGCCAAAACGCTTGCCCACCCCGGCGATGGTGGCGAGCGGCTCCACCTATTCGATCCGCACCGTGACCGGCATACCCTGGCGCAGCAGGGGATCGGGATCGGAAACGATGATCCGCACCCGGTAGACCAGCGAGGTCCGCAGTTCCGGGCTTTCCACCGTCTTCGGAGTGAACTCCGCCACCGGCGACACGAAGCCGATCTGGCCGTGATAGACCTTTCCGGGCGCCGAATCGCTGGCGATCTCGGCCTTGGCGCCGGGCACCACACGGCCCAGCAGGCTTTCCGGCACCCAGGTCCGCACCTGCATGGGCGAGGTCATGGCCAGACTGAGCACAGTGGCGCCGGGCAGCATGGTCGAGCCCGGCTCCCGCACCCGGGTCAGAATGGTTCCCTCGGCCGGGCTGAACAGTTCGCCATCGGCGAGACGGCGGCGCATGAGATCCAGCGTCGCCTTCTCCGCCTCCACCTGGGCCTTGGCTACGGCGATATCCTCGGAGCGGAAGCCCTTCTCGGCCAGGGCCAGGGCTTCGCGGGCATGGGTCAGCTGGGCCGAGCTCTGGCGCAGGTCCGACTTGGCATTGTCCAGGGTCTGGCGCGACACATTGGTGTCGAGGGTCATGGCCGAGGCACGGTCGAATTTCTCGCGGGCGTTGACCTGGGCCGCCTCGGCGCGAGCGACCTCGGAACGCGCCTGGGCGATTTCCTGGGGCCGGTTGCCGGCCTCCAGCTTGTCGAGAGTGGCGACGGCGCCCTCCAGTCGGGCCTGGGCGATGCGAACCGCATCTTCAAGATAGCCCTTGTCCATCACCGCCAGCTTCTGACCAGGGGTAACGTGGTCGCCCTCCTCCACCAGCATTTCCGCCAGCCGTCCCTCGACCCGGAAACCCAGGTCCACCTGCCGCACATCCACGTTGCCGTATAGCACCGGAGGGCCCTCGGCCCGCGCGGCCAGCAGCCACCAGATCACGCCGCCGGCCATGATCGCGGCAAGGGCGAGGCTGGCAAAAATCTTGGATGGACGTTTCATGGCCACTCTTCCCCCATGCCATTGCGGCTTTGAAGTCTACCGCAGCTTCACCGGAGCGAGCCATGACCGATACACATGTGCCCCGGATGGACCGCAGCCTTCGATACTACTCTGCCCCCGGCCTCAATCTTGGCCACAACCAAACAGCTTATTTTCAACAAATAGGTGTGCAGAAATGGTTGCGCCACCCAACGCCATTACCTCAAAGTGTTACTTCACTGAAAAATTCAACATTTCATAGGTGATGTTATGCAGATTACCGTTGAGCGTGCCTTTTATGGCTGTTCTCAAAATGACAAAGTGGTGGACGTTACAACCTCGGTTCAGAGCCTGTGCAGCGATACCTCGGGCTCGACCATTTCGATTCCCGTCGATTCCGCGACATTCGGCATTTCCGATCCGGATCCGGGGCTCAGGAAGTCCCTGGTAATCAAGTACTCGACCAAGAACGACCTGGGCGTCAGCTCACAGCCCATTTATCGCATGGGGGTGGATGGTGTCACCCTCAGCATTCCGTGCCAGGGCGTCGCCGTGGTCCAGGCTCTGGAGGCCATCTACGGCACTCCGGACGAATTTCAGGACATCACCCACCAGTTCAACAACTACCTGGCCCTGAATCCGGGAAGTGGCTCCGTCGTGGTCGGCAGCAAGGACTTCTTCAATTTCTTCAGCTGCGGCAGCGACCCCGCCAATGGAGTGCCAAAGAGCCTCTACCTCCATCTTGCCTTTTCCGGCATGGCCGACCCCAAGTTCCTCTGCGGCAACGACGGCCAGACCATCAGTTGGACCATCGGGTAGGTAAAAAAGATAAAGGGCAAGGCTGGCTTTGCCGGCCCTGCCCGCCCCCGAAGAATCGAGATCAGCGTCCATTTATGCCCCACCTCAGAATGTTTTTCCGTTCGTATTGATGCAGGACCATTTCCCATCCATATTTGATACAGGGCTTCTTGCCATGGAGTGCTGTCGATGCGTCGGAATAGGACTAGAGCACAGGTCGCGGTTCGGGATGATCGTCCGCTTTTCGCCTTGATCGTGAGCGCCGTGGCGGTGCTGGCCGGCTTGGCCTATCGGCTGGCGGCGGGCTGAGGCCCCATTCGCGGAAAGCGCTTGGCGGACGGGCGATGGCAGGGCACCATGCGACGCCCTTTGAACCCGCCGTCCGGATTGCCATGAAAAAAGAAACCAGGATTCTGCACGCTGGCCGCCACCCCGAGCGTTTCCACGGTGCGGTCAATCCGCCGGTCTACCACGCTTCCACCATCTTGCACCCCTCGGTCGCCGCCATGGAAAAGAGCGGCAAGACCCCGTTTGAGGGCGTGCGCTATGGCCGATTCGGCACGCCCACCACCTTCGCCCTGGAAGAGGCGGTGGCTGAACTGGAAGGCGGGCACCGCGCCATCGCCACCTCCTCCGGCTTGGCCGCCATCACCGGCGCGTTGATGGCGGTGCTGAAGGCCGGCGACCATCTGCTGATGACCGATTCCACCTATTTTCCCACCCGCAAATTCTGCGATACGGTGCTGAAGGGTCTGGGGATCGAAACCAGCTATTACGATCCCACCCTGGGCGCCGGCATCGCCGCTCTGTTCAAGCCCAACACCAGGGTGGTGTTCACCGAAAGCCCGGGTTCGCTGACCTTCGACGTCCAGGATATTCCTGCCATCGCCAAGGCCGCCCACGCCATCGGCGCGGTGGTGATGATGGACAACACCTGGGGCGTGCTCAACTTCCAGCCCTTCACCAAGGGCGTCGACGTCTCCATTCAGGCCGCCACCAAGTATATCGTCGGCCATGCCGATGCCATGTTGGGAACCATTACCACCGCTACACCGGAAATGTGGCTGAAGATCAAGACCTCCGTCGCCACTTTCGGCCATAGTCCCGGCACCGAGGAACTGTATCTTGCCCTGCGCGGTCTGCGCACCCTGGCGGTGCGCCTGCGCCAGCACGCGGCCACCGCGCTGGAACTGACCACTTGGCTGGAAGGCCGGCCCGAGGTGGATCGAGTGCTCTACCCTCCCCTGGCTTCCGATCCCGGTCACGCCTTGTGGAAGCGCGACTTCACCGGGGCCTGCGGCCTGTTCGGGGTTATTTTGAAGCCGATGCCCCGCCCTGCGGTGGAAGCCATGCTGGACGGCTTTTCCCATTTCAAGCTTGGCTTCTCCTGGGGCGGCTTTGAAAGTCTGGTGATCCCCACCGACGGCCATTCCATCATCCGTACCGCCAGCGCCTGGACACCGGCCGGCCCCAGCCTGCGTTTCCATGCCGGGCTGGAAGACACCGCCGATCTGCTCGAAGACCTGGAACAGGGCTTCGAACGGCTGTCATGCGCAGAATTCTAGCGGGGCTCCTGGGGCTGGCGCTGCTGGCCCCGGTCGCCGCCCAGGCCCATCCCCATGTTCTGGTGGATGTCCATACCCTGGTGGAGTTCAAAGACGGCAAGATCGTCAGCCTGTTCATGGGCTGGAAGTTCGATCCCATCTTCAGCGCCTCGCTGTTCAAGGATTTCGACAAGAACAAGAACGGCAAGCTCGATCCCGCCGAAATCAAGGATATCGAGCGCGAAGCCTTTCGCGACACCAAGGCTCAGGGCCACTTCACCTATGCCAGGGTGGGCGATGCCCCCGTCACCTGGAAAGACGCCACCGACTTCAAGGTGATCGGGGTCAAGGACAGTCTGCTCTATGCCTTCCGGCTGAGCCTGCCCACTCCGGTCGATCCCCGCAAGGTGACGTTCAGCTTCACCACCTATGAAGAGACCTTCTACATCGATATGGATTTTCCCGACGACAAGGCGGTGACCTTGACCGGCGACGGGTCCCAGGGCTGCCGGGCCACCATCGCCCCCGACCTCGGCAACACCATTTTTGGCGGCGCGGTCACGCCCAAGCGAGCGACCATTTCATGCGAGTGATCTTCTCCCTGTTTCTATGCCTGCTGCCGTCCCTGGCATGGGCTGGTCTGGTTCCCGCTGGCGGTGGCGCCCCCGGTCCGGACCTGCCCGAGCCGCTGCGCAGCATGGCCGCCTGGGCCTTCGCGTTGCAGCGCCATCTGACCGGAGAGATGCGCCAGAACCTGAGCGTGATGAAGGAGACCGGCTCGTGGGAACCGGCGGCGGCCATCATCCTCGCCGCCTTCCTCTACGGCGTCTTCCATGCCGTCGGCCCCGGCCACGGTAAGGTGGTGATCGGCGGCTGGTTCGCCACCCGCCGTGCCCGCATCACCCACGGCCTGATCGCCAGCTTGATCGCCGCCATGGCGCAGTCCGCCTCGGCCATCGCCGTTGTCGCCGCCCTGGCCGGGATCATGGCCTTCGCCCCCAAGGACGTCATGGCCGGCGCCGCCTGGATCGAGGCCGCCTCCTACGCCCTGATCACCGGCATCGGCGCGCTGATGGTCTGGCGCACCCTGACCGGCAAGGGCTGCGGACACGACCATCACCACCATCACGGCGAGGCCTGCTGCGGCCATCACCATGAGGAGCACGGGCACGCCCAGCATGCCAAAACCGAGCGTAACGCCCTGTTCGCGGTGGCCATGGCGGTGGGCTTCCGCCCCTGCTCCGGCGCTATCCTGGTTCTGTTGTTCACCCTGGCCAACGGTATGTTCCTGATCGGCATGCTCGCCACTTTCGCCATGGGCCTCGGCGTGGCAATCACCGTTGCCGCCATAGGCCTGGGGGCCCTGGGCCTCAACCGCCTCATCGAGAGGCGCTTCGGCGCCGGCAGTCTGGCGGCAAGGCTGCGCGCCGGCTTGGCGCTGGCCGGCGCATTGGCCATCACCCTGCTGGGTCTGATCATGCTGGTGGGCGTGGCGGTCAACGGCCCCATGCTCAGCGGCTGACCTTCTTTCGTATCAACTCCGAGGCAAAGGTACTAATGGGGTCGCCTGATTGTGGGCGGCACCATACATCGTATATGATTTTGGTATTGGCTTGGGGTGATGGTATGACAGGAGACAAGAATGGCTCCGCTGGATTGCTCGACCGGGTCCGCGACCGTGACCGATCATAAGCGCATCACCTACCGCTTTTTCGCCTCGACCGAGTTCCCTCTATCGGTGGAATTGCTCTTCGACAGGAAGACCTTCCGTCTGACCTTGCCTCAGGATACGCCCCGGCCTGATTGGGCGCGGCTGGCCTTCAACCGCTGCCCCAATTGCACCTTGCCCAAGGACGCCGCCTATTGCCCGGCGGCTCTCGGCATCGCGCGCTTCCTGCCCGCCTTCGAAGCCCGGGTCTCGCACGAAAAGGCGGTGATCGAGGTGGAGACCGGGCATCGCACCATCGTCTCCAAATCCACGTTCCAGGCCGGCATGGCCTCGCTGATCGGGTTGGTTTGCGCCACATCGGGCTGCCCGTTGACCAAGTTCCTGCGGCCCATGGCCCGCTTTCACCTGCCCTTCGCCGATGAGCAGGAGACTTTGTTCCGCTCCTTCGCCACCTGGCTGCTGATGTCGCTGGTCAAGCAACGCACCAGCGGAGGCAGCTCCCCCATCACCCTGGAGGGGCTGAAAGATAACTACCGGGCCCTGTCGGTGATGAACACCTGCCTGGGCAACCGCATCCGCAATTCGGTCAGCCGCGACGCAGCGCTGAACGCGGTGGTGATCCTCGACCTCTTCGCCCAGATTGCCCCCGACAATATCGATGGCGATTTTGAGGACATCATGGAGGCCTTCACCGTCGAGGACGATTAGAGCCGCGAGCCTTAAGCTCTTGCGCCCATTGAGGGCGCGGCCAAGGCCGCGGATGCGGCCACCCGGCGAGGGAAAATGATAAAGGCTAGACCGTGATGCACATTTTGGGCATCACGGTCTAAGCCAAGGGTTCCTTCGATCCCCGCCCGCCGTTTGAGGGACCCGGTGATCGGTCACGATCACCGGGATTTTTTGGCATTACGCCGCCTTGACCCGGGTCAGGAACCCCTCCACCGAATGCCTCAGGCTCTCGTTCTGGTCCAGGAGGGTGGTGGCAGCGGATTTGGCACCGGCGGCCATCCGGCCGGTACTGTCGGCCGCCTCCGCGACCTGACCGATGCTGCGCGCCACTTCGCTGGTTCCGGTGGCGGCCTGCTCCACATTGCGGACCACTTCCTGCATGGCGGCGCCCTGTTCCTCGACGGCACCGGCGATGGCCGAGGACATCTCATTGATCTCGGCGATCACATCGGTGATCCGGCGGATAGCGGCGACGGTATCCTGGGTTTCCGCCTGGATGGCGCCGATCTGGGCGGAAATTTCCTCGGTCGCCTTGGCCGTCTGGTTCGCCAGGGACTTGACCTCGTTGGCCACCACGGCGAATCCCTTGCCCATTTCCCCGGCCCGGGCCGCCTCGATCGTCGCGTTCAGGGCCAGAAGATTGGTCTGCGAGGCGATATCGGTTATCAGACTGACCACTTCGCCGACCCGGGTGGCCGCGGCGGCAAGGCCGGAAATTTTCTCGTTGGTCTCTCGGGCTTCCAAGGCGGCATTCGCGGATATACTGGCCGAGCGTCCGACCTGAGAGGCGATTTCCTGGATGGTGGACAGCATCTCGTTGCTGGCGGCGGCAATGACATTGACGTTGGCGCTGGCCTGCTCGGTAGCCGCCGACACCGTCGCGCTTTGCTGCTGGGTGAGTTCGGCATTGGAGGTCATGGCCTGGGCCGTTTCCTGCATGTGATGAGCCGCCACCCCTACGCCCTTGAGCAGTTCCGAGACCGCTTGGTCGAACTCGCCGGTCAAGGCCTCCATCCGTCCCTGCCGGGCCTGCCGACGCTCCACCGAGGCCCGCTCGTCGGCCTGAAGCCGCTGCTGCTCGATGGCGTTGCGCTTGAACACCTCGACCGCCCGGGCGATCTCACCAATCTCGTTGCGGCTGCTGGCGAAGGGAACGGTGACGGCAAGGTCGTTGCCGGCCAGACTGCCCATGACCTTGATGATGGCGTGGATGGGATTGGTGATGGAACGCGAAATCACGGTCGCCACCGCCAATCCGATGACGAGGGCCCCGATCACCGCGCCGATGGACAGCGCCACAATATTACCGTGGATGGAGTTGGCATTGGTGATGAAAGCCGCTGCGCTCTTGGAGGCGAAATCACCGATGGCTACGCTCTTCTCGGCCATGACCTTGACCGAGGTGCCGCCCTTGGGACCGCGCATATGGACGATGGCCTCGTCGGGATGGCCGGCCTTGGCCAGGGCCACCACCTCGAAGCAGGCCTC
>Ga0265313_10003938_pt1 | contig 11689 bp, 14 predicted proteins | sample 4123metaG_FD_203122 | JGI IMG/M metagenome (GOLD analysis project Ga0265313, IMG submission 203122) | Rhizosphere microbial communities from Carex aquatilis grown in University of Washington, Seatle, WA, United States - 4-1-23 metaG | ecosystem: Host-associated > Plants > Roots > Rhizosphere >...
AGGCGCGCACGTACGGATATTTTTCAATGACCTTGGCCACCTGTTCGGTGTGGCGAAGACGTGAACATGCAACGAAAGATGCGCTGGCGGGCCATTGGCATCGCGGCGGGTGCGGCCGTGCTGGTTGCCCTATTGGGTAGTACGCTGACGGATCTAGGAGCCTGGTATCAAAACCTAAGAGAGCCGTCCTGGAAGCCGCCTGATGCGGCGTTCGGATTAGTCTGGACGGTCATCTTCTCCCTGACGGCTCTCGCCGGCTATTTGGCCTGGTGTGCCGAGCCCAAAGAGTCCGGACGGCAACTGATAGTCGGCATGTTCTCAATCAACGGATTCCTGAACATCTGCTGGAGCCTTGTTTTCTTCAAACTGCGCAGACCCGACTGGGCGCTTGTCGAAGTGGGTTTTCTTTGGTTTTCGATCTTGGTGCTGATGTTTATGGTGATGCGGCGATCTTTTTCCGCAAGCCTGTTACTTCTTCCCTATTTGGGCTGGGTGGGAATCGCTGCGGCCCTCAACTACCAAGTCGTCGTCTTGAATGGGCCTTTTGCATGAAGACGGACACCAATTGCGATGACTGACTTGCTTCACTCGGGGCACGTTGTCGATTTCGTGCTAGGTGTCTTAATCTTGGAATCTGCTGCCCTTAGCTTTCTGAGGCGCGGATTTGAGGGCTCTGCCAAGAACATTTTTGTTGCAGCGTTACCAGGTGTCTTTCTTCTACTTGCGCTTCGATCCTCGCTAACCGGTGCCGACGGAAATTGGACCCTGTTTTGGCTTGCTCTATCGTTTCCGGCTCACCTGGGCGACTTATGGCGCCGACCCGTATAGTGGCTCAGTTGACCGCGAACCGCGCTGCCGCGGGACAGCCAGAACTGGTAGCGCTCGTCCCACACTAAGATCTAAGAATTCTGCTTGAGGTAGGCGATCACATCTGCTCGGTCTTGCGCGTTGGGAAGTCCAGGGAATGTCATCTTCGTTCCGGGAACCATTGCTTGGGGGTTTTTCAAGTAGTCAAAGATCTTTTGTTCTGTCCAAGTAATGCCTGATGACTTGTTAGCCCGCGAATAGTTGAAACCTACTGCCGTTCCCGCCGGACGGCCGACCACGCCGTGCAAGGACGGGCCGATGTGATTCACACCCGCTTGGACCGTGTGGCAGACCATGCAGCGATTGAAAATCGTTTTGCCATGGACGGCATCGCCCGACAGCTTCTTTCCACCGTCACTGATGTCGAGGGCCGTGGGTGCGCCAAATGCTCCCGAAATCGACAGGAACGTTAGGCTTACCGCGCCCAGGGCCAATACTGCATACCTCTTCACGTGGTACTCCCTTTTATGTTGTCTGCCGTGCTGGACATCTGACCCAGACCGATACCCAGATAGCATGTCATGGAACTGGACACAATCTAGCGTCCAAAATTTCTTACAAATATGCTCGCCGCGACCGCGACACCTATTTTTCCTGAGGTCTAGCAGACAATTCTGGGCAAGAAGTGGACGGTCTCGCGGCCCAGAAACTCGACCAGCGCTTGCGCCGGCGGCAGGAGAATTTTTTCGACGCGCCGCACCAAAAACCAGTGGCGAATTATGGGCAACCCTTCGATGGGCAGGCTGATCAGCCGCCCGTCCATGAGCTCGGCGGCAACCGTATGAGCGGACAGGAAGGCGATTCCAAGACCGGCCATCACGGCCTGCTTGATGGTTTCGTTGCTGGCAATTTCCATTCCTATTCGAGGCGTGACGCCAGCTTCCGTTAGAACGCGCTCCATCAGAGCCCGCGTTCCAGAACCGGGTTCGCGGATCAGGAACGTCTCCGCGCCGAGGTCCGCAGGGCTTAAACTTGCAGCCTTCGCGAGCGGGTGGAGCGGCGGCGCAATGATGATGTGGGGATGATCACCGATAAAAGTCGGTATGACGTCAATGTCTGGGGGAGGGCGGCCGATAATCGCGGCATCTAAAGAAAAGTCGGCCAGTGCGCGCATAATCTCACCGCGATTGCCGATAACGAGCCTGACATCAATATCAGGATAGGCTTTTGAGAACGCCGCTATCGCGAATGGCGCGAAATATTTTGCCGTGCTGACGACGCCAATCGAAACGCGTCCGCCCGTCAGCCCCTGCATCATTTCAAGTGTGAGCGAGCAGTCTGTCAGCGCTGCATCGATGCGCTCGCTGAGCCGCATTAGCACGTCGCCAGCCTCCGTCAGAAGCATGCCGTTTGGCGTGCGCTGCAGAAGACGGGCCTCAGTCAGCTCTTCCAGATTTTTAATCTGCAAAGTCACGGCCGGCTGGGTCAGGTGAAGCTGTGCAGCGGCGGCCGTGACACTCTTGTGAGCAGCAACCGCTGCGAGCGCTCGCAATTGCCGGATTGTCATATTGCGAAGCTTGGACTGCATATTAGTTATTCTTTATCTCATGAGAATAATTCGAAATTTTCCCTAATGAAGAACCCGTGTCAATAATTCCGGGCGTCAAAAGAATAAGATGGCATTCGCAGTCCGGCCGTCAAAAAGCCTACCCAGGTGGGGAATTTCGTGCCCAAGGCAGTATCACTGAGTGCCTACTGCGAAGGAATGATCGCTCAAGGGATCAGCGCCGACGTGGTCGGGGTTGTTAACGCGCTGTCCGTCTCGGCAAAATCCATATCCCGTCTGATCGCGCTCGGCCCCCTCGATGAGCCCCTCAGTCGAGCCATAGGCGCCAATTCCGCCGGTGACGTGCAGAGCATCGTCGATGTGCGGAGCCATGAAATTGTAATGGCGGAGCTCGGCCGGGCTGGCGTCGCGGCGGTGCTTTCTGAAGAAGCCGACGACGTTATCGCGCTCAACACGAGTGGTACTTTAGCAGTGGCGGTGGATCCCTTGGATGGTTCGTCCAACATCGACACGAACATCTCCGTGGGCACAATCTTTTCAATTCTGCCCATGGATCGCTCATCATCATCACAACTCGGGCCATTTGGCGGCTCCGGCCGGCGACAATTGGCAGCCGGATTCTTCGTATATGGGCCGCAGACAACCTTGGCACTCACCCTTGGGCAAGGCGTCGCGATCTTTACGCTGGATCCTCGGGATGCTGAATTCTATCTGACCACGTCAGATGTTCGGCTTAAGGAAGGTGTGCGCGAATACGCCATCAATGCCTCGAACTATCGGCATTGGGCCTCGCCTGTACGCATCTACATTGATGATTGTTTGAGCGGCGAAGATGGCGTGCGGGGCACGAACTTCAACATGCGATGGATCGCTTCCTTGGTGGCGGAGGCCTATCGCATACTCACACGTGGCGGAATCTTTCTTTATCCGGCAGACGGGCGCAAAGGCTATGAGAACGGCCGACTGCGCCTCTTGTATGAAGCCGCGCCCATTGCCTTTCTCATAGAACAAGCCGGTGGACTTGCGTCAACCGGCCGAAATCCAATTTTGGACCTCGTTCCAACTTCGCTCCATCAGCGCGTACCGCTGATTTTTGGCAGCGCTGACAAAGTTCGACGACTGAACAAGCTGCACGAAGGGCCCGAACTCGATGCTGAACGCTCGCCCTTGTTCGTGACGCGCGGCCTCTTTCGAACCTGAAAGGCGCCTAGATGTCACTAGCCCACCCCATCATTTCAATAACTGGCTCATCAGGGGCCGGAACCACATCTGTCAAAAAAACATTCGAGCAAATCTTTCGCCGCGAAAACGTGAATGCTGCCTATATTGAAGGAGACGCTTTTCACCGATTCAATCGTCAAGAAATGCGCGACAGAATTCGATTGGAAAACGAGCGCGGCAATAAGCAGTTCAGTCATTTTAGTGCCGAAAGCAACCTGTTCGAAAAACTCGAAGCGACATTTAAATCCTACGGCGAGACCGGCACTGGGATCACTCGTCACTATATCCACGACGACCAGGAAGCCCAATTGCACGGCCAACTGCCCGGTACATTCACAAGCTGGGAGCCAATTCCCGAAAACACCGACCTACTTTTTTATGAGGGTTTGCACGGTGCAGTCCTGACCGAGTCGGTCAATGTTGCACGCTGGGCAGATCTGAAGGTCGGGGTGGTTCCTGTTATCAATCTCGAATGGATTCAAAAAATCCATCGCGACAAAGCTACTCGCGGTTATTCGACGGAAGCTGTGACCGACACAATACTGCGAAGGATGCCAGACTATGTTCACTACATTGTTCCACAGTTCACTCAAACCGATGTCAACTTCCAGCGCGTACCAACGGTCGACACATCCAATCCGTTCATTACCCGATGGATACCTACTCCAGACGAGTCAATTGTTGTGATCCGGTTTAAACAACCGCGCGGAATCGACTTTCCCTACCTGCTCGCAATGATCCCTGGCAGTTTCATGTCACGCGCAAACTCGATCGTTGTGCATGGCGCCAAATTGGATCTGGCCATGCAGCTCATCCTCACGCCAATGATTCTGAAACTGATGGATCGGCGCCGCCGCGCATAACCCAAGAGTGCCCCATGGCTCGCATCTCACTCAGACAATTGCTCGATCACGCAGCTGAGTACTCTTACGGTGTACCAGCCTTCAACATTAACAATATGGAGCAGACGCTGGCCATTGTGGAGGCGGCGCATGCCGTGGACGCGCCGGCAATCCTTCAAATTAGCCGCGGCGCTCGCTCCTATGCCGGAGACATAATGTTGTCAAAGATGATCGACGCGATTGAGGTTCTCTACCCGCACATTCCGATTTGTGTCCACCAAGATCACGGCAATGAAGAGGCGACGTGTCTCAGTGCGATTCAGCACGGATTTACGTCCGTGATGATGGATGGCTCGCTCGAAGCTGACGCAAAAACACCTGCTGCTTACAACTACAACGTGGCAATCACCGCGCGCGTGGCGTTTTTGGCGCACGCGGTCGGTGCTTCGGTCGAGGGAGAACTGGGCGTTCTGGGTTCCCTCGAGACCGGTCAAGGCGAAAAGGAAGACGGGCACGGTGCTGAGGGGGTGCTCGGCCACGACCAACTTCTTACGGACCCGGAGCAGGCTATCGATTTTGTAGCCAAGACGCGAGTCGATGCTCTCGCGATCGCGATGGGCACGTCACATGGGGCTTACAAGTTCAATCGGAAACCCGATGGCGATATTCTCGCGATGAAGGTTGTCGAAGAAGTGAACCGTCGGCTCCCAGGCGTGCATCTTGTTATGCATGGTTCTTCGTCGGTACCGCAGGAACTTCAAGATCTGTTCAACGCCAATGGCGGCAACATGCCCCCGACCTGGGGTGTGCCAGTCGATGAGATTGAGCGCGGGATCAAACACGGCGTGCGCAAGATAAACATCGATACCGACTGCCGTCTCGCCATGACAGCTCAGTTCCGAAGAGTAGCGCGTACCAGCCCAGGCGAATTTGATCCGCGCAAATTCTTGAAGCCGGCAATGGATGCCATGCGCAGACTTTGCCGCGATCGCTTCGAACAGTTTGGTGCTGCAGGAAATGCATCAAAGATCAAAGTTGTACCGCTTTCTGAAATGGCTCGGCGGTATCGCAGTGGCGCGCTCGACCCAAGCGCTAGTGCACCGGCCCAAATCAAAAGGACCTGAAACATGAATCAAAACAAAACCATTACGGGTGCCGAGCGCTATCGTTCAGGCGTTATGGAATATCGCAAAATGGGCTATTGGGAGCCCGACTATGTGCCAAAGGACACCGACGTCATCGCGTTGTTTCGCATCACTCCGCAGGACGGTGTCGACGAGATCGAGGCGTCAGCCGCTGTCGCCGGCGAAAGCTCTACTGCGACCTGGACCGTGGTTTGGACGGACCGCCTGACAGCGTGTGAAAAGTATAGAGCCAAGTGTTTTCGCGTAGACGCCGTACCCAACGCTCCAGGCCAGTGGTTTGCCTATATCGCCTACGACATCGATCTATTTGAGCCCGGGTCGATCGCCAACCTGACGGCCTCCATTATCGGCAACGTCTTTGGGTTTAAAGCGTTGAAGGCCTTGCGACTCGAAGATATGCGCATACCAGTTGCCTATCTGAAGACTTTCCAGGGGCCGGCGACGGGTATTGTCGTTGAACGTGAGCGCATGGACAAGTTTGGAAGGCCTTTGCTGGGCGCGACGGTAAAGCCCAAGCTTGGTCTTTCTGGGCGAAACTACGGCCGTGTCGTTTACGAGGCGCTCAAAGGCGGCCTCGATTTCACAAAAGACGACGAAAACATCAACAGCCAGCCCTTTATGCATTGGCGGGAGCGATTCCTGTATTGCATGGAAGCGGTGAACAAGGCGCAGGCAGCAACAGGCGAGGTAAAGGGCCACTACCTTAATGTCACTGCGGGCACGATGGAGGAGATGTACGAACGCGCCGAGTTTGCCAAGGAACTTGGTTCAATCATCGTAATGATCGACTTAGTCGTTGGATATACCGCGATTCAGTCCATGGCCAAATGGGCGCGCCGGAACGATATGATCTTGCACTTGCACCGAGCGGGAAATTCGACCTACTCACGCCAAAAGAACCACGGCATGAACTTCCGCGTCATCTGCAAATGGATGCGGATGGCGGGCGTTGATCACATCCATGCCGGTACGGTCGTAGGCAAGCTCGAGGGCGATCCTTTGATGATCGCAGGCTTCTACGACACGCTTCGAGAAGACAAGCTAAAGACGAATCTTCAGAGCGGAATATTTTTCGATCAGGATTGGGCGTCTTTAAATAAGGTGATGCCCGTGGCCTCGGGTGGCATACACGCCGGTCAGATGCATCAGCTCATTCACTATCTTGGTGAAGACGTGGTGCTGCAATTCGGTGGGGGAACCATCGGACACCCCATGGGGATTCAGGCAGGTGCAACGGCCAATCGTGTGGCGCTTGAAGCTATGATTCTCGCTCGCAATGAAGGCCGCGACTATCTCAATGAGGGCGAAGAAATCCTTCGCAAAGCGGCTGAGCATTGCGCGCCGCTCAAAGCCGCGCTTCAGACTTGGAACAACGTTTCGTTCAACTATGAATCCACGGATACGCCCGATTTCGTTCCGACTTCGACGGTCTCGGGTTGAGGAGCTGGCTATGAGAGTTACACAAGGCTGTTTTTCGTTTCTGCCTGATCTGACGGACGCGCAAATCACCGCTCAGGTCCAATATTGTCTCGACAATGGATGGGCGGTGAATCTGGAATTTACGGATGACCCACACCCCCGCAACACATTTTGGGAGATGTGGGGACAGCCAATGTTCGATCTAAAGGATGCGGCGGGCATAATGGCAGAGCTTGCAGCATGCCGCTCAGCGCTTGGCGAAAAGTACATACGCTTGACGGGTTTCGACTCGACCCATGGCTGGGAGTCGGTCAAGATCTCTTTCCTTGTGAACAGGCCCAAGAGCGAAGAGGGATATCAGCTGCTTCGACAGGAGGGAGCAGGTCGACGCATCCGCTATACGACACGACCTTATGCAACAGATTTGCCTCAAGGCCGGCGCTACAGATGAGCGTGTGCGGTAATGGCGGCGACTTGCGACAAGTCGATTTACGCGCCGAGTTCGCGTCCGCCGGCATTGGTGAAATTTTGGATCGACTTGACCGCGAACTTATAGGGCTCGTGCCTGTAAAGACGCGAATCCGGGAGATTGCCTCGCTGTTGTTAGTCGAGCGCGTGCGAGAAAAATATTCTCTGTCCAGTGGACCGCCGACCCTTCACATGTCTTTCACTGGAAATCCGGGGACTGGCAAGACCACGGTGGCACTGCGAATGGCCGGCATATTGCACAAGCTCGGCTTTGTGCGGCGTGGCCATGTCGTGTCGGTCACGCGCGACGATCTGGTGGGTCAATATATTGGCCACACCGCACCCAAAACGAAGGAGATTCTTAAGCGGGCAATGGGCGGAGTATTGTTCATTGATGAGGCCTACTATCTCTTTCGGCCGGAAAACGAACGTGACTATGGTCAAGAGGCCATCGAGATATTGTTGCAAGTTATGGAAAACCAGCGCGAAGACCTTGTGGTCATTCTCGCCGGCTACGCTGATCGGATGGATAAATTTTTTTCCAGCAACCCGGGTATTCGTTCCCGAATTGCACACCATATCGATTTTCCTGACTACACCGATCCGGAGCTGTTGAAGATCGCGGAGATTTTGCTGTCGCAGCAGAACTACCATCTTAGTGACGCTGGTCGGACAGCGCTCATCGAGTACATCGGGATCCGACGCACTCAACCTTATTTTTCGAACGCTCGTTCGATTCGAAACGCGCTCGATCGGGCGCGGCTGCGGCAGGCAAATCGGATCTTGGAAACCGGTGGAGTGCTGACGCTAGATGCTCTCTCTACGATTGATGGCGAGGATATTCGGGCCAGTCGAGTATTTAAGGACGCGCTGCAAATTCGCGCGGAGTTGTGATGCTGCAAGCTCTGATATTTGACGTCGACGGCACATTGGCCGACACCGAGAACGTTCACCGCGTTAGTTTTAATCGCGCTTTTGCGACCGCAGGACTTGATTGGCATTGGGACAAAACTCAGTATCAAGCGCTGTTGAAAATTACCGGTGGCAAGGAACGAATAGGACACTTTATTGAGACACAGCGCGCCGGTGCCTATACGCCGCTTGAGCAAATCGAGTTGGTCAAAAAACTGCACCGATCAAAAACGCGATTCTACGAACGGCTCGTCGCACAGGGCTCGCTGCGATTGCGACCGGGCGTGGCAGAACTGATTAAAGCCGCTTGGGCTGAAGGTGTTCGCTTGGCGGTCGCCACTACGACCAGTCCAACAAACGTCGGAACTCTGCTAAAGTTCACCTTGGGAGCAAACGCCGCAAACATGTTTGATGTTATTGCGGCTGGTGACAGCGTCGCACGCAAGAAGCCTTGGCCCGACGTCTATTGGAGCACGTTGGCCCAACTTGATCTGCTTCCTTCAGATTGTCTGGTGATAGAGGATTCCAAGAATGGCTTAAGATCTGCTTTGGGAGCCGGGCTTGTAACGATCATAACGCCGAGCACCTATACCGCTAGTGAGGACTTCAGTGGCGCCGCCAAGATCGTGCCGTCGATCGCTCATCTTGCGCAGCAGTCAGACCGCGTCCTTGACGGACGCGCAATCCTCAAGGCCATTCGCGCAATTCATAAGAAAGCTTATCCTTCTCGCTGACCCGATTGCGCTTGTGCAGCGATTCTGAGGTCGTCAGTCAAATTTTGGGCGTTCGACATTCTATCTTCGACTTGGATATCAGTGCATTCATATCGCTCAACACTTGATCGATACATGCCAGCCCGTTGGCCATTTCGTCAAACGAGCAAGATCCTTCTTCCCAAAGCAGACTGAGCATGCGCGCAACCGGTGCGATCGTTTCGACATAAAGTCGCTCTCGTGGGACACCCTGGTCGATTGAGTTTTGCAGCCGCACTATGATCTCGGTTTTTTGACCCGTCATAAACAGACGGGCAAAGTGTTTGCGATCTCCAATCGCATCTATAAGCGTGGTAGCTTCTCCGGATAGGGCAAGTGGATGTTGGTTTCGATGCGCTAAAAAGAGGCGCGGGATAATCTCGCCTTCAATGATCTGGATGAGTAACGAACGAGGTGTTCGCGGGGAACCACCTTCACGCCCCGCGCTGAATCCGGCGGAAGCTAGATGAGAATTGGGTTGTTCAGGCGGGACAGTTCCTCTCAGCAATCCTTCAGCTTTGTTTCCAATTTCCAGCCCGGTGTCGTCGAAATTAGCGCTCATTGTTTCCCCCAATCGGCAAACGTGAGCAAACTGCCTCACCATTGCCACCAAGTCGGAAGCCCAAACGTCCGGCGTGGCTTGCCGCACTCTCTTTGCGAAGGCATCCGTGTGCGGATCGGCACCATGCGTCAGTATTTTCACTGACACGTTTATGCTATTTTGCCGGACATGGTTTTGTAAACCTCAATTTCTCGGAATGGGGTGCACCAGCTGTGGCTTACTGATTTAGACGCGACCGGCACCGACGTTCGATTGTCTTTGTTGCAGGTGCGAAGAGGGCGCGTGGCGCAGCTAGTGCAGCGTCAACAAGGACGCGATACCAGCACTGTCTTCATCATAAAGTCGAGCGCCGAGCCCGATGAGAACGCTCCGCGCCCGATCGTCCTGTGGCGGATTAGTCACCAGACACTGGATTGTGGTGATCTTTGAGAGCTTCCGAACCGCAAGTAAAAGGGCCTCGCACTCACCCTTCGCGAACTTATAGTCAATCACCAATACGATAGGCGCCCTGCCAGCATTTCTGAGAATACGCTCCAAGGCGCTCTCAACAAGCCGCCCTCGGAACGCAAAGTGAACAAATGAGTAGATGTATTTCGATGACTTCAGGTCGCGTAGCAGAAGATCGAGCTGTTCGTCGTCATTCGACGCAAGATACAGCTCAACCTGGGCCGCTGCGGGATCTTCTACAAGCATTTCAGTACTCGATGCGGCGCTACACGTACCGAAGCGCACGTATAACAAGATTTGATGTGGGGGTTAGGCTATAAATTGGAAGCGGGTGAAAGTGGATAAATCGTCTCATCGTGTCAGTAATTACACCTACAAGCTCACCCGTTCTCCAACCATCCCTTGCTGATCGCATAGCGCATCAGCTCAACGCGGGTCTTGAACCCAAGCTTTTCCATCGCCCTGGCTTTGTAAGTCTCAACTGTTTTAACCCCTATATTCAGCTCATGAGCCATCGACTTGTTGCTGTGCCCAGAGGCCGTCAAACGCAACACGTCGATCTCTCGCTCGCTGAGTTCAGCGGTTTCGCTAGCGCCGGTTCCAATTAGGCGTGTGGGAGTGCCGCCAACGGCCTTTCCAGCGACGGCGGGATCGAGATAGAGACCGCCAGCAGCAATCGCCCGGATCGCGCGAACAAGCTCTTCAGCGGCGGACCGTTTCAAAAGGTAGCCTGCCACACCCAGCTCGAGTAGCTGCCGCAAATAGCCTCGATCTTCATGCACAGTGAGCGCTAGAACCCTGCAATTCGGGCAAGACGTACGAAGGGTTTCAGCAACTTTCACTCCGTTTAGACCTGGCATCGAGATATCCAAAATCAGAATGTCAGGTTTGAGTTCATTTGCCATGCGCAGGGCTGATGGGCCGTCGGACGCTTCACCAACAACTTCCAATCCTTCGTCTGCCATCACCAATGCTTTAACACCCGCCAACACGACAGGATGGTCATCGGCCAAAAGTACGCGCAGCGCGGGAATGGAACCGGGATCTCGAGTCACAGCGGCACGTGCACCAGAAGAGTGGTGCCTTTTCCCGGATAGGTTTCCACTTCGAGTTTGCCTTTAATTAAGTCGAGCCGTTCGCGAATGCCCACGAGTCCGAAACGCTGAGATCCAGCAGATTTTGTCTCCGACGAAACAAAGCCGACCCCATTGTCCTCAATGATGAGTTGTATCTTCTTTGAGTTTGATTGCAGGATCACTCCGACATGCGTCGCGCTTGCGTGCTTGACCACATTGATGATCGCTTCCTGTAGGACTTGATACAAAACCGTTTCCACAATCGCTGGCAGAGGCATGATTGGCAGAGCGACATGCAGATCGAACGAAAGCATAGAACGTTCGCGCCAATCCTCCAGAAGCCTGAGCGAGGCTTCTTTTAAGCCCGTGCTCGCCAGCAGCGGTGTACGGATGGCGTGTGTGATTAGCCCCAATTTGTCCTGCGCTTCGCTCGACAGGTCTCTGAGTTTGGCGATGCGGTCGCGCACAGCG
>Ga0265313_10003947_pt1 | contig 11671 bp, 13 predicted proteins | sample 4123metaG_FD_203122 | JGI IMG/M metagenome (GOLD analysis project Ga0265313, IMG submission 203122) | Rhizosphere microbial communities from Carex aquatilis grown in University of Washington, Seatle, WA, United States - 4-1-23 metaG | ecosystem: Host-associated > Plants > Roots > Rhizosphere >...
GGACGGGTGGCAGGCGGTGCGTCGAATGCACGACGAGCGGCAATACTTGTCTCCAGGGCGTGTGCACGATGCCCGACGGGGGAGTGCCGTGCTCGCAGAGCTGCGCCGGGTGCTGCGACGCGGACGGCGGTTGTCAGCTCGGGTTCACCGACACGCAATGCGGCGACATCGGGAGTGCTTGCGTCGACTGCACGCGGCTTTCTCCGGCGTCCAACTGTGACGTCAACGTCGTGCCCCGGACCTGCGTGAGCTTGCAGACGGAGTGCCCAGGTGTCTACCCGAGCTGCCCCGCGGCGCTTCAAGAGCCCGCGCCGATGCGCGAAACGGCCTGCTCCTCCATCGACGTCCAGAACGCGGCAGCGGCATGCGCCGGAGGTCCGGACACGGCCGGGTGCAACGCGTTCTTCAACCTGGAGGCGGCATCCAACCCCGCGTGCTTCGCCTGCTTGCAGCAGTTCAGCTACGACTTCGCCGACGGCACTGGGATTCGCCTCTGCGTCGAGCCGTTCGTCGACTCGGCCTGCAATCACAACAGCGCGTGCGTCCTCGAGTGCGTTCGTGAGGCTTGCTACAACTGCCCCGACACGCCGTCGGCGATGCTATGCGGCACGCAAGTGCAAGCGGGAGCGTGCGCGCCTTACTACCAGGCGGACGTCTGCGTCACGTCAGCCCTGAACGGCGCCGGCGCCGTGTGCAACCCGGCGACGTACCAGCAGAGTTATCGGTACTGGTTCCAGGCGGTCGGAGCCAAGTACTGCGGCCCTTGAGGCCGGCGGTCCAATGATCAGCTGCAATCCCCCCAACGTGGGCCCTGATCACACGCGGCGTCTCATCATTCGTCCCATCGCGCTTGGCCTTCGAGACGCCAGGGCGCCCCTGCCTTGCCTCGCGGCCCCAGAGAACCTCACCCCCGGCCCCTCTCCGCAAGCGGAGAGGGGTGTCTGCGGGTATCGCGATAACCGGAGCTGCTCCCCCTCTCCGCCAGCGGTCCGCAAGCGGAGAGGGGACCGGGGGGTGAGGTTTAATAGTGGACCAGCCGGTTCACAATACGATGCGACGAATGCTTAGACGCGATGCTCGTCGACCGAAATGGGTCCAGTCCTCTCGAGGACACGCTTGGCGGTGCTCACGTCGTCGAGGCTGCCATTTGCGACGACGACGAACTGGTCGGCCTTGAGCGCCGTCTCGTACTTCAAGATGCTGTCTTTGGGGATTCCGATGCTGTAGAGCCCTGCACCGAGAGCGGTGATACCGCCGATGACGGCGCCTTCGCCCAGTGCGCCGACAATCCATCCCACGAGTGGGCCCAACACGATGAGGTGACCGACGCCAGGGATGAGAAAGAGGGCGGAACCGAAGAGCATTCCCCAGAAGGTGCCCCAAAAGGCGCCCCGCTTCCCCCAGAATTTCATTCGATCGCCTGCGTTGTAGAAGCCGACGACATGCTCCTCCGTGTGGTAGTCCTTCCCGACGATCGACAGCTTCTTCAGGTCGAAGCCGGTGCTCTGGAGAGCACGAACCGCTTCTTCTGCTTGCGGATGCGTACCGTACACGGCTACCACGGTGTTTACTTTCTGCATGCTCTCGCTGCGTGCAGGATCCGAACCGCTCGTCGGAGCTCTCCGTTCACGACCTACATTCGAGCGGTGGCAATGGGGGATTGCCTCGGGAGGTCGATCGTGAAGACGCAACCCTTGCCGGGTACGTCGAGAACCCGAAGATCTCCTCGCATCGCCTTGACGGCTTTGAGGCAAATAGAAAGGCCGAGGCCAAGGCCGGTGCGATCTTTCCCCCGCTGCGCGAACGGCCGAAATAGCTCTTCGACCTTCCCCGGCGGAAGGCCGCCGCATTCGTCCTCGATGTCGATGAGAACGCGGTCCGCGGTCGTGTGGGCGATGAGCGAAACGTGGCCCTTTTTCGGCGTGAACTTGAAGGCGTTGTGAAGCAAGTTGGCGACGGCCGCCGAGAGGATTTGTCGATCGGCCTCGACGGCGACGGTCGCGTCGACCGAAGTGATCGCGAGCGCAATCTCCCGGGATTTCGCCTGCGCCGAGGCGCCGATCTCGACCTCTTCGACGATCTCGGCCACGAGAACCCGTTCGAGCGCCGGTATCCCTACGTCGAGGCGCACGTCCGCGAGGGAGCGATCGACGAGCCGTTGAAGGCCCATCAGGCTTCGAGCGAGCAGCATGCTCGTGCTGCCACCGGGCGCGACGATCCCCTTCTTGATACTGTCGAATGAAAGCATCGCGGAACCGAGTAGGTTCCGGAGCTCGTGGGCCAGACTGCCGAGCCTTTCGATGCCTTCGTCCCGGACCGTTCGCTCCCGCTGGCGACCCTCGTCCCGGATCGAACGCTCCCGCTCCTCGGAATACTCCGTGACCGCCCCCGCAATCGCGTCGTCGAGGCAAAGGTTCAGGGTACGAAACTCTGCCGTCGAAACACTGGCGTTTTGCTCCACCGCCAGTTCCGTAATCACCTGGCAGAGATCTCCGTAGTCGTGGACCACTTGCGCCACTGTAAACCCCTGATGCAAAAGGTTCATCCCATGCTGCCGGGCAGTCTTCGTAATGGAATCGTGATTGACATCTCGGCTTGACACCGCGAGACGCAGTGCCTCCACCAGTTGGTCCAAGAACATCGGGAGGCCCGCGTTCAGCTCTGCTTCGGTCGCCACCGGCGCGCTTCTCATGGCGACGCGCTTCCGAGCCCGCGCCAGCGTCTCCTCGGAATTGGCCAAGAGAAAATCGTAGAGCATCACGGCAGCGTAGACCCTCTGACGCGGGGCGCAATGCAGGGCGCGTGCCAGGCCTCTCGAAGCCCCGCGCCCTTTCTCGCGGATCGGCAAGCGGAGCAGAAGTGCATCCGAATGCGAAAGCACGGACTCCGGGGCCCGCGTCTCTACCCTCCCATTTTCGCAATCTGCATGACCACACTTTGCCGAATGCAACCGATTGCCCGAGGTGGCCATCCGCGCGGCTATGATGGCTCCACGTTGGACCGGAGTTCTTCGCGCCTCCCACGCGCGAACGAGTACGGTTTTCGTTGCCGATGGCAGCCTGGCTGGCGTCCACCGTTCGTTCGCGGGCATGAACGGTGCTTGGGGCTTTATTCCCTACGGGCTCGAAAGCGCCACCAACGCTCCCGAGCGGCCGCCCTGGCGCTTCGATGACAAAGACCCGCACCGCAGCAGCACCCGATTCTAGCGCCTCGGTCCAACCCGGCAAAGCGCCCACCGGCATCGCGGGCCTCGACGAGTTGACCTCCGGCGGCCTGCCCCGCGGCCGCCCGACGCTGGTGTGCGGCGGCGCTGGCTGCGGAAAGACGGTCTTGGGGCTGGAGATCCTCGTCCGCGGCGCCACCCAATACGGCGAACCAGGCGCGATCTTCACATTCGAGGAGAGCAGCGACGAGTTGGCGGCAAACGTGGCGTCGTTCGGATTCGACCTGCCTGGCCTCATCGCACAAAAAAAACTGATCGTGGACCACGTGCTGATCGAGCCCTCGGAGTTCGAGGAGGCGGGCGACTACAACTTGGACGGTCTTTTCATCCGGCTCGCCCACGCGATCGACGCCGTCGGCGCCAAACGGGTTTTGCTCGACACGATCGAGGTCCTCTTCGCGGGACTCGGCAACAAAGACATTTTGCGCTCCGAGCTGCGCCGGCTCTTTCGGTGGTTGAAGGACAAGGGGGTGACCGCCGTCGTCACCGCCGAGCGCGGCGAGAGGTCGCTCACGCGCAACGGCCTGGAGGAGTACGTGTCCGACTGCGTGATCCTCCTCGACCTGCGAGTCGAAGATCAGATTTCGACCAGGCGCATGCGCGTCGTGAAGTACCGGGGCGCTCGGCACGGCAGCGATGAATACCCGTTCCTCATCGGCGATTACGGGTTTTCGGTCCTCCCGCTTTCGTCCCTCGAGCTCGTTCACGAGGCCTCGACGGAGCGCATATCCAGCGGCAACCGCGAGCTCGACCAGATGCTCGGGGGCGGCTACCACCGCGGCTCGAGTATTTTGGTAGCCGGCGGCTCCGGTACGGGAAAGACGAGCGTCGCGGCGCTCTTCGCAGCCACGTGCAGCCGCGAACGGCCCGCGCTCTTCTTCTCCTTCGAGGAGTCGCCGGCGCAGCTCATCCGCAATATGAACTCGATCGGGCTCAACTTGGCGGGAATGGAAAAAAAGAAAATCCTCCGCATCATCTCCACACGACCGTCGGGTTTCGGACTCGAGAGGCACCTCTTTAGGATTTATCAGAGCATCGAGGAGTTCGAGCCGGCGACCGTCATCCTCGATCCCGTCACCGACTTCGGCGCGGTGGGCAACAAGAGCGCAATCCGCGCGATGATGACCCGCCTCGTGGATCACTTGAAGACCAAGGGCATCACTGCCCTCCTTACGAGCGCGCAAGGGACCCTCGCGGCCGACGGATCGCACGCGGACTCCGACGCGGGGGTCTCGTCCTTGATTGACACATGGATCGTGCTCCAGAGCTTCGAGGTGGCCGGCGAGCGGAATCGGGCGATTAGCGTCCGCAAGTCGCGAGGCACGGCACACTCGAACCAAATCCGGGAGTTTGTCATCACCGATGGGGGCCTCATGCTGGTCGGCGTCTATCGCGACGCCGCGGGGTTCGTCACCGGGTCCGCTCGTGAGGCACAACAGCGACACGACGCAGCCAACGGCGGAGGCGTCGCCAACAACGGCGCCCGCGTCCCCAACAACGGCGCCCGCGCCCCCAAGACGTCTAGCAGACGCCCTGGCGCCGCATGAGCCGCTTGAAAGAGCAATCGCTCTCCACCTGCCGGGACCCTATGGCCCTGCCGGCGGGCGGTGGGAGTGCTCTGGCGGACGGCGACGCGCGCGACTTCTGGGAGCTGCGCCTTTACGTGGCCGGCAAGACCCCGCGCGGCGGGGTGGCACTGGCCAACCTCAAACGCGCCTGCGAGGTTCATCTGCGCGGCCGCTATTCCATCACCATCGTGGACCTTCTGGCCGATCCCCGGCGTGCCAGCGCCGATCAAATCGTCGCGCTGCCCACGCTGGTTCGGCGGCTGCCGGTGCCCATCAAGAAGATCATCGGCGATCTCTCGAATCTCGAACGCGTGCTCGTGGGTCTCGAGCTCAAGTCCCGCCCGGTGCAGGGATGACCGCCGCATCACGAGCGTTTGCGGACGAGATGCCGCCGACCGATCCCGAGTATGTGCTGCGACTCTTCATCTCCGGTTTCACACCGCGCTCGCAACGGGCGATCGCGAATCTGAAGGACATCTGCGACCGATACCTGGCAGGCCGGTATCGGATCGAAGTGGTCGACCTCTACCAGTCACCGGGGCTCGCTCACGAAGAGCAGATCGTCGCCGTCCCGACGCTGCTGAGGATCTCGCCTATCCCGCGGCGGCGAATCATCGGGGACCTGGCTCAAGTGGACAAGGTGCTGCACGCTCTCGATATTCATGGGGGTTGAGGAATGACGAAGCTCGTCGAACGGGCTACCGCGCCCACACGCGCGCGGAGAGGGACGCCTGCAAGTCGAACGCTGCGTGCCCGACTCGAAGAGGCCGAGCAGTCCCTCGCCGCGATCCGTGCCGGCGAAGTGGACGCTGTCGTGGTCGGAGGGCCGGCGGGCGATCGGGTCTTTACGCTCGAAGGAGCCGAGCACGGCTACCGGGTGTTGATGGAAGCGATGAGCGAGGGCGTTGCGACCGTCACCGACAAGGGGATTGTTACGTATTGCAACGCGCGATTCGCCGCGATCCTCGGCGCCCGAATAGAATTGACCATCGGAAATCCCATCTCTCGCTTCGTGCACGAGGGGAACTGGGGGTGTCTTCAGGCGCTGATCGCCTCGGGGACCGATAGCCGCAGCGAGGGTGAGATCTGGCTGAAGGCGCCTTGCGGCAAAGAGCCCGCTCTCGTGAGACTCGCCGTGGTGGCCTTGAAGTGGGAAGGCGGTCTCACACACTGCCTCGTGATGACCGACTTGACCGAGCAGCGCCGAGAGAGCGCCGCGATCGCCGTGGAGCGAGCGCAAATGCAGGCCCGACTGCTCCTCGCCGACCGCATGTCGTCGCTCGGAACGCTGGCCGCAGGCGTTGCGCACGAGATCAACAATCCCCTCGCATACGTCATGACGAGCCTCGATCTCTTGAACGCCCGCTTGCAGCACCCGCTCGGGGAGGGCGAAGAGAAGGATCGCGAGCGGACGGACTGGTTGTGCCGCCAAGTGGCGCGCGCGCACGAGGGGGTCGAGCGCGTGCGGCTCATCGTGCGGGATTTGAAGGCATTCTCTCGAGCCGACGACGAGACCATTGGCGTCGTCGATCCGAGGCGGGCCCTCGACACGGCGATTGCGCTGGCTTCGAACGAAATCCGCCACCGGGCGCTGCTCCTGAAAGACTATGACGCCCTTCCGCCGGTTTGGGCCAATGAGGCGCGGCTCGGGCAAATGTTTCTGAATCTGCTGCTCAATGCGATCCAGGCGATTGCGCCCGGCGCCGCTGCGGAGAACGCGATTCGTATCTCGGGTCACACCGATTGCGAGGGACGCGCGGTCATCGAGATCCGCGACACGGGCTCGGGGATTGACGCGGCGCACTTGGCTTTCGTTTTCGACCCGTTCTTCACCACCAAGCCACTGAACGAAGGCACGGGGCTCGGCCTCTCGTTGTGCCACTCCATCGTGGCCTCGCTCGATGGGCAAATCACCGTGCAAAGCGAACCGGGGAAAGGAAGCACGTTTCGTGTCGTGCTTCCCGGCGTCGTGCGCCCGACATCGAACGGCGCGCCGGCCTTGGCGGTGACGGAGCCCGCGTTCAAGCAGAGGGGCCGTCTCCTGATCATCGACGACGAGCCCGACATCTGTCTGGCGCTGGAGGAGGCTCTTCAAGCGCAACACGACGTCGTGGGCCTTACGGAGGCTCTTGAAGCGCTCGACCGGCTCGCCGCCGGCCAGTGCTTTGACCTCATCCTCTGCGACGTCCGGATGCCCAGGATGACGGGCGTCGCTTTTCACGCCCGTCTGAGCGCCCGCGACCCAGCCCAGGCCAGCCGCGTCATCTTGATGAGCGGCGATTTCTCCCGTCGACCGGGGGATCCCGAGGTGGTTCTGCCGGTCCCCGTCCTCGAGAAGCCGTTCGGCGTCGAACGGGTCGTGTCGTTGCTGCACGAGGCCATGGCGCGCGAGCCGCCCTGAGAGAATTTGGCGACGGAAGAGGCTTCAGCCGACCGTTTCCCCGTCTCGACGACCATCGCGCCCACGCGCGACCCACTGTTCGAGGCGGCGCTCGGCTTCGTCGAAGGCAATGTCGGCCGCGGCATACGCAGTGGAGGCCTCCCGGTCCTCCAGCGGCGCATGGTTCACCATCAACTCGTGGCCGGGAAGGCCGAGGTGAATCGAAACATGAAAACGATCGCCGTGGCGATGGTGGTGGCCCGCCAACTCGATGACCACATGGCATGAGACGATTCGATCGGAAATACGGTCCAGCCTGTCGCCGCGCTGCCGGAGATGCAGCGCCAGCGCGTCCGACTGGGTCATGGCTCGGAAAGTGATCTGAAGCGGCGTTTGCATCGGTATGTGGCCTCGCCCTGCTTCATGCAGCCTTCGTGCGAGCCCTGCCTGGTCCGATCGGGTAGTTTAGGACTTCGGAAACGGTTCGCGCGTCGCGCTTGGCGGATTCGATGGGTCTGTCCCCCCGGCGAACTCGGTTTCGCCGGTCGTCACGACGAACGGCCCTCCGAACTCCTCGGTGACGGCGGCGTCGTCCTCGCCGTCGTCTTCGCCACTGAGCGCAACTCGCACGAAGCTCTCGCCCATTTCTTCGGCGAGCGGATCCGCGCTCGACATGCCATGAAGGAATGCGTCTGGATTCGGCGCTTCCGCAGGCTCGGTTTCTCGTTCGACGGCGCGTAGTCCGGCCGCATATACCGGGTCCAGATGTCCGGTCGCGTCGCGGCGACGAAAGGCGGCCGGGTGGGCCTCACGCGCAATGGCGGAGGCCGAGTCGAGGGCAGGCGCGGCGGCATTCGGGGTCGTTCGGTGTTTGTTCTGCATTCGGAACCTCTGAACTTGTCGGTGCAACTGCGGTGCCGGAGAGCCAAACATTGGACGCGCAATATCTTCGACCGTCCGCCATCGCTCAATCGATTTGACAGATTGATGGGTCGGCCCAAAGTTAGAGCGATGGCCGATAGGACCCCCCTCTACTTGAAACTGGCTTACCAAGAGTGGTTCGACGAGCATCCGGAGGCTCGGACGGAGATCGCGACCACCACCGTGCGCGAGCAAAGGGTGCCCGGCAGTCCGGCGGCCTACGTAAAGAATACGCCCCGCGGCGAGGTGCAGATCACGAAGGAAGAATTCGACGCCCGTTATTGGGCCCGCGAGTATGGGGCGGTGGTTTGAACGGAACCTGCGAACCTGCTCGCGCTCTGCGCTTTGCAGCACCTGCGGAAGACCTCACCCCCGGCCCCTCTCCGCAAGCGGAGAGGGGTGTCTGCGGGTCAATGAAAGGGTAGCGTCCATGAAGATGAGAAAGAGGACCGCAGCGCAGAAGCACCACCTTGAGCACGAGATCGAAGGGGGCGCGGCGGCCGCGGTTGCCGGGGCGGCGCTTGGCTCCGTGGCCGGGGCCCCTGGTCTGATTGCGGGGGCGATCGCCGGGGGTGCGTTCGGAATCGCGAGTGCCGCGCTTCTCGAGGAAAATATGGTTTCGAAAGCCGGGTCGGGACCGATGCCCGAAGAGGCGATTCCCGGCGCAAAAGCATCGTAATGACCGGGCGAACATGACGTTCGCCTCGGTCAGGGGGTTCGTCGTCGGTTTCAGGGATAGTACGGGTAGGGTGGATAGACGTAGCCGGTCCCCCAGTAAGGCGCCCAGCCGTAGTAGCCGTACAGGCTGTCGTAATATCGATCGTCTACGAGCGAAGGATCGTAGAGGGGCGCGCCCACTACGCGTTCGCGCGTCTGGTTGACGGTGACCACCTTGTCGCCGATCTTCGTGATGGCTTCGACGGGAATCAGCGACTTCTTCTCGCCGATTCCCAAAAACCCGCCGAATTCCACGCGGAGAAAGCGGACCTTTTCCTCCTGGTCGTCGACGAGCAGGCCGTCGATCTTTCCGAGAGATTGGCCATCGGAATCCACGACTCTGCGCGAGCGGATGTCCTGGGCCGGGTCGGTGGGGGTCATGCGCATTTCCTTCAGCGTATGAAGCGTCTCTTTTGCGGATGTCATTCGATTTTATTGCCTTTCTTCGTGAATGCGTCGCTACTTTCGTGATGCGCGTCGCCCCGCTCGCGCGCACGTCTTCGACGTCCTTCGCCTTGTCGCTAGCGGCGAGCTTGGTGGTTCTCCTGGACGCCGGCGGTCCCGCTCATCGCGATTTGCGTCACGTCTCGCAGGCGCTCTGCCAAAGCGTGGACGTCGAGATCATTGAGATCCTTGTCGACGGTCGCCGCCAGGTGCTTCTCGAGCTCGACCGTGAGCTCCTTCTTCATCAGACCTAGGAAGTGCGGTGGCGCTACCAGGATCCATTTCTCGAACCGCGCCGCGCGCATGGCCTGGTCGAGCGTCATCACCAGCGAATGGGCGAAGTGCTCCTTCTCGTTTTCTTTGGGCGAAGAGCCCGGCGCGAGTGCGTTGTGGTGCACCGACGCGCCCTCCGAGGAGCGGCTGCCGGACCTGTCGCCCACGAGGCCGCTGGCCTTACTTCTCGAACCGGGGTGCATTACTAGCTCGACGACATGCCAGGACGGATCGCCGTGGCGGAGCTCGAAAATACGAGCCTTTGCCGCGTCACAAACCGTGACCCATAGGTGACTCATGGTCCGTCGCTCATGCATCAACCAGGCCGCACGAACCGCGACCATCCGCTACCGTCTCGCCGACGGCGAGGGGCAAAGCGCTAGGACGTGACCGTCACCGGGCCGTGGTCGTCGCAGTGGCCGCTGCAAGGGTGATGCAGATGCCCGTCGACCACGAAGTCGACGTGGTCTCCGTGCGGAAGCGCATGATGTCCGCAGCCGACGCCATGTGCGTGGTCGACCGCGTGCCGACTGCAGGCGTGGGTCGGCGTACAGACGTTGGGGTTTACTGGGCTTACCTCGATCGCATGCTCGTCGACGTGGCCTTCGTGGGCGTGATGAAGGTGACCGTCGTGTGCGAAGTCTTGGTGCCCTCCATGGCTCACCATCGGGTGACCGCAACCGGGACCGTGGGTGTGCGGATGAATCTGGTGCGTCTCGTGAGGGCTCATGGGACTCGACTGCCAGCAAGGACCGCGCCCGAAGGACGTCGAGCCCTCCTGAACTTCAACGCTTGGCAAAGTCGATGAAGCCGCGATCGACGTCCGCGCTCACGAGCTCCACCTGGACGGCTTCGCCGACGTCGAGTCCCTCGAACCCTCGAACGAGCTTCCCTTCGACGGCCGGCCGCGCAATTCGCACCCAGGTGCCTTTTTGCGATGAACCCGTCACGATGCCATCGAATCGCTCACCGATTCGCGAAACGAGCAAGAGTGCCCCCGCCGACTTCGCGACCTGCCGTTCCACTTTGGACGCGCTGTCCTCTTGTTCCGTGCACCGCTGAGCCAACGTCCGCAACTCGTCCGCCGAATACGGGAGGGGAGCCCGGTCGAGCGCCGCGTGCAGAAGTCGCTGCGTGATGAGATCGGGAAAGCGCCGATTCGGGGCGGTCGAATGCGTGTAGTCATTGACGGCGAGCCCGAAGTGACCAGGCGCCGCCTCTCCTGGAAGCTCGAGGACATATTCGCCTCGCCCGAGAAGCTTTACGACGGAGAGCGAAAGATCGGGGAACCGTACGCCGTCGGCCGCTCGGCGCTTCACGAGAAATGCCTCCAGGGCGATCGCGTTCGGCTCGGGAGGAAGTTTGTCGCCGAACGTGGCCGCGAGATCGACGATGCGGGTCCAGCGCTCCGGCGATCGCAGAACGCGACGCAGCGACGGAAAGCCCTGCTTGGCCAAATAACGAACGGTGACCCCGTTCGCGCCAATCATGAAGTCCTCGATGAGCTGCTTGGCCACGTTGCTTTCGTCGGGCAAAAGGTCGGCGAGCACGTCGCCCTCGAAGATCGGCCGCGCCTGAATCGTCTCGAGCGCCAGGGCGCCGTGCTCGCGGCGAACAGCCCGCATCGACTGCGCCACGCGACTTTGAAGGCGCAGCTGCTCGTCGAGGCCTGCGACGGCCGCGACCTTTGGCGGCACGGCAGCCCTCCCGTCGAGCCACGCCGCAAGCGCGTTGTAGGCGAGCTTCGCCCGATTTCTCACGACCGCGCGGTACACGTCCGAGTCTCCGATGTGCCCGTCGGCGGCCACCGTCATCTCCAGGACGACCGCCAGTCTGTCCATGCCTTGACCGAGCGACGTGAGATCGGTCGAGAGCCGCTCGGGGAGCATCGGAAACGTCTGAGCGGCCGTGTAGATCGAGGTCGTATTGGTCGCGGCGTGCTGGTCTATCGCCGACCCTCGCGTCACGGTGGCTGCGACGTCTGCGATGGCGACGAGGATCTTGGTGGCGCCGCCGGTTTGGGGCTGCGCGACGCTCAGCTGGTCGAGGTCTCGTGAGTCGTCGTTGTCGATCGACGCCCAGAGAAGCTCGCGCAGATCGCGGATCTCTTCGGTCGAAGCAGGGATGCTGTCTTGGAGAGCCCGT
>Ga0265313_10003950_pt1 | contig 11667 bp, 12 predicted proteins | sample 4123metaG_FD_203122 | JGI IMG/M metagenome (GOLD analysis project Ga0265313, IMG submission 203122) | Rhizosphere microbial communities from Carex aquatilis grown in University of Washington, Seatle, WA, United States - 4-1-23 metaG | ecosystem: Host-associated > Plants > Roots > Rhizosphere >...
TCCTTCCGTTCGGATTAACGGCTTCGCCAATCATGCGATATCTTAAACCGACGATGAAACCACTCGGCTTTTTTGATCCGTCCGACCAGCCTTGCAGTGCCGAGCAGATACTATTTATGCTTAGCGACTTTCCGGAGCCCTGGACGTGTCTTCCGTTTATGTTTAACTGGAAATATACGGAGTTCAATCCTGAGCAGCAGGTGATTCGTGAAATACCGGCTTTCATTATTCGCCTTCAGGGAAACGAGATTGTTGCATACAGTCGCATCTGCCCGGCAAACGGTTGCATTCTCAATTACGCTCCCGATCCCAGCAAATTCCACTGCGGCTGCGTTCCCAAATCACAGCCTTGCTGCTGTGCCGCCGATCTGGATACACCAGCGTTGATATGTCCGTGCGATGGCAGTGCTTTCGATCTAGCGAATGATGGAAACCCAGTTCAGGGACCGGCACGAAGACCGCCGCGCAAGTTTGACCTGGACAGGCAGCGTGACAGGATTGCCATTGTTAACCTGGAGGTCGGGTCAATTCGCTGAATTCTCAAGCGCGCCACTACCTCTGGTGCCTTGTTTTCGAACTAACAAAAAGACGCCCATCAAGCGCCGTCTTTTAGTTTCCAAAAAATCGAGGACACTACTTCTGCTGCAAGACCCGCTGCATCAGACCTTGCAGGCGGCCCGGCATGGTATCGGTTTGGGCACCCGGATGCATTTCTTGCTGTTTGGCAGCGATGCGCGCTTGAATCATTTGGTTCAATTGATGCTGCTGGTTTTCGTTCAAGACCTGGCGTTTGCGTAAATAATTAGCAGTGGCAGCCGCATTCAATTGATCTTTCTTGCGGGTAATCGACTGTTGTACGGCCATCAGTTCAACAGGATCAGCATTATGTGTTTCTAAAAGACGCTGCAGCTTGTGCTGTTCGTCTTGTATAGACGGCTTGATCTGATTGTAGTCCTGCTGCCATTGCGATTCCAATTGCTGGATCTGCTGATTTTGCTGCGCGCTCAAATTGAGCTTGCTCCAGTCGACGCAGCAATCCTCGGCAAAAGCTGGCATTACCAGAGCAGACTGAATGCCGATAACTAAAACTACTTTTTTTGCAACTGTGCTCATCGAACGATTCGTACCACTATTTCTTGGACTTGCCCCAGTACCAATTTTAGTACTCATAGAGTACCGCCTCCGCGCTGCCGGCTGGCTCCGTTAATGCCGATTCTATCAAGTAGTCCTCTGCACTAACAGTCTTTATTGACGATGTTCCAGGCGACATTAGCCAAAAACTACCAAAACCAATGATACCTAAAACGGCCGCTGCTGCTGCACTCATCCAATAAGCGCGGCGCATGTGGGGCTTTGACTTTTGTTGTTGGTTGGCCGCTCTGGGTGTAAATGGCACCACTTGGAGCTGCGATTTAATCGCCGGCCAGAGATCGAAGTCTTCCGGAATATCCGGTCTATAGTGTTCTCTTATCGCTTCGCCCACACTGGAAAGTCTGTTGAACTCATCCCTGCACCCCTGACAATCAACCAGGTGGGTGGTGATGGCGCGATGCCTTAATGTGGCTACTTCCTGGTCTATATAAGGAGACAATTCTGTGTGAATGAGAGCACAGTCTTCATTCAGTCTCGATTTAACCGCCGGCCAGAGATCTACTTTAAAGTCGGCCGGTAATTCCAGGCCTTTTGAGATAACTTGATTCGTCGTATTCAGTGTCTTAAATTTGGCTAGGCAATCCGGGCACTCTTTGAGGTGTGTATTGACGCCCTCTTGGGCCGGTGCCGGCAATTCGCCGTCCAAATATGCCGATAAATCTTCGTCCATTACCTGGCACACTGTTGGTACCTGGTCTTTCATTTTTGCCCAGAGGTCCGGCATGCCCGGTATCTCTGATTGAAACTCCTTGGACATCAAACTGCATAACGACTTCAGTGTTTCCATTTCCTGACTGCAATCGGTGCAGCCGGTAAGGTGCCCTTCCACTTCCGTCTTGAGCTGCTTGTCAAGCTGTTCATCCAACAGCGCAGACAGCTCTAACCTATATTTTTCACAAGATTCGACCATTTTGCCGATCACCCCGATATTTCAGCTTGCGAGTTGCTGCTCTCGAGATACGGTTTAAGCATCTCTTGCAACTTCAATCTGGCTCTCGCTATTCGCGATTTGACGGTTCCCATCTCTGTCTTTGTTAGAACCGCAATCTCCTCGTAACTGAGACCCTCCACTTCTCTTAAGACGATGCTCGTCCGAAACTGTTCCGGAAGTTTCATCATGGCGGCCCGGATGACTTCATTGACCTCTTTGTTTAGAACATTTTCATCGGGAAGAGCCGATGTGTCGGCGATATCGCGCGTGGCGCCATCGCTTCCTTCTTCATCATCAATACCTTCATCCATAGATACGGTCGGCAGCTTGCGAGGGCGCTTGCGCAACTCGTCGTAGAAGATGTTTGTGACTATCTGGGTCAGCCAGGAGCGGAAAGAGGAAGGATTCCTCAGGTTGTTGATATTTCTCCAAACCCTGATAAACACTTCCTGAGCAAGGTCTGCCGTATCTGTCCAATCGGGAGCCAATTGGTATAGAAGGGCAAAAACAGTGCGTTGATGACGCTTGACCAGCTCTTCAAATGCGGCAGGCTCACGCCTTTGGCACGCCAGTACAAGGTCTCGATCGCTTTTTTGGCTATAGCCTGTCGCCATGGCGACTCCTCTTCGACGATTAATTGCTTGGACGCAATGGCGAGGAAACGTGTTCCGGGGTAATCAGGTTCCGTTGGGGTTCGCCAAAGCCCCTATATCCTATCACTGCTAACTGACTGATCTGGCATGCTTTCCCGCTTTCAATGAGATTTAGTAGATCAACGTTAAGTTTGCGGAACGACAGCCGGTCTGCCATCGTCTATATCCTGACTACATCTTTAAATCCTTTGCCTAGTAAGGATCCGCAAAGGTGCTAGCATGGCAGATGCCTTATTCTCAAGAATGGCTACACTGCCGGACTTGAGCAAACAACAGGCACGGTCGGAGGAGCAGACGGGCAGCGTTGCCCGGCATTGAGCCAATTTTCGCATATGCGAAACACCTCGAAATACCTTCTCCACCATATCCAAAGGAGATACAGCCTTGTCTACCAGATATCTTTTCACTTCGGAATCCGTCACAGAAGGACACCCAGATAAAGTCTGCGACCAGATTTCCGATGCAATTCTCGATGCAATCTTGACACAGGACCCCAAAGGACGCGTGGCTGCTGAATGCGCTGTCTCGACCGGGCTGGTTCTGGTGACAGGCGAAATCACCGCTAATGCCAATATCGACTATCAAAAGCTGGTCCGTAGCGTGATTGAAGAAATCGGCTATGTCGGCGAGCATGGCGGCGGCTTCGACGCCCACTCCTGTGCCGTTCTTACAGCGATCAACAAACAGTCTCCCGATATTGCCCCAGCCGTAAACAAAGCGATGGAGCAAAGAGATGAAGGCTCGGCCGATAAAGAAGACGAAATCGGCGCCGGCGACCAGGGCATGATGTTCGGTTATGCCTGCGACGAAACGCCCGAATTGATGCCGCTGCCAATTTCAGTTGCCCACCGCATTGCTCGCCGCCTCTCGGAAGTGCGTCACAAAGGCACATTGCCTTATTTGAGGCCGGACGGCAAAACGCAAGTCACCGTCGAATACGATGGCGACAAGCCAGTTCGCATCGACTCAATTGTTATTTCCACACAGCACGACCCTGAAATTGACGGTGTTTCGGACAATGAAGGATTGCAAAAGCGTATTGCCACGGACTTGAAAGCCTACGTAATACAGCCGGTATTCCAGGATCTGGCCATCAAACCGGATGATGAAACACGCTATCTGATCAATCCTTCCGGTCGCTTCGTGATCGGCGGACCGCATGGCGACGCCGGTTTGACCGGGCGCAAAATTATCGTCGACACCTATGGCGGCTATGCACGCCATGGCGGCGGCGCATTCTCCGGCAAAGATCCAACCAAGGTTGACCGCTCGGCAGCTTATGCCACGCGCTGGGTGGCGAAAAACATCGTCGGCGCCGGCATTGCCTCGCGCTGCGAAGTGCAGATTGCTTATGCAATCGGCGTCGCCCGCCCCGTCTCCGTGCATGTAACCACGCACGGCACCGGCAAAATCGCCGACGAGAAAATCACCGAAATCGTCAAGGAAGTATTCGACCTGCGTCCAGCCGCCATTATCCGCGCACTGAGACTGAATCAAATGCCGAAAGAGCACGGTGGTCACTTCTTCCAAAAGACAGCCGCCTATGGTCACTTCGGCAGAACCGACATCGATGTTCCGTGGGAAAGACTTGATAAGGTCGAAGAGCTAAAAAAGCACTTGCCAAAGGCAGTGGGCGCTAAATAAAGAGTAGCGGGCCGAAATCAAGTATTTAGAAATCTAGCCGTCTCTCTTTTGAGACGGCTAATACAACTTGGCCATCGTTATAATAAACACGTATCTGATACTGTCTTCAGCTACCTACTTGGCTATTCTCTAGGGTTTCCGAGCAATTGTCTTCCATTGGGAAAAATTCGAACTCCGGCTCTATTACCGTGCTGCCAGAATCGCCGGACGGTTGGACTTTGGACCTTTCTGAGGGAGAAGTTCTCTTGATCGGACGCAAACCGGGAGCCGGCGACAAACGTCGCCTGGTCTTGCCATTTCCCGAGGTGTCCGGTCAGCACGCCGAGATTCGCTGCTCAGCCGACGGCTGGACCTTGACTGACAACGGCTCCACCAATGGGACGTCACTTAATGGCGCCCGGCTGACGCCCGGCAAGGAATACGTTCTTCACGCCAACGACAAAGTAAAAATTGCTCAGTACGAACTTCTGGTCAGTCCTCCTTTCAACGCTCAAAGAGAAATTGACGAAGACAGAGACGAGCAAGATAAAACTCAGTTTCGTATTCATTTGATCAACGCCACCATCCTGGTCGGTGACATCGTCGATTTCAGCGGACTCATGGAAACCTACGCTTCCGAGCCGGATCTAGTTATGCGCGCTCAGAAAATGGTTTTTGATGCGCTCAACGAAGAAATTCACAGGCATTACGGCCAGCTCGAGAAGATCGCCGGCGATGCCATTATGGCTTACTGGAGCGGCGACGATTCCAAGGAAGGGGCAGCCCTTCAGGCCTATCAAGCCTGTCTCACCGCTTTGCAAATGCGCACAACCACCCTTCGTCTGGCCAAAGACCAGAATTTCTGGCCATTCAAGAAACATCCTCTGGTCATCGATGTCGCTCTGGCAACCGGACCTGTCGCGGCCGGCACACTGGGATCATCGGGAGCCGGGCAGGCGATCACTGGCGACACGGCCAACATCGTATTTCGCCTGGAAAAACTGATCACCAGCGATCATGCCGGCGAAATTTGGGTGGACGGTGTCACCCACGATTTAGCCCGCGAGCGTTTCGATTTTAAGTATGTCAATCAATTCTCAGTCAAAGGCAGACAAAAGCCGGTTGAAGTCTACCAGCTGATCAGCGCGGTCTAAGTCGTGCCGGAAAGTCTCGGACTGGAAAAAGCAGTAGGAAGGCTGCTTGTCGGCCGTCTACCTGGAAAGGCTTTGGACGCAGAGTTTCAGGCGCTGCTCGATGTAGGCACCGCCGGCGGTATCTGCATATTCAAAGACAATGTTGATAGCCTGAAACAGTTGTCGGCATTAGTCACGGATATTGCCAACTCTTCGCCTTTCAATGCAATCATCTGTGTCGACCAGGAAGGCGGTGCAGTGCAGCGATTCGACGATGTTCTCACCCCCTTGCCCTCACTGATGGCATTGGCTGCAACCGACAACGAAAAGCACGCAGAAACTGCAGCAGTAGTAAACGGAAAACAGTTGCGCGCACTTGGTGTCAATTGCGTTCTTTCTCCTGTCATTGATGTGGCAAGCAATCCGCTCAACCCGATCATCGGCACGCGCGCATTTTCTTCAGACCCTGAGACAGTTACGCGTTTTGCCAGGGCAATGCTGGAAGCTTTCATGCAGGAAGGCATCGTGCCGGTGGTGAAACACTATCCGGGGCATGGTGATACAGGTCAGGACTCGCACACAGAACTGGCAGTAATCGATCGCCCGCGCCAATCGATCGAACAGTTGGAACTGGTGCCGTTTAAAAACTGCGCTCAACTATCACCGGCTTTGCTTGCCGCTCATGTCTGGCTGAAGTCGTATGAAGATAAACCACTGCCGGCGACACTTTCATCAAAACTAATGATCGATGTCCTGAGACATGAACTTGGTTTTGAAGGACTGGTTTTTACCGACGACATGATGATGAAAGCGGTAAGCAGCCATTATGGTCTTTCGGAATCAGCGCTTCTGGCCATCGAGGCCGGATGCGACGTGGTTTTACTGTGTTCTACCGCCAAACAGCTGAAAGAAGCCCATCAATATATTGTGGATGCAGTCAGAAATGGCCGGCTCAGTGAGGCAAGGATTTACGAGGCAAATCAACGGGTCGACAAATTATTTCCATTTTCCAGCAAAGCCAATACGCATCAGGAAGCACGCCTGTCACAAATTTCCTCCTGGCTGGATGACGACAATACGAGAATCTCCGCCATATATCGTGATTCTGTTTGTCTGCTTAAGGGCAAGATGCCGCTGGTTGACGAAAAGCCGCTCACAGTCGTCAGCCCAAAACATCCTCGCTATCCGTTTCCTCTGGCCTCCTTTCTTCAAGAACAGTTGGTGATGAATGACGTCGAGCCGAGAATTGAGGATTTGAATTACAGCGTCAATCCCGATCAAGCGGAAATCGAACAGCTGGTTTCCTCCTGCAAAGGAAGGGATGTTGCCCTGATCACCTTCCGCGCCGGTTTAAACAAAGGTCAGCTGCAACTGGCAAAGCAGCTGGAAAAGGCTGCTTCCAGTTTTTTCGGCATCGCCGCCGACATCCCATACGATTGTCTTGCTGTTTCCGAATCAGCTTCCTACCTGTGTACTTTCGATCCATCACTAAAGGCGATGGAAGAATTGGCGATCATGCTCGTGCACGGTTACACGGCCAAGGGAAAATGTCCGGTCTCTCTGGAGACGCAACAAGATCAGATTAAGGCGTAAGAATTGTTTTGAACAGATAAGTAACGGCCTGAGCTGCGACCAAAAGAGCTAAGCAGCCAACCACGCTGAAGAATAAAATCGCACCGATGATGCGTCGAGTCCAGACTTTTTTCTTATCTTCCATGCGATCGGGCGGCTTGTTCTTATCGGCCGCGAGCGGAATTGGCATCCCTTGGCCAGCAGGCACCTGACTATCCGCCTGCGTCGCGCCCACGCTATCAGTCTTAGTACTCACGGACATCTCAACCGGCTTGGTTGGAACATAACCAGAAATTTCAGCCGTATCCTCAATGTTTAGGTCTTTTGGATCTTCGCTCATATCTCACCTGAAGCGACGGGCTGTTTCCCTTCTATCTTACATGTTGCATCCCATAGGGGCGACACCATGCCTCGCCCGGGTTATTTGATCAGCTTGCGCAACCAGTCGGCTTTAGCCTGCATCAGCTTTGAGTATTCGGGTTGATTGAGTTCTTTCAGCTCCTTTGTGTATTGCTCCAGTATGCGCACGCGTTCGAGCGTCGTCACTTCAATCTCGTTGTTATCCCAGGCTCTGTCGATAGCATCCTGCAACTGTTTTTTCATTACTGTCTTTTCCAGACGTGTTCTTTGACCATGAGAAGGCAGCAACCATTCGAAATCCTTGTCCAGGAGCTTTTCCATGGACATGGTTTGCTCTTCATATGAATACCACGTCCATAATGCACTCCAAATTTCCACACGCGCTTCTCTGCGGTCATAAAATAATGAATCTCCTGAGAACAAATATTTGTTCTTATACAGCATCATCATGTGTCCTTCAGTATGACCGGGCGCCGGAATGAGCTGGAAATCCTTTTGATATTCGTAGGGCTCTGTGTCGTCCAAAATGACTTCGGCATGAGGCTGCGCTTCTTCTTCATGCCGGTGAATTATTCTTTTAGCCTGGAAGTGTTGGGCAAACTTTTCGGCTTCGCCGGCATCATCGCGATGAGAAATGAAGATGTTACTGACGCCGCCCAATGATTCCAGGCGTTTGACCAAGTGGGATTGAAACTTGGGAGTGCTGAAGAGCCAATTGCCGTCTTTGTGCTGGACAAAATAGCTGTTGCCGCCGGAGGTCTTGGGGGAATTAAATCCGCAGTAATAAACTTCATCGTCAATCTGCAGGGGAAAGTCTTGCATCACATCTGGAAGAGTTGAGCGATCGACTGTTCCTATCGATCCATAAGGACAGCAAAGCACCGCCTGCAGTGACTGACGAATTTCCTCTTCGTTTTCCGGCTGCTTGCCGATCACTGCGTAATCCTGCCAATAGGTGAAGTTTTCCGGTGCCAGCTGGCGGCAGATATCCATATTTCGGCATGTAGAATCAACGAAAAAATCGCCGTCAACATTACCTGCCAGTTTTTTGCTCATGTCTGCCATCGAGTTTTCTCCAAATTTACCGGTCGCAAACTATCCGTTTGCAGCCCGGCGCAAGCGATCCAAAATTCCCAACCACTCCGGCAATTCGGGCGGTTCTTCAGCAATAATGTAGTCTACACCTGTGCCGTCCAGCTCTCTCATTGTGACGTAGAGTTGACGCGCGCATTCAGCCGGATCTTCGGAGAGTTGCTTCCAAATTTTAACTGCACTGCACTTTATCGGATCAGAAAACGCCATTACAGAAACATGCATCATCAGGTTTTCTGCAGTCGCCACGGCCCGGGGCAAGTTGTGATGAGCGAAAAGTTTTAATGCTGTAGAAGGTGCATAGTGACTGGAAAGAGTTCCAGGTGCTCTGGGCTCAATTGAATTGTCTTCACCCTTACCTTTCTTCTTTTTCTTCGTCTTTTTGAGAACATCTTCTATTTCGGTGAAAGTAATCATGCCCGGACGCAAAATGCGAGGCGTGTCTGCCGACAGGTCAATAATTGTCGACTCGATTCCAACCGTACATGGGCCGCCATCCAGCACTTTGGCGACCAGATCGCCAAGTTCGGCATTCACATGTTCTGCAGTGGTCGGGCTGATTTTGCCGTGGCGGTTTGCCGAAGGAGCGGCGATTCCCGAGGCGAATTCCTTCAAAAGCGCAAGCGCCACAGGGTGCGAGGGAATTCTCAAGCCGACCGTGTCTTGACCACCGCTGACTGCCGGCAAAACTTTATCCGATTTCTTCAAAATCAAGGTCATAGGGCCGGGCCAGAACTTCTGGGCCAGGGCCAATGCCTGATCCGGTACTGCTTTTGCCCAGTCTTTGAGCTGGTCGACAGAGGACAGATGAACAATTACAGGATGATCGCCGGGGCGTCCCTTAACGCGGTACAAACGGGCGAGCGCCTCGGCATTAGCGGCATCGCAGCCAAGACCGTATACGGTCTCGGTGGGAAAGGCCACCAATTGTCCTGCTTTCAACAAATTTGAAGCAGACTTAATTTCCTCGTCGTTGACTAAGGCGCTGGCTTGGGCTTGGTTTTGCATAAGGTCAGCTATTATACATAGTTAGTTTCTGGGGTGCGCGGGCGCCCTTTACGTGCTGTTTATCAGCCGTAACTAACGGGCAAGTACTGACAATAGAGTTTTTGGTCGAGAGTTCCAAAGAGAGGGTGATAGCGTGACTGGCATATCTCAGCAGCGGCAGGAACAATCCCAAACGGCCTGGCTCAGGCACCAGGATGGAATCAGTGTAAAGTCTTCGCTCAAAGACATAAAAATCTTTGCCTATGGCGCATATGACACGCTGGACGCGGATGGAGACGGTTTCGTCACCAAATCAGAGCTCTCAAATGCATTTACAGATCCGGCTCTCGGCTGGCGCGAGAAATCATTTCTGCTTTTTCTGATTCGTCGCATTGATGACATTGCCGCTGCCTACAAGGAAGAATGGGCGGAAGACCAAAAAGGGATTTCCAGAGTCGACCTGCAAGAGTATTTCGACCAGATTGAAGTTCATGATGACGGCACCTGCGAGGCGCATCCCCGGCCGGAAGCATGGCAAAAGGTGCCGGTTCCGTCAGGTGGGATCAATTTGAACCAAACTTTCCAGGACATCCATGCTTTCGCGATGAAAACTTTCGATTCGCTCGATCAAGACGGCAACGGATTTCTCAGCCGTCAAGAATTGCAATCGGCGGCCACCAGCGAAATGACGGGATGGCGGGAAAAGTCATTCTTGATTTTTTTGATGCGCAATATTGAAGCGATTTCAAAAGCCTTCGACGAACAGTGGGCTCCTGAAAATGCCGGCATCTCACGAATGGATTTGCAGGAATACTTCCGCAACCTCAGAGTCTAACTTTAGTCCTTGGAATAAGGCAATTTTTTCAGCAAGAGAAGCTCATATTCATTGAATCCGGACTTCGCATAGAGCGCACGTCCGCCGGCATTGTTGGCAAGAACATTGGCGGACAGATACATGGCATTTCTCGATACGGCATACTCTTCGGCCCGTTTGACCAGAGCCTCGCCAATACCGAATTTGCGGTATTCCTGCAAAATGATGATATCGGAAAGATAGGCCAGCTCTATGGGTTCGTTCAAGTCGGCATCCAGTTGTTCGCTTAACAGAACGCTCAAAAAGCCGACTGCTTTTCCGTCCACTTCGGCAACAAAAATTTCGGCCGAATTTTCTTTCTTGCGTTGAATTAAAGCCTGAATATAGCGATCGGCGATTTCTTCGCCGGGCAGCCTGTGGCTGACCAATTCTCTTTCGAATTCCTGCAATTCGACAAAGCAGCTTTTTAAAGCGGCCAGGTCGTCGGCAACAAATACGCGAATGGTATGTGCAACTGTCGATGTTTTAGACATGGTTATGGAACTACTTCTCCCTCAATGGTAAACAGTAAAAGGCAAATCACGAGCAGGCAGGCACCAAAGATGTACTGAGTGTGCCACGCAAAGCCCAGGGATTTGCAGATTGAACTTCGACGTCGACAAGCTTTCCGGTTAGGGACTTGTCGCCTTCAAAATTGACTATCTTATTGGTGCGCGTTCTTCCGGACAAGCGAGATTCATCGCGCTGGCTCACGCCTTCAACGAGTACTTCAACTCTCTTGCCCAGATAACGTTTGTTGATTTTATGCGAAACATCGCCGACAACAGTATTGAGAAAGCGCAAACGCTCAAACTTTTCGTGCTCCGGCAACTGGTCTGCCCATGCAGCCGAGTGCGTATGCGGTCTTGGCGAATAGGCAGCAGTAGTGCAAGAATCGAATTGAATCTCTTCAACTAGATTGACAGTATCCATGAATTCTTGTTCGGTCTCGCCCGGAAAGCCGACAATTAAGTCGCTGGTAATCGCTGCCTCAGGCATTTTGTTCCTGATTTTTTCAATCAGGCGTTTGTAAAAATCAACTTGATAGCCGCGAGCCATGCGCCGCAAAGTGCGATCGTTTCCAGCCTGAATGGGAATGTGGAAATACTCGCAAGCACTTTGCACTTCGTAGACAGCGTCGATGATCCCCTCTTGCAAATCTCTCGGATGTCCAGTCAGAAAGCGGATTCTCTTTAGTTTTTCAAAACGCTCCAGACGCCTGATCAGATCACCCAGGTGAATCTTGGGATCGAGATCGTGACCATAGGCGGTGACGTTTTGACCGAGCAACGTCACTTCCAGATACCCGGC